>Ga0164242_10000026_pt1 | contig 179239 bp, 156 predicted proteins | sample OricomgcompostMG_FD_108783 | JGI IMG/M metagenome (GOLD analysis project Ga0164242, IMG submission 108783) | Miracle-Growth compost microbial communities from Emeryville, California, USA - Original compost - Miracle growth compost (MG) ...
CGGCGGCGGGGGCGCTCGCCGCGCTCCACCTCCGCCCACTGCCGCAGCAGCTCTATCGCGTCGGGCAGGCGGTCCTCCGGCACCGAGTCGAGCAGCCGGTGTGCTTCCTCGCGTACGGTCATGCGCCCAGTGTGAAGTCCTACGCCGCCCCGGCCCAGCAGTTGCCAGACCATGCCGGAGCAGAGGAGAGCCGATCAGCGTCGTGGTCGGACGCCGACCGGGGCGTCGGTCGGCCGACCGACGCCGTCAGCGGTGACTGCAGGCGGAAGGCTTTCGGCCGGGGGCTTGGTGGGCGCCAGCGGCGGCAGGGGCGATGTAACACCGGCGCGGTCGCGGGTCAGGGGCCCGCGCGCCAGGCGGCGGTGAGGGTGGTGGCGGCGAGGCGGTCGGCGGCGGGGCGGTCGAGGCGGAGGAATGCGGCGAGCCGCTCCCAGGAGTCGGACAGCCGGGCGCCCGCGCTGGTCAGCGCGACGGTGAGGCCCGCGTCCAGGAGGGCGCGGATGTCCCGCAGGCGCCGGGTGGCCAGCAGCCGGTCGGGGCTGAACGGCGTCACCGCGAACGGGGTGCCCGCCGCGCGGAAGCGGGCGACCAGCCGCGGGTCGGTGAGCACGGTGTACCCGCCGAGCAGCCGCTCGCAGCCGAGCACGTCGACCGCGGCCACCGCGTCTCCCGGCGGGGACTCGGCGAGCGGGCGCGCGTCGTCGCCGACAGCGGCCGCGCGGTGCAGCCCGGCGGAGGCGGCGAGCCGGAACGCGTCGGCGTAGTCGGAGGGCCGGCGCCCGGGCGCCTCGAGCGCGATCCCCACGGGCGGCCAGGGCTGCGGCACGCGACCGCCGCCGGCAGGGCTGACGCCTGCGGATGTACTGCCGGCTGCGCCGCCGTCGGCCGGACGGCCGGCGGCTGGGGCGTTGCCGGCCAGGGCGCTGCGCGCCGGGTCGCCGTCGGCGGGGCCAGCGCCTGCGGATGTGCTGCCGGCTGCGCCGCTGCCGGCTGCGCCGCTGGCGGCCGGACCGCTGTCGGCCGGACCGCCGTCGGCCGGACCGCCGCGCGCCGGATTGCCGCCGGCCGCGCGGCCGCTGTCGGCCGGATCGCCGGCGGCCGGACCGCTGTGCGCCAGGTTGTCGCGGGCGGGGCCACTGATGGCCGCGCCGCCGTCGGCCGCGCCGCCGCTCGCTGAGTGACCGCTGGCTGCTGCGCCGGTGTGGGCTGGGCCGAGATCGGGCAGGCCGCCGGCGGCCGGGATCGCCGTGGGGAGCGCGAGGTCGTCCACCAGGGCGGCGGCGGTTTCCGGTGGGGCTTCGGGGCCCAGGAGGGCGACCAGTGCGCAGTGCGGGCCGCCGCCGTCGGCCAGTTCCGCGGTGCCGGCGCGCAGCGCCGCCAGCGCGGACGGGGGGAGCTCCGCCGGGCGGTAGTGCAGCTCGGCGTGGCGCAGGCCGCAGTCGCGGGCGTCCTCGGCCAGCGCGTCCAGCGCGGCGCGCACCGCCTCCGCCGGGTCGCCGGCCGGCGGCAGCCGGCGCAGCAGGTCCGCCTTGGGGAGCGCGCGCAGGTAGTCCGGGTCCGCGAGCGGCGCGCCGGTGGCGCTGCCGGAGGCTTCACGCATGGTCGGTGCCTCCCGAGGTCGGGATCCCTCTTGCCGAAGGCTTACCCCGATGCCGCCTGGGCGCTCGCCGCGGAGGCGAGCGCGGCGACGGTGGCCGAGGTCAGCCGGTCCAGGAAGCCGCGGGGGAGCGGCGCCCGGACCACCGCCAGATGCCAGTACAGCGGCCCGGCGATGAGGTCGAGTGCGAGGTCCGGGTCGATCTGCCCGGGGAGCTCGCCGCGCTCCACCGCGCGGGCGATCACGCGGGCGATGGACTCCAGCTGGGCCCCGCGCAGCGCGTGCTCCAGCAGTTCCCCTATGTCGGGGTTGCGGGCGGCGGCGGCCAGCAGGTCCGGGATGATCTGCGAGGCCAGCGGGGAGCGCAGCGCGCGGGTCACCATGCCGGCGAAGAGCCGCAGGTCGCCGAAGAGCGAGCCGGTGTCCGGCATCACCGCGCCGAGCGAGACGAACTCCGAGACCGTGTCGATGACCATCGCGGGCTTGGACTTCCAGCGCCGGTAGACGGCGGCCTTGCCGACGCCCGCGCGGCGCGCGACCGCCTCGATCGACAGCCTGCCGTAGCCGCTGGCGGCGAGTTCCTCGAAGACCGCGTCGCGCAGCGCCTCGGTGATGTCGTCGCGCAGCACCGCCGCGCCGGCGGGGGCGCGCGCCGGCCGCTTCGCGCTCACGCTCGCGCTCACCGGCGCGGGCGTGGGCGCGGGCGCGGACGCGGGCGCGGACGCAGGCGCAGGCGTGGCCGCGCCCGCGGGCGTGTCCGGCGACGGCTTCGCCGGTGGGGTCGGGGCCTCGGCGACGGCCGGGGGCACGCTCGCGCCGCCGCCGGCGGCGGTCTCGGCAACGGGTGCCGCGGGGGGCGGGATCGACTCCATGCCCCGAGTCTAGCGTCACGACGATACGGTTGCGTTCTGTCCTCGGAAGCCGGTAGCGTTCCGGGGTCGGGGCTGGGACGGTACGGTATCGTCCCCACGCCTTACAGACTGCTGGGGAGGAACATGTCCACGGTGTCCGAGCAGAGCGGGGTCGCCGCCCCCGCCCTCGACCCGAACGCCGGACTCAGTCCGGCGCAGTTGGCCGCCAAGTACGGCTTGACCGTCTCCGGGGCCCGGCCTGGCATCGGCGCGTACACCAAGCAGCTGTGGTCGCGCCGGAGCTTCATCGTGACCTACGCCACCGCGCGGCTCACGGCGATGTACACGACCGCCAAGCTGGGGCAGATCTGGCAGGTCATGACCCCGCTGCTGAACGCGGGCGTCTACTACCTGATCTTCGGCCTGCTGCTGCAGACCAACCGGGGCATCCCCAACTTCATCGCGTACCTGTGCACCGGCATCTTCGTGTTCAACTTCACGCAGTCCGCCGTGCTCGCCGGTACCCGGTCGATCGCGGACAACCTGGGCCTGATCCGGGCGCTGCACTTCCCCCGCGCCTGCCTGCCGATCGCGATGACGGTCATCCAGCTCCAGCAGCTGATGTTCTCCATGGGCGTCCTCGGCGTGATCGTCCTGCTCACCGGCGAGCCGTTCACCCTGCGCTGGCTGCTGGTGATCCCCGCGCTGGTGCTGCAGTTCGCGTTCAACGCCGGACTCGCCATGATCATGGCCCGGTTCGGCGCCAAGACCACCGACCTCGCGCAGCTGATGCCGTTCCTCATCCGCACCTGGATGTACATGTCCGGCGTCTTCTACAGCGTCTCGGTCTTCGCCAACCACCTGCCGCACATCGCGACGCGGGTGATGGAGGCCAACCCCGCGCTGGTCTACATCGCCCTGATCCGCTACGGCCTGATCCAGTCGCAGACCACCAGCACCCTGCCGCACCACGTGTGGCCGCTGGCCGTGGGCTGGGCCGTGGTCGTCGGAATCGTCGGCTATGTGTTCTTCTGGAAGTCCGAGGAGGAGTACGGCCGTGGCTGACACCACCAACACCACCGACGCCCCGCGCACCAGCCTGGGCATGTCGGACGCGAGCGCCGCCACCGGTGAGCCCGGCCTGACCCAGGCCTGGGAGCGCAAGCAGCGCTCCGACGAGCCGACCGTGGTTGTCGACGACGTGCACATCGTCTACAAGATCCACGGCGCCGGTACCGGCAAGGGCTCCGCGACCTCGGCGCTCTCCCGGATCATCTCCCGCAAGACCTCGCCGACCATCCGCGAGGTGCACGCGGTCAAGGGCGTCACCTTCACCGCCTTCAAGGGCGAGGCCGTCGGCCTGATCGGCTCCAACGGATCGGGCAAGTCGACGATCCTGCGCGCCATCGCCGGCCTGCTGCCGCCCGAGCGCGGCAAGATCTACACCAACGGCCAGCCGTCGCTGCTCGGCGTCAACGCCGCGCTGATGAACGACCTCACCGGCGAGCGCAACATCGTCCTCGGCCTGCTGGCCATGGGCATGAGCTCGGCCGAGGTCCGGCGCCGGTACCAGGGCGTCGTCGACTTCTCCGGGATCAACGAGCGCGGCGACTTCATCTCGCTGCCGATGCGCACGTACTCCTCCGGCATGGGCGCGCGCCTGCGGTTCTCGATCGCCGCCGCGAAGTCGCACGACGTGCTGCTCATCGACGAGGCGCTGGCCACCGGCGACCAGTCCTTCCAGCGGCGCAGCGAGGCCCGCATCCGCGAGCTGCGGCAGGAGGCCGGAACGGTCTTCCTGGTCTCGCACAACAACAAGTCCATCCGCGACACCTGCGAGCGCACCATCTGGCTCGAGAGCGGCGAGCTGCGGATGGACGGCCCGACGGAAGAGGTCGTCGGGGAGTACGAGAAGTGGAACCGCAGCCGCCGGTAGTGCGCAGCGCCCCGCGCGCCCGCGTGCGCCCGGGCTGACGCGCCGTCAGCCGCACCGCCCCCGTCGGTCCTCCGGCGGGGGCGGTGCCGTGGGCGCGGGGGCGGGGGTGCAGAATCGTCCCGGAACGGGACACACCGCGCACCGCCGCGGCCCGCCCACCGCCGGCCGGTCCGAAGGGAAGGACGCCGATGCCGAACCAGCCGCTGCTCGCGCACGCCGTGCAGGGCGCCGCGCAGGTCCCCCGGGCCGCCGCGCAGCACGCCGTGTCGCAGGCCGCGCCGCAGGCCGGGCACGCCGTCGTGCGGCTCGCCTGGAGCGGGCCGCCGCCGTGGACGCTCGGCCGGGTCTTCACCAGCTGGCAGTTCGAGCCGGTCGTCGTGGTGCTCGCGGTGCTCGCCGCGGCCGGCTACGGCTGGGGCCTGGCGCGGCTGCGCCGGGCCGGGATGCCCTGGGGACTCGGCCGCACCGCAGCGTTCTTCGGCGGGCTGGCGCTGTGGGTGTGCACGGTCTGCTCGGGCCTCGGCGTCTACGAGAAGGTGCTGTTCACCGACCGCGCGGTGCAGGCCGTCACGCTGCTGATGATCGTTCCGCTGCTGCTCGCGATGGGCGCGCCGGTGGGGATGCTGGTCGAGGCGAGCGGGGAGCGCACGGCGGCGGCGGTGCGCCGGGCGCTGCGCGGCCGGGTGTCGACCGTGCTGATGTTCCCGCTGGTCTCCACGGTGGTGCTGATGCTGCCGCCGTGGCTGTTCTACTTCACCGGCTGGTACCGGGCCTCGCTCACCTCGACCGGCGGCGACATCGCCTTCCACGTCTGCTTCGTGCTGTTCGGAATGCTGTACTTCTGGCCCCGGCTGCAGATCGACCCGGTCGCGCGCAGCTACCACCCGCTGTTCAGCGTGCTGATCACGGTCGCCGAGGTGCTGGCCGACGCGGCGCTCGGCTTCACCCTCGTCTTCGGCTCGCACCTGCTGGTCTCCGGCTACTGGCACGAGCTGGCCCGGCCCTGGGGCATGTCCCCGGCGGACGACCAGAAGTGGGGCGGGGCCGTGCTCTGGGGTCTCGGCGACATCGCGGGGGTGCCCTTCCTGGTCGCGCTGATCGTCCGGGTGATCCGGGAGGAGAAGGCGAAGACGGCCGAGGTCGACCGTGAGCTGGACCGTGCGGAGGCGGAGGCCGCTGCGGCGAGCGCCGGAGCCCGGCCGGTCGGCGCCGGGGTCGCGTCGCCGGCGAGGACCGGGTCGGCGGCTGCCGAGGCCGGCGCCGTCGCCGAGCCCGGGGCGACCGCCGAAGCGGGCTTCAGCCGCCCGTGGTGGGAGACCGACCCGCGCTTCGCGCACCGCTACGGCCGCGGGTCCGACGCCTGACCCGCCGCCGGCGGTTCGTACGCGGCCCCAAAACCCGTGGTGGGGGCGGGCGTCGGGCCCAGCGGACGGGAATGGGCCGGACCTCCTGTGAGGTTGAGATGACGCGTACGGTAAAAAGATCCCGGGGGACGACAGCAGAGCAGGAGCGCATTGCGCCCGAGCGCCCCCTGCCCCGCACAGGCCAGGGACGCCCAGAGATCGGACCACCCATCCATGCTGTCGACAGGCATACAGCTCGCAGTCAACCCGATGAGCGGCGGCTCGGTGCTCGGCACCTTCGGCGCCCTCGGCGTGCTCGTGGTGACCTTCGCCGAGTCGGGCCTGCTGGTCGTCGGCTTCTTCCTGCCCGGTGACACGCTGCTGTTCCCGGCCGGCGTGCTGTGCGCGGGGGCGAGCGGCGGGACGCACCTGACGCTGTGGCAGGTGATGGTGGCCGCCGCCGCCGGCTGCTTCCTCGGCGGCCAGCTCAGTTACGAGATCGGCCGCAGAGGCGGGCGGAACCTGCTCTCCCGGAGCCGCAACCGGCAGCTGGTCCAGGGTGTGGCCCGCGTCGAGTCGCTGCTCGCCCGCTACGGCTACGGCAAGGCCATCGTGCTCGGGCGGTTCGTGCCGATGCTGCGGTCGGTGCTCGGGCCGGTCGCGGGGACGCTGGAGGTCCCGGCCCGCACCTACCTGCTGTGGCAGACGGTCGGCGCGCTGCTGTGGACGCAGAGCATGGTGCTGCTCGGGTTCTTCCTCGGCTCCTCGGTGCCGGCCGTGGACGACTACCTGGTGCCGCTGGTGCTCGCCGTGGTGCTGGTGTCCGCGCTGCCGCTGGCGGGCGAGATCGTGCGCTCCCGCCGCGAGCGCCGCCGGCGCGCCCTGGCGACGGTGCCGCGGGCCCGTACGCCGCAGGACGACGACCCGTGCGACCCGAGGCGGGAGCCGCCGGAGCTGGTGCCGTCGCCGGACCGGGAGCCCGGGAACGGGTAGCCTCTGAGGCGGGGATCCCGGGAGCGGTTCCTTCCGGGGGCGTCCCGCCCGCCGTCGACCCGCGGTTCCCGGCCCAGCCCAGCCCAGCCCCGCCCAGCCCCGCAGCCGCCCGTCAGGAAGCGCCCTGTGACCGTCCGCATCGCCACCTGGAACATCAACTCCGTCACCGCCCGCCTGCCGAAGCTGCTGGACTGGCTGGGATCGGCGGCGCCGGACGTGCTCTGCCTCCAGGAGCTGAAGTGCTCCGCCGACGCCTTCCCGCACGAGGCCGTGCGCGAGGCCGGCTACGAGGCGGCGGTGCACGGCACCGGCCGGTGGAACGGCGTCGGCATCCTCTCCCGGATCGGGATCGAGGACGTCGTGCGCGACCTGCCGGGGCAGCCGGGCTACCTGGCCGACGACGCCCTGGTCGAGGTGGTCGAGCCGCGCGCGATCGCCGCCACCTGCGGCCCGGTCCGGGTCTGGTCGGTCTACGTGCCCAACGGCCGCGAGGTCGCGCACGCGCACTACGCCTACAAGCTCAAGTGGCTCGCCGCGCTGCGCGAGGCCGCGCTGGAGGACGCCGCCGGGCCGCGCCCGTTCGCGGTGCTCGGCGACTACAACGTCGCGCCGACCGACGCCGACGTCTGGGACCCGTCGCTGTTCGTCGGGGCCACGCACGTCAGCGCGGCCGAGCGCGAGGCGCTGGCCGCGCTGGAGACCGCGGGGCTGTCCGAGGTGATGCCGCGGGCGCTCAAGTACGACCGCCCGTTCACCTTCTGGGACTACCGCCAGCTGGCCTTCCCGAAGAACAACGGCATGCGGATCGACCTGGTCTTCGGCAACGCCCCCTTCACGTCGGCGGTTTCCGACTCCTACGTCGACCGCGAGGCGCGCAAGGGCAAGGGGGCCTCCGACCACGCCCCGGTCGTCGTGGACCTCGCCCTCGACGCGCCCGGCGCCGCCGCCGAAGCATCCTGACGACCCGTCAGGTTCACGGCGGCCCCGGGGCGACGTAGACCAGGTAGCAGCCGTAGAGCGCGGAGCAGACGGCGGCCGAGGCCAGCAGCAGCGCCGCGGTGATCCGGGAGCGCGAACGCGCCAGGGCCAGCGCCGCGGGCAGCAGCAGGGTGAAGCCGGGCAGCAGGAAGCGCCCCCGGCAGCCGAAGTGCGAGGAGTCGCCGACCGCGATCAGCATCAGCACCGCCCCGTAGACGGTGAACGGCAGCGGCTGCCGCCGGATCACGCCCAGCGCGAGGAACACCGCGCTGACGAGGAGCACCGACGCGGTGACCGGGGTGGAGAGCGGCACGCCGCCGTGCTTCTCCAGCATCGCCAGCATGTCCCGCGCGGTCCCGCGACCGAAGTCGAAGGTGGAGTTCCAGCGCCGCTGCACCTCGAAGTAGCCGTCCCAGCTGTGCAGTCGGTAGCCGGTCCAGAGGATGAAGCCGATCCAGCCGAGCGGCGCGAGCAGGGCGGCGGCCGGCGGCCGCACCAACTGCCGGGCGCCGGACGGTCCGCGGCGCCGCAGGACGCGCACCGCGCGCACGCCCGCGCCCACGACCACGGCCGCGGCGACGGCCGCGCCGGTCGGGCGGGTGAGCCCGGCCAGGGAGGCCAGCAGCCCGGCGGTGAGCGGCCGGTTCGCCAGCAGCGCCCACAGCGCCCAGGCGGCGAACGCGGTGAACAGCGCCTCGCTGTAGGCGAGGGACTCCACCACCGCGGAGGGCAGCATGCCCCACAGCACGGTCGTGAACAGCGCGGCCCGCCCGCCGTAGGCGCGCTCGACGGCCGCGTACACGCCCGCCGCAGCCGCGAGCGACGCGGCCCAGGCGGCGAGCAGCGCGGCCTGGCCCCAGCCGGTGAACGGCAGCACCGCGTGGACGGCGGCGATCAGTGCCGGGTAGGCGGGGAAGAAGGCCAGGTTGGTGTAGCGGGAGAGCATGTGCCGGGCGGGCAGGTACTCGCGCAGGCCGTGCGCGTAGCCGTGCCGGGCGACGTCCTGGTACCAGCCGGCGTCCCAGACGTGCGCGAGGGCGTGCAGGCCGTTGCTGTGCGGCAGGCCCCACAGCACCACGGCGAGCACACCGAGCGTCCGGACCGCCGCGTAGAGCGCGAGCGCGGGCGCGGCGCGGCGCAGCAGGCGGCGCGCGGGCGCGGTCACCGGTGGGCGGAGCGGGGTTCCGGTGGCGCCGAGGAGGCGCGGCGCGGGCCGGGTGAGCGGGAGGAGCCGTGCGAGCGGGAGCAGGCGCGCGGGGCCGCTCGCGAGCGCCGCCGCGGCCTCGGCCAGGACGCGGGCCTGGGCCCGGGCTTCGGCCCGCGCCAGGGCCTCGGCACGGGCTCCGGCTCGGGCTCCGGCTCCGGCCGGGGCCGATGCGGTGGCCGTGCCCGACGCGGGGGCGGGGCCCGACGCGGAGGCGGGGCCCGACGGGGGCGGCGAGGCCGGGGCGTCCGGTCCGGTCGGCGGAAGCGGGCCGGGGGTCTGGACTGTCACAGCCCCTCACACTGCCATCCGCATTCCGGGAGAAACCGGGCAACTCACCAGTTCCCGAACCACTCCGTACCCGACTCCTGCCTACCCCCGCCCCCTCTTGCCGCGCTCATGACCTCCCGACACGCGGGGTTCACGCCGCGTTCCCGCCGGGACGCCCCGCCGCTCGTAACCACGCGTAACGCGGAAGATCGGGTCCTGTTACGCGCGGCGTCTTGCGGGAGGGGCCGCGCGGCGCCAAGCTCAATGCGCGTAGATACCCGATGGCCGGAAGTTACCTGATGGGGTGGATGCCATGGCGGGAACCGTGCGGGCGGCGATCGTGCAGGCCAAGTGGACCGGCGACCGGGAGTCCATGGTCGCGGCGCACGAGGAGTACGCCCGCGAGGCGGCGGCGCGCGGCGCGCGGGTCATCGGCTTCCAGGAGGTCTTCAACGCCCCCTACTTCTGCCAGGTGCAGGACGAGGAGCACTACCGCTGGGCGGAACCGGTGCCGGACGGGCCGACCGTGACGCGGATGCGCGAACTCGCCCGCGAGCTGCGGATGGTGATGGTCGTCCCGGTCTACGAGGTGGAGCAGGAGGGGTTCTACTACAACACCGCGGCGGTCATCGACGCCGACGGCAGCTACCTCGGCAAGTACCGCAAGCACCACATCCCGCAGGTGAAGGGCTTCTGGGAGAAGTTCTACTTCCGGCCCGGCAACCTGGGCTGGCCGGTGTTCGACACGGCGGTCGGCCGGATCGGCGTCTACATCTGCTACGACCGGCACTTCCCGGAGGGCTGGCGGGCGCTCGGGCTGGCCGGGGCGCAGATCGTCTTCAACCCCTCGGCGACCTCGCGCGGACTCTCCGCCTATCTCTGGCAGTTGGAGCAGCCGGCGGCCGCGGTCGCCAACGAGTACTTCGTCGCCGCCATCAACCGGGTCGGCGTCGAGGAGTACGGGGACGACGACTTCTACGGCACCTCCTACTTCGTGGACCCGCGCGGGCAGTTCGTCGGCGAGGTGGGCTCGGACAAGGAGGAGGAGCTGATCGTGCGCGACCTCGACCTCGGGCTGATCGAGCAGGTCCGCCACCAGTGGGCGTTCTACCGCGACCGCCGCCCCGACGCCTACGGGCCGCTGACCGAGGCCTGAGGCCCGCACCAGGCCCACCCGCCGGCCCCAGCCGCAACGGCGCCGGCCCGAGCCGCCGCCGCGCCACCACCGGCACCGCGCCACCACCGCCACAGACACCGCGACAGCCACCGGGAGGATCCGCGATGAAGCGCACCCTGATCAGCGGCGGACTGGTCGTCACCGCAGCCGACGAGACGCACGCCGACGTGCTGGTCGAGGGTGAGCGGATCGCCGCGCTCGCCGCCCGCGGCAGCACCACCGCCCGCGCCTGGGCCGAGGACCCGGGCATCGAGGTCATCGACGCCACCGACCACTACGTGATCCCGGGCGGCGTCGACGCGCACACCCACATGGAGATGCCGTTCGGCGGCACCGAGGCCTCCGACACCTTCGAGACCGGCACCCGCGCCGCGGCCTTCGGCGGCACCACCACCATCGTGGACTTCGCCATCCAGTCCGTCGGCGGCAGCCTGCGCGAGGGCCTGGACGCCTGGCACGCCAAGGCGGAGGGCAACTGCGCGATCGACTACGGCTTCCACATGATCCTCGCGGACGTCGGCGAGGACTCGCTCAAGGAGATGGACGCCCTCGTCGAGCAGGGCGTGACCTCGTTCAAGATGTTCATGGCCTACCCCGGCGTGTTCTACAGCGACGACGGCCGCATCCTGCGGGCCATGCAGCGCTGCGCCGCCAACGGCGGACTGGCCATGATGCACGCCGAGAACGGCATCGCCATCGACGTCCTGGTGCAGCAGGCCCTCGCGGAGGGCCGCACCGACCCGCGGGTGCACGGCGAGGTGCGGCACGCCCTGCTGGAGGCGGAGGCCACCCACCGCGCGATCCAGCTGGCCCGGGTGGCCGGCGCCCCGCTCTACGTGGTGCACGTCTCCGCCGAGGAGGCCGTCGAGGAGCTGGCGCGGGCCCGCGACGCCGGGCTGCCGGTCTACGGCGAGACCTGCCCGCAGTACCTCTTCCTGTCCACCGACAACCTCGCCGAGCACGGCGAGGACGGATTCGAGGGCGCCAAGTACGTGTGCTCGACGCCGCTCCGGCCGCGCGAGCACCAGGCCGCACTGTGGCGGGCGCTGCGCACCGACGACCTCCAGGTGGTCTCCACCGACCACTGCCCCTTCTGCTTCAAGGGCCAGAAGGAGCTGGGGCGCGGCGACTTCTCCCGCATCCCCAACGGCCTGCCGGGCGTGGAGAACCGCATGGACCTGCTCCACCAGGCGGTGCTGGACGGCCACTTGACGCTGCGCCGGTGGATCGACATCGCCTGCGCCGCGCCCGCCCGGATGTTCGGGCTCTACCCGCGCAAGGGGACCGTCGCGCCAGGCGCGGACGCCGACCTCGTGGTCTACGACCCGCGCGCCCGGCAGACCGTCTCGGCCGCCACCCACCACATGAACGTCGACTACTCCGCCTACGAGGGCCGGGAGTTGACCGGCAGGGCGCGGACGGTGCTCTCCCGCGGGACGGTCGTGGTCGACCGCGGCGCCTACCTGGGCCGGCCCGGCCACGGCGTCTACCTGCCGCGCGGCACCACGCAGTTCGGCGCCTGAGGCGATGCCGGACCGAGGGGACTACGAGGGGACAGCGACAACCATGGATCTCGGACTCGTCCTTCAGACCGACCCGCCCGCGCGGACGGTGGTCTCCCGCATGCGCCGCGCCGAGCAGGCCGGCTTCCGCCACGGCTGGACCTTCGACTCGGCCGTGCTCTGGCAGGAGCCGTTCACCGTGCACAGCCTGATCCTGGAGCACACCGAACGGCTCACCGTGGGCCCGATGGTGACCAACCCGGACACCCGCAGCTGGGAGGTGACCGCCTCGACCTTCGCCACCCTCAACGACACCTTCGGCAACCGCACGGTCTGCGGCATCGGCCGCGGCGACTCGGCGATGCGGGTGGCCGGCCGCCGCCCGGCCACCCTCGACCGGCTCGCCCGCGCGATGCGGGTCATCAAGGAACTCGCCGAGGGCCGGGAGGCCGAGGTGGAGCCGGGGACGGCGCTGCGCCTGCCGTGGGTGCGCGAGGGTGCCCGGCTGCCGGTCTGGATGGCCGCCTACGGGCCGCGCGCCCTGGAGCTGGCGGGCCGGCAGGCGGACGGCGTGATCCTGCAGATCGCCGACGTCTACCTGGTCTCCGGCATGGTGCGCGCGGTCCGGCGGGCCGCCGAGGCGGCGGGACGGGACCCGGACGAGGTCGCGGTGTGCGTGGCCGCCCCCGCGTACGTCACGGCCGACGCCTCGCCGGCGGCGCTGGCGCACGCCCGCGAGCAGTGCCGCTGGTTCGGCGGCATGGTCGGCAACCACGTCGCCGACCTGGTCGCCCGCTACGGCGCGCACTCGGGGGCGGTACCGGAGGAACTCACCGCCTACATCGCCGGGCGCACCGGCTACGACTACCGGCACCACGGCCGGGCGGGCAACCCCGACACCGCCTTCGTGCCGGACGCGGTGGTGGACCGCTTCTGCGTGCTCGGGCCGCCCGAGGAGCACGTCAAGAAGCTGGAGCTGCTGCGGGAGGCCGGTGTCGGCCACTTCGCGGTGTACGCCATGCACGACGCGGTCGACGCCGTCGTCGACGCCTACGGGGAGCACGTCGTCCCGTCCCTCACCGGCCCCTAGGGAGGCCCGCCTTGACCTCGCCGATACCCACGCCGCCCCCACCGCCCGCCGGAACTCCGCCCGTTGCGCCGGCATCCGCCCAACAGGAGTTCCCCGACGGGCGGGTGGCGCTCGCCGACGCCTCCGCGCTCGACGGCGGCCGCTTCGCCAACCCGGACCTGACACCGGTCCCGATCGAGCGCCGGACCTGGGGGACCTACAACTATCTCGCCCTCTGGGTCGGAATGGCCCACTGCATTCCGTCCTGGACGCTGGCCTCGGGGCTGGTGGCGCTGGGGATGGACTGGGTGCAGGCGGTGGTGACGATCGCGTTGGCGAACGCGATCGTGCTGGTGCCGATGCTGCTGACCGGGCACGCGGGGACCAAGTACGGGATCCCGTTCCCGGTGTTCGCGCGGGCGGCGTTCGGCCTGCGCGGGGCGAACCTGCCGGCCTTGGTACGGGCGGCGGTGGCGTGCTGCTGGTTCGGGATCCAGACCTGGATCGGCGGGGAGGGCATCTTCCTGCTGGCCGGCAAGCTGTTCGGGCACGGCTGGCAGACCGCGGGCGCGATCGCGGGCACGCCGTGGACGCAGTGGCTGTCGTTCCTGGTGTTCTGGCTGATCGAGGTCGCCGTGATCACCCGCGGCATGGAGACGCTGCGCAAGGTGGAGAACTGGGCGGCGCCGCTGGTGATCGCCGGTGCGCTGGCGCTGCTGGGCTTCATGGCCGCCAAGGCCGGCGGCTTCGGCCCGCTGCTGGACCAGCCCTCGCAGCTGGGCTGGGGGAGCGCCTTCTGGAAGGTATTCTTCCCCTCCCTGATGGGCATGATCGGCTTCTGGTCGACGCTGTCGCTGAACATCCCCGACTTCACCCGCTTCGGTGGCAGCCAGCGCGCCCAACTCTGGGGCCAGACGCTGGGGTTGCCGACCACGATGACGCTGTTCGCGGTGCTGTCGGTGCTGGTCACCTCGGGCTCGCAGGCCGTCTACGGGGTGCCGATCTGGGATCCGATCGCGCTCAGCGCGAAGATGAGCGACACGGTCGGCGCGCTGTTCGCGCTGGTCATCGTCATGGTGGCGACGCTGTCGGTGAACATCGCCGCGAACGTGGTCTCCCCGGCCTACGACCTGTCCAACCTGCTGCCCAAGCTGATCGGCTTCCGGACCGGGGCGCTGATCACGGGCGTGGTCGGGGTGCTGATCATGCCGTGGAAGCTGATCGCCAACCCGCATGTGTACATCTACACCTGGCTGGGCTTCGTCGGCGGCCTGCTGGGCACGGTGGCCGGCATCCTGATCGCCGACTACTGGCTCCTCCGCCGAACCCGGCTGGCCCTGGGCGAGTTGTACCTCCCGGCCGGCCGCTACTGGTACACCGGCGGCTGGAACCCGCGCGCGGTGGTGGCCTTCGTCATCGGCGGCCTGCTGGCCGTCGGCGGCTCGTACTCGACCGTCGTGAAGGGCGTCAAACAGGGCCCCTTCCCCGCGGACGGCGTCATCCCCTTCCTCAAACCCCTCGCCGACTACGGCTGGGCGGTGGGCCTCGCCTCCGCTCTGCTGCTGTACGGGCTGCTCAGCCTCGGGGGCGGGCGGGATCAGGCGTCCACCGCGGCGCGCTAGAGGGACGCGACGGGGGCGCCGCATCGGCGCTCTGGTGCCGGAAGGAGCGGACGTACAGGATGTGGGCCATGGCCGATGCGAATGAGGACCACGTCAAGGACGACGTGTTCGGGGGCGACCTCGACGCGTTCTTCTCCGTACCGAGGGTCAACGGGCTGGTGCTGTCGCCGGACGGGACGCGCCTGGTCGCGCCCGTGCAGACGCTCAGCGCCGACGGCACCCGCTACGTCACCGCGCTGTGGGAGGTCGATCCGGCGGGCGAGCGGCCGGCCCGGCGGCTGACCCGCTCGGCGCCGGGCGAGTCCGCCCCGGCGTTCCTGCCGGACGGCACCCTGCTGTTCCTCTCCACCCGGCCCGACCCCGACCCCGGGGGTCAGGCGGCCGAGAAGAACGGCGGGGCCGGGAGCGACGAGGACGCGGCGCTGTGGGCGCTGCCGCCCGGCGGCGGCGAGGCGGAGCGGGTGGCCTCCCGGGCCGGCGGGTTCCGCGCCGTGCTGACGGCGGCCGGCTCCGAGCGGTTCGCGCTCGCCGGCTGCACGGAGGCCACGGCCGGCCTTCTCGCCGCACGGCGGAAGGCCGAGGTCCAGGCGATCCTGCACGAGCGGCCGCTGGTCCGCTATTGGGACAGGGACCTGGGGCCGGACATCCCGCATGCCCTGACCACCGCCCGCCGAGCCGACGGCACGCTGGAGGAGTTCGCGGACTGCGGGGAGATCGACCCCACCGAGACCGACTGGGCGCTGTCCCCCGACGGCAGCAGGATCGCCTACTGCGTGCACGCCGGGGAGACCCCCGACGGCCTCCGCTCCACCGTGGTCGTCGCGGACGCCGCCGACGGCACGCGGATCCGCGTCATCGGCGCGCCCGGTGAGGACGTCAGCCTCCCCGCCTTCACCCCCGACGGGCGCGGCCTGGTGTTCCTGCACGAGCCCCGGCCTGACCCGGAGCGCCCCTGGCACCCCACCCTGCGCCTGATCCGCGACCTGGACGGCGACGAGGGCGGGCAGGCGGCCGGGATCGACCTCCTGCCGGGATTCCCGCTGTGGCCCGGGCATCCGGTGGTCTCCCCGGTGACCGGGCCCGAAGGCGAGTGGGCGCTGTTCTTCTGCGCGGACGAGGCCGGCCACGCCCCGGTGTTCCGGGTGACGATCCGTCAGGACGGCACCGTGGAACCGCCGGTGCGGCTCACGGCGTCGGGCGCCTACACGCAGCTGTCGGTCGCCCCGGACGGGCGCGCGCTCTACGCGCTGCGCTCGCACATCGACTCCCCGCCGACCCCCGTCCGGCTGGACCCGGCCGCATCCGACCAGGAACCGGCGGTGCTCCCCGCCCCCGGCCGGATCGGCCGGCTGCCGGGCACGCTCACCGAGGTGACGGCCGCGGCCGGTGACGGCACGCCGCTGCGCTCCTGGCTGGTGCTGCCGGAGGGCGCGTCCGCCACCGACCCGGCCCCGCTGCTGCTGTGGGTGCACGGCGGGCCGCAGTCCAGCTGGAACGCCTGGACCTGGCGGTGGAACCCGTGGGTGGCGGCGGCCGCCGGCTACGCGGTGCTGCTGCCCGACCCGGCCCTGTCCACCGGTTACGGCCCGCGGATGCACGAACGCGGCTGGGGCGAGTGGGGAGGCAATCCGTTCACCGACGTCATGGCGCTCACCGACGCCGCGCTGGAGCGCGAGGACCTGGACGGCGACCGCACCGGCATGATGGGCGGCTCCTTCGGCGGCTACATGGCCAACTGGATCGCCACCCAGACCGACCGGTTCCGCGCGATCGTCTCCCACGCCTCGCTGTGGAACCTGCATGCCTTCGCCGGGACCACGGACTTCCCCGGGTTCTGGCGGCGGGAGATCGGCGACCCGCTTCTGCACACCGAGCGCTACACCGCCAACTCCCCGCACCTGCGGGCCGCGAAGATCCGCACGCCGATGCTGGTCATCCACGGCGACCGGGACTACCGGGTGCCGATCGGCGAGGGCCTCGCGCTCTGGGCGGACCTGACCCGGTTCGAGGTGCCCGCGAAGTTCCTCTACTTCCCGGACGAGGGGCACTGGGTGCTCAAGCCGAACAACGCCAAGCTGTGGTACCGGAGTTGGCTGGGCTTCATGGCCCACCACGTGCGCGGGGAGGAGTGGAGCAGGCCGGAACTGGTCTGACGGACGCCGACCGCGGGGGCGCCAGGGACGGCGGGACGCCGGGGCGCCGGGGCGGCGGGGCGGCGGGGCGCGCGAACGCCGGGGCGCCGGGACGGCGGGGCGCGCGAATGCCGGAACGGCGGGACAGCGGGGCGCGCGAACGCCGGGACGCCGGGACGGCGGGGCGCACGAACGCCGGGGCGCCGGGGCGCCGGGGCGCCGAGACGGCGGGGCGCGGGGGCGCCGAGACGACGGGGCGTCGGGACGGCGGGGCCGGGGCGCCGGGGCGCGCGAACGCCGGGGCGCCGAAACGGCGGGGCGCCGGGGCGCCGGGGGCCGGGGCGCCGGGGCAGCAAGGCGCGCGAACGCCGGGGCGCCTGGAAGGCAGGGCGCGTGACGTCCGGTCCGCCGGACGGCGGACGCGGCGCGGTGCGACCGCGGGCGGGAGCCGCGGTCGCACCGGTCGCCGGCGACCGGGCCCGGCCGGGTCAGCAGTGCCCCGGCCGGGCCCCGGCCGAGGTCATGCCCTCCGGTGTTTCGGGTTCGGCGCCGGGTCCTGCTTGGCCGGCCCGGCCGACTTGGGCAGCTCGACCTCGATCCGCTCCTTGCGGACCTCGCCGGTCACCGTCTCCTCCTCGACCCGTTCCTCGACGGTCATCCGCACCCGCTCCACCGGCACGGCCTCGGTCTTCACCACCGCGTGCTCGGCGTGCAGCGTCACCTCGTGCTCGGCCTCGCTGATTTCCGGGCCGGACATGGCCTCGCCGCGGTTGGCCTCGGTGATGGGCTCACGCTCGATGCGCACCTCGTCGTGGCGCAGCGGGACGGTCTGCTGCTCGGTCTCGGTCACCACGTATTTGTGCAGGCGCGCGTGCCCGGCCTCCTGCCGCTCGACGCCGACCCGCAGGTGCTCCTCGGAGCGCGTCATCGCGTTGTCCGTGTCCCGGGCCCCCGGCCGGCTCCCCGCCGCCGCGGTTCCGGCCGCGGTTCCGGTTCCGGCTGCGGCGCCGGCCGTTCCGGCCGCGCCAGGCTTCATGCCCGCCGTCGTGCCGGCGTCCGCCCGGCCCGCCGTTCCGGCGGCCATGCCTGCCGAGCCCGCCGAGCCCGCCGTGCCGCCTGCGCCCGCCATGCCCGCCGTACCGGCCGAGCCCGCCGCGGTGTCCGCGTCCGGCGCGCCACCGCGCCCGGCGGAGTGGGCCCAGCCCTCCGGACCGGGCTGGTTGGCCTGCCGCCAGGCATCGTCCCAGGTGATGCCGTAGTGGCGGTAGAGGCGCTCCTCCTCGGACTGCGGGAGGTGGCCCCCGGCGTCGACGTCGACGTTCGGCGCCCCCTTGATCGTGTCCCGGGTGTAGGGGACCTCGAGGTGGTCCTCGACCATGCGGGCGTCGCGGATCGGCACGAAGGTCTCGTTGTTGCCGAACCAGCCGGTCTTGACGCTCACCCACTCCGGTTTGCCGGTGGCGTCGTCGTTGAACAGGTGCGCCGGCTTGCCGATCTTGTGGCCCTCGGCGTCGTAGACGGGCTGTTCCAGCGCGTGCTCGAGCTGCATCTCGCTGATCATCGAATGACCTCCCGTTCGAGAGTCGCTCTTCCCTTCGGGTAACCCGTCCAGGACCTCGCAAAACGGAATCGATGCCCATGAAAAGGGAAATACTGCCTCGAATCGGACGCAAGCCCGCGGATCGGACTATGCCACCGCTATGCCACCGCCAGGTAAGGGGCGAGCAGCAGGCGGATCACGTCCTCCAGCCGCCGGTAGGCGTCGGCCAGCGTGGTGCGGCCGGTGACCCAGGCGATCAGCTCGCCCTGCCAGGCCGAGTCGATCAGGTGCGGGACCACCGACCGCGCCGGATCGGGCAGCTCCGGCAGGATGGCGCTGAGCGACTCCTGCCCGACCCGGGCCATCCGCTCCACCGCCTCGCTCGCGAACGGATCCGTGGACACCGCGGCCGACACCAGCAGGTGGGCCATGTGCGGCTGGCGCTGGAAGGCCCGCAGCCCGCGGTGCACGAAGGTGACCACGCGGTCCTCCATCGCGCCGGCGTCGGCACGGCCCGGGCGGGTCTCCGCCGCCAGGTCCGTGAGCAGCTGCCGCCACCACTCGGCGACGGCCGCGGCCAGCAGGTGGTCCTTGGAGGAGAAGTAGCGGTAGGCGGTTCCCAGGGCGACTCCGGACCGCTCGCTGACCAGCTTCATCTGGACGCGTTCCACACCGATCTCGGAGACCAGCTGCACGGCTGCCGCGATCAGGCTCCTGCGGCGTTCCAACTGGCGGGGAGACATGGCCTCGACCGGCCGAGGGGACAGGTCAACCTTGGACACGAGCCCCATTCTACGGTGAGCACCGTACCCGGAGTATGACGCCTGATCAGGCCGGATGCGCCGAAGTCGGGGCAGGTCGGCCGGCCGGACGCGCGGGCCGGGCGGCCGCCTGGCCGGCTGCCTGGGAGGCGCGGGCGGGCCGAGGGGTCTCCCGGATCAGCGCCTCCTGCACGCAGGAGGCCACCAACTCGCCGTCCCGGGTGTAGAACTCGCCGAACGCGAGCCCGCGCCCGTCCGCCGCGGAGGGGCTGCGCTGCGCGAACAGCAGCCACTCGTCGGCGCGGAACGGCCGCAGGAACCACATCGCGTGGTCCAGCGAGGCGATGCTGAGCTCCCCGGAGCGGGCGCGCTTCTGCCGCGGCGGCTGCCGGTCCAGGCAGGCCGTCCCGGCGAGAGTGAGATCGGACATGTAGGCGAGGGCGCAGACCTGCAGCAGCGGGTCGTCCTCCGGCAGCGGCGCCGAGGCGCGCACCCAGACGAACTGCTGGGGCATGCCCGGCTGCTCGTCCGGCACGCCGGGCGCGCCGAGCGGGACGAAGCGCATCTCCATCGCGAGATGCGTGGTGGAGGCGGCGAAGCCCTCGGGGTCGATCTCCTTCCACACCGGATACGGGTCCGGGAGCTCGTCCGGGGCGGGGACCACCGGCATCCGGCGCTGCCGGCTGTGGTCCTGCTCGGGCAGCTTGAAGGAGGCCGAGAGGGAGAAGATCGCCTGGCCGTCCTGGACGCCGGTGACCCGCCGGGTGGCGTAGGTGCGGCCGTCGCGGACCCGGTCCACCTCGTAGACGATGGGGCGGCGGGGGTCGCCGGGGCGCATGAAGTAGCCGTGCAGCGAGTGCACATGGCGCTCGGTGCCCACCGTGCGCCCGGCGGCGACCAGGGCCTGTGCGGCGACCTGGCCGCCGAACGCCCGCAGCGGCGCACCGGCATGGCACCAGCCGCGGAACAGGTTGAGGTCGATCTCGTCCAGCCGGAGCAGCTCGGCGAAGCCGCCGGCGGACGGCGCGGTCGGCGCTCCTTCGTCCAGGTCGGTCATCCGCCTATGGTCGCAGACCGGCAGGGCGGCGGAGGGTGTGAGGTGCGTCGCGTCCGTGCGCGGCCACGGGCGGCCGCGGGCCGGGGGACGGCCGGGGGGCGGCCGGGGGCGGCCGCGGGCGGCGGGGTGGGTAAGGTGCGGGCATGGCTCCGAACTTCTTGCTCACCTCCGGGGTTCTGCCCCCTCCCGTCCGCCGCTGAGCGGGCGGTGACGCAGGTCCGCGGCGCGCGCCAACGGGCGCGTGACGCGGTGGTGAGCGCTGCCCGCGATCCGGATCACCCCTGATCGCCTGGTCCGGGCCGGATCCGCCCCGCTGACGGGCGGTCGCGGCCGGGCCGCTCACCCGGAGTCCCGTGATGCCTTTCACCCCCCGCTCGACCATGCCCGCTTCCGCGTCGGCCTCCGCGCGCGCCTCGGCGGGACCCGCCTCCCCGCTGCCCTCCCCGTCGGCGCCGGACGGGCCTGACGCGCTCGTGTCCGGCGCGGACACCGCCGAGGGGATCGGCGCGGGGCCCGCCTCCGGTGGCGTCTCCACCGTGCGCGGGCTGCTCTACGCCTCCGCCGCCGGCCTCGCCTGGGGGACCGCCGGGGCCGCCGCCACGCTCCTGCACCGCGAGGGCGGGCTCGGGCCGGTCGCGATCACGTTCTGGCGCTTCCTCATCGGCGCGCTGGTGCTGCTCGCCGGCCGCTTCCGCCCGGCGCGCCGGGGGGTCGGGGCCGGGGCCGGGACCGGGGTCGCGACCGCGCCGGGGCGGCCGTCCGGCTTCGGCGCGCGCCTGCGGCGCCGGCCCGCGCGGGCCTGGGCCTCGCTCGCCGCGACCGGCGCGGCGATGGCCCTCTTCCATGTCTGCTACCAGACCGCCGTGGTCTGCTCCGGCCTGGCGGTCGGGACGGCGGTGACGCTGGGCGCCGCGCCGGTGCTCACCGCGCTCGCCGCCCGGCCGCTGCTCGGCGAGCGGCTGGGGCGCGGCGGCGCGGCGGCGCTGTCCGTGGCGCTGGGCGGGCTGGTCCTGCTGGCCTTCGGCGCCGGAGGATCGACCGGCGGCAGCGCGCCGGTCGCCGGCCTGTTCGCGGCACTCGGCTCGGCCGCGGGGCTGGCCGGCACCAACCTGCTCGCCCAGGTCGAGGAGGCGCGGGCCGCCGGTTCGCACTGGACGGCGGCCGACCGGGCGGCGGGCGGCTTCGCCGTCGGCCTGCTCCTGCTGCTGCCCGCGCTGGGCTTCGTGCGGGTGCTGCCCGCCGGCACCGGCGTGCGACTCGCCTGGTCCGCCGGGCTGATCGGCTACCTCGGCCTGGTGCCCTCCGCCGGTGCCTACGCGCTGGTCTTCCGTGCGCTGACCGCCGTGCGGGCGACCACGGTCAGCGCGGTGCTGATGCTGGAGCCGGCCGCCGCGCTGGTGCTGGGCGTCACGATGTTCGGCGAGCACCTGACCGCGGCGGCGGCGGGCGGCGCCGGGGCCCTGATGGTCGCCGTCCTGATGCTGGCCCGTGCGGAGCACCGCCGCGCGGGCTGAGCGCGCCGCGCCGGGAGGGCCGCGCCGTCGCGTACGCTCCGAGCGTCGCCGCTGTCCAGCCGGTCCGTGTCCGGGCCGTCGCACGTCTCCAGGAGCCACCGCTGTCCGCCCCGTTCGCCGAGACCCTGTCGGCCGTCGTCCTCGTCCTCGTGCTCGGGTTCGCCGTGGCGCGGCCGCGCGGGTGGCCGGAGGCGGTCGCGGCGGTGCCGGGTGCCGGGCTGCTGGTGGCCGCCGGGGCGGTGCGCCCGCACGCCGCCTGGGAGCAGACGCGCAGTCTGCTCCCCGTGGCCGGGTTCCTCGCCGCGGTGCTGGTGCTGTCCCAACTCTGCGCGGACGACGGCCTGTTCGAGGCGATGGGCGACCTGGTGGCGCGCCGCACCGGCGGGTCGACGCAGCGGCTGCTCGGCGGGGTGTTCGCGGTGGCCTCGCTGACCACGGCGGTGCTCAGCCTGGACGCGACGGTGGTGCTGCTGACCCCGGTGGTCTTCGTCACCGCCGCGCGGGTGGGCGCGCGCCCGCGCCCGCACGTCTTCGCCTGCGGGCACCTGTCGAACACCGCGTCGCTGCTGCTGCCGGTCTCCAACCTGACCAACCTGCTGGCGCTGGCCGCCGGCGGGATCGGATTCGTGCGGTTCGGGGCGCTGATGGCGGCGCCGTGGGTGGTGGCGATCGCGGTGGAGTACGCGGTCTTCCGCTGGTACTTCGCCGCGGACCTGGCGGCCGGCGAGTCGGCGGCCGGGCCGGCGGCGGGGTCCCCGGCGGGGGCGGCAGGGGCCCGGGCGGCGATGCCCCGGTTCACACTCGCGGTGCTGGGGCTGACCCTGGCCGGCTTCGTCGTCACCTCGCTCGCCGGGGTCAACGCGGCCTGGGCCGCTGCCGGGGGAGCGGTGGTGCTGGCGGTGCGGGCGCTGGCGCGGCGCCGGATCACGCCGGTCGGAGTGGTCCGGGCGGCGAACCCGCTGTTCTGCCTGTTCGTGCTGGCGCTCGGGGTCGTCGTCACCGGGGTGGTGGACAACGGGCTGGCGGACGGCATCGGCAGGCTGCTGCCCAGCGGATCCGGCTTCCCCGAGCTGCTCGCGGTCGCCTGCGTGGCGGCGGTGCTCGCCAACGTGATCAACAACCTGCCGGCGGTCCTGGCGCTGCTGCCGCTGGTCGCCGGCGCGGGGGCGGTGGCCGGCGGGGCGGGGCCGGGCCCGGTGCTGGCCGTACTGCTCGGCGTCAACCTCGGCCCCAACCTCACCTACGCCGGCTCGCTGGCCACCCTGCTGTGGCGGCGGATCCTGAGCGCCCACGAGACCGAGCCCCGCCTCGCCGACTTCACCCGCCTCGGCGCGCTCACCGTCCCGGCGACGCTGCTCGCCGCGACGGCGGCGCTGTGGGCGGCGCTGCGGGTCATCGGCGGCTGAGCGATCCCGGACTGAGCGGCCGCCGCCGGCCGGCGGGTTCAGGAGCCGTCGCGAGCCGTCAGGAGCCGTCAGGCGCTCGGCGCGGCGGCCGGAGCCGGGCCGGAGTCCGCGAGCCGCGCGGGCCGGGCCGCCGGCTCCCGGTGCCGGGCGCCGGCCCGCGGGGCGGCCACCGCGCGCCACCACGGGTCGAGCTCCGGCGGCTTGGCCGGCTCGAACGGCCGGCCGATCACCGGGATGGCGAGTGCGACTCCCTGCGCGCGCGCCGCGGCGAGAGTGCGCTCGGCCGGCTCCTCCCAGGCGTGCGGGGCCAGGTTGAAGCTCGCCCAGTGGATCGGCAGCAGCAGCCCGCCGCCGAGGTCCGCGTGGGCGCGCAGGCCTTCCTCCGGCGTCATGTGGACGTCCGGCCACAGCGCGCTGTAGGCGCCGATCTGCATCATCGTCAGGTCGAAGGGCCCCAGCTCCGCGCCGATCCGTCGGAAACCGGGGAAATAGCCGGTGTCGCCGCTGTGGTAGACCCGGTGCTCCTGACCCGCCACCGCCCAGGACGCCCAGAGCAGCAGCGGGCTGGTGCGCGGCCCGCGCGAGCAGTAGTGCCGGGCGGGCGCCGCCGTCACCGTCAGCCCGGACACCCGCGCCGACTCCCACCAGTCCAGCTCGACGATCCGCCGCGGCGCGACGCCCCAGTGCTCCAGATGCGCGCCGAGCCCCAGCGGCACGGCGAAGACCGCCGCCGAGCCGGTGAGCGCGCGGATCGTGGGCATGTCCAGGTGGTCGTAGTGGTCGTGCGAGACCACCACCAGGTCCACCCGGCCCAGCTCGGACGGCGTCAGCGGCATCGGGTGCAGGCGGCGCGGCCCGAAGGCGGAAAAAGGAGAGCACCGCTCTCCCCACACCGGGTCGAACAGCACCCGCCGCCCCTCGATCTCCACCAGCACGCCCGCGTGCCCCAGCCAGGTCGCGCGCAGCCCGGAGGCGGGCGGCTCGGCCAGGTCGGCGGCGGTCAGCGGGTGCACGGGGACGGCGCCGGCCGGCAGTCGGCGGTGCCGGTCGGGCGCGAGGAAGCTCTCCCGGAGTCCAGCCGCCAGCGAGCCCGGCAGCGCCCGGCGGGTCGGCACCGGGTTGCGGAAGGCGCCGTCGCGGAACTGCGGGGACCGCCGGATCCGCTCCAGCCGGGCGCCGGTGGGCTCCGCCCCGAACGACGCCGGGCGCACACGGCGCAGCGCGGCGCCCGCGAGGGCGCCGGCCCGCGCGCGGGCGGCGGCGGCCAGCGGAGCCCTCTGGATGAGCCGAAAGGGTGGGAACCAGGGGGTCGGGTCGGGCATGGCACCTCCTCGATCGGCGGCGCCCCCACGCTGGGGGCCGGGCAGCGGCCACGGGGCGCGCGTCGCCCGGCCGCCGCGCCGACCCGCACCGTCTCCGGCAGATTACCCAGGGCATCCGATCCCGACCCGCCGGGAACGGCGGTGATGGTCCGTCAGGGCGTACCGCGGGCCCGACCCGGGCCGTAGGCTGTGCCTCCGATCGTGGGCACACACCGACCGGGCCGCCCACCGGGGCAGGGAGCGAACGAACGGCCATGAGCGCGCGGGAACAGGCCACTGGCGGCGAGTCCCTGACCGGTGCGGAGCGCGCGGCGGCAGCCGCGAGTGCGCGCGCGGAGGCGCGCGCGGACGGCGGCGGGGGCGGGGAGGGGGACGGCCGCGCGGAGAGTGCCTCCGGCGCCTCGGGCGCGCCCGAGACGCCGGAAGCGACGCCGCCCGTAGCGGCGGGTCCGGAGGCCGCGGGAGCGGCAGGCCCCTCCACGTCCGTGGTCGCGGCAGCGGCCGCGGGGCACGCTGGGCGGGCCGGGCGGTCCGCGCCGCTTGAGCCTGGCGGCCAGGTCGAGCAGGGCGGATCGCTTGAGCGCGGCGGGCAGGCCGAGCGGTCCGCGCGGCTTGAGCCCGGCGGCCAGGTCGAGCAGGGCGGATCGCTTGAGCGCGGCGGGCAGGCCGAGCGGTCCGCGCCGCTTGAGCGCGGCGGGCGCGCCGAGCAGGGCGGGTTGCTTGAGCCCCGCGGGCAGGTCGCGCACGGTGGGTCGCTTGAGCTGGGCGGGCAGGGCGGGCAGGCGCAGCCGGCCGGTCAGGCCGGGCCGGGTGGGCAGACCGGGACCGGGCCCGGGGCCGTGGGAGGGGTCGCGGGCGGCGACGCCGGCGCGAGTACGGAGGCCGTTCCCGAGCCCGGCCCGGGTGGCGGGGTCGGGCGCGAGCGGCGGGCCATCGCCGAGGTGCTGAACGGTGAGCCTGCTTCCCAGGACGCCGCCGGTTCGGCCGCGCAGAGCGCGGGCAGCCGAATACCCGGCGAGGTCCGGGAGCCCGGCTGGAACGACCCGGCCGAGGCGGACGGATCCGCCGCCGAGCCCTCCGGTGCCCGCCCGGACGGATGCACCGACGCCGGCGCCACGCACGGCGCGCGCCTGGGGGCGTCGGTGGAGAGCCCGGGAGAGGCGGTTCCTGACGTGGCGTCGGCGCGGGCCCGCCGAGCGGCGCGGTCGGCCGGGGCGTGGCGCGCCCCGGGCAAGGTCGCGCAGGTCCGGGACGCCGCCGAGGCCGGCCCCGGGGCGATGACCGGCCTCGGGCCGCTGACCGGGGCGGAGGCGATGACCGTGGCCATGGCGGGTATCGGGCCAGGGGCGAGTGCGCACGTGGGGGCGGACAGGCCCGGCGTGGCCCCGAGCCCGAGTTCGGTGGCCTCCCCGGCCGCCTCCGTGGGGTCGGTGGGGGGACAGGGAGCGACGCCTGCCACGGCGTCCGCCGATGGCGGGGCCGTCTCCGACCGGTGGTCGGCGGCGCGGCCCGCGTCCGCCCCGCCCACGCGTGCCGGGGGCGCCACGCCCGCAGGGGGCGCCACGCCCGCCGGGCTCGCGTCGGCCGGGCCCGCAGGCCCTGCGCCGGCTGCTGCGTCCGCTGGCCTCGCGTCCGCCGCCCCCGCGCCGGCTGCCGCGTCCGCCGCGCCCGTGCTCGGGCCTGGCGCGCCTGGACCCGCGCCCGCCGTGTTCGCAGGTCCCGTGCTTGCCGGTGCCGGCGCTCCCGCGCCCTCGCCTGCTGCTGCGCCCTCGCCCGTCGCTCTCGCGTCGTCCGGTGACGCCGCGTCTGCCGCGCCCGCGCCCGCCGCCGGTCCCGCCCCCGCCGCCCCCGCAGCGCCGCTGCGGGGGCGGGTGCTGGTGGTGGAGGGCGCGCACGGTGGGGCCATACGCCGGCTGCTGCCGCCGTCCGTGCGCCCCGGGACGCCCGCCGGGACGGGGCTGTCGTCGCTGCTCGCGGCGGTGTCCCCGCAGGTACTGCTGGCGACCGACGCCGTCGACTCGGTGCACCTGCCGGCCGCCTCCGACCCGGAGACCGTGCTCGCCCATCTGCGGTCCGCCGCACGCCACCCCGGTCCGCTGCTGGTCCATCTCGGCGGCCACCTGGTCGCCGACCGGCGCAGCGGGGTGCTGCACCTCGCCCTGCGCGACACCAGGCTGGCGGCGCTGCGCGGCGAGGCGCTGCCGTGGCCGACCGTGGCGGCACAGCTGCTCGTGCGCCCGCCGGAGTGGGACACGCTGGTCATCGCCGACCTGACGGCCGACCCGCGGCTGATGCCCCGGCTGCGCACGGTGCCGTCGCCGCTGGCCGCCGGGGGCCTGCCGCTGTGGGCGGTGGTCAACCCCGACCCGGACCAGGTCGGCATCTTCACCCGGGCGCTGGTCGAGGTGCTGCACACCGGCCGGCCCGGGGCGGGGGCGGCGCTGACGCCGGAGCAGATCCAGTCCCAGGTGCTGTCGGTGCTGCGGCCCGAGGCGGCGGTGGTGGCCGAGTACCGGCCGGGGCGGGTGGTCTTCCGGAACACCGCGCGGCGCGGGCCGACGCGGGACCTCCCGCCGATGCCGGCCTCGACGCTGCCGCCGATGCCCTCCGCGCCGCCGACGGTGCACCTGACGGCGGCACCCGGCGCGGCGCCCGGGCAGGCGGCCGGGCAGGCGCCCGGGGCACCGGGCAGCGCGCCGGTGGTGCCGGCCGGGGACCCGCTCGCCGTGCACCGGGACGCGGTGGCGCGGATCGTCGGCGCGGCGGAGGCCGGCGAGCACGCCCGGGCCGCGCGGCTCTCCGCGGAGTTGGAGAAGCGGGTCTGCGCGGAGGGCGGCGGCTCGGACACGCCCGCCGCGCTGCAGGCGCGTCAGGTCCGGGCGCACGTCGCCCGGCTGGCGGGCGAGCAGGGGCAGGCGGCGGGGCTGTACCGGTCGGTGGCCCTCGCGCTCGCCGCCACGCGCGGTCCGGAGCATCCGGAGACCCAGCAGGCGGCGTCGAACGCCGAAGCCTGCTGGCGGGCGGTCGAGGACCCGGCGGAGGCGCGGCGGGTCGGCCGCGAGGTCGTGGAGATGCGGCGCACGGTCCCCGGCCCGGACGGCCGCCGGCTCCGCGCGGCCCGCCGCCACCTCGCGAGCCTCGCCGGCCGCCGCGGCGAGGCCCCGACGCCGGCATCGGGCACCCCCCGGCCGGACACCGGGCCGGTGGCGGCCGCTCCCGCGTCCACTGCCCCTTCCGCGCCCGAGGAGGCGCCGGCCCCGGCGTCGCGCGACGCGGCCGACGGGCCCGAGGCGGGGGAGCGGCCGGCTGAGGTGACCGGATTGCCGGAGTACCTGGACGACGGCGCCGCCGCCGCGCCCGCCGGCAGCGGTAACGCGGAGCCGGAGGACGCGGATCCGGAGGACGCGGTGCGGGGGGACGTGGTACCGGCCGATCGGCCGACGCACTCGCCCCGGCCTGCGTCCGAGCCGTCCGACGCCCCCGAGTGATCTGCCACTCGCGCACGACGGCTGAGGAAGCCTCACGCCCGCCCCGCGTCGGCAGACCGGCGGCCGCCCCCGCGGGGTTCTCGCTCCGCCCCGGCTGCGTGGCCGGCGGCCGGGCAGCGTGCCTGCGGCAGGATCGATCCTCGTGATCGCCCCGCCCGGCGGCGGCTGGCGTCGCCTGCGCGAGGTCGCGCCTCAAGCTCGGGACATGGACGGCGCCGTCAGGGCGTCCGCGGAGGGGTGCCGCTCGGGGACCCGGCCTGCCGGCTCCTTCCGTACCACCGGGCGGGGGCGTCGCCGACGCCGCGCGTCCCGTTGTCGTCCGCGCGTCGCCCGGTGTCTCCAGCCCGCATCGCGCCTCCGCCGGCGCGCCGACGCCGTGGGCGCGCCGACGCCGCCGGCGCGCTGCCGCGCGGCGTGCGGGGGGCGGGCGCGGCGCGCGCCGTAGGCTCGGCGTATGGCCTCTGCACGCGCCGACGGGGCGAGCGGTGACGCGCGGCGCCCAGGCCTCGCGCTGTCACTGGTGCTGGCGTATCTCACCTTCCTCAGCGGCTTCCTCGACGCCCTGAGCTATCTCGGGCTCGGCCGCATCTTCACCGCCAACATGACCGGGAACGTGGCCGTCCTGGGCTTCGCGCTGGGCGGTGCCGAGGGGTTCTCGATCACGGCGTCGGCGGTGTCGATCGCCGCCTTCCTGGTCGGCGCCGGTCTCGGCGGACGCTTCGTCAGGTCCCTCGGCACGCCCACGCGTTGGCTGGTCGCGGCGCTCGTCACGGAGGCCGCGGGCGCGGCGCTCGCCGGGGCCCTCGCGCAGGGCCTCGGGCTCCGCCCGGGCGACGACGCCGTCCGCTACGGCGTGATCGCCGTGCTCGCGGTGGCGCTGGGCTGCCGCAATGCCGCCGTCCGCAAGCTCGGCGTCCCCGACGTCACCACCACCGTGCTGACCGGCACGCTCACCGGGATCGCCGCGGACTCGGCGCTCGCGGGCGGCGCCAACGACCGGTACGTGCGCCGCGTCGGGTCGGTGGCTCTGATGCTGGGCGGCGCTCTGGTGGGGGCCGAGGCGCTGCGCGCGGCCGCGCCCGGCGCCTGGTTCCTGGCCGCTGCGGGGGCGGACGTGCTGGTGGTGGCGGCGTTCGCTCACGGCGTGCGCGCGGAGCTGGTGCGGGGCCGGGCGGAGGCGTGACGATGTCCGGCATGTCCACCGAGCTGCCGCACACCTCCCGTCCCACGTCCGCAGCCACCGCCCTGGTCCCGCCGGCCACTTCGACCCGGGCGACCTCTTCGACCCCGGTCCCGGCTTCCGCCCCGCGCGTGCTGGTCATCGGCGGGAGCGTCTTCCTCGGGCGGGCGTTCGCCGAGGAGGCGCTCGCCCGCGGCTGGTCCGTCACCACCTTCAACCGCGGCCGCAGCGCCGCCGACCCGGAGGGCGCGGAGTCGCTGCGCGGGGACCGCACCGACCCCGCCGACCTCGAACGGCTGGCCGCCGCCGGGCCCTGGGACGTCGTCGTCGACGTCTGCGGCTACGCCCCCGTGCACGTCAGCGCCTCCGCGCGGGCGCTGGCAGGAGCCGCCTCCTGCTACCTCTTCGTCTCCTCGGTCTCCGCGATCCAGGGCTGGCCGGAGAAGCCGGTGGACGGCGGCACGCCGCTGCTGCCGGGCGCCCCGGACGCCGGGCCGGACGACGGCGACTACGGGACGCTCAAGGCGGCCTGCGAGCGCGCGCTGGTGCGGGACTTCCCCGGGCGCACGCTGATCCTCGCGCCCGGGCTGATCATCGGCCCGGGGGACCTCACCGGGCGGGCGACGTGGTGGATCGAGCGCGCCGCGCGCGGCGGGGACTTCGTCGCCGGCGGCGGACCGGAGCGTCCGGTGCAGCTGATCGACGCCCGGGACATCGCCGCCTTCGGCCTCGACCGCGCGCTCGCGCCGGGCGCGGCGGACGACGCCCCGGGCGCCCCGGGCGCCCCCGGCGCGGCGGACGGCGGCGCCGGCTCCGAGCGGTTCCTCGTGGCCGCCGAGCCCGAGGGCGGCAGCTGGGGCGAGTTCCTCGACGCGTGCGTCGCCGCGACCGGAGGGCGGGCGCGGCCGGTGTGGATCCCCGACGACTTCCTGCTGGACCACGAGGTCGGGGTCTGGAACGAGCTGCCGCTGTGGGCCCCGGACCGGCCCGAGTTCGACGGCGTGTGGAAGCCGGACTCCGGCCCCGCGCTCCGCGCCGGCCTGACCCCGCGCCCGCTGGCGGACTCGGTGCGCGACACCTGGGCCTGGCTGGAGCGCGACCCGGACGCCCGCGCTCGCATCGCCCGCTACGCGGAGGACAAGCGCGCCCAGGGCCTCGCCCCGGCCGGGATGGACCCGTCCCGCGAGGCCGGCCTCCTCGCGGCCTGGCGCTCCCGCGAGGCCGCCTCGCGAGGCTGAGCGGGAGGCGGCCCGACCGCCGTGGCGCCGGCCGCCCGCCCGCGGGTGAGGGGAGACGGCGGCGAGGGTCGGCCGATCACCGGTGTCCCGTTTTTCGGGACACCATCGTCTCCCGCGCCCGTCGACGTCGAGGTGCTCGGGCGTGCCCGGGCCGGAGGCGGGGGTGCGGCGCCGGCGAGGGGAGCTGGAGGGCGATCATGTCCCGATTTCCGGGACATCACCGCCCTCGGCGGCGCCTGGCGCGGGCAGGGCACCGGGTGCGGCGCCGCCACCCTGGCGCGCGCCGGCAGCGGCACCGGGCGCAGCCGCGCGGCCGGCGCGGGCGCAGGCGCCGCAACGGCGCCGCGCCTGCGCCCGCGCAGGGCCGCCGCGCTGCGCGCCTGGCTGCGGCTGGGCCGCGTATCGCTGCTGCGCCGCGCGCCGGGCTGCGCCGCGCCGCGTGTCGCCTCCGCGCCGCAACGGCGCCCCGCCGCGCCCGTGCCGCGAGCGCCGCCGCGCCGCGCAGGGCCTCCGCGCCGCGCAGGGCCTCCGCGCCGCGCAGGGCCTCCGCGCCGCGCAGGGCCTCCGCGCCGCGCAGGGCCGCGCGCCGCGCAGGGCCGCGCGCCGCGCAGGGCCGCGCGCCGCGCAGGGCCGCGCGCCGGGCTGCACCGCGCCGCGTACCGCTCCTGCGCCGCGCCGCCGCGCCGCGTGCCCGCGCCGCCGCGCCGCGTGCCCGCGCCGCCGTGCACCCGGGCTGCGCCCGTGCCGCCGCGCCGTGCACCCGCGCCGCCGCGCCGCGCGCCCGTGCCGCCGCGCTCCCGCGCCGCGTCGCCGTGCCGCCGCGCTCCCGCGCCGCGCCGTCGCGTGGGTCAGTCGCGGTCGACGAGGACCGCGGTGCCCTGGCCGACGCCGACGCACATGGTCGCGAGGCCGCGGTGCGCGCCGGTGCGCGCCATGCGGTGGAGGAGGGTGGTGAGGATGCGGGCGCCGGAGCCGCCGAGCGGGTGGCCGAGGGCGATCGCGCCGCCGGTCGGGTTGACGATCTCCGGGTCGATGCCGAGCTCGTCGACGCAAGCCAGCGCCTGCGCGGCGAAGGCCTCGTTGAACTCGGCGGTGTCCAGCCCGTCGATGTCGCGGCCGAGCCGGGCCAGCACCTTGCGGGTGGCCGGGACCGGGCCGATGCCCATGACGTCCGGGTGCACGCCCGCGCTGGCGCCGCCGGCCCAGCGGGCCAGGGGCTCGAGGTCGAGGTCGCGCAGGGCCTCTTCGGAGACCAGCAGCACGCCCGCCGCGCCGTCGTTCATCGGCGAGGAGTTACCGGCCGTGACCAGGCCGTCCTTGCGGAAGACCGGCTTGAGGGAGGCCAGCTTCTCCAGGGTGGTGTCCTCTCGGATGGTCTCGTCCTGGGCGACCACCACGCCGTCGGGCCTGGTCACCGGCACGATCTCGGCGTCGAACAGGCCCTCCTTGCGGGCTGCCCCGGCGAGCTGGTGGGAGCGCAGCGCGAAGGCGTCCATCCGCTCGCGGGTGACGCCGTAGCGGGAGGCGACCTCCTCGGCGGTCTCGCCCATGGACAGGACGCCGTGCAGCTCCTTCATCCGGGGGTTGACCAGGCGCCAGCCGAGGCGGGTGTCGTAGGTGGTCATCTTGCCGGGGAAGGGCTGGTCGGGGCGCTCGATGACGAAGGGCGCGCGGCTCATCGACTCCGACCCGCCCGCCAGCGCGACCTCGGCCTCGCCGGAGGCGATCGCGCGGGCGGCGGTGGTGACGGCCTCCAGGCCGGAGGCGCAGAGCCGGTTGAGCGTCGCGCCGGGCACGGACTCGGGCAGCCCGGCGAGCAGCACGGCCATCCGGGCCACGTTGCGGTTGTCCTCGCCGGACTGGTTGGCGGCGCCCCAGTACACGTCGTCGATCCGGGCGGGGTCGAGCTGGGGCACGCTCTCCAGCAGCCCGCGGACGACGGTGGCGGCCAGGTCGTCGGGGCGGACCGAGGAGAGCGCGCCCTTCAGACGGCCGGTGGGGGTGCGGCGGGCGGCCGCGAAGTACACGGGACGCATGGGACATCCTCCTGAGGGTGGTGGGCCGGCGCACGCCGGTTCGTGGTGGTGCCGGCGCCGACCTGCGGTGCACGACCCATGGTGCACGCACCATCCAACCGCCCGGGCCGCGGGGGATCAACGGCCGCCCCTCGGCCGTCCCGCTCCGGCGTTTCCGAATTGTTACAGGGTCGCTCGTAATCGAACCGATTCCAACACGGTCCGGGCCGGGCGTCGGGGATCTCCGCGCTGACACCCCGTCAGTCCAGCGCGTGCGGGCCGGACGAGACGGGCGGGCCGTGTTCCGGTGCCGTCCGGAGGGTTGACAGTACGACGCCACGTTGGTGGTATCTGAGGGCTCACGTTCGTTCTTGTTCTCTTCGTACATGTCGTCCCACGGCGCGCCCGGCGCGCGGCCTGCGGCATGTGCGCCGTTCGTTCCCGGGGAGGGGCCATGGTGCAGTCGACCGGCGGCATAGGCGGCAGCGGTAGGGGCAGCGGCAGAGGCGTCCTCGACCGGCGCTCGATTCTGCGCGGCGCGCTCTTCGGGGCGGGCGCCCTGGCGGTCTCGCCGCTGCTCGCCGCGTGCGGGAGCGGGGGCGGCGGCTCGACGGACACCTCCAAGGCGACCGGCACCGTCACCTTCGGATCCAACGCCGCCGTCCCGCAGCCGAAGGGCGCCTACCAGACGCTGTTCGCCGCGGCCGAGAAGTCCACCAAGCTGACGATCAAGCCCAACTGGGTGGACCACAACACCTTCCAGCAGAACATCAGCTCCTACCTGCAAGGCAACCCGGACGACGTCTTCAACTGGTTCGCCGGCGAGCGGATGCAGTTCTTCGCGGGGCAGGGCCTGGTCTCCGACGTGAACCAGGTCTGGGACACCATCGGCGGCGCCTACACCGACGCCATGAAGGCCCAGTCCAAGGGCAAGGACGGCAAGTACTACCTGGTGCCCTTCGACTACTACCCCTGGGCGGTCTTCTACAGCAAGAGCCTGTGGGCCTCCAAGGGCTACACCGTCCCGCAGACCTGGGACCAGTTCATCGCGCTGGCCACGAAGATGAAGCAGGACGGCCTCGTCCCGGTGTCCTTCACGGACAAGGACGGCTGGCCCGCGATGGGCACCTTCGACTATCTGAACATGCGCATCAACGGCTTCGACTTCCACATCGACCTGATGCGCAACGGCGACAAGTGGAACAGCCCGCAGGTGAAGCAGGTCTTCGACACCTGGAGCGAGCTGATCCCCTACTACTCGCCCGGCTTCCTCGGCATGACCTGGCAGGAGGGCGCGCAGCAGCTGCTCAACAAGCAGGCCGGCATGACCGTCCTCGGCCTGGACCAGATCGGGACCATCTTCACCGGTTCGCGCGCGGACGACCTGGCCTTCTTCGCCTTCCCCGAGGTGAACTCGGCCTACGGGCAGGACGCGGTGGAGGCGCCGATCGACGGCTTCATGGTCGCGCGCAGCCCCAAGAACAAGGCCGGCGCCTTCAAGCTGCTGGAGTACTTCGGCACGGCGGCGGCGCAGCAGCTGTGGCTGGGCTCCAACCCCGCCGACATCGCCACCGCCTCGGGCGTGGACACCTCCAAGTACACGGCGCCGCAGAACGCCGCGGTGAAGCTGATCACCGGCGCGAAGCAGCTCTCGCAGTTCATGGACCGCGACACCCGGCCGGACTTCGCCGACCCGGTGATGCTGCCGGCCATCCAGAAGTTCCTCAACTCGCCCAAGGACGCGGCGAGCATCATGAAGAACATCGACCAGCAGGCCAAGACGATCTTCGCGAGTGGTTCCTGACGTGACGTCGACTGATCTGGCGGGCGCGGACGCTGCCGCCCGCCGCCCGAGCGCCGCCCGCCGCCCGCGGCGGGTGCGCCGGCTCACCGGCGCGGACCGGACCGTGCTCGGGCTGATGGCGGGTGTGCCGACGCTGCTGACGGTCGCGCTGGTGTGGGTGCCGGCGCTGGCCTCGGTGGTGCTCTCCTTCTCCAACTGGTCCGGATTCGGGAGCTTTTCGAGCATCCAGTGGGTCGGGACGGAGAACTACAAGAACATCTTCACGATCTACCCGGAGTTCCCGCCGGCCATCGAGCACAACCTGCTGTGGCTCGCGGTGTTCTTCTGCCTGCCGGCACCCGTCGGGCTGTTCCTGGCCGTGCAGTTGGACAAGCAGATCCGCTTCTCGCGGATCTACCAGTCGGTGCTGTTCCTGCCCGTGGTGCTCTCGCTGGCGCTGATCGGCTTCATGACCGAGCTGATCTTCTCCCCGACCCAGGGCCTGATCAACAACCTGACCGGGCACGCCCACCACCACGTCATCGACTGGATCGGCAATCCCAGCCTCAACATCTACGCGGTGCTGGTCATGGCCTGCTGGCGGCAGACCGGCTACGTGATGATCCTCTTCCTGGCCGGGCTGAAGAGCGTGGACCCCTCGCTCAAGGAGGCCGCGGCGCTGGACGGCGCGGGCGGCTGGCAGACCTTCCGGCACGTGGTCTGGCCGGCGCTGCGGCCGATCAACATCGTGGTGCTGGTCGTCACGGTGATCGAGTCGCTGCGCGCCTTCGACATCGTCTACATCATCAACAAGGGCACCAACGGGCTGGAGCTGCTGTCCGTCCTCGTGACCGACAACATCATCGGCGAGGCCAGCCGGATCGGCTTCGGCTCGGCGCTCGCCACCATCCTGCTGGTGATCTCGCTGGTCTTCATCGTGCCCTATCTGATCAGCATGTTCCGGAAGGACCAGAACCAATGAGCGCGGCCTCCGCTTCCGCCTCCGCGTCGGCGCCGGCCTCCGCGACGGGGCCCGCCGCGGGCTCGCGGCCGGCCGCGAGCCCGCCCGGGTCCGGCCCGGCGCCGCTCCGGGCCACCCGGATCGCGCTGCACGTCTTCCTGATCGGCACCTGCGTGGTGTGGCTGGCGCCGCTGCTGTACGCGTTCTACACCGCGCTGCGGCCGTACGCGGACACGCAGAGCCGCGGCTACGTCTCGGTGGGCGGGCACTACGGCTTCGGCAACTTCTCCACCGCCTGGAGCCAGGCCCAACTGCCGCACTACTTCCTGAACTCGGTGTACATCACGGTTCCGGGGCTGGTGCTGACGCTGCTGCTGTCCAGCATGGTGGCCTTCGTGGTCGCGCGGTACTCGTTCAAGCTGAACATCGCGCTGCTGACGCTGTTCACGGCCGGCAACCTGCTGCCCCAACAGGCCATCATCACGCCGCTGTTCAAGATGTACCAGATGATCCCGCTGCCGGACTGGATGGCCGCCTCGGGCAAGATGGACGACTCCTTCCTCGGCGTCATCCTCATCCACGTCGCCTTCCAGACCGGCTTCTGCGCCTTCGTGCTCTCCAACTACATGCGCACGATCCCGGGGGAGTTGACCGAGGCGGCGCTGGTCGACGGGGCCTCCGCGTGGCGGCAGTACCGGCAGATCATCATGCCGCTGTGTCGGCCCGTGCTCGCCGCGCTGGCCACGCTCGAATTCACCTGGATCTACAACGACTTCTTCTGGGCCACGGTCCTCATGCAGACCGGCTCCAACCGCCCGATCACCGCGGCCCTGAACAACCTCACCGGCGAGTTCTTCGTCAACAACAACCTGATCTCGGCGGCGGCCCTGATCGTCGCCGTCCCCACCCTGGTCGTCTTCTTCGCCCTGCAGAAGCAGTTCGTCTCGGGCCTGACCCTGGGCTCCAGCAAGGGCTGACCGCGATCTCCCGCCACGGGCCGGGTCTCCCGCCGCGGGCCGAGTCTCCCGCCGCGGGCCGGGTAGCCGCGCCGCCCCCGGGCGCGCGGCACCCGGTCCGCGGCGTTCCCGGGAACGGCCGCGAGGCGCGGTGGATCGGGGACGGCCGGGTGTCCCGGGGGTTGACGGGGGTTTGATGTGAGCGCTAACAATTACCCGGACGGCGCCGTGCCGCCCTGGTCCGCGCTGCCCTTCCCGGCCTCGGGGAGGCGGGCTGACCAGTGCGTTCGCCCGTACGAGCGGGTCGGTCGGTGCTTCGGCCCGCGAGCGGCGGGCGGGGCCGGGGAGGCTCGTCCCGCCGGGGCGGCGGGTGGCGGCGGGGCCTGGAGCGCATGGGCGGAACGGGCCGGGAGAGCCGGATGGGCGAGGAACGGACGAGGTTGAAGAGAGTGCATTGTGAGCGCTAACAGAACGGCCCCCCAGGCGGCCGCAGGTCCCGGCGCGGTGGCGGGGCAGGTGGTGGTCGGGGTGGACTTCGGGACCCTCTCCGGCCGCGCGGTCGTGGTCTCGGTCGCCGACGGCACCGAACTCGGCACCGCCGTCCACGAGTACACCCACGGCTCGGTCGAGCACCGGCTGCCCGCCACCGGCGCGGAACTGCCCCCGGACTGGGCCCTGCAGATCCCCCAGGACTGGCGGGACGTCCTCGCCGACGCCGTGCCCCGCGCCCTCGCCGACGCCGGGGTCGCCCCGGAGCAGGTGATCGGCATCGGCACCGACTTCACCGCCTGCACCGTGCTCCCCGCCACCGCCGACGGCACCCCGCTGTGCGAACTGGAGCGCTTCCGCGCCCGCCCGCACGCCTACCCCAAGCTCTGGAAGCACCACTCCGCCCAGCCGCAGGCCGACCGGATCAACGCCCTCGCCGAGAAGCGCGGAGAGGGCTGGCTCGGCCGCTACGGCGGCCGGATCTCCAGCGAGTGGCAGTACGCCAAAGCCCTGCAGCTGCTGGAGGAGGACCCCGAGGTCTACGCCGCCACCGAGCGCTGGATCGAGGCCGCCGACTGGATCGTCTGGGAGCTCACCGGCGCCGAGAGCCGCAACCCCTGCACCGCCGGCTACAAGGGCATCCGCCAGGACGGCCGCTACCCCGGCCGGGACTACCTGACGGGCCTCAACGAGGCCTTCGGCGACTTCACCGAGAAGATCGACTTCCCGCTGAGCCCGCTCGGCACCCGGGCCGGCGGCCTCAGCGCCCGGGCCGCCGCCGCGACCGGGCTGCCCGAGGGCATCGCCGTCGCCGTCGGCAACGTGGACGCCCACGTCACCAGCGCCGCCGCCCGCGCGCTGGAACCGGGCCAGATGCTCGCCATCATGGGCACCTCCACCTGCCACGTCCTCAACTCCGACGTCCTGGCTGAGGTCCCCGGCATGTGCGGGGCGGTCAAGGACGGCGTGGTGACCGGCCTTTGGGGCTACGAGGCCGGGCAGAGCGGCGTCGGCGACATCTTCGCCTGGGCCGTGCGCACCGCCCTCCCCGAGTCCTACGCCGCCGAGGCCCGCGAACGCGGCATCTCGGCGCACGAGCTGCTCACCGAGAAGGCCGCCGCCCAACCGGTCGGCGCGCACGGCCTGGTGGCGCTGGACTGGCACTCCGGCAACCGCTCGGTGCTGGTCGACCACCACCTCTCCGGGCTGCTCCTCGGCCTCACCCTGGACACCCGGCCGGAGGAGATCTACCGCGCGCTGCTGGAGTCCACCGCCTTCGGCACCCGCACCATCGTCGAGGCCTTCGAGGCCGGCGGCGTGCCGGTCACCGACTTCGTGGTGGCCGGCGGCCTGCCGCGCAACCGCTTCCTGATGCAGATCTACGCGGACGTGCTGCGCCGGCCGATCGACGTGATCGGCTCCGCCCAGGGGCCGGCGCTCGGCTCCGCGATCCACGCCGCGGTCGCCGCCGGGGCGTACACCGACATCCGCGCCGCCTCGGCCGCCATGGGCAAGGTCGACAAGGCCGTCTACACCCCCGACCCGGACCGCGCCGACGTCTACGACGCGCTCTACCGCGAGTACCGGGAACTCCACGACCACTTCGGGCGCGGCGGCTCCGACGCCATGCACCGGCTGCGCGAGGTGCGCGCCGAGGCCCGCGCCCGCCGGCACAGCGCCCGACAGCAGGATGATGCGGAGGTGTCCCGGTGACCGACAGCCGGATACAGGAAGCGGCGCCGAGCGAGACGCCGAGCGCGGCTCCGAGCGCGACGCGGGGCAGCACGCCGGGTGCGGTGCCGGACGGGCTGCGCGCGGCCGTCGAGCGGCTGCGCGAGCAGGTCTGCGCCCTGCACGCCGAGTTGCTGCGCTGGGGTCTGGTCACCTGGACCAGCGGCAACATCAGCGCCCGGGTCCCCGGCGCCGACCTGATGGTGATCAAGCCCAGCGGCGTCTCCTACGACGACCTCACCCCCCGGTCGATGGTCGTCACCGACCTGCACGGCCGGCTGGTCGAAGGCGACTTCGCGCCCTCCAGCGACACCGCCGCGCACGCCTACGTCTACCGCCACCGGGCCGACATCGGCGGTGTGGTGCACACCCACTCGCCCTACGCCACCGCCTGGGCGGCCGTCGGCGAGCCGGTGCCCTGCGCCATCACCGCGATGGGTGACGAGTTCGGCGACGACATCCCGGTCGGCCCGTTCGCCCGGATCGGCGGCGACGAGATCGGCCGCGGCATCGTCGCCACCCTCGAGGGCCGCCGTTCGCCGGCGGTGCTGATGCGGCAGCACGGCGTCTTCACCATCGGCAAGGACGCCGGGTCCGCCGTCAAGGCGGCCGTGATGACCGAGGACGTCGCCCGCACCGTCCACCTCGCCCGCCAGCTCGGACCGGTGGTCCGGCTGCCGCAGGAGGACATCGACGCCCTCTACGACCGCTACCAGAACGTCTACGGCCAGACACCGGCGCAGGGCCACGCACCGGCACAGGAACAGGGAGCCAAGTGATGGGCAGCAACGGAAGCGCCGACGCCACCGCGCGCGAGGTCTGGTTCCTGACGGGCAGTCAGCACCTGTACGGCGAGGAGACCCTGCGGCAGGTCGCCGACCAGTCGCGGGAGATCGCCGGCCTGCTCGCCGCCGAAGGCGCCCTCCCGGTCCGCCTGGTGTGGAAGGACGTCCTCACCGACGCGCCCGCCATCCGCCGAATCATGCTGGAGGCCAACCGGGACGACGCCGTCGTCGGCGTCATCGCCTGGATGCACACCTTCTCCCCGGCCAAGATGTGGATCGCCGGCCTGGACGCGCTGGACAAGCCGCTCCTGCACCTGCACACCCAGTCCCACGTCCGCATCCCGTGGTCCGGGATCGACATGGACTTCATGAACCTCAACCAGGCCGCCCACGGCGACCGGGAGTTCGGCTACATCCAGGCCCGGCTCGGAGTCGCCCGCACCACTGTCTCCGGCCACGCGAGCGACCCGCAGGTGCGCGCCCGCATCGACCGCTGGGCGCGCGCCGCCCTCGGCCGCGCCGAGCTGCGGCAGCTCAAACTCGCCCGCTTCGGCGACAACATGCGCGACGTCGCCGTCACCGAGGGCGACAAGGTCGAGGCCCAACTCCGGTTCGGCGTCTCGGTCAACACCTACGGCGTCAACGACCTGGTGGCGGTCGTCGACGCGGTCCCGGACGCCGCGATCGACGCCCTGCTCAAGGAGTACGAGGAGGCCTACGCGCTCGCCCCCGAGCTGCGCGCCGGCGGCGAGCGGCGGGACTCGCTGCGCTACGCCGCCCGGATCGAGGCCGGCCTGCGCACCTTCCTCGACGAGGGCGGGTTCCGCGCCTTCACCACCAACTTCGAGGACCTGGGCGGCCTGCGGCAGCTCCCCGGCCTGGCCGTGCAGCGGCTGATGGCCGACGGCTACGGCTTCGGCGGCGAGGGCGACTGGAAGACCTCGGTGCTGGTCCGCGCGGTCAAGACGATGGCGGCCGGGCGGCCCGGCGGCACCTCCTTCATGGAGGACTACACCTACAACCTGGAGCCCGGGCAGGAGCTGATCCTCGGCGCGCACATGCTGGAGGTCTGCCCGAGCATCGCCGCCGCCACCCCCAGCTGCGAGATCCACCCGCTGTCGATCGGCGGGCGGGAGGACCCGGTGCGGCTGGTCTTCGACGCGCGGCCGGGCGAGGCGATCGTGGTCGGCCTGGCCGACATGGGCGACCGGTTCCGGCTGGTGGCCAACGAGATCGATGTGGTCGAGCCGCTGGAGCCGCTGCCGAAGCTGCCGGTGGCCCGGGCGGTGTGGGCGCCGCGGCCCTCGCTGCGCACCTCCACCGAGTGCTGGCTGACCGCCGGCGGCCCGCACCACACCGTGCTGTCCTCCGCGATCACCGCCGAGGAGCTGGCCGATTTCGCGGAGATGACCGGCACCGAGCTCGGCCTGATCGACGCCGGATCCACCACCCGCGCCTTCGCCAAGGAACTGCGCTGGAACCAGGCCTACCACCGGCTGGCCCAGGGCTTCTGACCGGCTCCCGGCGCCTTCCGGCACCAGCGGCCTGGACAGCCCACCGGTACGCGGCGGCGCGGAGCGAACCCGTTCGTTCCGCGCCGCCGCGTGTCGTCGTCGGTGGCCGGCTCCGTGTGGGGACCCGGGCTCCCGCCGCTGAGCCGGAACGGTCGACCGCCTCCGCCGAGCGGGGGCGCGCAGAGGGGCGCGAGCGCACGGCCGCGCGCCGGGGCGCCGCTCTTCCACTCGTTCACTCTTTCGGGCGGCGCGACGCCGACCGGGCGATCACGGCCCTCGCGGGGTAGAAAGATCGGAGGAACATACGGGGAGCGTGGAGCGCCGGTCGCGGCGGCCCGCGCGGATGCTGTGAGGAGCCGAAGTGTTCCAAATCATCTGGATCGTCATCGTCGGCCTGGTGCTCGGCGTGCTCGCGCGCGCCATCCTGCCCGGCAGGCAGTCCATTCCGCTCTGGCTGACCGTGATCCTCGGCATCCTGGGCGCGTGGCTCGGCAACGCCGCCGCGGGCTGGATCGGCGTCCGGCACACCGGCGGGGTGGACTGGATCCGCCATCTGCTGCAACTGATCTTCGCGGTCGTGATCGTCGCGCTGGGCTCCTCCGCCTGGGCCTCGCTGCGCCGAAAGCCCCGGTGACGCCGGGCGGTCTGGGCGCGGGCCCCCGCGCGCGGTAGTGTCCCGGCGAGCCGGGACAGGCCGAGAACACACGCTGGGGGTGCCGTGCTCCGGAAGACCTTCCGCGCCGTGCGGCTGGGCGACGGGCGGGACGGCCGGTGGGCCGCCGAACTGCGCCGCCTGTGGCCGGTCGCGCGGCAGTGGCTGACCGAGGAGGGCCGCACACCCGCCGGCGTGGAGCGGGCCCGGAGGCTGTTCGACGCGCACATGCCGGAGCTGCTGCCGCTGTTCGAGCGGCTCCGCGAGGGCCTGGACCAGCCGGACGGCGGAACCTTCCTGACCCATGCCGCGCTGCGCCCCTTCTTCGCCGCCTGCAGCCAGACCGGCCGCCCGGGCCTGCTGGTGCGCAACTACGACTTCGAGCCCGAGGCGACCGAGGGCCTGATCGCGGTCAGCGACTACCTGCGGCCCGTCCTCGGCATGTCGGACGCGGGCTGGGGGCTGCTCGACGGCATGAACGACGCCGGCCTGGCCGTCTCGCTGACCTTCGGCGGCCGGTTCGTGCACGGGCCCGGCTTCGCCGTCGTGCTGGTCCTCCGCTACCTGCTGGAGACCTGCGCGAGCGTGGACCAGGCGCTCGCCCGGCTGCGCACGCTGCCGGTCTCGATGCCGCAGAACCTCACCCTGGTGGACCACGAGCAGGCGGTGACCGTGCGGGTCGGGCCGGACATCGCACCGATCGTGGCCCCCGACGCCTGCGCGACCAACCACCAGCACCTGCCGGTCTCCGAGGAGCAGGAGCGGGCCACCCGCACCCGTGAACGGCTGGCCGCCGTGCGCGAGGCGGGCCCGGACCCGGCGGCGATGCTCAAGCCCCCGCTCTACCAGACGGCCTACGCGGACTTCCTCGGCACCGTCTACACCGCCGAGTACCGCCCGGCCGAGGGGCGCGTGGTCTACCACTGGCCGCAGGAGACCTGGGAGCAGTCCTTCGCCGCCTTCACCCCGGGTGAGCGGACGGTCCGCCTGGGCCTGGACTGAGCCGTCGCCGGCCCTGGCCCGAGCCGGGCCGCGCGCTCGCGCGGGGTCTCGCCAAGGCGCTTACCGCCGGGTAACTTGACGGTATGAGCCGTACGCACGAGGTGTTCAACCAGGCCCCGCCGCTCGCCGGACACGACGTGGCGGAGGACCCGGCGCTGCTGGAGGCCCTGCGCCGGGAGGGCGCCGGCTGGGCCGAGGAGGAGCTGCACGAACTCGGCCGGATGGCCGGCTCCGCCGAGTGGCAGGAGCAGGCGCGCCTCGCCCACGAGAACGAGCCGGTGCTGCGCACCCACGACCGCTACGGCCACCGCGTCGACGAGGTGGAGTACCACCCCGCCTACCACCGCTTCATGGAGGTCGCCGTCGGCCACGGCCTGCACGCCACGGCCTGGCGCCCGGACGCGCCCGCCGGCGCGCACGCCGCCCGCGCGGCGAAGTTCCTGGTCTGGTCGGAGGCCGAGCCCGGCCACGGCTGCCCCGTGTCGATGACCTACGCCGTCGTCCCCGCGCTGCGGCACAACACGGAACTCGCCGTGCGGTACGAGCCGCTGCTCTCGGCGCGGGAGTACGACTTCGGGCTGCGGACCCCGCTGGGCAAGCGCGGGCTGATCGCCGGCATGTCGATGACGGAGAAGCAGGGCGGCTCCGACGTCCGCGCCAACACCACCCGCGCCGAGCCGGCCCCCGCCGAGGGCGAGGGCTGCTACCGGCTGACCGGCCACAAGTGGTTCACCTCGGCGCCGATGAGCGACGTCTTCCTGGTCCTCGCCCAGGCGCCCGGCGGGCTCAGCTGCTTCCTGCTGCCGCGCGTCCTGCCCGACGGCAGCCGCAACCCGATGCACCTGCAGCGGCTCAAGGACAAGCTCGGCAACCGCTCCAACGCCTCCGCCGAGGTCGAGTACGACGGCGCGCTGGCCTGGCGGGTCGGCGAGGAGGGGCGGGGCGTGCGGACCATCATCGAGATGGTCAACATGACCCGCCTGGACTGCGTCACCGGCGCCGCCGCGGGGGTGCGGCTGGGCACCGCGCAGGCCGCCCACCACGCCGCGCACCGCGCCGCCTTCGGCCGGCCGCTCGCCGAGCAGCCGCTGATGCGCAACGTCCTCGCCGACCTCGCGGTCGAGTCCGAGGCGGCCACCACCCTCACGCTGCGCCTGGCCGGGGCGACCGACCGCGCGGCCGCCGGCGACCCCTCCGAGACCGCCTTCCGCCGCCTGGCGCTGGCGGTCGGCAAGTACTGGGTCGCCAAGCGCTGGCCGCACCACGCCGCGGAGGCGCTGGAGTGCCTGGGCGGCAACGGCTACGTCGAGGAGTCCGGGATGCCGCGGCTGTTCCGCGAGTCCCCGCTGATGTCGATCTGGGAGGGCTCCGGCAACGTCGCGGCGCTGGACGTGCTGCGGGCGATGGGCCGCTCGCCGGAGTCCGTCGAGGCCTTCTTCGCCGAGCTGGACGCGGCCGCCGGCGGCGACGCCCGGCTGGACGCGGCGGTCGCCGACCTGCGCCGGGAACTGTCCGACCTGGACGCGATCGAGCTGCGCGCCCGCCGCCTGGTCGAGCGGATGGCGCTGACGCTGCAGGGCTCGCTGCTGGTCCGGCACGGGCACCCGGCGGTCGCCGACGCCTTCTGCGCCTCGCGCCTGGGCGGAGACTGGGGGCACGTCTTCGGCACCCTGCCGCGCGGCCTCGACCTCGCCCCGATCATCGAGCGCGCCACGCCGAAGATCCCGTCCTGACGGAGTCCTGACGGGGCGTCAGGCGCACCTTCGGCGCGGCGCGCGGTCGGCCTTAGCCCACCGCGCTCAGCCCACCGCGTGGTGCACGGCGAGGGCGATCCGCTGGATGGTGGTGATGCCGTAGGACATGGACGGGTTGTCGTCGGTGAGCACCGCCATGCGGTAGTCGCGGCCGGAGCCGGTGAAGACGCCCAGCGAGTGCACCCGCCAGCCTCGGGTCGAGCGCGGCAGCCAGCCGTTCTTGACGTGCCAGGTCACCCCCTTCGGCGTGCCGTAGGGGGTGCCCCAGCGCTGGCTCGCGACGACCTCGTGCATCAGCTTGAGCCCGTAGGCGCGGGAGCGCTCGCTCAGTACCGGGTTGGGCTCGGCGTAGAGGGTCAGCAGGCGCATCTCGTCGCGCGCGGTGATCCTCGTCAGCCCCCAGTAGCCGCCGCGGCCGAGGGTGGTCTGCGTCAGGCCGGCCAGGTTCAGGAAGCTCTGCATCCGCGAGCGGCCGAGCGAGTTCCACAGCGCGGTGGCGGCGTTGTTGTCGGAGTGCGTGATCATGCGGGTGAGCAGTGAGACCTCGCTGGAGGTCAGATGGCGGTGCCGGTCGAGCGCGCGGCGCAGCACGGCGCCCATGATGGTCGCCTTGACCACGCTCGCCGAGTCGTAGTGGGCGGAGGTGCGGTAGCCGCAGGTGGTCCGGGTGCGGGCGTCGTTGACGCTGAAGGCGATGCTGTCGGTGCGGCCGGCCATGGCGGCGCGCAGCGCGCTGGACAGCCTCGCGGCGAGGGCCGGGTGCGAGCTGGAGACGCACAGCGGAGCGGCGGCGGCGTGCTTGGTGACGGCGGTCGCCGTGTGCGCGGCGGCCCGGGCCGGCGTGGCGCCGGTTCCGGGGCCGAGCGCCAGGGCCAGCGGTAGCACCGCCGTGGCGAGCGCGGCCGCGAGCGCGCGGGGCCGCCGCAGCGTCCGGCGCGGGGCCCGGCGCGGGGCCCGGCGCTGGGCCCGGTGCGGCGACGCCGCGGCGCCGTCCTCCGGCGGGGCCGGGCGCGACTCCGGGCGTGGCGGCTCCGGGCCTGGCTCCGGCGTGCGGTCCGGCCGCTCAGCGGCCGTTGCGGTCCTCGTCCCCCGTACCATCGCGACCTCCCGATCCACGGCCCCGCAGCCCGGGCGGGCCTCTCGGATCGGAGGCCGCCGGCTGCCGGGGTGTCAGTTCACGGTAGGCGCGGGGGGCGTGCGTGGGGAGTCAACGCGCCGAGGGCGCGCGCTCCAGGTCGCTGCCGTCCAGTTCGCTGCCTTCCACGCCTCGGGCCTCCGGCACGGGGATGCCCGCGGCCTCCGGCTGCTCGCGCCTGACCAGGCGGGCGTAGGCGCCGCCGGCGGCCAGCAGTTCCTCGTGCGTGCCGCGTTCCGCGATCCGGCCGCGGTCCAGGACCACGATCTGGTCGGCGGAGCGGACGGTGGAGAGCCGGTGCGCGATGGTGATGGTGGTCCGGCCGAGCGAGAGCGCGTCGATCGCCTGCTGGACCGCGAGTTCGGTGCGGTTGTCCAGCGCGCTGGTGGCCTCGTCCAGGACCAGCACCGGCGGGTCGCGCAGGATGGTGCGGGCGATCGCCAGCCGCTGCTTCTCGCCGCCGGAGAACCGGTAGCCGCGCTCGCCGACGAGGGTGTCGTAGCCGTCGGGCAGGCCGGCGATGTGGTCGTGGATGCTGGCGGCGCGCGCCGCCGCGTACAGCTCCTCGTCGGTGGCGTCCGGCTTGGCGAAGCGCAGGTTGTCGGCGACCGAGGCGTGGAAGAGGTAGGTCTCCTGGGAGACCACGCCGACCGCCGCCGCCAGCGCGTCGAAGCTCAGGTCGCGCACGTCGCGGCCGTCGATGGTGACCCGGCCGCCGGTCACGTCGTAGAGGCGGGGGACCAGGTAGCTGAGCGTGGTCTTGCCCGAGCCGGTCTCGCCGACCACGGCGAGGCTGCTGCCGGCGGGGACCTCCAGGTCGATGCCGGTGAGGGTGGGCCGAAGCTGCTCGGGGTCGTAGCGGAACTCGACGCCCTCGAAGCGGACGTCGCCGCGGGCGCGCGGGCCGTCGAAGCCCGCCGGGTCCGGCTTCTCGGTGATGTCCGGGACCAGGTCGAGGTACTCGAAGATGCGCTGGAACAGGGCCAGCGAGGTCTGCACGGCCACACCGGTCTGCAGCAGCGAGACGGTGGGGCGGAACATGTTCTGCTGCAGGCCGGTGAAGGCGACCAGGGTGCCGATGGTCACGGGGGAGTGGCCGTCCGCGGTGAGGCCGGCGGCCCAGTAGATCACCGCGGGCATCGCGGCCATGACGATCTGGATGGTCGACTGCCGCCAGCGGCCGGCCATGTCGGCCTGCACCTCCAGGTTCGCCAGCGCGCTGGACTCGCGTTCGAACTCGCCGGTCAGCGCGCGGGATCGGCCCATGGTCCGGCCCAGCAGGATGCCGCTGACCGAGAGCGACTCCTGCATGATCGAGGAGATCACGGCGAGCTGCTTCTGCCGGCGGGTCGCGATCCGCCGGCGCTCGGTGCCGACCCGGCGGCTGATCCAGACGAAGAGCGGCAGCAGCACCAGCGAGACGACGGTCAGCTTCCAATCCAGGGCGACCATCGCGACGACGGTGGCGAGGACGGTGGTGAAGTTGGAGACCAGCGAGGTGGCGGTGGAGGTCACCGTGGACTGCATGCCGCCGATGTCGTTGGCGATCCTGGACTGCACCTCGCCGGTGCGGGTGCGGGTGAAGAAGGCGAGCGGCATCTCCTGCAGGTGCGCGTAGACGGCGGACCGCAGGTCGTGCATGACGTGCTGGCCGACCGAGGTGGAGAGGTAGGTCTGCAGCACGTTGAAGACCGAGTTGGCGACCGCGACCACGATCATGCCCAGGGCCAGCAGCGAGAGCAGGCCGGTGCGGCCGTGCGGGATCGCGTCGTCCAGCACCGCGCGCAGCAGGAACGGCGAGGCGACCGAGACCAGCGAGCTGGCGCCGACCAGCAGTCCGACGACGGCGAGGCGGCCCCGGTAGGGCGCGAAGAGCCGCAGGATCCTGCGCAGTTGACGCGGCGGGCGGGGCTCTCCGGCGGCGCGGTCGGGCGGCGTCCAGTTGATCTCCGGCGGTTTCACCAGGCGGCCCTCCCGTTCAGCGGCATCCTCCGACGGCTTCCACCGCCCCAACGGAGCATACCTCACCGTTATTCCGCCTAATAATGAGTTTGGCTCTCTATTTTGGCTGTCTCTGGCCGGAGAGCGGTTCCCCGAGCGGCTCCCGGCCCAGCGTCTCGCGGTGCCGGCGGTTCACCTCGATCAGCTCGTCCAGCGCGTCGCGGGTCTGCAGCAGGTCGCGGATGTGCGCGTCGAGGCGCTCGCGCTCCTGGAGCATCCGCCGCCAGGCGTCGTCGGAGTTCGCGGTGCTCGGCGCCTCCACGCAGGGCAGCACCTCGGCGATCGTCCGGCTGGAGAGGCCGCCCGCGTACAGGCGCCGGATGAACAGGACGCGGTCCACGGCGGACTCGTCGTAGGTCCGCTGGCCGCTCGGGCTGCGGGTGCTGGTGAGCAGGCCCTGCTCCTCGTAGTACCGCAGCGAGCGCACGCTCACGCCGGCCCGCTCGGCCAGGTCCCCGATCCGCATCCGCCCGCCCTCCTCGCCGCTGTGACCTCGAACACAGAGTCCGGGCCCATACTTGCCTCTGACGTCAATGGTAGGTCTTAGCGTCGGCCGCATGACGCACTCCGCAGCCACTCCCGAGCTCTTCGACCCCTACGACCTCTCCGGCCTGCGCCTGCCGAACCGCGTGGTGATGGCGCCGATGAGCCGCGCCCGCTCCAACGCCGAGGGGCTGGCCACGCCCTCCATGGCCGCGTACTTCGCGCAGCGCGCCACCGCCGGACTGCTGATCACCGACGGCATCCAGCCCAGCCTCCAGGGCCAGTCCAACCCGTTCACCGCGGGCCTGCACACGGACGCCCAGACGGAGTCCTGGAAGCAGGTCACCCGCGCCGTCCACGCCAACGGCGGTCGCGTCTTCGGCCAGTTGATGCACGGCGGCCGGATCGGCCACCCCGACACCACCGGCATCCAGCCGGTCGGTCCCTCCGCCGTCGCCGCGCGCGACGCGCTGGTCTTCACTCCCACCGGACCCCAGCCGGCGCCCGTGCCAAGGGAGTTGACGACCTCCGAAGCCGCGGAGGAGGCGCGGGTGTTCGGCGCCGCCGCGCGCCGCGCCGCGGAGGCGGGCTTCGACGGCGTCGAACTGCACGGCGCCAACGGCTACTTGATCAGCCAGTTCCTCTCCAGCAACGCCAACCTGCGCACCGACGGCTACGGCGGCCCGATCGCCCACCGCATCCGCTTCGCCGTCGAGGCCGCCGAGGCGGCGGTCGACGCGGTGGGCGCCGCCCGGGTCGGCATCCGCCTCTCGCCGGGCGCGCGGATCTGGGACGTGGTCGACCAGGACGTGCCCGAGCTGTACCGGGCGCTGCTCGCCGAACTGGCCCGGCTCGACCTCGCCTACGTGCACCTGGAGGCCACCGCCGACGAGGAGACCCTGCTCGGGCTGCGCCGCGCCTGGCCCGGCACGCTGATCGTCAACCCCTCCGACCCGACCGGCTCTGACCCCACCGACCGCAAGGCCGCCGACCACTGGCTCGGCCTCGGCGCCGACCTGATCAGCTTCGGCCGGGCCTTCCTCGCCAACCCCGACCTCGTCGAACGCCTCCGCGCCGACCTCCCCCTCGCCGAGGCCGACCCCGCGACCTACTACACCGGCGGTGACACCGGCTACCTCACCTACCCCTCCTACCAGTACTGACCGGAGCCCTCCGCTGCGGCGCGCGGCCGGCGGTCCGCGACCGCCGGCCGCCATCCGCGCCACCCGCGCCACACCGCCTCGGCGGCGAGCGCCTCGGCGGTCCGGGCGTCCCGGGCAGTGGTACCGAGGTACCACGCGGGGGTGCAGGTGTGGTCCGCGGTACGACGGTTCGGGTGTGGGGGCGCTTCTAGCCTGGGCGCGGGGGTTGCCGGGGGAGTGCCTTCGGCGGCCGTGACCGCGACCGAGGACGGATGCCGATGATCGAGGCGCAGCAGTTGACCAAGCGTTACGGGGAGAGGACCGCGGTCGACCGACTGGACTTCACGGTCAAGCCCGGCACCGTCACCGGCTTCCTCGGGCCCAACGGGGCCGGCAAGTCCACCACCATGCGGATGATCCTCGGACTGGACGCCCCGACCAGCGGGTCCGTGACCGTCAACGGCCGCCGCTACGCCGGGCACGCCGCCCCGCTGCAGGAGGTCGGCGCGCTGCTGGAGGCGAAGTCGATCCACCCCGGGCGCTCCGCGTTCCACCACCTCAACTCCCTCGCGCTCAGCCACGGCATCCCCCGCCGCCGGGTGGAGGAGGTCATCGAGCTCACCGGCATCCAGGCGGTGGCGCGCAAGCGCGCCGGGGCGTTCTCGCTCGGCATGGGCCAGCGGCTGGGCATCGCCGCCGCGCTGCTCGGCGACCCGGCCACCGTCATGCTCGACGAGCCGGTCAACGGCCTCGACCCGGAGGGCGTGCTGTGGATCCGCAACCTGCTCACCGGCCTGGCCGCCGAGGGACGCACGGTCTTCGTCTCCTCGCACCTGATGAGTGAGATGGCGCTGACCGCCGACCACCTGATCGTGGTCGGCCGAGGCCGGCTGCTCGCCGACACCACGGTCGCGGAGCTGATCCGGAAGTCCGGCGGCGACGTGGTCAAGGTCGCCAGCTCCGACCCGGCCCGGCTGCGCGAGGTGCTGGCCGGCCCCGGAGTGGAGATCACCGGCCGCTCCGGCTCGGAGGAGCTCCAGGTCACCGGCGTCACCGCGCGCGAGATCGGGCTCAAGGCCTCCGAGCACGGCATCGCCCTGTTCGAACTGACCACCAAGGGCGTCTCGTTGGAGGAGGCGTTCATGGAACTCACCCGCGACGACGTGGAGTACCACGGCCGCACCACCACCCAGGCCGTCCAGGACACCGAGGCCGCCGAGCCGGTCGGGAGCGCAGCATGACCACCACAACGACCGAACCCGCGATCAACCCCGCCGCGCCCGCATCCGCACCCGCCGCCCGCCCGGTCTACAAGGTCACCTTCTGGCGCGTGGTGCGCTCGGAGTGGGCCAAGTTCTGGTCGCTGCGCTCCAGTTGGATCACGCTGGTGCTGGCGCTGGTCTTCGTGCTGGCCTTCGGCCTGATCCGGGACTGGCGCTACACGGTCGTGATCAACGGCGGCCATCCGCACGACCCCGAGGTGCTCGGCGCGAACGCGGTGGGGCTGTCGCTGTTCGGCCTGAACTTCGGCCAGCTCGCCATCGGCATCCTCGGCGTGCTGGTCACCGCAGGCGAGTACTCCACCGGGATGATCCGCTCCACGCTCGCCGCCGTCCCGCGCCGCCTGCCGGTGCTGTGGTCGAAGGCCGTGATCTTCTTCGTGGTGGCGCTGCTCACCGGCCTTGTCGGCGCCTTCGCCGCCTTCGGCATCGGCAGCGGGATCGTCTCCGGCACCGCCGCGGCGCGCGCCTGGTCCGACCCCGGGGTGCTGCGGGCCGTTTTCATGGCTGGTCCTTACCTTGCGCTGATAGGTGTGTGCGGCGTCGCCCTCGGCGCGCTGCTGCGCTCGGTCGCGGGCGGCATCGGCGTGCTGGTCGGCGTGCTGCTGCTGGTGCCCGGGCTGATGGAGCTGCTGCCGACGAGCTGGCAGAACGACGTCAGCCAGTACCTGCCCAGCCACGCCGGCGACTCGATGTACGCGCTCCACCAGGACCCGCATACGCTGTCCGCCGGCGCGGGCTTCCTGGTGCTCGCGGGATGGGCCGTGCTGGCCCTGGCCGGCGCCGCGTACCGGCTCGTCCGCAGCGACGCCTGAGGCGTCCGGCGCGAGTCGGTCCGGTGGAGGAACGAAGGGCGGTGGCGGCGGTGGCCGAGGCGACGGATCTGGAGGCGCTCCGGGCCCAGCCCTGGGTGGCCTTCGGGCGCCGGGTCTACCGCCGCCTGCAGAGCGGTGACCGCAAGCGGCCCTGGCTGGCGGACGGGCTGCTGGCCGCCGCGGTGCTGCTGGTCTTCGGGCTGATGGACGTCGTCCACCCGATCGGCCCGGTGCGCGGCGGTCAGGTCGGCGGCCTGCCGGCGTGGGCCGAGGCGTGCTTGCAGCTCGCGCTGGCCGCGCCGCTGCTGTGGCGCCGCCGCTTCCCGACCGCGGCGTTCGCCGTGGTGGCGGCGGTCTTCACGGTGCAGTGGGGCTGCGACGTGTGGCTGCGCGCCGACATCGCGCTCTTCCTCGCCCTGTACAGCGTCGCCCGCCAGGCGCCGCTGCGGCACCTCGCGTGGGCGGGGGCGGCGACCGTGGCCGCGCTGACGCCGGCCGTCGTCCGGCTGTCCGTGGTGTTCTCGCCGCTGGTCGCGGTGTTCTTCCTGGGCAGCGCGGCGATGGCGGCCACCGCCGCGGGCGTGGCGCTGCGGATCGGGACGGCCCACCTGGACGCGCTGCGGGAGCGGGCCGCCCGGCTGGAGGTGGAACGCGACCAGCGCAGCCGGCTGGCCGCGGCCGCGGAGCGCGCCCGCATCGCCCGCGAGATGCACGACATCATCGGCCACAACCTGGCCGTCATCATCGGCCTGGCGGACGGCGGCGGTTACGCCGCGCAGTCCCGGCCGGAGCACGGCAGGGAGGCACTCCAGTTGATCGCCGGGACCGGCCGCCAGGCCCTGGACGAGCTGCGGCGGATGCTGGACGTCCTCAACAAGGGCAGCCGCGGCGAGGACGGGCTCGACGAGCGCGGCGCCGGCGAGCACGGCCTCGACGGGAGCGGCGCCGCCGCGGGACGGGAGCCGGGTTCGCCGCTGAGCCCGCAGCCCGGGGTCGCGGACCTGGAGGCGCTGTGCGCGCGGGTCCGCGCGGCGGGCGCGGCGGTCTCCTACCGCACCGCCGGCGACTGGGAGGCGCTGGACCGCGGCCTGCAGCTGGCGGTCTACCGGATCGTCCAGGAGTCGCTCACCAACACCCTCAAGCACGCCGGCCCCGGCACCCGTGCGCAGTTGGCGGTGGCGGTGGACGGCGCGCGGGTGCGGGTCCGCGTCGAGGACAGCGGGCCCGAGCGCGAGGGCGGGCTGCCCGGCATCCGCGAGGCCGGCGCGTCCGGCGACGGCGAGGGACGGGGCCTCGCCGGCATGCGGGAGCGCGCGGCCCTCTACGGCGGGACGGTCACTGCCGGGCGCCGGCCGGGCGGCGGCTGGGTGGTGGAGGCCGTCCTCGACCGCTCCCCGCTGGCGAGCGCGAGCGCCGGCGAGGTCGCGGGCGCGGGCGCGGGGGCGGGGGCGGGGGCGGTGTCATGACCACCGTGCTCATCGCCGACGACCAGCCGCTGCAGCGCTTCGGCTTCCGCATGCTGCTGGACAGCACGCCGGACACCCAGGTGGTGGCGGAGGCGGCCAACGGCGCGGAGGCCGTCCGCAAGACCGCCGACCTGCGGCCGGACGTCGTGCTGATGGACGTCCGGATGCCCGGCACGGACGGCATCGAGGCCACCCGGCGGATCGTCGCGGCCGGCGGGCGCTCCCGGGTCCTGGTGCTGACCACCTTCGACCTCGACGACTACGCGCACGCCGCGCTGCGGGCCGGGGCCAGCGGGTTCCTGCTGAAGGACGCCCTCCCCGAGGAGCTGCTGGCCGGGATCCGCGCCGTGGCCGCCGGCGACGCCGTGATCGCCCCGGGCCTGACCCGCCGCCTGCTGGACGCCTACGCCCACCGCCTCCCCGGCGCCCGCGCCGATGCCGAGGCCGACCCGCGCGCCCACCCGCGGCTGCGCGCCCTCACCGAGCGGGAGTACGAGATCCTCGTCGCGATCGGCCGCGGCTGGAGCAACAAGGAGATCGCGGAACGCTTCGTGCTCAGCGAGAGCACGGTCAAGACGCACGTCGGCCGGGTCCTGGCGAAGGTCGGCGCGCGGGACCGGGTCCAGGCCGTGATCCTCGCCTACGACCTCGGCCTCGCCCGCCCCGCCCCACCGCCCGCCGAGCCGGGCGCCTGACCGGCGAGCCCGCCCCACATCAGACAGCAACGCACCGGAACACGTCCGTCGTACGAAGGGAATGTCATGCGAGGTTCGGCCACACGGTCCAGGTCCCGGCGGGAGCCGCTGGCCGCGAAGGTGCCCGAGATCACCGCGCTGTTCTGGGTGATCAAGATTCTGACGACCGGCATGGGCGAGGCCACGTCGGACTTCCTCGGGAACCGGAGTCTGCCGCTGGCCGGCGTGGTCGGCGTGGGCGGCTTCGCGGTCGCCATGTGGCTGCAGTTCCGGGTCCGCCGCTACCACGCGGCGGTGTACTGGCTGGCCGCGGCGTCGGTCGCGGTCGTCGGCACGATGGTCGCCGACGCCGTGCACGTCGCGCTCGGGCTGCCGTACCCGGTGACCACCACCTTCTACGCGCTGTGCCTGGTCGTGGTCCTGGTCCTCTGGTACCGCAGTGAGGGGACGCTCTCCATCCACACCATCACCACCCGGCGGCGGGAGGTCTACTACTGGTGCACCGTGATGGCGACCTTCGCGCTCGGCACGGCGCTCGGCGACTTCACCGCGGTGACCCTGAACATGGGCTTCCTGCCCTCCGGCGTGGCGTTCCTGGTGCTGATCGCGGTGCCGCTCGTGGCGTGGTGGAAGCTGCGCATGAACGCGGTGTTCGCCTTCTGGTTCGCGTACGTGGTGACCCGGCCGTTGGGCGCCTCGTTCGCCGACTACCTCGGCAAGCCGCACTCGCTGAGCGGGGCCGGCTTCGGCGACGGCACGGTCGCGGCGGTGGCCGCGGTGGTCATCGTCGTGCTGGTCGGCTACGCGCTCGTCACCCGCAGCGACGTCCAGCGCCCGGCGCCCGCCCCCGCCGAGGCGGAGCCGGTCGCGGGTCCCGGGGTCGAGGACACCATGCGGCTCAGCCTGGTCCGCCCGGGCCGCCGCGACTGAGGCCCCTTCCGCCGCCTCCACCGCCCGAGGGGCGGATCGCCCGTGGGCCGGACCGCTCGACGCGGCCCGGCCCACGGGCTTCTCTCCGGTAGCCGGCGTCAGGCCTCCAGCGCCGCCCGCATCGCCTTCCCGGTCGCCGACGCGTCGTAGCCGGCCGGCACGCCGTCGACGAGGATGATGTCGCCGTCGATGTGCTCCGACCGCAGCGGCGCGATCTCCCGGTAGGCGGGCGAGTCCCACCAGGCGCGGGCGTCGTCGAGGGTCGGGAAGGAGATCACGACCACGGCCCCCGGCCAGCTGCCCTCCTTCACCTCGTGCTGGGTCCCGTGCACCAGGAAGCTGCCGCCGAACGGCTCGAAGGTGGCGCTGATCCGCTCGATGTACTCGGCGACGTCCGGGTGCGGCGCGGGATTGTGCAGATGCGCGATGGCGTAGGCGGTCACGGGTCTCTCCCCAGGCTCGTCCGCTCGTGCGGCCCCGACAGATGTCCACCCGAGCATCGCATGCCCCCGCCCCCGCAGGCCGTGGATTTTCCTGCGGGAGCGGGGAGCTGACGTGGTGTCAGCCGGTGACGCTGGCCGCCCCCGTCTCCAGGTGGCCGGTGGCGCGGCGGGTCCAGGAGGAATCGTTGCTGACCGTGACGGTGAAGTCGTACCAGCCGTGGGCGACGGTGACCGCGTCGAAGTACTCGGAGACCGTGCCGCCCGCCGGGACCTGGTAGGTCCAGGGGCCGTCCGTGCGGTAGTTGGTGGAGGTGATGGTGAACGTGACGGCCGCGGCGGAGTTGTTGGTCAGCTGGAACCAGACCGCGAGCGCGCCGGTGCCGGGCGCGGCGGCGTAGGAGGTGACGGCCTCCACGTCCTTGCCGGCGGCGGTGGTGTCGCCGGTCCAGCGGCGCAGGAAGCGGTTGGGGCCGATCACGCTCAGGTCGTACTTGCCGTCGCCGTAGCCGCTGCCGACGTTGAAGTAGTCCTCGGTGCTGCCGCCGGCGGCGAGGGTGTACTGCCACGGCCCGCCGGTGCGGTAGGCGTTGGCGTAGGAGGCGAAGTGCGCGGCCTGGGTGGCGGCCGTGCCCTGGTTGGCCATCTTCAGCCACACCAGCGTCTGGCCGTTGGCGTCGTACTCGATCCGGTCCAGCCAGGCGTTGGGCTGGTAGGGCAGCGCCCGGGCCGGCTTGGTGCCGGACTCCTGCGCGGGCAGGGCGTTGGTCTGCGGCCCCGGGTTGGGGGTGGCGTCGCAGGCGGTCTGGCTGGTGGTCGAGCTGGTGGACGGCAGCGAGGGCAGCCCGTAGACCGGGGAGGTGAAGTCGAAGGCGCTGGTGAGGTCGCCGCAGACGGAGCGGCGCCAGGCGCTGATGTTCTTGCAGACGGCGGGAGTTCCCAGCGCGGCGGTCCAGGTCTCGATGAAGCGGATCACCGATGTGTGGTCGGACACCTGGGAGTTGACCCAGCCGCCGCGGCTCCAGGGGGAGACCACGATCATCGGGACCCGGAAGCCCAGGCCCAGGTTGGTGCCGTTGTAGGTCTCGTCGGCGGTGCCGGCGGCCGGGCTCGGCGGCGGCACGTGGTCGAAGAAGCCGTCGTTCTCGTCGTAGTTGATGAACAGGACGGTCGAGTTGAACACGTCGGTGTCCGCGGCGAGCGCCTGCAGCACGAGGTTGATGAAGTGCGCGCCGTTCACCGGCGGCCCGTCCGGGTGCTCGGAGTAGGCCTGGTTGGCGACCACCCAGGAGACCTGCGGCAGGGTGCCGGCCAGCGCGTCCGCCTTGATCGCCGCCGCGATGTCGTCCGGGGTGGAGCCGGTGCTCGGCACGGACGACATGCCGCGCTGGTAAAGCGCGCTGGAGCTCGACGCGTTCGCGAACTGGGAGAAGTAGGCGAGCCCGTTGTCCCCGTAGTTGTCGTTGGCGTTCTGGTAGACCTTCCAGCTCACACCGGCGTTCTGCAGCGCCTCGGCGTAGGTCTGCCAGGTCAGCCCGGACTCGGAGCCGCCGTCGTAGGCCGGCCCGCCGGCGGTGCCGTTCGGGTCGATCGAACCGCTCCACAGATAGGTGCGATTGGGGCCGGTGGCCGAGAGTATCGAGCAGTGGTAGGCGTCGCAGACCGTGTAGGCGTCGGCGAGCGCGTAGTGGAAGGGGATGTCGGCCCGGGAGAGGTAGCCCATCGTGCGGTTGGACCCCTTGGCGGAGATCCAGGAGTCCATCTTGCCGTTGTTCCAGGCGGAGTGCTGCGTCGACCAGCCGTGGTCGAGCGAGCCGTCGCACTGGCCGATGGTCTCCGCGCTGGTCCCGAACCACCAGGTGTTGTTGTCCGTCAGCTGCCACGGGTACTGGCGGGACGAGCCGTTGGGCTGGTCGAACACCGAGTAGCCGCCGCTGAGGGTGATGCCGGTGCGGTCGGCGAAACCCCGGACGCCCTTGAGGGTGCCGAAGTAGTGGTCGAAGCTGCGGTTCTCCTGCATCAGGACGACGACGTGCTGAACGTCCTTGATGGTGCCGGTCGTCGAGGCGGCGGACGCGGTCTGGGCGGCGGATCCGGTGAGCGCGTCGAGCCCGATCGCGGCGCCGATCGCGGCGGCGGAACCGAGGAACTCGCGACGGTTGAGCGGGGGCGGAGGGGGAGTCACGGAAGGGCCTCCTGCGGCGGGTGAACAGGTCGCCCCGGACCTTCCCCCGCCCAGCTGTCCGCACAGTCGTCCGCTCGTAGTGACGAACATGACAACTGGATGAACGCTGAGCCGATCCGATGAAGGCCGGTTTCCGCGCGCCGCGCCCGCGCCGGCGTTCCGGATCACCATCGGAGTCCAGCGTGGGCTCAGGGCATCACGGAGGTCGGGGGGATGCGGTCCATGTACTTCATGGCCTCCATGACGTCCTGGGGGGTCATCGCGCCGACCGGGCCGACGTAGGCGAAGCACTGGACGGTGCCGGAGAGGGCGAAGGAGATGCCGATCTGGACCGTGTCGCCACGCTTGGGCTCCCGCTTGAGCGAGCGCAGCGCCAGCGCGTCGCCGTCGGCCCGCAACGTGACCGAGCCGTGGGCGGGGACCACGATCCACGGCACGCCGCCCTTGCCGCCCGGGCCGACCAGGTCGACCGAACCCGCCCACGGCGTGGTGGCGTTGACCAGCTTGTCGGCCACGCCGCCGATGTTGCGCACGGTCAGGTAGACGTACACCGGGTCGCCCGGCTTCGCCGGCGGGTCGATGTGCACGGAGCTCAGCGAGATCTCCGCCTTGTGCGCGTACGCCGCGGCCTGGGCGGCGGTCTCCGGCGGGGCCGCCGAGGCGGTGTCGGGGCCGGAGGTCGTCCGGCCCCAGACCAGCAGGGCGATCGCGGCCAGCGCGAGGACCGGCGCCTGCCAGAGCAGCGCCCGGCGCCGTCCGAGGCGGCGGCGGGCGGCGGCGCGCGCCTCCAGCCGCCGGGCCTCGGCCTCGAGTTCGAGCAGCTCCAGCTCCTCGGCGTCCATTCCGGGCTCGGCACCCTCGGGCAGATGCTGCTCGGTCACGGCGCGCTCCTCCGTTCCGCCGGCGATCTCCTCCGCGTTCTCCTCAGCCGTGCAGCGTTACTCGTTCGAGCCGGTCCAGTCGAACTTCTGCGGCGCGACGACCTTGCCGACGTCGAGCTGGATCTCCTTGTGGGAGGTCAGGGTGATCTTCGTCGGGTCGCCGGTGTACTTGGCGCCGTCCACGTAGACGGTGACCGTGCCCTTGTCCGGGCCCACCTGGGAGGAGCTCAGCGTCTGGCCCCACACGTTGAAGAAGTCGCCCAGCGTGTACTGCTGCTTGGTCGGCGACTCGACGTGGATCACTCCGGTCTCGTCGTGGGTGTGCAGGTAGTAGAACTTCGAGCCGCCGCCGACGAAGTACGAGGAGCTGTTCGGCCGCTCCAGCTGGTACGGCGGCACGATGCCCACGCCGTAGGGGATCAGCTTCTGCTGGCCGTTGACGTAGATCTGCAGGTGGGCGTGGATGTGGTAGGCCGTCTGCTCCATGTTGTTGGAGCTGACGCGGCCGTCGACCAGCTGGCCCGAGGCGTCGTTCGCGGTGGTGGCGAGCAGCGAGGGGTTGGTGTCCATGCTGTTCGCGTCGGGCTTGCCGCCCATCGGCAGCGAGGTGATCTTCTCGCCGCCCTTGCCGAAGTTCGCGGCGGCCGTCGAGTCCGAGGAGGAACCGGAGCCGGAGACGGCGAAGGTCACGCCGACGGCTATACCGGCCACGACGACGACCGCGCCCGCGATGGAGGCGATGCGTATGTTCCGCCGGCGGCGGGCCTCGGCACGGCGCTGCTCCGCGATCCTCTCGCGGGCTGCCTGGCGTCGCTCGGCGTTGGTCGGCTTCTTCTGCTGAGACATCGGTCCTCGCGTCCGGGGGTTGGTGCGGGTGCGGTGTGCGCTCGTTGGTGTGCGCTCGTTGCGGGCCGACGGACCTCCCCGCGCCGGTCAGATTAACGGAACGTCCTACGTTGATCTCCAGCCCTCCGATGAGAAAACCCCGCAGGAAGGCCGGATCATCCCGTTTTGGCGGGGGATGAGTGCTATGTCACACGGGCTGTGGGCGCTCCGCGCAGCCTTTCGCGGAGCCTTCGGCGGGGTCTGCGGGACCCGCGGAGTCTCCCGTGGCGTCCGGCGCCCGGTGGACCTCGCCGTGCGGGTCGGCGCAGTGCGGGCGGGCGTCCGGCTCCGACCCGGAGCCGGACGCGTCGGCGCCGCCGTCCGCCGGCCCGCGGCCGACCCGCAGCAGCTCCGCGCGGGCGTGGTCGACCTGCAGCGTGGTGTGCGTGATGCCGTGCCGCTCGCGCAGCTCCCGCTCCAGGTCGAGCCGGAGGGCGTGGCAGTCCTCGTCGGGGGAGACCAGCACGTGCGCGGAGAGCGCCGGGAAGCCGGAGGTGATGGTCCAGATGTGCAGGTCGTGCACCTCGACCACGCCGGGCAGCGCGGCCAGCGCGCCGCCCACCCGCTGCGGCTCGACCCCCGTGGGCGCCGCCTCCAGCAGGATCCGCCAGGAGTCGCGGACCAGCCCGTAGCCCGCGCGTCCCATCAGCCCCGCCACCACCAGCGAGGCCAGCGCGTCGGCCCGGTCGAAGCCGGTGAGCAGCACGACCAGTCCGGCCGCCGCGGTGGCCAGGAACGCCCACAGGTCGTTCAGCACGTGCTGGAACGCGCCCTGGACGTTGAGGCTGGTGCGGTCCGCGCGGGCCAGCAGCCAGGCCGCGGCGACGTTCACCGCCACCCCGGCCAGGGCCGTGCCCAGCACCGGCGCACCGTGCACGGCCACCGGGTGCACCAGCCGGTCGCCGGCCCCCACCGCGAAGACCGCGGCGAGGACGAGCAGGGTGATGCCGTTGACCTGCGCGGAAAGGATCTCGGCGCGTTTGAAGCCGAAGGTCCAACGGCCGTGCGCGGGCCGCGCGGACAGCTGCATCGCGCCGAGCGCGAGCCCGAGCGAGGCGGCGTCGGTGAGCATGTGCCCCGCGTCGGAGAGCAGCGCCAGCGAGTGCGAGAGCACGCCGACCACGATCTCGGCGACGAGGTACAGGCAGATCAGCGCGAGCGCGGCGGCCAGCAGGCGGCGGTCGGCGTTCGGGCCGGGCGCGTGGTTGTGGCCGTGGCCGCCGTCGTGGGCGTGGCCGGCGGCATGGCCGGCGGCATGGGCACGACCGGCGTCGTGGGCGTGCCCGCCACCGTCGTGCCGGTCACCGCCGGGGGCGTGGCCGGCATCGTGGGCGTGGCCATCGCTCCCGTGCGCGTGCCCGTCGTCGTGGCTGTGCCCGCTCACCGCCCGCCTCCTCCCGCTCCGCGCCGCTCCGCCGCTCCGGGTCTCCCCGGCCTCTCCGGCCGCTCCCGCCCACGCTACCCGGCAGGTGGGAGCCGATACATCCTTCGGGACCCGTCGCCTAAGGTCGGTGGCATGGCACCGGACGACCAGGGCGCCGCGACGGCCCGCCCCCGCCTCAGCGTCGCCCGCGGCGGCACGCACGAGATCGAGGTGAAGCGTTCGCGTTTCATCTGCGCCCTGGCGCGCGTCGCCGACGAGGAGGAGGCGCAGGCGTTCATCGCCGCGGTGCGCAAGGAACGCTGGGACGCCCGGCACAACTGCACCGCCTTCGTGGTCGGCGACGACCCGCGGCGCGAGCGCTCCAACGACGACGGCGAGCCGGCCGGCACCGCCGGAGCGCCGATGCTGGACGTACTGCGCCGGCGCGGGCTGACGGACACCGTCGCCGTGGTGACCCGCTACTTCGGCGGCGTGCTGCTCGGCGCGGGCGGCCTGGTCCGCGCCTACTCGGGCGCGGTCGCCGAGGCGCTGGACGCGGTGGGCGTGGTGGAGCGCCGGCCGGTGGCGCTGCTGGCGATCGAGGCCGGCCACGCGCGCGCCGGGCGGCTGGAGAACGAGCTGCGCGCCGCCGGGCGCGAGGTGCGGGACGTCGGTTACACCGCGGAGGGCGCGCGGATCGAGGTCGGCGTCCCGGAGCCGGAACTGGCGGCGTTCGGGGTCTGGCTGGCGGAGGCCACCGGCGGCGCCGCCGCGGCGCGGCGTGTCGGCACCACCCTGGTCGACGTCCCGGTCCCCACCCGCTGACCCGAGTCCGGCGGACCGCCCGAACCTCGCGCCGGCCGTCTCACGGACCGGACACGCCAAAACCGGGATCTGTCCGTTTCCCACAACCCTCGGCGCGCGACTCGGGCGGGGTGGCACACCTGCCGCTCCGCGTACCTGCTGGAAAAGTGGGCCTCACGCGGCCGCCCGGGATGCGGAGGGCGGCGAACGGAGAGGCGGACAGCAGTGGAGAACGCACAGCACTCGGCGGTCCCGCAGCGGACGGACGTCCTGGTCACGGGCGTCGGAGCGACCACCCCGCTCGGCGGCGACGCGCCGTCGACCTGGCGGACGATGCTGGACGGCGCCTCGGGCGTGGCCGCCCTGGCGGAGGACTGGGCGGCGCCGCTCCCGGCGCGCATCGCGGCCCGGCTCGCGGTGGAGCCGACCGAGGCGCTGAGCCGGGTGGAGGCCCGCCGGCTCGACCGCTGCGAGCAGATGGCGCTGGTGAGCGCCCGCGAGGCGTGGGCGGACGCGGGCCGCCCGGAGGTCGACCCGGAGCGGCTCGCGGTGGTGGTGGGCACCGGCACCGGCGGCGTGACCTCGCTGCTCGCGCAGGACGACGTGCTGGAGGAGCGCGGCCCGCGCCGGGTCTCCCCGCACACCGTCACCATGATGATGGCGAACGGCCCGGCCGCCTGGGTCTCCATCGACCTCGGCGCCAAGGGCGGCGCCCGCACGCCCGTCAGCGCCTGCTCCTCCGGCGCCGAGGCCCTGGCGATGGGCCTGGACCTGATCCGGCTCGGCCGGGCCGACGTGGTGGTCGCCGGTGGGGTGGAGGCCTGCGTGGCGCCGCTCCCGCTGGCCGCCTTCGGGCAGATGACCGCGCTCTCCACGCGCAACGACGACCCCGCGGCGGCCTCCCGGCCGTTCGACGCCGGCCGGGACGGCTTCGTGCTGGGGGAGGGCGGCGCGCTGTTCGTGCTGGAGCGGGCGGACCTGGCGCGGGCCCGCGGCGCGCGAGCCTACGCCGCCCTGGCGGGCGCCGGGATCACCTCCAACGCGGCGCACATCACCGCCTCCGACACCGACGGGCAGGTCCGCGCGATGCGGCTGGCGCTGCGCGACGCCGGCCTCGCGCCGGACCGGATCGGGCTGGTGCACGCGCACGCCACCGCCACGCCCTCGGGCGATCCGGAGGAGGCGGAGGCGATCGCCGCCGCCGTCGGCACCCACCCGGCGGTGGCCGCGATCAAGTCGCAGACCGGCCACCTGCTCGGCGCGTCCGGGGCGCTGGCGGCACTGGCCTCCGTACTCGGCCTGCGCGACGGCGCGGCCCCCGCCATCCGCAACCTGGACGAGCCCGACCCGGCGGTGAAGCTCGACCTGATCCGCGGCGTCGCGCGCACCGGCGCCGACTGGCAGGCCGTGCTGGCGAACTCCTTCGGCTTCGGCGGCCACAACGTCTCGCTGGTCTTCCGCGGCCTCGGCGATCCCGGCGACGGCCCGCGCGGGTCTTGACCGGGGCGCGGACCGGCCTGAGACTCGGCACGCCCGATCACCTTCCGCACGCGCACCACCGTCGTTGCGAGACAGCGCTCGTCGAGAGCCAGAGGGAGGACGATTGCCGACCGCGCCGACCGTCGAAACCGTCCGGGGACCCGTCGGGACCTCGGACCTGGGCCGCACCTTCATGCACGAGCACGTCTTCGTGCTCTCCACCGAGCACGTGCAGAACTACGGCGTGGGGCGGTGGTGGAACGAGGAGGAGCGGGTCGCGGACGCGGTCGTGCGGCTGCGCCGGCTCCGCGACCGCGGGATCACCACCGTCGTCGACCCCACGGTATGGGGCCTGGGCCGCTACATCCCGCGCATCCAGCGGGTGGCCGAGCAGGTCGAGGGGCTGAACATCATCGTCGCCACCGGCCTGTACACCTACCACGACCTGCCCCACCAGTACGTCAACCGCGGCCCCGGGCTGCTGATCGACCTGCCGGTGGACCCGATGGTCACCGACTTCGTCCGCGACCTCACCGAGGGCATCGCCGACACCGGCGTCCGGGCCGGCTTCCTCAAGTGCTGCGTGGAGGCCGAGGGGCTGGTGCCGGGCGTGGAGCGGGTGGCGCGGGCGGTCGCCCGGGCGCACCGCGAGACCGGCGCCCCGATCACCGTGCACACCAACGCCCGGGCGCGGACCGGCCTGCTGGCGGTCGAGCTGTTCGCCGAGGAGGGCGTGGACCTCACCAAGGTGGTCATCGGCCACGCCGGCGACAGCAACGATCTCGACTACCTCACCGAACTCGCCGACCACGGCGTGCTGCTGGGCATGGACCGGTTCGGCCTGGACGGCTTCAACCCCACCCCGGACCGGGTGCGGACCATCGCGGCGATGTGTGAACGCGGGTACGCGGACCGGATGGTGCTCTCGCACGACGCCTCCTGCTACATCGACTGGTTCGTCGAGCAGCACGAGGAGTTCATGGCCCGGCTCGCCCCCAACTGGCACTACGAGCACATCCTCGACGACGTGCTGCCCGCCCTGCGCATGGCCGGGGTCGGCGAACGGGAGCTCACCCGCATGCTGGTGGACAACCCGCGCGCGTACTTCGGCGGCGGCGCCGAGGACACCGACGGTGAAGGAGCCGCAGCATGACGACGAGTCAGATACACGTGGACCGGGAGGGATTCGACACCTCCGGCATCACCCGCGGCGCCGACGGCGTGCTGCACTACGACGGACTCCCGCCCTCCGTCCCGGCGATGCTGCGCGCCCAGGCCGAACGGCGCCCCGGCACCGAGGCGGTGGTGGAGACCGGCGGCGGGCCGCGCCTGACCTACCGCGAACTGTGGGACCGGGCGCGGCGGGTGGCCGGCGGCCTGCGGGAGGCGGGCGTCCGGCGCGGCGACCGGGTGGCGATCAGGCTCGGCAACGGCGCCGACTGGGTGGTCGGCTTCTTCGGGGCGCTGACGGCCGGCGCGCTCGCGGTCCCGGTCAACACCCGCTTCACCGAGGCCGAGGCGCGCTACGTCGTCGAGGACAGCGGCGCCGCCCACGTCCTGAACCCCGGCGAACCGCTGCCGGACGGCGAGCCCTACGAGGAGCCCGGCCTCCGACTCTCCGACCCCGCCGCGATCTTCTACACCAGCGGCACCACCGGGTTCCCCAAGGGCGCGGTCACCACCCACGAGAACTTCCTCTCCAACTGCGAGACCTGCCGCCGCGTGATGGACTACGGCGGCGGCAGCGGCTCCTCGGCGCAGGAGGGCCTGCGCACCCTGGTGTCCGTCCCGCTGTTCCATGTGACCGGCTGCAACAGCCAGTTGCTCTTCCTCTGCTACCTCGGCGGCACGACCGTGGTGATGCCCGCCTTCGAGGTGCGGGCCTTCCTGCGGGCGATCGAGGAGGAAAGGGTCAACCTGCTCACCTCCGTGCCCTCCATCTACTGGCTCGCCCTGAACCGCCCGGAGTTCGCGGACACGGACGTCTCCTCGGTCACCAAACTCAGCTACGGCGGCGCGCCGATCGCCCCCGACCTGGTCGCCCGGCTGCGCGAAGGCTTCCCCAACGCCCGTCTGGGCAACGGCTTCGGGCTCACCGAGACCTCCGCCGTCGCGACCTTCCTGCCCGACGAGTACGCCGCCGAGCACGCCGACACCGTCGGCTTCCCCGCGCCGGTCTGCGAGGTCCGCGTCGACGGCACCGACCCGGACGGCGTCGGCGAACTGCTGGTCCGCGGGCCCAACGTGGTCGCCGGCTACTGGAACAAGCCGGAGGCGACGGCCGCGGCCTTCACCGCCGACCGCTGGCTGCGCACCGGCGACCTCGCTCGGATCGACGAGCACGGCCTGGTCCGGATCGTCGACCGGGCCAAGGACATGATCAACCGCGGCGGCGAGAACGTGTACTGCGTCGAGGTGGAGAACGCCCTGGCCGGCGCGCCCGGAGTGTACGAGGCGGCGGTGGTCGGCGTGCCGGACCCGGTGATGGGGGAGAAGGTCGGCGCCGTGCTCGTCCCCCAGCCAGGCACGAGCATCGACGTTCCGGCGGTGATCGCCCATCTGCGGGAGCGGATCGCCGACTTCAAGGTCCCGCAGTTCGTCGCCGTGCGGGAGGAACCACTCCCGCGCAACCCCGGAGGCAAGATCCTCAAGCGCCCGCTGCGCGAGGGTGCCGCGTGGGCGCCCGTCGCCGGCGACAGCAGAAAGAAGGACCGATGACCCAGCTGCACGACCTGACGGCGCTGGAGCAGGCCCAGCTGATCCGCGCGGGCAGCCTCTCGCCGGTCGAGCTGGCCGACCACTACCTGGAGCGGATCGACCGGCACGGCGAGCGCCTCGGCGCGTTCACCACCGTCACCGCCGACCTGGCCCGCAAGCAGGCCGCCGACGCCGAGTCGGAGGCCGCCGCGGCCCGACGGGAGGGCAGGGAGCTGCCGCCGCTGTTCGGGGTCCCCTGCCCGGTGAAGGACCTCTACAACGTCGCCGGGGTGCGGACCACCTTCGGCTCGGCCGCCTACGCCGAGCACATCGCCGCCGCGGACGACAACGTGGTCACCCGGCTGCGCGCGGCCGGAGCGGTCTTCACCGGCAAGACCAACACCCCCGAGTTCGGCCTTCCCTGCTACACGGAGAACCGGATCGCCCCGCCCGCCCGCACGCCCTGGGACCTCGCCCGCTCCTCGGGCGGCTCCAGCGGCGGCGCGGCGGCGGCCGTCGCCGGCGGCCTGGCGCCGATCGCGCACGGCAGCGACGGCGGCGGCTCGGTGCGCATCCCGGCCTCGACGACCGGGCTGTTCGGCATCAAGCCGAGCCGCGGGCGGATCAGCTCGGGCCCGGTCCAGCACGACGTCACCGGCCTGTCGACCAGCGGCCCGCTGGCCCGCACGGTCGCCGACGCCGCCGCGCTGCTGGACGTCATGGCCGGGCCGATGCCCGGCGACGCCTACGCCGCGCCCTCGCTGCCGCCCGGCGAGACCTTCCTCGCCGCCGCGGGCCGGGACCCCGGCGCCCCGCTGCGGATCGGCGTGCTGACCGAGCCGCTGCTCCCGGGCACGGAGGTGCACCAGGACTGCCGGGAGGCGGTCGCCGAGGCCGCCGGGCTGCTCGGCGAACTCGGTCACCGCACCGAGGAGCTGGACCTGGGCGGCATGGCCGAGGACGACTCGGCGGCGCGGGCCTTCAGCACCGTCTGGTCCGTGCTCGCCGCCGCCCAGCCGGTGCCGGAGGGCTCGGAGGAGCTGCTCATGCCGCTCACCCGCCACCTGCGCGAGCTCGGGCGCGAGATCGGCGCGGTCGAGTACCACCAGGCGCTGTACGCCCTCCGCTCGCTCGGCGAGCTGGTCGCGCTGCTGGTCGGCCCGGACGGGCCGTACGACGTGGTGCTCAGCCCGACGCTGGCGCAGCCCCCGGCGCCGATCGGCGCGCTGCGCGACGACTCGGACGGGGCCCGCGAGTTCGCGCTGATCAGCGCCTTCACCCCGTTCACCCCGCTGTACAACGCGACCGGCCAGCCGGGCGTGAACGTCCCGCTGCACTGGAACGCCGAGGGCCTGCCGATCGGCGTGATGCTCGGCGCCCGCTACGGCGCCGAGGCGTTGCTGATCTCGCTCTCCGCGCAGCTGGAGCGGGCGCGGCCCTGGGCCGGCCGCCGGCCCTCCTGCTGGGAGGGCTGAGCACACGCGGTCCGGGTACTCAGCATGGCTGAGTACCCGGACTATGCTGGATGCCATGTCCTCCGATTCCTTCGCCCTCGAACCGTCGGATCGCGGCCGCCCGGAGACCCCCGCCGTCGATCCCGCCGCGTACGACCTGCGCAACAGCGTGATGCGGCTGGCCCGTCGGCTGCGCGCGCAGCGCGTGCCGGGCGAGCTCACCCTGGGCGCGCTCGCCGTGCTCGGCCGGCTCGACCGGGAGGGCGCCTCGACCACCACCGAGCTGGCCGCGGCCGAGCGCGTCACCCCGCAGTCGATGACCCGCACCGTCGGCGCGCTGGTGGAGCGCGGCCTGGTCCTGCGCACGCCGGACCCGGCGGACGGCCGGCAGACCCTGCTGCACGTGACCGAGGAGGGGCGCGCCTTCATCCGTGCCGACCGGGAGCGCCGCGACGCCTGGCTCTCCCGCGCCATGGCCGCGCACCTCAACGACGTGGAGCGGGACCTGCTGCTGCTCGCCGGGCGCCTGCTCGACCGGCTCGGCCAGGCCCCCGACCCGGAGCCCGAGGCCGGGCCCGAGCGCGACCCGCAGCCCGAGCCGGACGCCTCCGGCCAGGGGCGGGCCCGTGCCGAGCGGGCAGGGGGCGGGCGATGAGCGCCCAGGACGAGATACCCAGCATTGCTGACCAGTCCGGCCGGGCGACCGCCGCCGGCACGCGGACGACCGCCGTCGGCCCGCAGGAGAAGACCGCCCGGCCCGCGAGTCCCGTCCCGCCCGGCGCCGCCGCGCCGCAGCTGCCGCGGCGGATGGTCGGGCCGATCGCCTTCGGCACGATCCTCCAGCCGCTCAACTCCTCGATGATCGCCGTCGCGCTGGTCGCCATCCAGTCGCACTTCGGCGCCGATCCGGCCGCAGTCTGGCTGGTCTCCGGGCTGTACCTGGCCACCGCCGTCGCCTCGCCCGCCGCTGGACGGCTCGCCGACGCGCTCGGCCCGCGCCGGGTCTCGATCGCCGGCCTGGCGCTGATCGCCGCCGCCTCGGCGGCCGCGCCCTTCGCCCCGAGCCTCGGGACGCTGATCGCCTGCCGGGTGGTGATCGGCATCGGCACGGCGGCGCAGTACCCGTGCGGCGTGGCGATGGTCCGGCGGGCCGCCGACCGGCTCCGCGCCCAGTCGCAGAACGCGCTCGCCGCGCTCACGGTCTGCTCGCAGGTGATGGTGGCGCTCGGCCCGACCCTCGGCGGCGTGCTGGTCGCCGGCTTCGGCTGGGCCGGGATCTTCTGGGTCAACCTGCCGCTGGCCCTGGTCGGCGCGGTGGCGATCCTGCTCTGGGCCCCGGCCGACCCGCCGCGCGAGGAACGCGCGGCCGCCTCGGGGGCCGGCGGCGCCCGCGCCGCGCTGTCCCGGCTGGACCTGCCCGGCATGCTGCTGTTCGTGGCCACCGTCGGCCTGCTGATGTACGGGCTGCTCTCGCTGGCCGGCACCCCCGCCTGGTGGGCGTTCGGCGGCGCGGTGGTCGCCGGGGTGCTGACGGTGTGTCGGTCGCTGCGCGCCCCCGAGCCCTTCCTCGACCTGCGGCTGCTCACCAACCGCGCGCTGAGCGCCACCTACGTCCGCACCATCGCGACCTACATCGCCTTCTACGCGATCTTCTACGGCGTGCCGCAGTGGCTGGAGGAGTCGCGCGGGCTGAGCGCGTCCGGCGCGGGCGTGGTCATGCTGCCGCTCGCCCTGATGGGCGTGGTCTCGACGCTGGTCGCCACGCGGATCTTCAAGCGGCGGGGGATCGGCCCGCTGCTGGTCGTCGGCTCCGGGGTGCTGGCGGTCGGCGGGCTGCTGCTGATGCTGCCCACCCACGGCAGCCCGCTCGTCCTGCTGGGGCTGCTCAGCCTGGCCCTGGGCATCCCCAACGGCTTCAACTCGATGGCCAACCAGAACGCCGTCTACCTGGCCGCTCCCGCACGCCAGGCCGGGGCGGCCTCCGGGCTCTACCGCACCTCGCAGTACGTCGGCGCGAACCTGGCCTCCGCCCTGCTGGCGCTGCTCGCCGGGACGCATGCCACCGACACCGGACTTCACCGCACCGGGCTGGCGATCGCCGTCATCAGCGCCGCCCTGCTCGCCGCCGCGCTGGGCGCGGCCATGACCGGCCGGCGGCGCGGCGCGCCGGGCCGCTGACCCGCCGCGGCGCAGCGCTGCGGCCCGGCGCCGCGGGGCGGTCGCCGCCGGGGCGCGCGGCACGGCCTCGCGCGCCCGGAGGCGGGGCCGCGCGGGACCACCCGGTGCGGCGGTCTGGCGCGCAGGGGACCTTCCGGGTCACCATGGCGGGAGCGCGCCGCGTCCGGCGCGTGACGGAGTGTCATGTCAGTGCAGGACCGGGCCAGGAGCCACGGGCCGCGCCCCCGCGCCGGCGGGCGGCGTCCCCGCGGCGGTGAGGGGGCTGCGATGCGACTGGGCAAGGCGTTGGCGACCGGGTACGCGGTGGACACCGCGGAGGAGCGCGAGCCGTCGGCGGAGCCGGTACCGGCCTCCGCGCCGGTGCGGATCGAAGAGGAGAGCGCCGAGGCGCAGCGGAGCGGTCCGGTGCCCCGCGAGCCGGTGGCGGTGTCGCCGGGCGGCGCGGTCACCGCGGACTGAGGACGCGGCCGGTATGCCGATCGGTGTCCGGCTGCGCCTGCCGCGCGAGAACCCCGACCGGCCTCCGGTCGGCTGGAAGGCCGCGTTCCCGATGCTCTCCGCGGACGGCACGCGGGTGGGCTTCCGCGGGCTGACCCTCGGTTCGGGGTTCGTGCACGCGCCGGTCGACGACGCGCGCTGCGCCTACGGCCGGCGCCACCGCTCACCCGCGCGCGGCTGCGGCTGCGGCTTCTACCTGCTGCACGAGCGCGCCGAGGCGAACGCGCTGACCTGCGCCACCGAGTACCGCGAGGCGGTGGTGCTGGAGGTGGCCGCGCTCGGCCACTACGTCCGCTATCAGCGCGGCATGCGCTACCAGCGGCAGCGCGTGCGACGGGTGCTGACCGCGTGCTGCGCCTGCGGACGCCCCTCGGAGGCCTTCACCGACGGCGGCACCGGCCTGCCCGGATGGCGCGGCATGATCGCGGTCTGCGCCTCCTGCGCGGGACTGCGGCCGGCGGTGCCGTTCCCGGAGTTCGCCCGGCTGGCGGGCGGGCGGCTGACGGCCGCCTGCGACCCGGCACTCGCCCCGCCCGGCCCGGTCGGCGGGACGGCGTGGACCGGCGTGGGCGCGGGTGCGACGGCGGGCCTGCCGCCGGGCGTCGGGGTCCCTCCGCTGCCGCCGCTCAGCGCCTCGGGTCCGCTGCAGGTGGTCCCGCCGGAGCTGCTCGCCGACGAGCGCGCCGCGCTGCCCCAGCTCGCCGCCGAGACGGTGCTGCTGCAGGCCCGCCTGGACCGGCTGCAGGAGCAGCTCGCCCGCTGGACCGACCGGCCCTGAGCCCTCGTCAGCGCGCGCGGCGTGATGAGGAATGCGGTGTGATGGTCGTGGGTTGGGGCAGCTGATACGGCGATGACAGCGATGTCACGGACAGCGATGTCACGGACGGCCGGCACGGGACGGGTGGTGGGTGCGATGACCACGCAGGAACGGGAAGACGACCTCGGCGCATCGGCTCCGCGCGGGCCGGCCGCGCCCGCCCCGGGCACCGGGCTTCCGCCGGATCCGGCCCCCGCTCCGCCGATCGCGCAGGCCCCGCACGTCCCCGACCGGCGGCTCACGGTGGCGGCCCCCGACGGCGCCCGGCTCGCCGTCTACGTCGACGGGGACCGAGACGCCGAGCTGACGGTCCTGCTCGCGCACGGCTGGACGCTGACCGCCGCCGGCTGGGGCGCGCACATCGCCGCGCTGACCGACCCGGCGTCCGGCCGCCCGCCGCTGCGCGTGCTCAGCTTCGACCAGCGCGGCCACGGCTGGTCCGAGCGGGGCAGTGCGCCGATCGCCGTGCCCACCTTCGCCGCCGACCTGGCCGCGGTGCTGGAGCAGCTGTGCGCGGACCGGCCGGTGATCGTGGTCGGGCACTCGCTGGGCGGTATGGCGCTGCTGTCCTGCGCCGACTGCCGCTCCGACCTCTTCACGACGGATCCTGCCGCGTCCTCGGAGCCCACGGGAGCCGGCGCCCCGGTCGGCGGTCGGCCGCGGATCGCCGGGGCGGTGCTGGTCTCGGCGTCCGCCGGCGCGCCCGCGCCGCAAGGCCTGCGCGGCCGCCTGGAGGCCGCCGCCGTCGAGGCCCTGATCCGGTACCCGTGGCTGGGCTGGGCCGCGCACCGGGTGCTCACCGGCCCGGCCGCACACCCGCGCACGCTGCCGCTGTGGCGGCTGGCGGTGGGCGGCGGCCCGGACGCCGAGCTGGCCCGCCGCAGCGCCGAGGACTTCCGCGGCACCCCGGTCGCGGAGATCGCCGCCTACTACCGCGCGTTCGGCGCGCACGACTGCGCCGGGCGGCTGTCGGCGCTGGCGCGGGTGCCGGTGGAGGTGCTGGTCGGCGCGGAGGATCGGTTCGCCTCCCCGGCGGAGTCCGCCGCGATCGCCGCCGAGCTGCCGGGCGCCCGGCTGAACGTCGTCCCCGGCTACGGGCACGACCTCCCCTACGACCGCCCCGACCTGGTGGTGGCGGCGGTCGACGCGGTCCTCGCCCGGCGGCGCGAGCGCGCGGGCGCCTGCGGTGCGGGCGCCTGCGGGGCGGGCGCCAGCGGGGCGGGCGCCAGCGGGACGGGCGCCGACGGCGCCGGGAGCGCCCCGGCGTAGCGTTGCCCCCGGTCGGTCGAGCGGTACGTCAGGGCGCCGGGGCCGGGCGGCGAGGGAGAGGCGGGCGGGCGTTGGGCACGGCGGGGAGCGGGCCGGCGGGGGCCGCGCGGGGCTGGCGGGCGGTCGCCCTGCTCGCCGCCGGGGCGAACTTCATGGAGTTCCTGGACGGAACGATCATCTCCACCGCCGCGCCCAGGATGGCGGACTCGCTCGGCGTGCACGCCGCCGACATCAACGTGGCCATGACCGCCTACCTGCTGACGGTGGCCGCGTGCATCCCCGCCAGCGGCTGGATGGCGGAACGGTTCGGCGTGCGGCGGGTCTTCGCGGCGGCCGTCGCGGTGTTCACGCTGGCCTCCGCGCTGTGCATGCTGGCCCCGGGGCTCGGCGCGCTCACCGCCGCGCGGGTGCTGCAGGGCGTCGGCGGCGCGATGATGGTCCCGGTCGGCCGCCTGGTGGTGCTCCGCGAGGCGGACAAGGAGGACCTGCTCGCCGCCGTCGCCTACCTGACCTGGCCGGCCCTGATCGCGCCGGTGGTGGCGCCCACCCTGGGCGGGCTGCTCGCCGGTTACGCCTCCTGGCGCTGGATCTTCGCGATCAACCTGCCGCTGGGCGCGATCGCGCTGGTCGCCGCGGCCCGGCTGATGCCGAGGCCGACCATCGGTGCGGCTTCCGCGCGAGCCACCGGGGTGCCGCTGGACTGGCTGGGGCTGGCCACCACCGGCTCCGGCCTCGCGATCGGCCTGTACGGCACGGAGGGCCTCGGCGGGACGCACGTGCGCTGGGCGACCACCGCGCCGGCGCTCGCGGCCGGCGCGGTGCTGCTCGCCCTCGCCGCCCGGCACCTGCTGCGCCGTCCGCGCCCGCTGCTGGACCTGCGGGTGCTGCGGGTGCAGACGGCGCGGGTGGCCAACCTGGGCGGGTCGCTGTTCCGGACCTCGATCAGCGCGGTGCCGTTCCTGCTGCCGCTGCTGTTCCAGCTCGCCTACGGCTGGTCGCCGACCGGGGCCGGCCTGATGCTGATGGCGGTCTTCGCCGGGAACGTGCTGATCAAGCCGGCCACCTCGCCGATCCTGCGCCGCTGGGGGTTCACCCGGGTGCTGGTGGGGAGCGACCTGGCGGCGGCGGTGTGCATCGCGTTGTGCGCGGCGCTCGGGCCGGGCTCGCCGCTCGCGCTGATCGCGGTGGTGCTGTTCGCCGGCGGTGTGTTCCGCTCGATCGGCTTCACCGCCTACAACACGGTCGGGTTCGTGGACATCGGGCCGGAGCGGATGCCGGCCGCCAACACGCTCAACGCGACGCTGCAGCAACTCGCGTCCGGACTCGGCGTGGCCGGCGGCGCGCTGGCGCTGCGCGTCGGCACGGCGGTGACCGGCGGTCACGGTGGCGGTGGCGTCGGAGGCGGCAGCACGCTGGAGGCGTTCCGGATCGCGTTCCTGATCGTCGCCGCCGGCCCGCTGGTCGCCGCGGCGGAGGCCGCGCGGCTGCCCCGGCAGGCGGGCGCCCGGGTCAGCTCCGCGCCACCCGCGCGCCGCCGGGGCCTTCCGGCGCAGCAGTCGCAGCCTCCGGAGCAGCCGTCCAGGCGCGGCGCCCCGCGCTGATCAGGCGGAGCTGGCGGCGGGCGGTGTCGGTGATCGCGGTGCGCCGCGCCGCCTCCGCTTCCTCGTCGACCACCCCGTGCGAATCAGCCTCCGACTCCAGCAGCTTCGCGGCGGTGATCACCATGTGGTCCACGTAGAGGTCGGCGAGCATCCGCAGATCGTCCAGGGTCCAGCGGGGGCCGTCCGGCTGCGCGGCGAAGTAGGCGGTGAGGTCGGCGGCGAAGTCCGCCAGCCGTGCCGAGATCGCGTCCCGTACGCGCCGCACCCCGCCGAAGCGCTCGCGGGTGACGAAGCGGAAGTGCGCCGGGTGCTCGTCGACATGGCGGGCTATGGCGTCCACCGAGCGGTCGATCACCTCCTCCGGATCGGCCGCCACCAGGCGCACCTCCAGCACCAGCCCGCGCAGCGGCCCGAACGACTCCTCGACCAGCGCCTCGCCGAGTTCCTCCAGGTCGCGGAAGTGGCGGTAGAAGGCGGTCGGGGTGATCCCGGCCTCCCGGGTGACCTCGCGCAGCCCGAGGCTGCTGAGGCTCTGGCGGTCCAGCAGCCGCAGACCGGCGTCGAGCAGGGCCTGCCGGGTCTGCGCCTTCTGCGCCTCGCGCACCCCGCCGCCGCGTCGGCGGCCGCCGCTTCTGCCCCCGCGGTCCGCGCCGCGGTCGGCGCTGCGGGCGGCGCTGCGGGTGCTGCCGCGGCCGCCGTCGCCGGCTCGGTGATCGGATGTGTGGCCCATGTCATTCAGTAAACAACTGTTTTCCGACGTGCGCACCCCCTCGGCGGGGGTAGGCTGTGGTTGTTCGGTGCACAACTGTTCTCCGAATGCTCTGACCGATCCGATACCCAACCTGTCGCGAAAGGGAGCCCCATGGCACTCCTTGTCGCACTGCTCGCACTCGGCACGGTCCTGTGGGGGGCTGCCTCGTTCCTGGGGGCCACCTCGCTGGCCGCGGTCGCGGCGGTGATCGCCGCCTGGCTGCTCGTGTTCGCCGTGCGTGAGCGCGTCGCCCGGCGCCGCCGGCGCCAGATCCCCACGGAGGGCTGAGCTGTGACCTCTTCCCAGATCCACGCCCCGGCCGCGCCCGCTCAGGTTCGCAAGGAGCGGGACGAGACCGCGGTCGCGTCCTTCATCCTCGGCCTGGTCGGGCTGGTGTTCTTCAACATCGTGCTCGGCCCGCTGGCCATCGTGCTGGGCGCCGTCACCCTGGTGCGCGGCACCCGCCGCCGCTGGCGCGCGGCGCTCGGCATCGCCCTGGGCGTCGCCGACCTCGTCGTCCTCGGGGTCCTGATGTCCACTCAGCAGGGCGGCTTCGTCTGGCACTTCGGCGCCTGACGGGCCGGCGGCCCGTCCGCGAGGGCGGCACCCCACCCCGGGGCGCCGCCCTCCGCCGCGTCGTCGGCCGGTAGGCGTGAATCAGTCCTGAAGGCAGGACATTCGCTGACGAATCGCCAAACGCGAGGGTCGAAAATCAGTACGTTTCACCGACCCGCTTGAACCACCTCCGCAGGCGCCACACACTGGTTCCTCTCCGTGAAGATCCCTCCACGGGTGTGCGGCCTGTTGCGATCACTGGTGGTTCAGAATGTCCCGAAGCAAGGCCGTACGCCATCTGGTGGCAGCAGTCCTGATCGCGTCGTTCCCGGCCGTCGCCGGCTGCGGTCTGCTGGGAGGCACGCCCACCTCGCAGATTCAGCAGATGCCCAGCCCGTCGGTCTCCGCGGGATCGGTCCAGTCCTCCTGGAACTCCGTCATCGACCTCTATCGCTGGCATTCCTGCTCGAGCGGGAACTGCGACGCGTGGCTGAACGAGCTCATCGCCTCGCTGCGGACGCTGCGGGAGTCGATGAACGCCTCCCCGCTCGGCGCGTCGTTCTACCTCTCCGCGTACTCCGTCCTCGACCAGCTGACCCCGGTCATCGGAACCTCGCACCCGTCGGAGCATCGCGCGCAGATCGTCTCCGTGGTCCAGGCGATGGAGAACTGGATGGTCGCCAACTGCACCGGATCCGTGGACTGCAGGTGATTCCGGCGGTCTCCCCGATCCCCTGGAAGGAACGGACGTGCCCTATCGCACCCCTAGGGATCCTTGCCTGAAGTTTCTGGTACTGGCCGGATTCTGGGCGGTGGTCGGGCTCGCGGGCGTGGGCGTGCTGCTGGTGATCCTTATGGAAACCGGGGTTGTTGATACCCCGGGCGGAATGGAGTGGTGAGGACGCGAGGGCAGGTGCTCCGAATCAGGCCTCGGCCCGCTGTCAGTCCTCCGCGTGGGCGCGGGCGTGTTCCGCGGCGAGGAGGAGGTAGCCCTGGGCGTTGAGCTTGATGCCGGCCAGGTCCTCCTCGGTGAGCTCGCGGCGGACCTTCGCCGGGACGCCGGCGACCAGGGAGCCGGGCGGGATCCGCGCGCCCTGCGGCACCACCGCGCCCGCCGCGACCAGCGAACCCGTGCCGATGACGGCGCCGTTGAGCACCGTCGCGCCCATGCCGATCAGCACGTCGTCCTCGACGGTGCAGCCGTGCAGCACCGCGTTGTGGCCGACCGACACCCGCGCGCCCACCGTGCAGCGGAAGCCGGGGTCGGCGTGCACGGTGCAGTTGTCCTGGATGTTGGACTCCGGGCCGATCTCGATCTCCTCGGCGTCCGCGCGCAGCACCGTGTGGTACCAGACGCTGGAGCGCTCCGCGAGCCGCACGCCGCCCAGGACCACCGCCCCGGGCGCGACGAACGCCTCCGGGTCGATCTCCGGATGCCGCCCGGCCACCGCCGCGATCAGCGCGTCCACGCCTGTCTCCTTCCGTTCCGTGATCTCCGTCCGCGAGCACCGTACCGGGCCGGTGACCGCTCTTACACACGCCCTCTATGGTGTGCCGATGTCTCGAACGCGCCTGTACCGCGACGGAAAGCTGGTCCTGGAGGACTTCCCGCCCGCGGACATATCGGAGCACCTCGCCGATCCCGGCACCATGGTCTGGCTCGACGTCTGCGACCCCCGCGACGAGGACTTCGCGATGCTCGCCGAGGAGTTCGGGCTGCACGCCCTCGCCCTCGAGGACGCCCGCCAGCCCCACCAGCGGCCCAAGATCGACCGCTACGCCTCGCACTGCTTCCTCAGCCTGTACGCGGTCGGCACGGTCGGCGCCGACGCCGAACCGGGCACGGCGGACACGGGGGAGGGGCGGGTGCGCGCGCGGCGCGCGGCGGACTCGGGCAGTTCCGAGCGGGAGATCATCGGCCCGATCCACTCCGTCGAGATCTCCGTCTTCGTCACCCGGCAGGCGCTCATCACCATCCGCCCGCACGAGCGCTGCGGCATCGACGACGTGCTCCGGCGCTGGGACGACGCCCCCGAACTCGCCGCGCACGGCGTCGGCTTCCTGCTGCACGGCCTGCTGGACCACATCGTCGACGGCCACTTCGCCGCCGTGCAGGAACTCGACGACCGGATCGAGACCCTGGAGGACATGCTCTTCGACGACACCGGGCGCGGCGCCCAGGACGTCCAGCGGGAGGCGTTCGTGCTGCGCAAGGCGCTGGTGCGGCTGCGGCGGGTGGCCCTGCCGATGCGCGAGATGGTGAACACCCTGATGCGGCGCGACCTGCACCTGGTCCCCGACCCGCTGGTGCCGTACTACCAGGACGTCTACGACCACGTGCTGCGGGTCGCGGAGTGGACGGAGTCGCTGCGCGACATGGTCGGCTCGGTGATGGAGACCAACCTGACGGTCCAGGGCAACCGGATGAACCTGATCATGAAGAAGGTCACCAGCTGGGCGTCGATCGTCGCCGTGCCCACCGCCGTGACCGGCTTCTACGGGCAGAACGTGCCCTTCCCGGGCTTCGGCTCGGAGTGGGGGTTCCTGGTCTCGATCGCGGTCACCGTGCTGGGCGCGGTCCTGCTCTACCGGGGGTTCCGCAAGCGCGACTGGATCTGAGCGCGTGAGCGCGCGCGGAGGAGGGGCGGGGCCCGGGCCCCGCCCCTCCTCCGCGCCGCACGGCGGCGGTCACCGGGTCGGCGGCGCGCTGCTGATGTCGGCCAGCGCCGAAGGCCGCTCGGCGTTCACGGCCAGGTCTCCCAGCGAGACGATGCCGACCACCTGGTCGCCGTCCACCACCGGGAGCCGCCGCACCCCGTGACGCCGCATCAGCTCGGCGGCGGCGCTCATCTCCTCCTCCGGCGCGACGGAGACCACGTCGCGGCTGCACACCGAGCCCACCGTGATCGGCGTGGGATCCGGCCCGGAGCGCTGCCGCGGGCTGTTCATCCGCGCCAGCCCGCGGACCACCAGGTCGCGGTCGGTGACCAGGCCGACGAGCTGCTCGTCGTCGACGACCAGCACCTCTCCCAGGTCCTGGTCGCGCATCACCTGGGCGACCTCCACCAGCGAGGCGTGGGGGTCGACGGCCACCAGCGGGGCCGTCATGGCCTCCCGTACGAACGGCATGCGTGTTTCCTTTCGTCGTTCCGGGCTCAGTCCAGCGAGTCCAGCGCCTCCCCGGCGGGGCCGAGACCATGCGGGTGCGCGAACGCGCCCTCCCAGGGGTCGGGGCCTTCCAGCCGGGCGGCGAGGGAGTCGTCGCGGAGCGTCCAGCGGCCGGCGGTCAGCGCGTCGTCGTCCAGCTCCGACCAGTCCAGCGGAACCGCCACCGGCCCGCCCGGCCGCGCGCGGACGGCATAGGGCGCGACGGCGGTCTGCGCGTAGCCGTTGCGTGCGACGTCCAGGTAGAGCCGGTCGCCGCGGGCCTGCTTGCGCGGGGCGGTGGTCAGGTCGTCGGGGTGCCGGGCGGCGAGGGCGTCGGCGAAGCGGCGGGCGAAGTCCAGCACCGCGTCGGAGTCCGCGCGCCGGTCCAGCGGGACGATCACGTGCAGACCGCGGGATCCGGTGGTCATCAGCACCGCGGGCAGGCCGATCTCGTCCAGCAGCGCCCGGGTCCAGCGGGCGGCCCGGCGAACCGGCGCGAAGGAGCGCTGCCCGGAGCCCTCGCCCGAGGGGTCGAGGTCGATCACCAGCCGGTCCGGGTTGCGCGGCCGGTCGGCGCGGGAGAGCCAGCGGTGCGCGGTGGTCATGCCCTGGTTGACCAGGTACTCCAGGGTGCGCGCGTCCTCGGCGAGGACCTGGGTGAGTTCGCCGCCCTCCTTGGGCACGGTGGCCCGGTGCACCCAGTCCGGGTAGTGCTCGGGGACGCGCTTGAGCATGAAGGGCTGCGCGTCCGGGCCGGACGGGTGCATCTCCAGCATCAGCGGGCGTCCGCGCAGCTCCGGCACCATGCGCGGGGCGGCCGCGCGGTGGTAGGCGGCCAGCTCGGCCTTGGTGACGTCCGGGCCGATCAGGACCTTGTCGGGGTGCGTCAGCGCCTGGCCGGCGCCGTCGCGGCCGCCGGAGCGGGTGCTCGTGCCGGCGCTGGTGCCGGTGCGGTTGCTCGTGCCGGTGCGGGTGGTCGCCATGCGCGTCTCCGCCCGCTCACATCGGCTGCGGTTCGGGCTCGGGCGCCGGCTGCGGCTCGTCCGGGCCGGGGTAGGGACCGGGGCGCTGCGGCTCGTCCGGCGGGCCCGGATAAGGGTCGGGCAGCGGCGTGGGCGGCACGGGTTCGCCGGGGCCGGGCACCGGACCGGGGCCCGGGCCGGGACCGGGCGGGTAGGGGCCCGGGCGCGGCGGCTCGGGGTCCGGCAGCGGGCGTTCCGGGCCGGGTTCCGGGATCGGCCTCGGGGTGGGGCTGGGGTCCGGTCCGGGATGCGGGTCCGGGATGACCTCCTCGGCGCGCGGCGCGACCGGGTGCGGGATCGGTGGTGACTGCGGCTGCGCGCGCTCGGGAGCGGGCGCGGGGACGGGCGCGGTGGTGGTCAAGGCGGTTCGCCACCTTCCTCGGTGTCGGGGGGTGTCGGGGCCGTGTCCGGCTTACCACCGGACACCGCGCCTGCCCGCTCGGGGCGCGCGTATGCGGGCCACGCGCCCGTGCGCCTCACCCGTCCGGGTGTGCCGGGCCGGGGGCGGGCAGCGAACGGGCGGAATTGTCAGTGGCGGGTGTGAGACTGCGGGCAATGGTCAGTCCGGCCGCGTGAGGCAGCGGTTACGGCCGGTCGGGCCGCCCGCCGGAGCCCCGACCTCTCCGTCGCCGCTCCGACGCGCAGGCACAGCGCACGCAGGGATCAGAGCGCATGCAGGGATCAGAGCGACGCAGGAACCATCGAGAGCGGGTGAGTTCACCATGACCGGCACCATCCTGTGCATCGGTACGCAGAAGGGCCTCTTCCTCGCGCACAGCGAGGACCGCGAACACTGGACCGTTGAGGAGAAACCGCACCAGTTCATGTCCGCCGTCTACTCCGTCGCCATCGACAAACGCGAGGGGCGGACGCGGCTGCTCGTCGGCGCGGACAGCCCGCACTGGGGCCCCTCGGTCTTCCACACCGACGACCTCGGCGCCACCTGGACGGAGAGCGTGGAGAACGCCGTCCGCTTCCCGAGCGACTACGAGGCCTCCGTCGAGCGGGTCTGGCAGCTGCGCCCGGCGGGGGAGGACCAGCCGGGCGTGGTCTGGGCGGGCTCGCAGCCCTCCGCGCTGTGGCGCTCGGAGGACGGCGGCCAGAGCTTCGGCCTGGTCGAGGGCCTGTGGAACCACCCGCACCGGCCGAACTGGGCGGCCGGCTACGGAGGCCAGGCCGTGCACACGATCCTTCCGGTGCCGGGCGAGCCGGAGCGCCTCCTGGTGGCGATGTCCACCGGCGGCGTCTACCGCACGGACGACGGCGGCCGCAGCTGGTACCCGTCCAACACCGGGATCCGCGCCCCCTTCATGCCGGACGGCAACGAGTACCCCGAGTACGGCCAGTGCGTGCACAAGGTGGCCGAGGACGGCGCCCGGCCCGGCCGCTACTACCTGCAGAACCACGGCGGGGTCTACCGCTCGGACGACGCCGGCCACAGCTGGCGGTCGATCGCCGAGGGGCTGCCGGCCGAGTTCGGCTTCCCGATCGTGGCGCACCCCTCGCGAGAGGGCACGGCCTGGGTGTTCCCGCTGGTCGCGGACGCCGCCCGGGTGCCGGTGGATCACCAGTGCCGGGTCTACCGCACCCGCGACGCCGGCGAGAGCTGGGAGCCGCTGGCCGCCGGCCTCCCGCAGGAGCCGCACTACAGCGTGGTGCTGCGCGACGCCCTCACGGTGGACGACTCCGACCCGGCCGGCGTCTACTTCGGCAACCGCAACGGCGAGGTGTGGGCGAGCCCGGACGAGGGCGAGCACTGGGTGCAGGTCGCCGCGCACCTGCCGGACGTGCTCTGCGTCCGCGCGGCCCGGGTCGAGCAGGCGGAGCAGTCGTAGCGCACTGGTCGGTCGTGCGGGGCGCTCGGTCGTGCGGGCGTTCAGTCGTAGAGGGACTCGATGGCGTCCGCGTAAGCGGCGGTCACCGCCGCGCGCTTGACCTTGAGGGAGGGGGTGAGCAGGCCGTTCTCGACCGTGAAGTCGCTGTCCAGCACGCGGAAGCGGCGGATCGACTCGGCGCGTGAGACGGCCGCGTTGGCGTAGTCCACCGCGGCCTGCACGTCGGCGAGCAGCTCCGGGTCCCGCACCAGCGCGGAGAGCGGGGTGTCGGCGGGCCGCTTGCGGTGCGCCAGCCAGTGCGCGACCGCGTCCGGCTCCAGGGTGATCAGCGCGGCGACGTACTTGCGGCCGTCGCCGACGACGAGGCACTGGCCGATCGGCGGGCGGCTGCGCAGGCGGTCCTCCAGCACGCTCGGCGCGACGTTCTTGCCGCCGCTGGTGATCAGCAGGTCCTTCTTGCGGCCGGTGACGGTGAGGTAGCCGTCCTCGTCCAGGACGCCCAGATCGCCGGTGGCGAACCACTCCTGACCGTCCGCCGGCAGCCGGGAGTCCCTGGTCCCGGGCTCGTTGTTCCAGTACCCGGAGGAGACGATGCCGCCGCGGACCAGGATCTCGCCGTCGTCGGCGATCCGCACCGCCGTGCCGGGGACGGGGTGGCCGACCGTGCCCAGCCGCGGCGCGAGCGGCGGGCTGACGGTGGCGGCGGCGCTGGTCTCGGTGAGCCCGTAGCCCTCGTAGACGAGGATCCCGCAGCCGAGGAAGAACAGGCTCAGCCGCGGGTCCAGCGAGGAACTGCCGCTGATCGCGTAGCGCACCTTGCCGCCGAGTTCCTTGCGGATCCGGCGGTAGACCAGCAGGTCGTAGAGGCCGTGCGCGAGGCGCAGCCCGAGGCCGGGGCCGCGGCCGGTGCCGAGCGTCGCCGCGAGCTCGGCCTCCGCCCAGGCGACCGCGATCCGGTCGGCGCGCGCGAAGGAGGAGCCCCGGCCGAGGTTCTCCGCCATCGCCCGCCCGGTGTCGTGCACCTTCTCGAAGAAGTACGGGACGGCGACGAGGAAGGTGGGGGAGAAGGCCTTGAGCTGCGGCCGCAGCTCCTCTGGCTTGATCGAGGGGAACAGGCCGATGGTGATCCCGCCGAGCAGGCAGGCGATCTCGAGCGCCCGGCCGAGGACGTGGGCCAGCGGCAGGAACATCAGCGTGCTCGGGGTCTGGTGGGTGGCCTCGACGAAGACCGGGAGCAGCAGTTCGACCAGGTTGGCCGCCTCCGCCTGGAGGTTGCCGTGGGTGAGGACGCAGCCCTTGGGGTTGCCGGTGGTGCCGGAGGTGTAGACGAGGGTGGCGATGGTGTCCGGCCCGAGGGCGGCGCGGCGGGCGGCGAGGTCCTCGTCGGTGACCCCCTGCTCGCGCCCGAGCGCCGCGAGCCGGGCGAGCACGCCGTCCGGGCCCTGTGCGGCGCCCGGGGCCCGTGCGGGGTCCGGGCCCTGTGCGGGGTCCGGTCCTTGTGCCGCGGTCGTGGAACCGGGTTCGGTGGGGGACGGTTCGATGGTCCAGGTCCGGGGCGGGGAGTCCAGTGTGTGCAGCGCCTCGGCCGCGACGGCGGCGGTCGCCGCGTCCTCGGTGACGAGCGCGACCGCCTCCGAGTCCCGCAGGATCCAGGACAGCTGCTCGGCCGAGGAGGTCGGGTACACCGGGACGACCTGGCCGCCGGCCGCCCACACCGCGAAGTCCAGCACCACCCACTCGTAGCGGGTGCGGGACATCAGTGCGACCCGCTGTCCCGGTGCCAGCCCGGCGGCGACGAAGCCCTTCGCGGTGGCGGCCACGTCGGCGGCGAAGTCGGCGGCCGACACCGGCTCCCAGCGGCCGGCGTCGCCGGCGGTGCCGTCACCCGGCGCCTGCCGTCGCAGGGCGGTGAAGTCCGGGTCCTTGGCGGCGTTGGCGAACGGCAGGTCGGCCAGACTGCCGTGCGCGGGCGCCGGGACCAGCGGGGCGACCCGCGCCTCGCGGACCGTGCCGTCGGGTCCGCGCACCAGCTCGACGGGGGCCCGGTCCGCGAGGGCCGGGAGACTGCGGGCGGCGCGGAGGTCGGAGAAGAGCGAGTGTCCCATGATGCGGCGGCTCCTGTTCTCGCATCGATCCGTCGATAGTGCCGCGCGGCGGCTGCGGTGGGGAGCGGGATGACGTGGGGATCCGGGGGACGGCGTGTGCCCGTGGCAGGCGGCGCGGGGCGGGAGCGGGGCGCGGGCGCGTCGGAGACGACGGGCCGCGCGGAGGTGAGAGGGGGCGTCGGCTTGTGGGCGGCCGGGCAGGCTACCTACTCTTTCGTCAACTTACTAGCGCGTAGGGAGATTGGCCATGACTCGGGAAAGCTCCGTCCCCGGACTCGCGCTCCCCTATCTGCGGGCCCTCGCCGGCGCGCGGCGCCGCGTCCGCGCCCTCGACGCGAAGCCCGCCGAGCTGCCGCCGCCCCACTCGCTCGGGCCGATCGTCGCGCACCCGGCCCGCCTCGACCGCTACGACGCGCTCTGCGGCTTCTCCGCCGCGCGTGAGCAGGACCGCCTTCCCGCGACCTACCCGCACCTGATCGCCTTCCCCTCGGCGATGCGGCTGATGACGGACCGGCGGTTCCCGGTGCCCGCGCTCGGGTTGGTGCACCTCGCCAACCGCATCGAGCAGCTACGCCCGCTCGCCGCCGGCGAACCGCTGTCGTACCGGGTCGCGGTGGGCGACGCGGCCCCGCACGCCCGCGGCCTCGCGGTCGAGCTGCTGGCCGAGGCCGCCGACGAGCACGGTGAGACGGTCTGGCGCTCCGTCAGCACCTACCTGCACCGCAGCCGGCACGGGACCGCGGGCGGGCCGGCGCCCGCCGCGGCGGCGCCCTCCGAGCCGGTCTCGGCCGAGCCGTCCGCCGAGCCGTCCGCCGCGCCGCCCGCCGCGCCGTCCGCCGCGCTCGCAGACGACCTGGACGACCTCGGCGGATCCGTCCCCGTCGACGAGGAGTGGTCCCTGCCCGCCGACCTCGGCCGCCGCTACGCCGCGGTGTCCGGCGACCGCAACCCGATCCACCTCCATCCGCTGAGCGCGCGGCTCTTCGGCTTCCCCCGCCCGCTCGCCCACGGCATGTGGACGGCGGCACGGGCACTGGCCGCGCTCGACGGGGCCGGACTGCTGCCCGGGGCGTACCGCTACGACGTCGACTTCCGCGCACCCGTCCTGCTGCCGACCCGGGTACGCCTGCGGGCCGGCGCCGCCGGCCTCCGCCTGACCGCAACCGGCGACCGCCCCCGCACCCATCTGCGCGGCACCATCACCGCGCTCTGACCGCGCGGCCCGCGGGCGCGGGCTTCCGGCGTCAGGGGATGCGGGTGTCGTGGTGGCGGGCGGCCTCCTCGCGTTCCGCCGCGCCGAGGTCGTCGGCGCGGACCGGCGTCACCAGGCTGACGTGCCGGCCCACCGGGCAGTACTGGAGCCGGTACCAGCCCAGGCGGACCGACTTGAGCGAGGCGCCCGGGATCCAGATCGTGGTGAACAGGTGCCCGGTGCGGCAGCGGACCACCGTCTCGCCGCCCACCCGGTACCCGCGGCGCCGGGCGAGGACCGTGCCGGCCACCAGCACGCCGGCCACCACCGCGATCGGCACCACCGCTGTCGCCCGCATCGTTTCCCGCCTCCGCCCGCTCCCGCTGTCCGCACGCGTGCCTCCATCCTGCTCCCTCCGCCCTGCCCGCGGCGGTGCGTGCTCGGGAACGGGATACGTCCGGCGTAGCGTGGGGACGAGTTCAGCAGCCCGGACCCACGGCGATGCGAGGAGCGGACGAATGGCGGAGACACAGCCCGGCGGCATCGAGATCAGCCCCAGCGACTGGGTGGCGGAGCAGGCCCGCCGCTACGAGGAGTCGGGCGGCACGGAGGGCACCACCCTGCAGGGCGCGCCGTGCCTGCTGCTGGACTACCGCGGGCGCAAGACCGGCGAGCTGCGCCGCACGGTCCTGATCTACGGGCGGGACGGCGACGACTACCTGATCGTCGCCTCCAAGGGCGGCGCCGACGAGCACCCGCTGTGGTACCTCAACCTGCGCGACGAGCCGCAGGCGGAGGTGCGGGTCGGGACCGAGCGCTTCGCGGTGCGCGCGTCGACGCTCTCCCGCGAGGAGAAGGAGCGGGTCTGGCCGCACCTGGTCGAGGTCTTCCCGCCCTACGCGGACTACCAGAAGAAGACCCGGCGCGACATCCCGGTGGTCCGGCTGACCCGCGTCTGAACCGCCTGCTTCGCGCGGCGCCGGCGGACCACCGGCGCCGCGCGCTCAGCGCAGGTCCGAGCGCTCAGCGCACGTCGGTGCCGGCGACCCGCCGGACGTGCTCGACGCGCGGCGGCTCGGCGAAGGTCGGGCCGACCAGCTCGCGCCAGCGGGTGTAGGCCTCGGAGCCGCGGAAGTCCACGGTGTGCGCCTCCACCGTCTCCCACTCCACGAACAGCCGGTAGCGGGAGGGGTGCTCGACGCTGCGCCGGATCTGCACGCCCAGGCAGCCCTTCGCCGCCAGGAACAGCGGCTCGGCCGCGGCGTAGCCCGCCTCGAAGTCCGCCTCCCGCCCGGGGGCGACGTCGATCTCGGCGATCTCCCACACGCTCATCTGCTGCACTGCCTCTCGGATCAGGATCACGTCGGATCGGGCCACGGCCGCTCGGGCGCGTGATCACCCAGATGCTACGCCCGCGGGCGGCGCGCCCGGCCCGGCCGCCGGGTCCGCCGCAGACTGGACCCATGGCCGGGAAGCAGGCGTTGACCCTCCGCACCCGCCGCGTCCACGACGACCCGGAGCCCGAGGACGGGCTGCGGGTCCTGGTGGACCGGCTGTGGCCGCGCGGGCTGTCCAAGGAGAAGGCCTCGCTGGACGGCTGGGCCAAGGAGCTGGCCCCCAGCACCGAGCTCCGCCGCTGGTACCACGCCGACCAGGACGGCCGCGACTCCGAGTTCCGCGAGCGCTACGCCGCCGAGCTGAGCGGCGAGGAGCAGCGCGAGCGGATGCGCACCCTGATCGCGCAGGCCCGGGAGGGGCACGAGGGGACCCTGACCCTGCTCACCGCGGTCAGGGACGCGCCCGGCAGCTACCTCGCCGTCCTCGCCGACGCCCTCCGCGAGGAGGCCGGCTGACGGTCCGGTGGGTCACGAACCCGTGGGGGCCGAGAGCTGGGCGAAGCGGGTCAGGCTCTGGCTGTAGGCGGTGGGCTTGACGTGCAGCGGGCCGGCGTAGGGGTGCGGCATGGTGAGGACCAGCCAGATGCCGAAGCCGACCACCGCGCCCACCAGGCCCAGCGCCAGCGCCTCCCGGTGATGGAAGGTCAGCCCGGCGACCGGCGCGTAGAGCAGGACCAGCAGGCCGGTGCCGATCAGTGCCGGATACATCGGCGCCGGCAGCCCCGCGCCGGTGTCCGCGAGCCTGATCTGCCGGGCGGTGTAGACCGCGGCCAGGTCGGTCTGCTCCTGGACGCGGGCGGGGGTGTCGGGTTCGGCGTCCACATGGGCTCGGACGGCGTCGAGGCGGGCCCAGGTCGAGGCGTCCGCCCCGCCGTCGCGTTGCATGGCGGCCCACTCCGGGCCGATGACGGAGGTGACGTAGGCCCGCAGGAGAGGGCGGGTGGAGGAGTCGGCGTCGGTGTAGGCGGTGTTGAGCGCCCGGGCCTCGTCGTAGGTGTGCGAGCGGGCGGTGTTGATGTTCGACCAGGAGCCGGCGATCAGGAAGGCCGCGACCAGGACGAAGGAGGAGAGCGACGCGGAGCCCAGGAAGCTGAGCGCCCCGCTGGAGAAGGTGCCTTTGCGTGAGCGGTCCGTGCGGCCGAGGGCGGCCAGCACGCCGATGGCCGCGGCGGCCCCGGCGGCGGCGAACAGGACGAGTCCGAGGACCATCAACGCCTCCCGTTGCGTCCGCCGACGTGGAACATCCCGGTCGCGGCGGCGATCAGCGCCGGGATGGTGATGGCGACGAAGAGGAAGACGGCGTCCGGAGCGCTGCTGGTCGCCGGCGCGAAGGTACCGGCCAGGGGATGCGCGACCGGAACGGCCGTCTCGCTGCGGATCGGCGGCGGTGGCAGGGGCGCCGGCCGAGGGTGATGGACGACGAGGGGGAGGGGAGCGGGCGCCGCCGGCCGCGCCGGAGCCGGCACGCGCGCCGGCGCGGGCGCGGGCGCGGGAACGGAAGCGGGCGCCGTGGCGACCGGCATCGGCGCCGCCGGGGTGCCGGGACGCGGGGCCGGCCGGCCGCAGATCGGCCAGCCGGGCTCGGCGTGGGCGGGTATGTGCGCCGGTGAGCGACCCGGCCAGGCACACAACGGCCAGACCGGGAAGCGCGGGGGATGCGGATGGACCCGCACCGGCCGCACCGGTGGCACGGGCCGCACGCGGGTCGCCGTCGCGGTCCGCAGGATCTCCTCCGGCGAGAGCACGTGGCGGACGTGGACGGGGGCCGGGGCGTGGACGTGTGTGAGCCCCTGCGAGCGGGCGAGGGCGTGCGTGCCGGTGCCGACGGGACGCGGGGGCGAATGCGGGGGTGAATCCGGGTGCGGGCGGTGCTGGGCGGGGCTGCGGAGCCGGTCGGCGTGCGGCTCGGTGACGTGCGCGGCAGGCCGGCCGGGCCGGTGGTGGGAGAGGCGGGCCCGTACCCCGGCGACGATGCGCAGCGCGCTCGCGCCGGGGGCTGACGGGCCCGGAATGCGGCTGACGGAGGTCGGTTGGACGGCGTGCTCCATGCGTCCCCCCAATGGAACGGAGCGAGTGCGATCCGCGGTCCGCGATCGGTGGTCGCGCGCAGGCTGCCCGTAGCGGGCCACGCGGAGTCCCTCTCGCGCCGCGATCCACCCGACCGGGGGACGCGTCTTCGCACGTGCTCACGAAGCCCCGACCGCTCTAGCGCGCGGTTGCCCGGGCCGATGCCGGCCGACCGCCGAACGGGCGGCCCGCCGCCCGCCGCCGCCCTCCGCCCGCCATCGCCGCCCGCCGCCCGAGGCCAATGCCGGCGGCGGGCAGGCCTCCGGCCGCCTCAGCCGCGGCTGCCGAAGAGGCGCTCGATCTCGCGCCGGTCGCGCTTGGTCGGGCGGCCCAGGCCGCGGTCGCGCACCGGCATCGGGACGACCGGCTCGCGCGGCGGCGGGGGCGGGCTGTTGTCGACGTAGCAGGCCGCCGCCGCGGGCGCGCCGACGCGCTTGCGGATCAGGTCCTTGACGACGACCACGCGCTCCCAGTCGGTCAGCCGCACCCGGACCTCGTCGCCCGGCTTGAGGTGGTGCGCGGGCTTGACGCGCTCCCCGTTCACCTTGACGTGGCCGCCCCGGCAGGCCGCCGAGGCGACCGACCGGGTCTTGGCCAGCCGCACCGACCAGATCCAGGTGTCCACCCGCACCGGCTCGGCGGGGGCCGGGGCCCGCCCGGTGCTGCCGACGTCCGCGTTCATACCCCCGACCTTAGCGACCCCCGGCGACCGCCCGCCGCACCGCCGGCCGCACCGCCCGCCGCGGCGTCGGCCGCACCGCCCGCCGTCGCCCGGCGGGACTCGGGAACATCGCGGGACACGCGCGCGTTCGGGCGGGTATCGTTGAATCGTCAACAAGATGGATGAGAGGTCGAGCCGGTCATGATGCAGTTCGGGATCTTCACGGTCGGGGACGTCACCCCCGACCCCACCACCGGCCGGACGCCCACCGAGGCCGAGCGGATCAAGGCGATGACCGCCGTCGCTCTCAAGGCCGAGGAGGTCGGCCTGGACGTGTTCGCCACCGGCGAGCACCACAACCCGCCCTTCGTCCCCTCCTCGCCGACCACCATGCTCGGCTGGATCGCCGCGCGGACCGAGCGGCTGCTGCTCTCCACCTCCACCACGCTGATCACCACCAACGACCCGGTGAAGATCGCCGAGGACTTCGCGATGCTCCAGCACCTCACCGACGGCCGCGTCGACCTGATGCTGGGCCGCGGCAACACCGGCCCGGTCTACCCGTGGTTCGGTCAGGACATCCGCAACGGCATCCCGCTGGCGGTCGAGAACTACGCGCTGCTGCACCGGCTGTGGCGCGAGGACGTGGTCGACTGGCAGGGCCGCTTCCGCACCCCGCTGCAGTCCTTCACCTCCACCCCGCGCCCGCTCGACGGCGTCCCGCCGTTCGTCTGGCACGGCTCCATCCGCTCGCCCGAGATCGCCGAGCAGGCCGCCTACTACGGCGACGGCTTCTTCCACAACCACATCTTCTGGCCCAAGGAGCACACCCAGCGGATGGTCGCGCTCTACCGGAAGCGCTTCGCGCACTACGGGCACGGCAGCGAGGAGCAGGCGATCGTCGGCCTCGGCGGACAGGTGTTCATGCGGAAGAACTCCCAGGACGCCGTCCGCGAGTTCCGGCCCTACTTCGACCGCGCCCCGGTCTACGGCGGTGGCCCCTCGCTGGAGGAGTTCATGCGGGAGACCCCGCTGACCGTCGGCTCGCCGCAGCAGGTCATCGAGCGCACCCTCGCCTCGCGCGAGTACGTCGGCGACTACCAGCGGCAGCTGTTCCTGCTGGACCACGCCGGCCTGCCGCTGAAGACCGTCCTGGAGCAGCTCGACATCCTGGGCGAGGAGGTCGTGCCGGTGCTGCGCGAGGAGTTCGCCAAGGGCCGCCCGGCGTCGGTGCCGGACGCGCCGACCCACGCCTCCCTGCTGACCGCCGCCCGCCGCGAGGAGGCCGCGGCCGAATCCGGATCCACCACCACCGCCACGGCACCCGAAGGGAGCGCCCAGCGATGACCGCCACCACTCCGATCCGGCTGGTCGTGGTGAGCGCCGGGCTCACCCAGCCGTCCGCCACCCGCCTGCTGGCCGACCGGCTGGCGGGCGCGGCGGCCGGCCGCCTGCGCTCGGCCGGCCGCGCGGTCGAGGTGCACGTCGTGGAGGTGCGCGAGCACGCCCGCGGCATCGCCGACGCCTTCACGACGGGCTTCCCGCCGGCCTCCCTGCGCGCCGAACTGGAGCGGGTGGAACGGGCGGACGCGCTGATCGCGGTCACCCCGATCTTCTCCGCCTCCTACAGCGGCCTGTTCAAGTCCTTCTTCGACGTGCTGGACAAGGACGCGCTGGCCGGGACGCCGGTGCTGATCGCCGCGAGCGGCGGCACGGCCCGGCACTCGCTGGCGCTGGAACACGCCCTGCGGCCGCTCTTCGGCTACCTCCGCGCCGTGGTCGCGCCCACCGCCGTCTACGCCGCGCCCGAGGACTGGGCCGGCGCACACGACGGCGCCGCCGGGACCGGCCCGGCGCTCGCCGAGCGGATCGACCGCGCCGCCGGCGAACTGGCCGCCCTGCTCCTCGCCGGAGCACCCGCCGCCGCTACTCCGTCCGCCACCGCCGAGGTGACCGGAACGGGTAGCGAGGCGCGGGCCCGGATCGGCGCCCCGGCGGATCCGTTCGAGGACGTCGTCCCGTTCGAGCAGCAGCTCGCGGCGCTACGCACGACCGGAGGGGACATGTCCGTTCGATGACCATCAGTTGACGGTCTGTGAGCGAAGCGGGTCGACGTATGGCGTATGACTGTGCATGGCGGCAGCATGTGCTGTGTGACGACGACCTCCCCCGCTTTCGCGGGGCGGCCCGCGCCCGGCTCGGCCGGCACCGTGCCCGGTCCGCGCGGATGGCCGCTGCTCGGCAGCCTGCCCGATTTCGCCCGTGACCCGCTCGCCTTCTTCTCGCGTCTGCGCGACGAGTACGGCGACTGGGCGGAGTGGCGGCTGGGGACCCAGCGCAATGTGATGCTCTCCCACCCGGACCAGGTCGCCGAGGTGCTGGCGCAGATGGAGAGCACCGCCACCCGCACCGACCTGGGCTGGGCCTTCCGCCAGGTGCTGGGCGACGGCGTGGTGGTGGCGCGCGGCGAGGACTGGCGCCGCAAGCGCGCGCTGGTCCAGCCGGCCGTGCGCCCCCGCCAGGTCCGCGCCTATGCCGCGACCATGGTCGACTGCGCGGCGGAGACGGCGGCCTCCTGGGAGCCGGGGCAGGGCATCGAACTGCACTCCGCGCTGACGGCGCTCACCCGGCGGATCGCCGTGCGCACGCTCTTCGGCACCGACATCGCCGCCGGGCGCGAGGACGCCATCGGCGAGGCGATGGCGGTCGCCCAGGCCGAGATCGGCGCCGAACTGCGCGGCGTCACCCTGTTCCTGCCGCCGTGGGTGCCGACGGCCGGGCGCCGCCGGCTGCGGGCGGCGGTGGACCGGCTGGACGAGGAGATCGACCGCGTCGTCGCCGCCCACCGCGCCACCCACCGCTCGGGCGGCGCCGAGCGCGACGACCTGCTCAGCCGGCTGCTCGCGGCCCGGGACGCGCACGGCGCGCCGCTCAGCGGGAAGGAGCTGCGCGACGAGGCCGTCACCCTCTACATCGGCGGCCACGAGACCACCTCCACCGCGCTGACCTGGCTGTGGTACCGGCTGGCGGGCGCGCCGGAGGCCCGCGCGCGGCTGGACGCCGAGCTCGCCGAGGTGCTGCCCGACGGCCGGCTGCCCGGCTTCGACGACTACGCGCGGCTCACCTGGACCCAGCAGCTGGTCAAGGAGTCGCTGCGGCTCTACCCGCCGATCTGGCTCAGCACGGCGATCGCCCTGGAGGGCGCCCGGGTCGGCGGCCGGGACGTCGCGCCGGGCACCCGGCTGTGGTTCAGCACCTGGTCGCTGCAGCGCGACCCGCGCTGGTTCGCCGACCCGGAGGAGTTCCGCCCCGAGCGCTGGTCGCCGGACGCGGCGCCGGGCGAGGCGCTGGACGCCGCCTGGGTGCCGTTCGGCGGCGGTCCCCGCACCTGCCTGGGGGCGCGGTTCGCCCAGGTCGAGGCGGTGCTGCTGACGGCGGTGATCGCGCAGCGCTTCCGCGCGGAGCTCCCCGACGGGCTGCGGATCGATCCCGTGCCGCATCTCACGCTGCAGCCGTCCGCGCCGATCCCGGTGACGCTCGCGGCGGTGTAGGCGGCGCCGAGCCCGCCGGCGGCGGTCGGATCGGGTCAGATCAGCCGCAGCTGCGTGCCTCCGCGCGATTCCCGCTGCCCGGGCTCTCGCTGCCCGGTCCGCCCCTGGGGCGGGATCCGCCGGGCCTCGCCGCGAGAACGGCGCTCCGCCTCGGCCGCGGGGCTCTCGTCGTCCGCCCGCGCGGGGCGGGCGGTCGGGCCCATCCCGTACTGCGCGGCGAACTCGTGCACCTGCCGGGTGATCCGCCGCTGGTACCAGGTGGGCGCGTAGGCGCCGTCGCGGTAGAGCCGACGGTAGCGGTCGACCAGGTACGGGCGGTGCTCCTCCAGCATCCGGAACCACCACTCCCGGGCGCCCGGCCGCAGATGCAGGACGAGCGGGGTGACGCTGGTGGCGCCGGCCTCGGCGATGGCCCGCACGGTGGCGTGCAGCTGCTCGGGCGAGTCGGAGAGGAACGGCAGCACCGGCGCCATCAGCACCCCGCACGGCACGCCGTGGTCGTTGAGGGTGCGGCAGACCTCCAGCCGCTTGGCCGGCGCGGGCGTGCCCGGCTCCACCTCGCGCCACAGCGCCTGGTCGGTGAAGCCGACCGAGACGGCGGTGCCGACCTCGGTCACCGCGGCGGCCCGTTCCAGCAGCGGCAGGTCGCGCAGGATCAGCGTGCCCTTGGTGAGGATCGAGAACGGGTTGGCCCGCTCGACCAGGGCCTCCAGAATGCCGGGCATCAACCGGTACCGGCCCTCCGCCCGCTGGTAGCAGTCGACGTTGGTGCCCATCGCGACGTGCTCGCCGCCCCAGCGCGGGGCCGCCAGCTCCCGGCGCAGCACCTCCGGGGCGTTGACCTTGACCACGATCTGCGAGTCGAAGCCGTGGCCGGTGTCCAGGTCGAGGTAGCTGTGGGTGTTGCGGGCGAAGCAGTAGACGCAGGCGTGCGTGCAGCCGCGGTACGGGTTGACCGTCCAGGCGAACGGCATGCGCGAGCCGCCCGGCACCCGGTTCAGCACCGAGCGGGCGTTGACCTCGTGGAAGGTGACCCCGCGGAACTCGGGGGTGTCGAAGGTGCGGGTGCGCACCGCGTCGGCGGCGAAGAGCGCCGCTCCCGGGTCCGCTCTGTCCGTGTTGCTCAGGTTCTGCCACCGCATGCCTCCACAATAGAACACCTGAGCGAATATGGCTCCGATGGTGCCGAAGGGGAGGTCGCCGGCACCGGTTGCCGGGGCGCGCGGCGGGTCGTAGCGTCCGAAGGGTGATCGATGGTGCACATGTGGTGATCTACAGTCGGGACGCCGAGGCGGACCGGGCGTTCTTCCGCGACCTGTTGGGCTGGCCGCACGTGGACGCCGGGCAGGGGTGGCTGGTCTTCCGGCTGCCGCCGGCCGAGGTCGCGGTGCATCCCTCGGCGGAGACGGTGATCACCCACGAGTTGCTGTTCATGTGCGAGGACCTCGACGCCACGCTGGGCGAACTCCGGGCGAAGGGCGTGGAGCCGGTCCGCCCGGTGCAGGAGGTGAGCTGGGGGCGGGTCACCGGGCTGCGCCTGCCGGGCGGCGGCGAGATCGGCCTCTACCAGCCACGCCACCCGCGCGCCGCGGCCCCCGCGCCTGCCTCCGGCGATGGCGACCGCGGCGACGCCCCCGCCTACCATGACCGCACGGACACCCTCCCCTTCTCGCTGCGCCCGGGGGAGGGCGAGAGGTAGACCGCGTCCCGCGGGCGGCGGCTCACCGTGGGTGGCGCACGATCAGCACGCCTTCGACGTCCTCGGCCGGCGCTTGGTACCGCGAACCCCGCGCAGGGTCTTCCCCACCACCGCGGACGGACTGCTCCGGCTCGCCGGGGGACGCTGCTCGCCGTCGGGTCGTGAGCCGCGGCGGTCGGCGAGCGGTCGGCGGGCTGGGGGACCGCTGCCGCGATCGGTCCCGCCGCGGTCAGTCCCGCCGTGAACCGTGGGGTGCGGGGGCGTCGGGGCGGTGGATCACGGCCAGCCGGTCGACGGCCGCCTCGGCGAGGGCGACCAGGGCGTCGACCGCGGGGTTGGGGTCGCCGGCCCGCCAGGCGAGCCCGAGCGGGACCGGTGGCACGTCGGTGAGCGGCACGAACTCCAGCCCGGGAACGCCGAGTTGGATGGCAGACACCGGCACCACCCCGATCCCCGCCCCGGCCGCCGCCAGTGACAGGACGGTGTGGGTGTCCGGGGCCTGCTGGGCCTCGGCGAGCCGGATCCCGCGCTCCCGGCCGAGCGTGCGCAGCCGCTCGCGGATCACCGAGCCGCGCCCGGCCGGGTAGGCCACGATCGGCACGCCGGCCAGGTCGGCGAATCGCAGCTCCGTCCGCCCGGCCAGCGCGTGGTCGTGCGGGACGGCGGCGACCAGCGGATGCCGCACCAGCTCGCGACTGCACAGCGCGCCGTCGTCGTCGAAGAGCGGCAGCCGCAGCAGACCGGCGTCGATCTCGTGCCGGCGGAGCCGGTCGGCGAGCTCGCCGCCGAAGAACGGCCCGGCCACCTCCAGCCGCACGGACGGCCGCTCCCGCCGGAACTCCCTGGTGAGCAGCAGGAGTTCGCGGTAGGAGGTGGGCCCGGAGAAGCCCAGCACCACCCGGCCGGTCTCGCCGGCGGCGGCCCGGCGGGCGGCCTCCAGTGCCGAGTCCGCGGCCGTCAGCGCGACCCGCGCCTCCCGCAGGAAGGCCTCCCCGGCGGGGGTGAGCTCGACCCGGCGCGTGGTGCGGAGCAGCAGCTCGGCGCCGACCTCCCTCTCCAGCCGCTTGATCTGCTGCGACAGCGGGGGCTGCGTCATGTGCAGCCGGGCGGCGGCGCGGCCGAAGCTCAGTTCCTCGGCGACGGCCACGAAGGCCCGCAGGTGGCGCAGCTCCATGCCGGAGAACTCTAGAACCGATTCGGTCGATTCGCGACAGAATCCGGGTGTGAATCGGTGTTGGATCGCTCACCTGCGCGGGGGGTAGTTTCCCGACCATGGACAACGACGTCTTCGACGACATCATCAGGACCGTGCGCGACTTCGTCCGCAACGAGGTCGTTCCGCTCGAGGACGAGATCGAGGAGACGGACGACATCCCCGAGCGGCTGCAGCGCGGGGCCGCCGAGATGGGCCTCTTCGGCTGGTCCCTGCCCGAGGAGTACGGCGGGCTGGGGCTGGACATGCGGCAGGACGTCCGGCTCGCCATCGAACTCGGCTGGACCACCCCGGCCTTCCGCTCGCTGATGGGCACCAACAACGGCATCGCCGGCAAGGCGATCGTCAACTTCGGCTCCGAGCGGCAGAAGCAGCACTGGCTGCCGCGGATGGCCGAGGGCAAGGCGATCGCCTCCTTCGCGCTCACCGAGGACGGCGCCGGCTCCGACCCCTCGGGGGTGCGGACCAGGGCGGTGCGCGACGGCGACGCGTGGGTGATCTCCGGGTCGAAGCGGTTCATCACCAACGCCTCCCGCGCCGACGTGCTGGTGGTCTTCGCCCGCTCGAACCAGGAGCTGCCGGCCAACAAGGGCGGCATGTCGGCCTTCCTGGTCGAGACCGACCGGCCCGGGGTGCGGATCGGCAAGCCGGACCGGAAGATGGGCCAGCACGGCTCGGTGACCTCCGAGATCTTCTTCGAGGACGTCCGGATCCCCGCCGACGCCATCCTGGGCGAGGAGGGCGACGGCTGGCCGGCCGCCATGGCCTCGCTCACCCGCGGCCGCCTGCACATCGGCGCGTTCTGCGTCGGCCAGGCCGAGCGCGCCCAGCACGAGGCGGTGACCTATGCCGCGACCGCCACCCAGGGTGGCAAGCCGATCAGCCGCTTCCAGCTGCTGCAGGGACTGCTCGCGGAGTCCGAGGCGGAGCTGTACGCGGCGCGGGCCATGGTGCACGCGGCGGCGGTCGACTTCGACGACGGCACCGACGACCGGCTCGGCCCCTCCGCCGTCAAGCTGTTCTGCACCGAGACGCTCGCCCGGGTCGCCGACCGCGCGGTCCAGGTGCACGGCGGCATGGGCTACATGCACGGCACCGTCGTCGAGCGGATCTACCGCGACGCCCGGCTGTTCCGCATCTACGAGGGCACCAGCGAGATCCAGAAGGTCATCATCGCCAAGCAGGTGCTGCGCCGGGCGGGTGCATGACGGAGCGTCAGGACGCCTCCGGCGCCGGCGCCGGGGGCGATCGGCCGCTCGCCGGTGCGGAGTTGGCGCGCGCGCTGTTCGCCCCGCGGGCGATCACCGTGCTCGGGGCCTCCGACGACCCGGCCAAGCTGGGCGGCCGCCCGGTCGCCCACCTGCGGCGCTTCGGGTACCAGGGGCGGATCCTGCCGGTGAACGCGCGCCGGCGGACCGTGCAGGGCCTGCCGGCGTATCCCTCGCTGGACGACGTCCCGGCGGCGGACCGGCCGATCGACCTCGCCCTGGTGATGCTCGACGCGGCCCACGCGGCCGAGGGCGTCCGCGCCTGCGGTCGCGCGGGCATCGGCGCCGCCATCGTGGGCGCGGCCGGGTTCGCCGAGACCGGACCGGAGGGCGCCGCGCTCCAGCGTGAACTCCTCACCACCGCGCGGGAGTCGGGTGTGCGGGTACTCGGCCCCAACTGCCTCGGACTGATCGGGGTGGCCGGCGGCGTGCTGCCGACCTTCTCCTCCGCGGTCGACGACAGCGGTCAACTCATCGCCGGGCCGGTCGCGTTCGTCACCCAGAGCGGCGCCTTCGGCAGCTGGATCTTCAACGCGGCGCAGGGGCGCGGCATCGGCTTCTCGCACTTCGTCAACACCGGCAACGAGATGGACCTCTCCGCCGCCGAGCTGCTGGAGCTGCTGGCCGGAACCGACGAGGCGAAGGTCCTGCTCGCCTACCTGGAGGGGGTCACCGACGGGCGGCGGCTGCTGGCGGCGGCCCGCAGGGCGCACGAGGCCGGCAAACCCGTGGTCGCGGTCAAGGTCGGCCGCTCGGCGGCCGGTGCCCGCGCCGCCGCCTCCCACACCGCCTCGCTGGCCGGCGAGGACGCCGTCTTCGACTCCGTCGCCGAGCAGTTCGGCATCGTGCGGGTGCCCGGACTCGAACCGCTGCTGGACGCCGCCCAGTTGTTCGCCACCGGCCGCCGGGCCCGGGGCCGCCGGCTCACCACGCTCTCCGTCTCGGGCGGTGCCGGCGCGCTGATGGCCGACGAGGCCGAGGCACACGGGCTCAGCGTGCCGGTCTGGGACGAGGAGTGGCAGGCGAAGGTCGGCGCGGTGATCCCGCCCTTCGGTTCGCCCCGCAACCCGCTGGACCTCACCGCGGCGCTGATCGCCGAGCCGGGCATGCTCCGGCGGGCCCTCGCCGTCACCGCCGAGCACCCCGGCACCGACCTGGTCGCGGTGCTCCTCGGCGCCGCCGACAAGGCCGCGCCGGAGCTGGTCGCCGCCATCGACGCGGCCTACCGCGCCACCGACCGCCCCTTCGTGGTCGTCTGGACGGGAGGCAACGGGCAGGCCCAGCGCCACCTGGCCGAACTCGGCATCCCCTGCTTCCCCGACCCCGGGCGCGCCGCCGCGGCACTCGGCCGGCTCGCCGGCCACTCGCTGCGCCCTCCGCTGCCGGAACCGCGGCGCCCGCAGGGCACCGACCCGGCCGCCGCGCGGGCGGTGCTGGCGCGCGCCCGCGCCGAGGGCCGGACCAGGCTGGACGAGGCCGAGTCCACCGCCCTGATCGCCGCCTACGGACTGCCCGTCGCCGCCGCGACGGCCTGCGCGGACCCGGAGTCCGCGGTGCGGGCCGCGGCCGAGCTGGGCGGGCCGGTCGCGGTCAAGGTGCTCTCCGCGGCCGTCTCCCACAAGAGCGACATCGGCGGCGTGCGGCTGAACCTCACCGACCCGGCGGAGATCCGCGCGGCCGCCGAGGAACTGCTGCGCCTCGGCGGCGCGGACCGCGCGGGTGGTGCCCGGGTGCTGGTGCAGCGGATGGCCGGCGCCGGGCGCGCCGAGCTGATCCTCGGCGTCAAGCGGGACCCCGCCTTCGGCCCGGTGGTGGTGGCCGGCCTCGGCGGCGTCCTGGTCGAGGTGCTGGCCGACTCGCGGGCCGCCGTCGCGCCGGTGGACCCGGACGGCGCACGGCGGATGCTGCGCTCGCTGCGCGCGGCCCGGGTGCTGGAGGGCGTGCGAGGCGGCCCGGCCCTGGACGTGGAGGCCGCCGTGGACGCCGTCGTACGGCTGTCCTGGCTGGCCGCGGACCTCGGCGGGGGCGCCGACGGGGGAGCGGCGGACCTCGCCGAACTCGACGTCAACCCGCTGCTGCTGGGTGCCGAGGGCGAGGGCGCGACCGCGGTCGACTGCCTCGCCGTGCTGACGGCGAGCGGGGCCCCGACCGCATGCCTCCCGGCGCCCCGCGACGAACCGAGTACCGAGGAGAGGAACGCTCGTGACCACTGACCCGAACCGCGTGGGGGCGCCGGAGGCCCCGCCCGCGGCGCCGGAGCCGCAGGCGCCCGGCGCGGTGTACCAGGCCGGGCTGGAGGCCGGAGAGCTGCGCTACCAGCACTGCGGCGGCTGCGCCGCGGCCGTCTTCCCGCCGCGCGTGCTCTGCCCCGACTGCGGATCCACGGACCTCGCCTGGCGCACCAGCGCGGGCGCGGGGACGGTGTACTCCACCACCGTCGTCCGGGGCCGGGACGGCGCCCACAACGTCGCGCTGATCGACCTCGACGAGGGCTTCCGGATGATGTCCCGGGTGGAGGGCGGGGACCCGGCGGCCGCCGCCATCGGCGACCGGGTCGGCTTCATGACGGTACGTCAGGACGGTGCCGCTGTCGCGGTCTTCGGCAAACCGGTGGAAGGGGACGTGCGTTGAGCGAGTCCGGATACGGGCGGTCGCTGCGCGGCCGGGTCGCGGTCGTCGGCGTCGCCGAGTCCGACCTCGGCCAGGTCGCTCCCGGCCTGACCTCCCTCGACCTGTGCGGCCAGGCCGCCGTCCGCGCCCTCGCGGACGCCGGTATCGCCAAGAGCGAGGTGGACGGGCTCTTCACCGCCTCCTCCTACTTCGCCATGGCCGGCATGGACACCGCCGAGTACCTGGGTCTGCGGCCGACCTACCTCGACGGCAGCAACATCGGCGGCTCCTCCTTCGTCTCGCACGTGCTGCACGCGGCCACCGCGATCGAGCACGGGCTGTGCGAGGTGGCGCTGGTGGTCTACGGCTCCACCCAGCGCTCCGACGGCGGCCGGCTGGTCTCCCCGACCCGCCCCGACACCTACGAGGGTCCCTACAAGCCGCGCTACCCGGTGAGCATGTACGCCCTCGCCGCGGCCCGGCACATGCACCAGTACGGCACCACCCGTGAGCAGCTCGCGGACGTGGCGGTGGCCGCCCGCGACTGGGCGCGGCTCAACCCGGCGGCCTTCGAACGCGGCCCGCTCACCCGCGAGGACGTGCTCTCCGCCCGGCTCATCAGCGACCCGCTGACCACCCGCGACTGCTGCCTGGTGACCGACGGGGGCGGCGCGCTGGTGCTGGTCTCGGCCGAGCGCGCGCGGGAGCTGGAGGCGAACGGCGGCAAGGCCCCCGCCTACGTCCTGGGCGTCGGCGAGGCCACCTGGCACCGCAACATCTCACGGATGCCGGACCTCACCGTCACCGCCGCCACCGACTCCGGCCGGCGGGCCTTCGAGATGGCCGGCCTGGCCCCGGCCGACGTCGACGTGGTGGAGCTCTACGACGCGTTCACCATCAACCCGATCCTCTTCCTGGAGGACCTCGGCTTCTGCGCCAAGGGGGAGGGCGGCGCCTTCGTCGAGAAGGGCGGCATCGCTCCCGGCGGCACCCTGCCGGTCAACACCAACGGCGGCGGCCTCTCCTACGGGCACCCCGGCATGTACGGGGTGTTCACCGTGATCGAGGCGGTGCGGCAGCTGCGCGGCGAGTGCGGCGAACGCCAGGTGGCGGGGGCCGAGGTGGCGCTCGCGCACGGCAACGGCGGAGTGCTCTCCAGCCAGGTCACGGCGCTGCTCGGCACCGCGGACACTCTCTGACATCCTCCTGATGCCACGTCAGTTCACAGAAAGGAGACGGTACATGCTGCTCGAAGGGAAGTCCGCGGTCGTCACCGGCGGCGCGCAGGGGATCGGCTTCGCGATCGCCAAGAAGCTGGTGGAGAACGGCGCGCGGGTCGTCATCGCCGACCTCGACCCGGCCACCGCGGCCAAGGCCGTCGAGGAACTCGGCGGCGAGCCGGTGGCCCGCGCGGTCGCCTGCGACGTGACCGACGCCGCCCAGGTCGAGGCCGCGGTCGACACCGCGGTGGAGGCCTTCGGTTCGCTGGACGTGATGGTGAACAACGCCGGGATCACCCGGGACGCCACCATGCGCAAGATGTCCGAGGACGACTTCGACGCGGTCATCGCCGTCCACCTCAAGGGCGCCTGGCTGGGCACCCGGGCGGCCGCCGCCGTCATGCGCGAGCAGGGCGGCGGCGCCATCGTCAACATCTCCTCGATCTCCGGCAAGGTCGGCATGATCGGGCAGACCAACTACAGCTCCGCCAAGGCCGGTATCGTCGGCCTGACCAAGGCCGCCGCCAAGGAGCTGGCGTTCAAGAACGTCCGCGTCAACGCGGTGCAGCCGGGGCTGATCCGGACCCGGATGACCGAGGCGCTGCGCGAGGACATCTGGCAGGCCAAGCTCGACGAGATCCCGATGCAGCGGGCCGGCGAGCCGGAGGAGGTCGCCAACACGGTGCTGTTCCTCGCCTCCGAGCTCTCCTCCTACATGACCGGCTGCGTGCTGGAGGTCACCGGCGGGCGCCACATCTGAGTCCGCCGGCACGGCGGTTCACGGGCGCGGGTCGCGCCGGCCCGTGAACCGCGGTGCCGTGCCCGCCGGTTCGCCGGGTGCGGCGTCCCGCGCGGACACCGCCCGCGCTGTCCGCCGCGTCGGACCCGCCCGCCCGGGGCCCCGCGCCGGGCGCCGCGGCCCCCGCGAGGGGCTCCGGGCGCCGGTCACCGGGCGGGCGCGGACGGCGTCGCGGGAAGCGCGGAGCCGGGCGCGAAGTTGAGTGCGGGCACCAGTGGTTCGCGCCGCGCCGCGATGCTCTAATCTGCCGAAGCATGGACGCTACGAAATTCGCAGACGTCGAGACGGTGCGCGACTACGCGGCCGGTCTCTCCTTCCAGCAGCTCCAGTGCCGGGACTTCGGCCACAACTGGCGCCCCCACACCGCCGAGCGCCGCGCGGACGGCGGTTTCGACCGCATCCTGGTCTGCCGCTGCCACGCCCGCCGGCACCAGGTGCTCGACTCCTACGGCCGGATCGTGAGTTCGCACTACGAGTACCCCGAGGGCTACCAGCTGCCGCGCGGTTCCGGCCGCATCAGCAGTGACGACAAGGGCATCCTGCGGATCGCCAGTATCGAGGAGAACTCCCGCCGCGCGTCGTCCAGGCGGGAGAGGCAGTCGGCCTGATGGCACAGGACGTCACCATCTCGATCTGGTGCGACTGGTGCGACCTGCTGGGACTGGACCGGGTGCCGGCCCACCACCAGCACGTGCTCGCACTCGACGGGCCGCCGCGCAGGGTCGACCTGTGCGACCGCTGCCACATGGAGCTGAGCAGCCTGCACGCGCTCTACACCGAGCGCGGCCAGGAGATCGAGGCGCCGCGCGGCGGCAAGAAGAAGGCTGTCGGCCGGAGTGCGGCCAGGCCGCGTCCGGAGGCCGGCGAGGGCGCGGGCGCCGCGCAGCCGGAACTGCCGGCCATCACCATCACCGGCCCGGTGCTGGAACCCGGCATCGACCCGGAGCCGCAGGGCACCTACGCCGACGCCCCGGTGATCCAGCCGCGCACGCCGCAGCGCAAGCGCGGCGGCCGCACCCGCGATCCGAACAAGCCCAGCCTGGTCTGCCCGCTGGCGCATCCCGGCAGTGAGACCGGTCCGATGCGGATCAGCTACGAGGGCCGGAACAGCCACGCGGACATGGTGCACGGGCTGCGCTTCTCGCAGATCCGCTGGCACGACCCGGACGGCATCCTGACGGTGCCGTGCACCGTGCACCAGGAGTGCCTGGACCACAGCGTCATGTTCACTACAGAGGTCGGCGCCCGCAGTCACCGGGCCAGTTCCAACCTCCCGCGCCTGGACGGCGACGCCGCCGGCGCGGGGAGCGGTGCGGGGAACGGCGCCGGAGGCGGGTCCGGCAACGGCGCCGGCAGCGGTGCAGGACGCGGCGACGGCGACGAGGCCGCCTGACCGACGGATCGCGCGCCCGCGACATCTGCGGACCCGCCACCCGAGGGACCCGCACGCAGTACCCCCACGCACGCCCGCGGCGCGAGCCGCCCGGCGTCCCGCAACCCCTCCGCCCCCGCCCGGCCCGCCCGGGCGGGGGCGTTCCCGTGGTCCGGGCGCGGCCGCCGGGGCCGCTGGGCAGTCGTGGCCACCGGGATCGCCGGGGAAACCGACGGCTGTTCGTATCGGGCCTGATAGGTGTAATCTGCATCTATATTTCGTGAACCCGTCCCTGAACCGTCAGTACGAGGAGCACGCACCGTGAGTGGCCCTTCCACCGCAAGCCCCTTCCGGCAACCCAAGGCCGTCTTCGCGGTCGCCTTCGCCTGCGTGGTGTCCTTCATGGGCATCGGCCTGGTGGACCCGATCCTTCCCGCGATCTCCACGCAGCTGCACGCCTCGCCGAGCCAGGTGACCCTGCTGTTCACCAGCTACCTGGTGGTCACCGCCGTGGCGATGTTGATCACCGGCTGGGTCTCCAGCCGGATCGGCGCCAAACGGACGCTGATCGCCGGTCTGGTGCTGATCGTCGTCTTCTCCGCGCTGGCCGGGACCTCCGGATCGATCGGCGGGATCGTCGGCTTCCGGGCCGGCTGGGGCGTCGGCAACGCCCTGTTCATCGCGACCTCGCTGGCCGTCATCGTGGCCTCCGCCAGCGGCGGCTTCGGCGGCGCGATCATCCTCTACGAGACCGCGCTCGGCGTCGGCATCGCGATCGGCCCGCTGCTCGGCGGCCTCCTCGGCAACGTCAGCTGGCGCGGGCCGTTCTTCGGCGTCGCCGTGCTGATGGCGATCGCGCTGCTGGCCACCGTCGTCCTGGTCGAGCCGATACCCACGCCCGCGAAGAAGACCAGCCTCGGCGCGCCGCTGAAGGCACTGCGGCACCGCGGGCTGCTCACGATGTCGCTCGCCGCGCTGCTGTACAACTGGGCGTTCTTCACCATGCTCGGCTATGCGCCGTTCCCGATGGGGCTCTCGCCGATCAAACTCGGCCTGGTGTTCACCGGCTGGGGCGTGCTGGTGGCGCTCTTCGCGGTGTTCGGGGCGCCGGCGCTGCAGCGCAGGCTCGGCATCGCCCGCACGCTCTACGTCAACCTCTTCCTGTTCGCGCTCAACATGGCCGCCATCGCGCTGTGGACGGACAACCGGACCGCGCTTATCGTCTGCGTGATCGTGGCCGGCGTCTGGATCGGCGTCAACAACACCGTGACCACGCAGGCCGTGATGACGGTGGCGCCGGTCGAGCGCCCGGTCGCCTCGGCGGCCTACGGCTTCGTCCGGTTCATCGGCGGCGGCCTCGCACCGTACGCGGCGGGCAAGCTGGTCGAGGCCACCAACATCCACGTCCCGTTCTGGATCGGGGTGGGCACGCTGCTGCTGGCGATCGTCGTGCTGTCCACCGCGCACCGCCAGCTCGGCGAGGCCGAGCAGGCGCAGGCCTCGGCGGAGTCGGCGCACGGCGGAGGCCACCATGCCGGACCGGACGCCGAGGTCGTCGAGGAGATCAGCGAAAGCGGCTCCCTGCAGACCTGAGCCGCGGCCCCCGCCCGGAGCGACGCTTTCCCGCTGCCCTTCCCGCCCACGCGAGGAGGGCAGCGCTACCCCCGCCCCCGGCGGCACGCGCCGGCGCGTCCCGGGCCCGGGCGAACGCGAGGGGCCGCCGGGCCTCCGCCGCTCGTCCGAGGAGGGCGTATCAGCCGACGGCCATGTCCGCGCGGGGTGTCCTCGGGCGCCCGCTCCAGGAACGCGGCGGATTCGCAGGCCCCGGACCTGTCCCGTTTTCCGGGACAGGTTCGCGGCCGCGCCGCGTCCGCCGGCCGCGTCAGCCGCCGCGGTGGACGGTGGGGGTGGGGGAGGGGCCCCGCTGGCAGTGGGGGCACCAGAAGGTGACGCGTTCCTCGTCGGGTGCCGCGTCACGCGGGCGGTCCGCGGTGGCGATCGGGGTGCCGCAGCGCCGGCAGGGCAGGCCCGTCCGCCCGTAAACCCAGTTCCGCGCGTGCGGCCGGGTGTCGCCGGTCGTGATGTGGCCGTGGCGGAGACGGTTGGCGTAGAGCAGGCGGTGCGCCAGCGCCACCGCGCGGGCGAGTTCCGGCGGGCCCAGCTCGCCCACCGGCACCCACGGTGTCACCCCGCGCAGGAAGCACAGCTCGCAGCGGTAGACGTTGCCGATCCCGGCCAGCACCCGCTGGTCGAGCAGGGCCTCGCCCAGCGGCCGGTCCGGCGGCTGCGCCGCGAGCCGCCGGACCGCCTCCGCTGCCGCCTCCGGCCCCCAGTCCGCGGAGAGCAGGTCGGGACCGAGGTGGCCGACCACGTCGTCCTCCTCCGCCGTGCGCAGCAGCCCCAGCACCGGCAGGCGGTAGCCCACCGCCGCGTACCGGTCGTTCACCAGCAGCGCCCGCACCTGCCACTCGGGCCCGCCGCGCCGCCACTCCGCCGGGGGCCGGACGTCCCAGCGCCCGTCCATCCGCAGATGGCTGTGCAGGGTCCAGCCGTCGTCGAGGCGCATCAGCAGGTGCTTGCCGCGCGGGATCACCTCCGCCACGGTCCGGCCGGCCAGCCGGGCCGTGGCGAGCGCGGGCACCCGCAGCTCGGCGCGGACCAGCGCGCGGCCGGCCAGCGCGGCGTGCAACCGGTGGGCGGTGAGGAAGATCGTGTCGCCTTCGGGCATACTCCCCATCCTGCCCCCGATCGGCGCCCCGCCCCGATCGGCCGTCCCGCGGCCGACGCTGGTTCCCCGCGCGTCGCGCGCCGGGACGGCGTGAGAAGCGCCGGGGCCGGCCTGAAAACGCGTCAACTCCGCGCGTCCGCCGTTCGAGTGGGAGCCGGCGCGACACGGCGCGTGATCATCGCCGGTCAGCATTGCCGACGGGACAGTAGCGCTCCGCGGGACGGCCGGTGCCCGGGTGATGAAGTGTTGCGTCCCGAGGTGTCCCTGCTCGCAGGGGGTCTGGTGCTCCGCCTGTTCTTCCTGCACTCTCTTGGTCGTGGCCCGAGCTACCCATCGGTACACATGCTCCGTTCGATCCCGCACCTCCGTGGCACCACCCCAAACCCGTGGAGGGGACCGTGCGTTCCAACAGCCGTCGTCTGACCCGACTCGCCACCACCGCCGCCGCTCTGCTGACCGCCACCGCCGCGGTCGCACTCGCCGCCTCGCCCGCGGACGCGGCCGGCCCCAACTACGTCGCCCTGGGGGACTCGTACTCCAGCGGCGTCGGCACCACCAGCAGCTACCTCAACAGCTGCGACCAGAGCACCTCGGCCTACCCCTACCTGTACGCCCAGGCCGCGGGAGCCTCCTCGTTCAGCTTCGAGGCCTGCACCGGCGCCACCACCAGCGACGTCATCAACAGCCAGCTGGGAACGCTCAGTTCCTCGACCACGCTGGTGTCCATCACCATCGGCGGCAACGACGTCGGTTTCTCCACCATCATGGAGGACTGCATCCTGGAGGGCGACAGCGGCTGCACCAGCGCCGTGAACGGCGCCGAGAACGCCGTCAACACCACCCTCGGCGCGTCGCTGGACACCACCTACAGCGACATCCGCGCCAAGGCCCCCAACGCCAAGGTCGTCGTCCTCGGCTACCCGATGTTCTACGACCTCTCGCAGTCCAGCGGCTGCATCGGCCTGGACGGCACCAAGCGCTCGAAGATCGACGAGGGCGACGCGCTCCTCAACTCGCGGATCAAGACCGAGGTCGCCAAGTACTCGAACTTCGTCTTCGAGGACGTGACCCCCTACTTCTCCGGCCACGAGCTCTGCGACTCCACCGAGTGGCTGCACTCGCTGACCTGGCCGATCAGCAGCTCCTACCACCCCACCGCGGCCGGACACTCCGGCGGCTACCTGCCCGCGATGGAGGCCGGGGCCTGATCCCGGATGTGAGCTGAATGCGCCATCCGGTGGCCCGGTGGGGGAGAGCCCCGCCGGGCCACCGGTGCTGGTGGCGGGGGCGAGAGGTAGCCTGCTCGGGCAGGCGCGGGCCGGGAAAGCCGCCCGCGCGTGGGAACGAGGAGCGTCCGGACGATGACCCCCAGCGACGGCACTGGCCGCGACAGCGCGACCGGCCGCGGCAGCGATCACGGGGGGACGCCGGACGACGCCGGCGGCCGCCGGCCGCCTGCGCCCCGGGAGCACCACCCGCTGGACGTCCCCGTGCGCTCCTCGCTGGAGGGCGCGCACGCCGGCTTCGCCGAGCGGCGCGGCCGCGTGCTGCGCTACCACATCGACGTCACGCCCTTCGCGGAACTGCCCGACCGGCCGACCGCGGCGGACTGGGCCGACCTCGCGGCGCTCACCGGACCGGGCGGGACCGCCTCGCTGGCCGGGCAGTCCTTCGACCCGCCCCCGCCCGGCTGGCGCACGGTCTTCCTCGGCGAGGGCGTGCAGATGGACGGCTCCGAGGTGGTGCCCGCGCCCTTCCCGGAGGCGGTGCGGCTCGGGCCGGAGGACGCGGAGGAGATGCTCGACCTGGTCGCCCGCACCCGGCCGGGCCCCTTCCTGCACCGGACCGTCGAACTCGGGACGTACCTGGGCGTGCGGCGCGAGGGCAAGCTGGTCGCGATGGCCGGCGAGCGGATGCGGCCGCGCGGCTGGACCGAGATAAGCGGCGTCTGCACCGACGACGCCCACCGCGGGCAGGGCCTCGCCGGCCGGCTGGTCCGCGCGGTCGCCGAGGTGGTGCGAGCCCGCGGCGAGCGCCCCTTCCTGCACGCCTCCGCCGACAACACCGGCGCGATCCGGCTCTACGAGTCCCTCGGCTTCCGGCTGCGCCGGCCGACGGTCTTCCACGCGGTCCAGGCCCCGGCCGACCGTCTCGGCGACGGCCTTTACGACACCTCCCGACGACAAAGGTGAACTTCTGTGAGTGAGCAATCCGGACCCGTGTCCGACCGCGGCACCGCCGTGGTGACGGGCGCCTCCTCCGGCATAGGCGACGAGTACGCGACGCGGCTCGCCGCCGACGGGTACGACCTGGTGCTGGTCGCCCGCCGCACGCAGCGGCTGGCCCGGCTGGCGGAGCTGCTGCGGGAGCGGCACGGCGTGACCGTCGAGACGCTGACGGCCGACCTGGGCGTCCCCGCCGACTTGGCCGAGGTCGCCCGGCGGGTCGCCGCCCCCGACGTCACGCTGCTGGTCAACAACGCCGGCATCAACGGCTACGGCCGGTTCACCGAGGTGGACGCCGAACTCCACGCGCGCGTGGTGGCGGTGAACGTGACGGCGCCGACCCTGCTGGCCAGGGCGGCGCTGCCGGGGATGGTCGAGCGCGGCCGGGGCGCGGTGATCAACGTGGCGTCCCTGCTGGCCTTCTCCGGTGCCATGCCCTCGCCCCCGGACTGGGGGCGGGCGGTGTACGCGTCCACCAAGTCCTACCTGGTGACGTTCTCGCGCATCCTCGCCGGCGAGCTCGGAGCGGACTCGCCGGTGCGGGTGCAGGTCGTCTGCCCCGGTCGCACCACGACGGAGTTCCATCTCACGCAGGGCGACCGCTCGGTCGAGGGCGACGTCCCGGTCGCCGAGGGCGACGGGATGCCCGCGCCGGACGTGGTGAACGCCTCCCTCGTCGCGCTCCGGACCGGCGAGGTCGTCTGCGTCCCCGGCCTCGCGGACGCGGAGGCGGTCGAGCACCTCGCGGCGGCGGAGGCGGAGATCCGCACCGCCGCCCAGAGCCCCCTGGCCGACCGCTACCGCACCTCTTCCTGAATCCTGGGCCCTGAACCACGTGAGCCCACCGCCGTACCGTCCCGCCGCCGCGTCGTCCCGCTGCGGCGGCGAGCCGGGCGGCGGCGCGGCGCCCGAACGAGTGAGGCGGGGTCAGGGGCGTGATGGGCGCGGCGGCTCCGGGGTAGGCGCGAGGGGTGAGCCCAGCGAACCCCGCGGCGACGCCCGCAGAGACAGGTGCCGTCACCACCAAGGTCCCCTCCCGGCTCGACCGGCTGCCCTGGTCCTCCTGGCACTGGCTGATCCTGGTCGGCCTCGGCACGGTGTGGATCCTCGACGGCCTGGAGGTCACCGTCGTCGGCAGCGTGGCCGGCCGCCTCTCCGAGTCCGGCAGCGGACTGGACATCAGCACCACGCAGGTCACCGGCCTCGCCGCGGCCATGTACGTGGCCGGGGCGTGTGTCGGGGCGCTGTTCTTCGGCTGGCTGACGGACCGCCACGGCCGCAAGAAACTGTTCATGATCACCCTGGCCCTGTACCTCGCGGCCACGGCGCTGACCGCGCTCTCCTTCTCGGCCTGGTTCTTCATCCTCTGCCGGTTCTTCACCGGCTTCGGCATCGGCGGCGAGTACGCGGCGGTCAACTCGGCCATCGACGAGCTGATCCCGAGCCGCTACCGGGGGCGGGTCGACCTCGCCGTCAACGGGACCTTCTGGCTGGGGGCGATCTTCGGCTCGCTGCTCTCCGTCGTGATGCTCAACACCGCGCTGCTGCCCAAGGACCTCGGCTGGCGCCTCACCTTCGGCTTCGGCGTGGTCTTCGGCCTGGCCGTGCTGCTGGTGCGGCGCAACGTCCCGGAGTCGCCGCGCTGGATGTACATCCACGGGCGCGGGAAGGAGGCCGAGGAGCTGGTCGCGGGCGTGGAGCGGCAGGTCGAGCGCGGCAGGGGCGAGCCGCTGCCGGAACCCGGCGCGGCGATCACCATCCACACCCGCGAGGCGGTCGGCTTCGGCCAGATCGCGCGCACGATCTTCCGCAGCTACCCGCGCCGGGCGGTGCTCGGCATGGCGCTCTTCATCGGGCAGGCCTTCCTCTACAACGCCGTCACCTTCGGCTACGCGACGATCCTGGAGAAATTCTTCAACGTGGCGAGCGGGCAGACCGGGTACTACTTCGTGGTGATCGCGGTCGGCAACCTGCTGGGGCCGATCCTGCTGGGGCCGCTGTTCGACACGGTCGGGCGCCGGCCGATGATCGCCGGCACCTATCTGCTCTCCGGCATCCTGCTGTTCGGCACGGCCTGGCTGTTCCACTCCGGTTCGCTGAGCGCGGCGAGCATGACGGCCTGCTGGTGCGTGGTGCTCTTCTTCGCCTCGGCGGGGGCGAGTTCGGCGTACCTGACGGTGAGCGAGGTCTTCCCGATGGAGACCCGCGCGCTGGCCATCGCCTTCTTCTACGCGCTGGGCACGGCCGCGGGCGGCATCAGCGGCCCGCTGGTCTTCGCGGACCTCACGGGCAGCGGGAACGTCGGAGACGCGGTGCTGGCCTTCTGCGTCGGCGCGGGGCTGATGTGCGCGGCGGGGCTGGTCGCGGCGTTCCTCGCGGTCAACGCGGAGGGCCGCTCCCTGGAGGACATCGCCACCCCCCTCTCCGCCCTCGGCGCCCGCGGCGGCGTGGCCGCCGGCCCCCGCGCCCCGGGCCTGGGGCCGGGACAGGCGTGATGTGCGGCGGCCTGCGGCCTGCCGCCGGACAGGCCGGCGCGCCGGTCCGCCGTGCGGCCGAATCGGTCGCGCTCCCGACCGGGCGCGACGTAACGTGCGCACGTGGACGTCGACGATCCGAAGCAGGTGGTCCGGCGGGGGTACGACGTGCTGTCGGAGCACTACGAGCGGGTGTACGGCAGCGAGACGAAGTACGGGCCGTGGATGGGGGAGTTGCTCGATCGACTGCCTGAGGCGGGTTCCGTCCTGGACGTCGGCTGCGGTACCGGGGTTCCCGTGGCCCGCGCCCTGGTCGCGGCGGGGCACAGCGTGACGGGTGTCGACATCAGCGAGGTCCAGATCCGCCGGGCCCGGGAGTCGGTGCCGGGCGCCGTCTTCATCCGGGCCGATGCCACGACCGTCGAGCTTCCCCGCGGCGGTTTCGATGCCGTCGTCTGCCTGTACGCCCTCATCCATGTGCCGCTGGAGGAACAGCCGGCTCTGCTGACGCGGATCGCCTCCTGGCTCCGGCCGGGAGGGTGGTTCTTGAGCACTGCCGGGCACCGGGCCTGGACCGGCGTCGACGAGAACTGGCTCGGTGGCGGGGCGGCGATGTGGTGGAGCCACGCCGACGCCGCCACGAACCGCTCCTGGCTGGTGCGCGCCGGTTTCGACGTGCTCCACGAGGAGTTCGTGCCCGAGGGCGACAGCGGCCACGTCCTGTTCTGGGCCAGGCGGCCCTCTGAGCCGTCGCCGGCTCGGGCGGTCACGCGAGAAGGCCCAGCAGGGCCTGGCGCGTGAGCGCCGGGTCCTCGTGGCGGATGGCGTGAATGCCGAGGGACTCGGCCGCGGCGACGTTCGCGGCGTTGTCGTCGACGAAGGCCGCCGTCCCGGGATCGGAGACGCCCGCTCTCTCCAGCGTCAGCCGGTAGACGCGGGGGTCGGGCTTGCGCAGGCCGACCTGGGCGGAGATGACGGTGACGTCGAAGAGGTCGTCAAGGTCGGCCGGGTAGTCGTTGCCCCAGGAGTTGGAGAGCAGGACCGTCCGGACGCCGCGCGACCGGAGTTCGCGCACGAGGTCGAGCATCCGCGGCTCCGGGGCCATCCCGGCGAACAGCCGCTCCAGCAGGCCCTCGCCGACGACCGGCGTGCCGTCGAGGGTGAGCAACTCGGCGGCGAGAAGGGCGCCGAAGGCCTCGGCGTCGAGTTCCCCGGTCTCCAGCCGGTGCACGGGCGTGCCCTCGGGGGCCGAGCGGCCCATCCAGGCCCGCATGGCCTGCTTGTAGGACTCGGCGCGGATGCCGTCGCGTTCCAGCCAGGCGGCGACGCTGTCGGCGACCGGCGTGGTCAGCACCCCGCCGTAGTCGAACACGACCGTGCCGACGACCGCTTCGTGCTCCCGCTGCCGCCTGGTCTCCGCCATGGGACCACCGCCTCCGCTCCGCGCACCGCCTCCGACCGACTGGTCGGTATGCTACCCGTCCCGACGGCCGGGAGGTGGCGCGGGGACGACCTCGCCGTACGCGGCGCGCGCTCCCGGACCGAGCGTAAGGGCCGATCGTAGGATGCCGGACGGACACCAACGGCACCTCATGCGAAGGAACGAGCGATGGAGTACGTCAAGCTGGGCCGGACCGGCCTGGAGGTCTCGCGGATCTGTCTCGGCTGCATGAGCTACGGCGACCCCGGCCGGGGCAACCACGCCTGGACGCTGGGCGAGGACGAGGCCCGCCCGATGATCCGCGCCGCGCTGGAGGCGGGGATCAACTTCCTGGACACGGCCAACGTCTACTCCGCCGGCAGCAGCGAGGAGATCGTCGGCCGCGCGATCCGCGACTTCGCCGGGGACCGGGAGGACGTCGTGCTGGCCACCAAGGTGCACGGGCGTACGCGCAAGGGCCCGAACGGCGGCGGCCTCTCCCGCAAGCACATCATGCGCGAGATCGACGCCAGCCTGTCCCGCCTGGGCACCGACTACGTCGACCTCTACATCATCCACCGCTTCGACGCCTCCACTCCGATCGAGGAGACCATGGAGGCCCTGCACGACGTGGTGAAGGCCGGCAAGGCCCGCTACATCGGGGCGAGTTCGATGTACGCGTGGCAGTTCGCCAAGGCGCAGCACACCGCCGAGCGGCACGGCTGGACGCCGTTCGTCTCCATGCAGAACCACTACAACCTCATCTACCGCGAGGAGGAGCGGGAGATGCTCCCGCTCTGCGCCGACCAGGGCGTCGGCGTGACCCCGTGGAGCCCGCTGGCGCGCGGCCGGCTGACCCGCGACTGGGCGACCGAGACCGAGCGCAGCCGCGAGGACCGGTTCGGCAGCAGCCTCTACCACGAGGGCGATCGGGCGATCGTGGAGGCAGTCGCCGAGGTCGCCGCCGAACGCGGCGTCCCGCGCGCGCAGGTGGCGCTCGCCTGGCTGCTGGGGAAGCCCGGGGTGACCTCCCCGATCGTCGGCATCGGCCGCGAGCAGCACCTCACGGATGCCCTCGGCGCGCTCGAACTCCGGCTCACCGACAAGGAGATCGAGCGCCTCGAAGCGCCCTACGCACCCCACCCGATCGCGGGCCACTGACCCGCGCCCACGCGCCGGGCATGCGCGGCGCGGGCCACGCGCCTCGATCCGCATGCCTGGCGCACGGGCTCGCGGCCTCCCGCCGGAACTCCGGTTCGGCGGGAGGCCGTTGCGCTGCGCACGGTGGCGGCCGGGTGTGTCCGCGCGTTCGGCGGGCAGGTGTGGGCCGGAGGCGGCACAGCCCGCCGTCGGCCGTCACCCGCAGGAGGAACCGTGGTCCGCGCGCCGCTCACGCCGCACCGCCGGATGCCCGAACCGGTGCGCCGACGGTCGGCGTTCGCCCGGTCCGCCGCCAAGTCCGCCGCCGCCCGCGTCCGCCGGGAGGCGGGCGAGCGCACCGGTGCGGCGAGTGGCCGACGGGCGGGCGCGGTCGGCGCGACCGTACTGGCGGCGCTGGGGGAGTGGGACGACCGGCTCTTCACTCGTGCGGCCAGGGCGCGTTGGCGGGGCGCCGCGCCCTGGCTCGGCCGGCTGAGCCGGACCGCCGACCACGGACTGCTGTGGTGGGGCTGCGCGGCCGCGCTCGACGCCACCCGTTCCAGGACCGCCCGCCGGGCGGCGCTGCGCGGGATCGGGGCGATGCTGATCGCCTCCACCGTGACCAACGTGGCCGCCAAGTCGCTGACCCGGCGCGCGCGTCCGAGCCTGGCCGCGGTCCCGCTCACCCGGCAGCTGCTGCGGCAGCCGTGGACCAGCTCCTTCCCTTCCGGCCACTCGGCGTCGGCTGCCGCCTTCCTCACCGGAGTCGCCCTGGAGTCACGGGAGTTGGGCGCGCTGGTGGCCCCGGTGGCGCTGTCCGTGATGGCCTCCCGGGTCTATGTCGGCGTGCACTTCCCTGGGGACGTGCTGGCCGGGGCGGTGATCGGCGCCGGGGCGGGGCTGGCGACGCTGCGCTGGTGGCCGCTGGGCCCGCCCGGCGACGAGGCCGAGGCCGGGCGGACCGTCCCCGCGCCCGCCGCGCCGAACGGCGAGGGGCTGCACGTGGTCGTCAACTCCGCGTCGGGAAACGGCGGTTCTGGCTCGCCGACGGAACGCGCGAAGCGACTCGCCGAGCTGCTCCCGCACGCCGCGATCACGGTCTGCGAACTCCCCCACGGCGAGGGCTCGGAGGACGGCGGCTCGGCGGGCAGCGAGGACGAGCTGCCGAAGGCGATCGAGGAGGCCGCGCGGGCCGCCGCCGCGTATCCGGACGGCCGCGGGATCCTGGGCGTCTGCGGGGGCGACGGCACGGTCGCGCTCGCCGCGTCCGCCGCCCTGCGGCACGGTCTGCCGCTGGCCGTCTTCCCGGGCGGGACCTTCAACCACTTCGCCGGGGACCTCGGCGCGGCCACCCTGGAGGACACCGCCGCCGCGATCCGCGGCGGGCACGCCGTCAGCGTGGACGTGGCCCGCGCCGTCCCGGACGAGGAGGGCGCGCGCGAGGACGGGGAGCCGGGCGAGGACCGGCCCGGCGGGCGGATCTTCCTCAACACCTTCAGCGTCGGCATCTACCCCGACCTGGTCCGCGCCCGGGAGCGGCTGGAGCGCTACGCCGGCAAGTGGCCCGCCCTGGCCGCCGCGCTGATACGCGTGCCCGCGCGGGCGGAGCCGATCGAGGTGACGGTCGACGGGCGCCCCCGCCGGCTCTGGATGCTCTTCGCCGGCAACGGCCGCTACGCGCCCTCGGGCTTCGCCCCGGTGCGGCGCGGCAGCCTGCACGACGGCCGGCTCGACCTGCGAATGGTGGACGGCAGCCGCCCGTGGGCCCGTACCCGGCTGGTGCTGGCCTTCCTCACCGGCACTCTGCACAGCTCCCGCGTCTACCGGGAGGAGTCCGTCCGCGAGTTGAGGCTGAGCAGGCACGCGGGAGAAGCGGTGGCGCTGGACGGGGAGGCGGTGGACGCTCCCAGCGGTCTGCGGCTGGAGAAGCTGCCGGGCGCGCTCACCGTGTATCGACCGTTCTGAGCTTCCGCAGCGCCGCCAGTTCGCCAGCGGTCAGCGCAGTTCGCGCGTCGCCGGGGACGGGCGGTCCAGGCGGGCGACGGCGCGGTCGCGGCCGGTCCGGGTGCGGACCAGCGCGGTCAGGTCCGGGGCGCGCAGGGCTCCACGGGCGTCCGCCAGGACCCGTTCGTCCAGCAGGTCCAGTACCGCTGCGGCGTCGGCGTCCTGATGGAGTGTCAGGTAGAGTTCGACGCGCGGACGGGAGCCGCTGCCCGCCAGGCGGGCGTGCGCGGACTCCACGCCGGGCTGGGCGGCGGCCGTGTCGGCGATCGCGTCCGCGAGCGCCTGCCCGCGGACCACCACCCGCCCGCTGCCGCCGCGTTCGCCGTCGGACCGGCCGTCACGCCCCCCGCCGTCGGCTCCCGCGCCCGGCGGCACCATCCGCCGCAGCCCGCGCGTGCGCAGCTGGGCCAGCAGCCACCACAGGGTGAGCAGCGCCCCCACCACCAGCACGGCGATCGCGACCGGCCAGAACCAGCCGTGCCCCGACCACCGCTGCCGATCCGCGGCGGGCAGCAGCACGTCGTGCGGGGACGTCCAGGGCCAGCCGCCCGGCAGGGACAGCCACGACCACCGGCGGGTCAGGTCGAACGCCCCCACCACCGCCGTGAGTCCGGCCGCCAGCAGGACCACGCCCAGCACCGCGAGCAGTACCCGGTTCACCGTGCGACGCACCCGCGCCGCCCCCTTTCACGCTCAGCGCCGGTCGGTCCGGCGTGCTCACTTCCCGACGGGGGACCGGTCGCGCAGCCGGATCCGCAGACGCGGCTCGCGGCGCAGCGCCAGCGTTCCCATCCGCTCCTCGAGCGCCCGGCGGAGATCGGCCCGCACCTCCTCGCGCTCGCGGAAGTCCACCTGGGCCCGCACCCGTGCCCGGCGGCGGCCGACCGTGACGGCCGCCTCGCCCACGCCCGGGACGCCGAGCGCCGTGTCGCGCAGCAGCGCCGCGGCGGACGGGCGGTCGAGGTAGGGGGTGACCGAGGGGACCGGCGGACGCTGGGCCAGCAGGTGGCGCCGGCCCGGCGTGAGGGCCAGCGCCAGCAGCCACAGCCCGAGCACCGCCACCACGCATGCCCCGACCCGCACCCAGGTGCCGTCCAGCGGATGGGTCGTCAGCCAGTGCGTCAGCGAGCGCCGCCACCGCTGACCGGGGGCGCCGGTCCGGACCGCGACCACGTCCTGGAGCAGCGCGACCGCCGCCGCGCAGATCAGCAGCGCGCAGACCGCCGACGGGATCCGGCGGGCGGACCAGCTGCGGCCGACCCGCGGAGTGCCGGTGCCGGTATCCGGGCGCGGCGCCGGGGGTGGCGGAGGAGCGGGGTGGACCGACCGCGCCGTCATCGCAGGGCTCCCCGGCGTGCGTGCGGGGCGGAGACCGCGAAGCCGGAGACGTGCACCTCGGCCTCGGTGACGGTCATCCCGGTCATCGCGGCCAGCCGCTCGCTCACATGGCGCCGGATCATCCGCGAGGCGCCGGTGACGTCGACCGGGTAGGGGAGTTCGGTGTCGATGCGGACCCGCAGCCGGTCCTGGTGCAGCAGCGAGACGGCCACCCGGGGCCGGCGCAGACTCTCGGCGGCCGTGCCGGGCACCAGCGCGGAGACGGCCTCCCAGGCCGCGCGGTGACCGATGGCGTCGACCGCGCGCGGGTGGATCCGCAGGCTGCCACGCCGGGCGGCCGGCACCGGCTCGGTCGCGGGCGGCGCAGCCAGCGGCGCGGCGGCCTGGGCCGGGCCGGACTCGGCCTGCCCGGACTCGGCCGATGCGTTCTCGTCCGGCGCGTTCTCGTCCGGCGCGGTCTCGGGCACCCCGGCCTGGGCCGGCGCGTGCCGCCGCGGGCCGGCCGACAGCGCGCTGGAGCCGGCGGGGGTGCCGGCCTCCGCGTCGTGGTCACGGTCGCGATCGCCGCCGCCGCGGCCGCGACCGGGTTCGGAGGTGGCGCTCACCGGCGGCGACCTCGGTAATCGAAGAACGAGCCGGTGTCGAGATCGCCCGCCGCGAACCGGCCGACCACCCAGCCGACCGCCCCCAGCGCCGCGACCAGCAGGAAGGCGCCGAAACCGCCGAAGAATCCGGCGAAACCGAGGGCCATGCCGGCCAGCAGGCCGATACTTGCCGAGTTCATGTTCGCGCTCCTGGGTGGTACGGAATGTCAGTATTCTGACCCTATATGTCGCTTTTGCGATGCAAGGCGTCCTTGCCCGGCGCGTCGCACACCCGCACGCGCCCCCGCACACCTCCGCACCCCCCACACACCTCCCGCACGCACTCCCGCCCCGGGCGCGGCCGGGGCGGGAGAGCGGGAAGGAGCGACGGGACGGGCGGTCAGCGCAGGTTGCGGCCGCCCGAGTTGTCCTCGTCCTCGTTGTCGTCGGCGCCTTCGAGGTAGACGTTGGTCACCACGATGTTGACCTCGACCACCTCCAGCCCGGTGGTCCGCTCGACGGTGTCGATCACGTTGCCCCGCACGGCCTCGGCGACCCGGTGCAGCTCCTCGCCGTAGTCGACCACCAGGTTCAGGTCGATCGCCGTCTGGGTCTGCCCCACCTGCACGGACACGCCGCTGGTGAGGTCGCTGCCGCCGGGGATGCGGCGCCGCATGGCGCCGATCACCTGCGAGCCGGCTCCGCCCAGGGCGTGCACGCCGGGGATCTCGCGGGCCGCGATGCCCGCCGTCTTGGCGACCACCACGTCGGCGAAGGTCGTGGTTCCGCGCTGGTCTGATGTGCTGCGGGCGGCTGTCTCGTCCATCGTCGGGTCTCTCCTCGGTCCGGTGCGGGTTCCGGCGTCCGTGCGCATCCACCGGAGGGCACGGACCATTCCCACACTGGAGACCCGCCGGACGCCCCGCCTCCGGGGCGCGGCCGGTCAGGTGACGCGGCCCGCCACGCGGTGCGGCCGGTCACCCGGCGCCCGGGCGTCCGGACCCTCAGGCCCGGCGGCGGATCAGGGCCTCCTGGGACACGGAGGCGACCAGGCGGCCGTCGCGGTCGAACATCCGGCCCGTGCACAGCGACCGGCCGCTCGCCGCCCAGGGCGACTCCTGGGCGTAGAGGGTCCACTCGTCCATCCGGTGCGGGGCGTGGAACCACACGGCGTGGTCCAGGCTGGCGGACTGCAGCTCGGCGTCGGCGAAGGACATCCGGTGCGGGCCGAGCGAGACCGAGAGCAGCATCAGGTCCGAGGCGTACATCAGGGCACCGGCGTGCAGCACCGGGTCGTCCGGCAGCGGCTCGTCGGCGCGCATCCAGAACCGCTGACGCGGCGTCCGGTCCGCGGCCGGGCCTTCCACGGCGGCGCCGTCGGCGGCCGGGCCTTCGGCGGCGGGGCCTTCGGCGGCGCCCGGGTCCCCGGTCCGGCGGGCGAGTACGAAGCGCGGCAGGCCCTCGGGGAAGCGCAGCTCGTAGCCGCGGTTCCGGCTGACCCGCTCCAGCCATTCCGCCTCGCCCCGCGGCACGCCGTCGAGCCGCGCCCGGACGTCCGCGACCTCCTCCGGCGCCGGCGCCTCGGGCGCCAGCGGGTGGTGCTCGAGGCCGCTCTCCGGACGCTGGAAGGAGGCGATGAGCTCGAAGACGATCCGCCCGCCCTGCTCCGCCGTCACATGGCGGGTGGAGAAGCTCCCGCCGTCCCGGCTCGGCGTCACCCGGTACTCCACCGGCCGGTCCGGGTCGCCGCCGAGCAGGAAGTAGGCGTGCGCCGAGTGCACCGCCCGGTCCGCCGGAGCCGTCCGGCACGCCGCCACCAGCGCCTGGCCGGCGACCTCGCCGCCGAAGAGGCGGTCTCCGCGCCCGGGCACGCAGAGGCCGCGGAACAGGGCGTCGTCCACCCGTTCCACGTCCAGGACTTCCTTCAGCGCCGGCGGTGGCGGTGCGGATCGCCGCAGGCCGGGGCGGTGCTCTTCGGGGACGCGCGTCATGGGCCGTAGGGTACGGACGCGAACGATCGCTGAGAAGGGCAGGGTCCTCCAGATGCGGCCGGGCGTCTCCGGTCTACTCCTCCAGCGCGGCGCGGACCCGCTCGACCACGCGCTGGACCGGTGTGCCGCGCCTGGTCACCACGACGACGACCTCGTCCGTGTCCGGGCCGGCGTGCGCGGGGCCGTCGGCGGCGTCCGGGCGCCCCTCCGCGCCCGCCGCCTGCCCGTCCGTGCCCCAGGCCGTGGCCAGCACCCAGCCGAGGGCCTCGTCCATCTGCGCCTCCACGTCGCCGGTGCAGCCGGAGCGCAGCCAGCTCCGCAGCGCGTGGTTGTGCCCGGCGACCACGGCGGAGGCGATGACCTCCGCCCGCAGCCGCCCGTCCGGCCGCTCGGCGAAGCGGAGCTTCAGGTAGTCGCCGAGCGTGCGCTCGTAGCGCCAGACCACCGCGAGCTCGTGCGCCCGCAGCGCGGGCACCTGCCGGGTCAGCGCGTAGCGGCGCAGTGAGAAGTCCGGGTCCGCCGCGTACATCCGCAGGACCAGCCGGGCCGCCTCGCAGACCCGCTGGACGGGGTCCTCGCGGTCGCCTGCCCGGTCGGCGAGGAAGGCCGTCATGTCGGCCAGGCAGCCCTCGTGGTCGGGGAAGACCACCGACTCCTTGGACGGGAAGTAGCGGAAGAAGGAGCGCCGGCCTACCCCGGCGCGGGCCACGATGTCGTCCACCGTGGCCTGCTCGAAGCCGCGTTCGGAGAACAGGTCCAGGGCGGCGGAGATCAGCGCCTCCCGCATCGGCGGGCGGCCGCCGCCGGAGCGCTCCGCCGCGGCGCCGCCCGGCCCTGCGCCCGCTCCCGCTCCCGGCCCCGCGCCCGCGCCCGGCCCCGGTGAGGAGGACTGCGCGACGGGGGCCGAACCGGAGGCGGGGCGCTGTGACATGGGGGGACGGTAACACTCGGCCTCCGGCCCAACTCGGAGCAGCCCGGCCTGCGGTGGCCCGGGTGTCGGCTTCGCGGGGGTCGCGCGCGGCGTGCTGCGCGCCGGCCGCGGCGAGTGGTAGACCCGGACGCATGGCAGTCGTGGTGTGGATCACCGAGGGAACCTGGCCCGCCTGCGTGGACGCGGCGCGGGCGCACGCGCCGGCGGGCGCGGAGATCGTGCTGCTGCACGTCAGCGGCCGGGAGGTGGCCGACGCGGCGCACGGCGCGTTCGCCGGGCTGCTCGGGCGCGGCCGACCGGCGGCCGACCCGGGCGGCCTGGTCGAGGCGCTGGCCGCCGAGGAGGCCCGGCACCTGCTGGACGCCGCGGCGGAACGTCTCGGCCGGCCGTGCGCCCGCGTGGAGCGCGAGGGCCGGGTGGAACGCGAGGTGGTGGCCGCGGCGGAGGACGCCGAGCTGCTGATCCTCGCCCGCGACGGCGACCGCTCCCGGCTCGGCCCGCACAGCCTGGCGCCGCACAGCCGGTTCGTCGTGGACCACGCGCCGTGCCCGGTGCTGCTGGTCTGGCCCGAACCGGCGCCCGCGGTGGCCACCATCCCCCCGCCGCCCCCGCACCCGCCGGCGCCGCCGGCCCCGCCGCACGGCGGCTGAGCGGGCGGACCGGTCCGGTCCGCCGCCCACCCTTGTCGGTTGTGGCACCTGGTGCCATAGTGAGCCCGCTCTCACCTCGCACCACATCCACCACTGGGCCGCAACGACGCGCTGGAGGCAGGACATGGGACGTCTGGCAGGGAAGGTCGCCCTCATCACCGGGGCCGCACGAGGCCAGGGGCGCGCCGAAGCGGTGCGCCTCGCCCGCGAAGGGGCCGACGTCATCGCCGTCGACATCGCCGGGCCGGTCAGCGAGCACGTGAAGTACGCCGCCGCGACGCCGGACGACCTCGCCGAGACGGCGAAACTGGTCGAGGCCGAGGGCCGCCGGGTGCACGCCGCGCAGGCAGACGTCCGCGACTACGCGGCGCTGGAGGCGGCCGTGACCGCGGGCGTCGCCGCCCTCGGGCGCCTGGACGTCGTCGTGGCCAACGCGGGCATCTGCAACTTCGGCCGCACCTGGGAGCTCACCGAGCAGCAGTGGCAGGACGTCGTCGACACCAACCTGACCGGCGTCTGGAAGACGGTCAAGGCCACCGTCCCCACGCTGATCGAGCAGGGCCAGGGCGGCTCGGTGATCCTCATCAGCTCGGTGGCCGGCCTGCGCGGACTGCCGTTCCTGGCCCACTACGCCGCGGCCAAGCACGGCGTGGTGGGGCTGTGCCGGACGCTCGCCAACGAGCTCGGCGAGTACTCGATCCGCGTCAACTCCGTGCACCCGCACGGCGTCAACACCGCGATGGGCGGGGACGGCAGCATGGGCGCGATGATCGAGGCGCACCCGATGCTCGGCCCGATCTTCATGCCGGCCCTGCCGGTGCAGGTCGCCGAGCCGGAGGACATCGCCGACACCGTGGCGTTCCTGGCCTCCGACGAGGCCAAGTACATCACCGGCTCCCAGATCCCGGTCGACCTCGGCACGCTCATCCGGTAGGCCACCAGCTCCCAGGCCGCAACCTCCGTACGACGCACACGAGTCGAGGATCCGCACGATGAGACCACCCCGGGCGACGGCCCTGCCGGAGGGGCTCCGTGTCGCGCTCGACCCCCGCACCCGGCTGTGGGCCGAAGGCGCCCTGGCCACCGGCGGCTCGCCGTGGAAGCTGGTCCGGATCGCGCCCGCGGCCCGGCCCTTCCTCGCCGAGCTGCGCGCGGCGGGGGAACGCGGCGCGGTCCCGCCGACCGGAGTCGCCCGGGCGGTCGGCCGGCATCTGCTGGACCACGGCCTGGCCCACCCGATCCCGTCCCCGCGCGGCTCGCTGACGGGCCGTCAGGACATTGCCGAGCTGGTCACCGTCGTGATCCCGGCCTACGTCCGCGCGGACACCCTGCACCGCTGCCTGGCCGCGCTCACCGCGCCGGGCGACGGGATGCGGATCATCGTCGTGGACGACGGCTCGCCCCACCCCGCGCCGATCGCCGCCGCGGCCGGAGCTCACGGCGCCGAGCTGCTGCGGCTGCCCGTCAACCAGGGCCCCGCCGCCGCCCGCAACGCCGGACTGCGCGCGGTCCGCACCCCCTTCGTCGCGCTGGTCGACTCCGACTGCGAGCCGGAGAAGGGCTGGCTCGACGTGCTGCTGCCGCACTTCGACGATCCCCGGCTGGCGGTCGTCGCCCCGCGCGTGCTGCCGCGCATCCCTGACGGCGGGCGCGGGATGCGGCTGCTGGCCCGGCACGAGGCGGCGCGCTCCGCGCTGGACATGGGCGAGCGCCAGGCGCTGGTCCGGCCGGGCGCCACCCTCGGCTTCCTTCCGTCCGCGACCCTGCTGCTGCGCACCGCGGCGGTCCGGCCGGAGGCCGCCGACTCCGACTCCCCGGAACTCGCCACGGCCTTCGCCGAGCACCTCCGGCTCGGCGAGGACGTCGACTTCGTCTGGCGCCTCGCCGACCAGGGCTGGAACGTCCGCTACGAGCCCCGCGCGCACGTGGTGCACGAGCCCCGGCTGCGCCCGGTGGAGTGGGCCCGCCGCCGCTACGAGTACGGCACCTCCGCCGCGGACCTCGCCGCACGCCACCCCGGCAGGCTCACCCCGTTCCGTCCCTCGCCCTGGAACGCGGCCACCCTCGCCCTGCTCGCCGCGCGGCGGCCGGCCCTCGCCGCCGCCTGCTTCGCCGGCAGCGCCGGCCTGCTGTGCCGTCGCTTCCCGGACACCCCCGATGCCGCGCGCCTCGCCGCCACGGTCGTCGGCACCGGCGTGCTGGCCGACGGCGCGGCCCTCGGCCATGTGCTGCGCCGCGAGTGGTGGCCGCTGGGCGCCGCCGTGCTGGCCGCCGCCGGCAGCCGCCGCATGCCGGCGCCGCTGCGTCGCGGGGCGGGCGCGGCCGCGACCGCGATGCTCGCGCCGATCGCCCTGGAATGGCTGCGCCACCGCCCGCAGGTCGACCCCGTCCGCTACACCGCGCTGCGGCTGCTGGAGGACGCCGCGTACGGCAGCGGCGTGATCGCCTCCGCCGTCCGCGCCCGCTCCCTCGCACCCCTGCGACCGGCCTTCCGCCGGGCTCCGCGGACCCCTGCCCGGACCGCCGCCGGCGCATCTGCCCGCACCCCCGCGCCGCCCGCCTGACGGGTTTCGGTCCACCCCGTGACTTCTGCTATGTTTAACCACGTCAGCGCGGCGGAGACACCGCGCGGACGACCACCGGTCCGGGTGGCGGAATGGCAGACGCGCTAGCTTGAGGTGCTAGTGCCCTTTATCGGGCGTGGGGGTTCAAGTCCCCCCTCGGACACCGCAGTACACTGAGGCCCCTCGACCACGGTCGAGGGGCCTCGTGCCTTTCATGCGTCAGCTTCCGTAGACGCCGAGTTCCCACAGGCTGTAGCCGTACTGCGTGGCCCGGGCGGTGCCGTACATGCGCAGGTAGCGGGCGGTGGCGGTGAGGGGGATGGTCTGGTTGCCGCCGGTGCCGGTGGTGGTGGAGTAGGCGGTGGTCCAGGTGGTGCCGTCGGCGCTGGTCTGGATCTGGAACGCGGTGGCGTAGGCGGTCTCCCAGTCCAGGGTGACCTGGCAGATGCTGTGCGTGGCGCCGAGGTCGACCTCCAGCCACTGCGGGTCGGAGAAGGCGCTCGACCAGCGGGTGGTGGTGTCGCCGTCGACCGCGTCGGAGGCCGGGGTGCCGACGGCCTCGGTGGAGGAGGCGGTGGCGGTCTTCCCCTGCGCCAGGTCCGCCGTCCCGCAGCCGCCGCCGGTGGGCGGCGGAGTGCCGCCGCTGCCGGTCGGCAGGGTCCACAGCTGGGAGGCGGCGCCGGTGCAGGTCTCGATGTCGAGCCGGGAACCGGTGTTGCCGCCCGGATCGGTCAGGCACAGGCCCGAGTTGGGGTTGACCAGCTCGCCGTTGGCCTGATGGGTCCAGATCTGCGCGTTGGTGGCGTTGCACGGGTACCAGTCGACCTGGGTGCCGCTGGTCGTGCCGGCGCTCACCACGTCCAGGCAGCCGCCCTGCACCCGCACCGTTCCGTCCGAGTAGGGCGACCACTGCTGGCCGGCGCTGCCGTTGCAGGAGCTGACGCCGATCGGATTCCCCTCGGTGTTCAGGGAGTTCTGGTTGGTGAGGCACAGCCCGTTGATCCCGGTGAGGCTGCCGGTGGCGGTGGCCGTCCCGGTCGGGGTGGAGTTGCCGCCCTCCTCGTAGGCCGCGACGTAGGCCACGCTCATCGCGCCGCCGGAGGAGGTCGCCGAGGTCGGGGTGGTCGAACCCTGGACGCCGTCGGGGTAGTTGCCGCCCATCGCCAGGTCGAAGATGATGAAGAAGCCGTGGTCGACTGCCTGCTGCCAGGCGGACGTGCCGACCGAGGCCTCGGTGATGGTGCTCTCCACCGTGCCGTCCATCAGGAACTGCATCGACTCGGCGCTGGTGTTGGTGCGGTCGATGATCACCGAGTAGGTGTGGTAACCGGTCTGGCACCCGGAAGTGGTGTCCGGGCAGGCGATCAGCGCGTGCCCGCTGCTGCCGGCGGAGTCGTGGAGGGTCTGGGAGGCCTGGTTCAGGCCGTTGACGTCCTCCATCATGTCGATCTCGCCCGACTGCGGCCAGCCGCCGCCGGTCCGTATCGGTGCGCCGAGCGCCCAGAAGGCGGGCCAGTAGCCCAGTCCGCTCGCCGGGTTGGGCTGCTCGATGGAGGCGGTCATCTCCAACTTGCCGCCGGCCGGGGCCTGGAGGTCGTCCCGGGTGCTCTCGATCCGGCCGGAGGTCCAACTGGTGCCGCTGCCGGTGGCCTTGAGCACCAGGTGGCCGTTGCCGTCGAGGTAGACGTTGCTGGTGGAGCTGGTGGTCTGCTCGATCTCGCCGGTGCCGTAACCGGTGCCGATGTCGTAGAACCAGTTGTTCGCCGAGGGGGCGGAGCCCGCGGCGCCGGAGAAGTCGTCGCTGAACACGGTGGTCCAGCCGGAGGGCGCGGGCGGCGGGGTGTCGGCCAGGGCCGGGGCGGCGGTCACCACCGCGGTGGCCGTGGCGCCGCTCAGGCAGCCGGCGATCAGTGCGACGGTCGCGAGCAGCGAGCGCCGCCGGGTGCGTGCCGGTGCCGGGGCTTGTGCCTGCGACCGAGCCTGTGCTTGTGCCGTCCGGCGGCGGTGTAACAGGTGCATCCTGGGTCTCCCTCCGGCGCGGGGCGCGCGCCGTCCCGGATCGAGTGCGCGGTGGGCGGAGCCGTGCGGGAGCGCTGTTCCCTCGCGGATCGGAGAGGATCCGAACGGATCGGAGCACCGTTGTGTCTACGTCGCTGACGGGTCCGTGTCAACACTTTCCACACATCGGCATCACATGTCCGGAACGGCCGAGGCCGCCACAGCAGACCCGCTACGCCCGCTACCCCCGCGCGGCCGTCGAGCCGCGCACGACCAGCTCCGGCTGGAAGACGAACTCGTCGCGCTGGGCCGGGTTGCCGCTGATCTCCTCCAGCAGCAGGCTGACCGCCGCCGCGCCCATCGCCTCGACCGGCTGGCGGATGGTGGTCAGCGGCGGGTCGGCGAAGGCGATCAGGGGTGAGTCGTCGAAGCCGACCACCGAGACCTCCCCGGGCACGCTCAGCCCCCGCTCGCGTGCCGCGCGGATCGCGCCGAAGGCCATCAGGTCGCTGCCGCAGACGATCGCCGTGCAGCCCTTCTCCAGCAGCACGTTGGCCGCCGCCTGGCCGCCCTCCACCGAGAACAGCGAGTGCTGCACCAGCGCCTCGGCGTCCGGGCCGAGGAGCGAGGCGACCGCCGCCGTGAAGCCCTCGATCTTGCGGATCACCGGGATGAACCGGTTGGGCCCGACCGCGAGGCCGATCCGCTGGTGCCCCAGGCCGACCAGGTGCCGGACCGCCATCCCCATGGCGGCCCGGTCGTCGGGGGAGATGAAGGGCGCGTCCACCTTCTCGCTGTACCCGTTGATCATGACGAACGGCACGCCGCTGCCGCGCAGCCGGGCGTAGCGCTCGGTGTCCGCGGTGGTGTCGGCGTGCAGACCGGAGACGAAGACGATCCCGTTCACGCCGCGTTCGACGAGCATCTCCATCAGCTCGTCCTCGGTCGAACCGCCGGGCGTCTGGGTGCACAGCACCGGGGTGTAGCCGTAGCGGGTCAGCACCTGCTCGATGACCTGGGCCAGCGCCGGGAAGATCGGGTTGCTCAACTCCGGTGTGATCAGGCCGATCAGGCCCGCGCTGCGCTGCCGCAGCCGGCTGGGACGCTCGTAGCCGAGCACGTCCAGGGCCGCCAGCACGCTCTGCCGGGTGGCCGCCGCCACCCCCGCCTTGCCGTTGAGCACGCGGGAGACCGTCGCCTCGCTCACGCCCGCCTGCGCGGCGATGTCCGCCAATCGAGCCGTGTTCATCGGGCGTCTCCTTCCCGGGGCGAATGAGCGGCCTCGGCGTCGTCGGCGGGCGCTGCTCCGCATCGTATGGCACGGGGCAGCAGCAGGCTGGCAGCCAGCGCGAGGGCCGCCGCCACGGCGGGCAGCCGGTAGCCGGCGCCGGGCGCGGCGGTGTCCACCAGCCGGCCGGCGAGCGCGGTGCCGGCCGCGTTGCCGACCATCAGCCCCGTCGTGGTCCAGGTGAAGCCCTCGGTCAGTCTTCCCGCCGGGACCAGCTCCGCGACGTAGCCGATCGCGGTGGAGACGGTCGGCGCGGTGGTGAAGCCGGCCACGAACAGCACGGCCGCCGCCTCCGGCAGGCTGCGGACCAGGGTCAGCGGGGCGAGCGTCACCGCCATCGCGGCCAGCGCGATCCGCAGCCGCACGACCGGCCGGCCGCGCGGCTTCCACAGGCCCAGCAGCACCCCGGACAGGCAGGAGCCCAGGGCGTAGCAGGAGAGCACCAGGCCCGCGCGGTCCCGGGCGCCGAGGTGCTGGGCGAAGCCGACCGTGGTGATCTCCTGGGTGCCGAAGACCGCGCCGGTCGCGGCCAGCACCAGGACCAGCGCGGGCAGTCCGGGGCTGCGCAGCGCGGAGCGGCGGCCGGCGCGGCCCGCGGTGCCCGCGCCCTCCGCCGACGCTGTCGCCGACTCCCCGCCCGCGAGCGGCGGCTCGGTCCGGCGCTGCGCCGAGAGCGCCAGCACGCCGCCGAGCGCCAGTGCCTCCGCCGCCGCGTAGGCGAGCAGCGGGGAGAATCCGGCGACCAGTGCCAGCACCGCCAAGGGCCCGAGCACGAAGCAGAGTTCGTCCAGGACGCCCTCGTAGGCGTAGGCGGTGTGCAGCGCGGCGGCGTCCCCCGCGTGCAGATGCGCCCAGCGCGAGCGGGCCAGCGAACCGGTGTTGGGACCGAGCGCGCTGACCGCGCAGCACACTAGGTACGCCCACACCGGCGCGTTCTGATGCAGCGTCAGGACCACGCCGGCCGCGCCCGCGGCGGCGATCAGGGCCGCGGGCCTGCTGACCCTGCTCTGCCCGTAGGTGTCCACCAGCCGGGCCTGCTGCGGGCCGGCGAGCGCGATGGTGGCCAGGACCACCGCGCCGCCGAGCCCGGCCAGGGTGTAGCCGTGGTGCAGGCCGGTGACCAGCAGGGTGCCCGCGAGCGAGAGCATCCCCATCGGGAACCTGGCCACCAGCACGGCGGCGGAGAAGGCCAGGCTCCCGGGCGGCGAGAACAGCTTGCGGTAGGAGTTCTGCTCGGTGGAGGCGGTGGAGGCGGTGGAGGGGGCGGAGGGGGTGGAGGACGTCATCTCAGCGGGTCGTCCACCAGGCGGTGGTGTCGGCGGGGAGCACCACCTCGTCGGTGAACGCCTGCACCTCCGCCTCCGGGTCGGCGGGGTCGCCGCTGGCGAGCAGCAGCCGGCCGGGGGCGGGCCGCAGTGTGGCCGGCTCGCCGGTGGTGTTGGCGGTGCAGACGAAGCGGACGACCTCGCCGGACGCCTCGTCGACCCCGGTGCGGGCGAAGGCGAGCACGCCCTCCGGCGCGTCCAGCCAGGTCAGTTCGCTGCCCGCGCCCAGCGCCGGGTGCGCGCGCCGCTCGGCCAGCGCCGCGCGGTACAGCTCCAGCGTGGAGCCCGGCTTTCCGGTCTGCGCCTCCACGCTCAGCTCGGCCCACTCCGGCGGCTGCGGCAGCCAGCTCGGGCCCCCTTCGCGCGGTCCGAAGCCGTACGGCGGGTGCTGCCCGGACCAGGGCAGCGGAACCCGGCAGCCGTCACGGAAGCCGTCCTGGCCTGCCTGCCGGTGGAAGGCCGGGTCCTGGCGGACGGCGTCCGGGAGGTCGGTGACCTCGGGCAGGCCCAGCTCCTCGCCCTGGTAGAGGTAGGCGGAGCCGGGCAGGGCGAGCATCAGCAGGGTCGCCGCGCGGGCCCGGCGCAGGCCGAGCGCGCGGTCGCCGGGGGTGCGCAGCTGGGTGCCGAGCCCGGGCGGGTTGCCGAACCGGGTGGTGTGCCGGGTGACGTCGTGGTTGGAGAGCACCCAGGTGGCCGGCGCGCCGACCGGGCGCATCGCCTCCAGGGTCCGGTCCACCACCTCGCGCAGCGGCTCGGCCTCCCAAGCGGTCGAGAGGTACTGGAAGTTGAAGGCCTGGTGCAGCTCGTCCGGGCGGACGTAGCCGGCGGTCCTGGCCACGGTCGGCGTCCAGGCCTCGGCGACGAAGATCCGCTCGCCGGGGTACTCGTCGAGCACCCGACGCCAGTCCCGGTAGATCTCGTGCACGCCATCCTGGTCGAAGAAGGGCAGCGCGGCCTGGCCGAGCATCGCGGCCTGCTCGCCGGCGCCGATGTCCGGCAGGCCCTCGGCCTTGACCAGGCCGTGCGCCACGTCGACCCGGAAGCCGTCCACGCCGAGGTCCAGCCAGAACCGCAGGATGGAGCGGAACTCGTCGCGCACCGCCGGGTGGTCCCAGTTGAAGTCCGGCTGCTCGGGGGCGAAGAGGTGGAGGTACCACTCGCCGTCCGGGAGCCGGGTCCAGGCCGGGCCGCCGAAGACCGACTCCCAGTCGTTGGGCGGGAGTTCGCCGTTCTTCCCGCGGCCCTCGCGGAAGTGGAACCGCTTGCGCAGCGCGGAGCCCGCGCCGCCGGCCACCGCGCGGCGGAACCAGTCGTGCCGGTCGGAGCAGTGGTTGGGCACGATGTCGACGATCACCCGCAGGCCCAGCCCGTGGGCGTCGGTGATCAGCCCGGCGGCGTCGTCGACGTCGCCGTACATCGGGTCCACCTGGCGGTAGTCGGCGACGTCGTAGCCGCCGTCCGCCTGCGGGGAGAGGTAGAACGGTGAGAGCCAGACCGCGTCCACGCCGAGATCGCGCAGATGCGGCAGCCGCGAGCGGACGCCGGCCAGGTCGCCGGACCCGTCCCCGTCGGCGTCGGCGAAGCTGCGCGGGTAGACCTGGTAGATCACCGCGTCACGCCACCAGGGGTGCTGGGTCATAGGAATCCTTGTCTGAACGGCGGGATCGGGACGGGCGGTCGAGGGGCTCAGCCCTTGGTGCTGCCCGCGGTGATCCCGGTGACCAGGTGCTTCTGCACCACGTAGAAGACGACCGCGGCGGGGATCGCGATCAGCACGGCGGTCGCCGCCATGTAGTTCCACTGCGAGTTGTACTGACTGATGTAGGTCTGCAGGCCCACCGCCAGCGTGTACTTGCCCTCGGAGAGCATGAACTGGCTGGCGAAGGCGACCTCGCCCCAGGCGGTGAGGAAGGTGTAGAACGCCGCCACCGACAGGCCCGGCTTGGCGAGCGGCACGATCAGCCGCCAGAAGGTGCCGAAGGGGGTGAGGCCGTCGATCCGCCCGGCCTCGTCGATCTCCACCGGGATGGTGTCGAAGTACCCCTTGAGCAGCCACGCGCAGTACGGCACCGCGGTGGCGCAGTACACCAGGATCAGGCCGCCGTAGGAGTCCAGCAGCCTCAGCTGCCCCAGGATCCGGTACAGCGGCACCATCAGCACCGCCACCGGGAACATCTGGGTGAGCAGGAAGGTGTACATCAGCTTGCGGCGGCCGGGGAACCGCATCCGGGAGACCGCGTAGCCGGCGCTGGCCGAGATCAGCACGCCTACCGCCATCGTCCCCAGGCCCACGATCAGCGAGTTGAGCATCCAGGTGCCGAACCCGGTGTGCGCGAGCACGTATCCGTAGTCGGACAGGGTGGCGTGCGAGAGGATCCGGCCCGGGTGCTGGTAGTCGAACTCGCCCGGGCCGAGCGAGATGTAGAAGATCCAGCCGATCGGGAAGACGGCGACGAACGAGGCCGCCACCAGCAGCCCGTGCAGGCCGGCGGAGGCCGTCCGGCCGCGGCTGCCCCGGCCGGACGGACGGCCGTCCGGCCGCTTGCGGTCGCGCGCGGTGTCGCGCACGTCGGTCGGGAGGGCCATCAGGACCACACCCCCTCTTCGGCCTGGGCGCGGGCCAGCCAGCGCCGGTACACCGAGGTGAAGACGATCAGGAGGGAGAGGCAGAGCATGCCGACGGTCGCCGCGCCCGCGTAGTCCTGCGGCTGCTGGCCGAAGAACAGCCGGTAGGCGTAGGTGACCAGGATCTGCACGCCGTCGCTGTCGGTGGAGCCGAACAGCAGGTAGATCACGTTGAACTGGTTGAAGGTCCAGATCACGCCGAGCAGGATCACCGTGCTGCTGACCGGCCGCAGACCCGGCAGGGTCACGTAGCGGAACCGCTGCCAGGGGCTGGCGCCGTCCATCTCCGCCGCCTCGTACAGCGAGTCGGGGATCGACTGCAGTCCGCCGAGCAGCGAGACCATCTGGAACGGCACGCCCACCCAGACGTTGACCGCGATCGCCGCGACCCGCTGCGCGAACGGGTCGCTCAGCCAGGAGGGCTGGCCCAGGTGCAGCGCGTGCAGCAGCTGGTTGACGGCGCCGTTGTCGGCGAGGATCAGCCGCCAGGAGAAGACGGTGACGAAGGTCGGCACCGCCCACGGCAGGATCAGCAGCAGCCGGTAGACCGTGCGGCCGCGCATCGGGCGGTTGAGGAGCACGGCCAGGCCGAGCCCGATGCCGTAGGTGATCGCCACGCAGCCGAAGGTCCAGATCAGGGTCCAGACGAAGTGCGGCCAGAACTGGTTGTCCGGCCCGGTGAGGACGTCGATGTAGTTGCGCAGCCCGATCCAGTGGAAGCTGTCCGGGATGTGGTTGACGCCGATGGTCCGGCCGACGTTGAGGCTGTTGGCGTCGGTGAACGTCAGGTACAGCCCCTGCACCAGCGGGTAGCCGACGACGAGGACCAGCACGACGGCCACCGGCAGGCACATCGCCCAGGCGTACCAGTGCCGGTCGTAGGACCGCCGCAGCGCGGAGAGCAGCGGCAGGCCGGCGCGCCGCGGAGGGGAAGCGGCCGGCGCCGGCGCCGTGGAGGGCGCCGGCGAGGACGTGGTGGATGGACTCGGCATTGCCTCAGCCCTGGTAGTCGGGCAGCAGCTTCTTGGCCGCGAGGTCGATGTTGTGCAGGCCGGTCGGCACGGACTCCTGGCCGTCGAGCATCTTCACCAGGTCGGTCTGCATCGGCGTGTACAGCGAGCTGTACTCCGGCACCGCCGGCCGCGGCACGCCCGCCGAGAGGATCTTCTGGAAGCCGGCGATGCCCGCGTTGGAGGTCACGGCGGAGGTGTAGGCGTCGCTGCGGGTCGGCAGGGTGGCGTTCTTCTGCGCGATCGTCGACTCCGAGGCGGCGGAGGTCATGAAGGCGATGAACTTCTCCGAGGCGGCCTGGTGGGCGGCGTCGGCGCCGGCGTAGGCCACCAGGTTGTGGCCGCCGATCGGGGCGCCCGCCTTGCCGGTGGAGCCGGCCGGGACGGCGGCGATGCCGAGGTTGGAGGCGTCGGTGAAGGCGGAGCCCTTGAGGATGTTGGTGGTCTCCCAGGGGCCGTTGATGATGCTGGCGACCTTGCCGCTCTCGAAGGCGTCCATGATGTTGGCGTAGCCGTTGGCGGTGGTGTCCAGCTTGGAGACGCCCGGCGAGTGCACGAGGGTGTTCAGCTCGTCCATGCCCTTGGTCGCGGCGGGAGAGTCCACGGTGATCTTCTTGTTCGCCGCGTCGATCAGGTCCGTTCCCTCGCCGTAGATGAACGGCATGGCGTAGTAGGACGCGGGGTTGAAGGCGAAGCCGTCGACCTTGTCCTTGGCCTTGATCTGCGCGGCGTCGGCCTCCAGCGCGGTCCAGCTGGTGGGCGCCTGGGTGATCCCGGCGGCGGTGAAGAGCTTCTTGTTGTAGAGGAAGCCGAGGGTGTCGGTGACCTCCGGCATGCCGTACAGCTTGCCGCCGTAGGTGGCCTGCTGGATCAGCTGCGGCTCGAAGGAGGACTTCTGCGCGGCGGCGGGGGTGCCGTCCAGCGGGACCAGGAAGCCGGCCTTGGCGAAGGCCGGCAGCCAGCCGACGTCGGCGCGCAGCACGTCCGGGGCGCCGTTGCCGGTGGAGGCGGCGGTCTGGAACTTGGTCTGCGCGTTGGCGAAGGGGACGTTGACGTAGGTGACCTTGATGTCCGGGTTGGCCTTCTCGAAGTCGGCCACCAGCGCCTTGTAGGCGGGGGCCTCGTTCGTCGCGTCCGAGGTGTCCCACCAGGTGATGGTCACTGGCCCGGACTGCTTCGCGGAGTCGTCGCTGCTACTGCCACAGGCCGCCGCGGTGAGGGTGACCGCTGCCGCCAGCACCGCTGCCGATATGCCTCTTCGCATTGCTGCGCTCCCTGGTGTGGACTCGGGTGGGGGGTGGGGGTGAACTCGGAGTGGACGGGAGGCGGCGGTCCGGGGTCTGCTGTCCTCGGACGCCCGGCCGCCGCGCGTCGTGGGAGGAAGCTAGCAGCGCCGCCGGGCCGGGCGGAAGCCCTTGCTGCAAATTTCTGCAAGGGCTTCCGAACTGCGGTCCCCGCCGCGGTGGTTACCGCTGCCGCTTAGCCGCTGCTCGCTCGCCTGCGGGCCGGGTTACTGCTGCCAGGTGTCGTTGAGCGTCGCCGAGCTGCCGGCGGCGCCGGTGGAGGCGGAGTGGTTGTTCCCGCCCTCCCACGTGACGTTCCCGGAGCCGTCCTTGATGATGTACTTGTACTGGAAGGACGTGTTCGCGGGCAGCGACACCGTCGCCGACCAGGTCGGGTACCCGGCCGAGGAGAGCGGGATCGCGGCGCTGGTGGACCAGTTGCCCAGGGCCGGGATGGAGCCGGTGACGTAGACGTTCTGGCCCCAGACGGTGGTCTCGTTCTCGTTGAAGGTCTCCTGCGCGGTGGTCGCGGAGCCCTGCACGTCGATCGCGATCGAGTCCCCGGCCGGGACGGTGACGGTGGCCTGGCCGGTGGCGTCCACGGTCACGCTGCCGCCCGAGCAGGTGCCGGTGGAGTTGCCGGAGCCGTGGATCAGGTCGCAGTAGGTGCCCGTCGGCAGACCGGTCTCGAAGGTGTGGGTGACCGCGCTGCTGCCGTTGTTCAGCGCGACCCAGGCCTTCGAACCGCGGCTGAAGGCGATGGTGTTGGCGCCGTCGTCCCACCAGTTGGCCACCGACTGGCCGCGTGCGACGTTGTGCCAGCCCACCATGTTCTCGATGCCCTGGACGCGGTCGGTGCAGACCCAGGTGCTGGAGGAGCAGTTGGTGGCGGTGATCGTGCCGTCGGAGTTCGCCGGCGGGGAGTCGTCCGAGTTGGTGAACGCGAAGCCGCTGTACACCGTGGGCTGCACGCCGTAGTTCCAGGCCAGCATGAACTCGGTGGCCAGGGTGTACTTCGAGCCGTTCTTGTAGTTGAGCGTCGAGCCGTCGCGCTCGGTGTCGTGGTTGGTGACCATCGCGCCGTCCTTGGAGCTGGGCTCCAGCCCGCTCTGGCCGAAGGTCTTCAGGCTCGAAATGCTGCCCTGGAAGGCGGACTTGAGCGCGTCGGCGTAGTCGAAGCCGATCACGCTGCCGTTGTTCTCGAAGGCGGAGGGGGCCAGGTTGCCGGAGCCGCCGAGCGCCACCTCCTGGAGGATGTACGGCCGCTGGCCCCAGAGCGTGTTGTTCAGCCGGGACTCGATGTTCGCCATGTCCGACTGGTTGATGTGCTTGGCGGAGTCGATCCGGAAGCCGTCGACGCCGTAGCCGATCATCTTGTTGAGGTAGGCGGCGATCTTCGAGCGGACGTCGTCGGTCTCGGTGTAGAGGTCCGCGAGGCCCTCCAGGTCGCACTCCTGGACCTGGGTCTGGCTGTTCCAGTCCTGGATGGACATGTCGCTGTTGGGGCAGTTGGCCGGCGAGGAGTGGAAGTCCGAGGAGGTGTAGGGGACTTCGCTGTAGGAGAGCGAGCCGACGTTGAACGTGTCGCCGCCGTAGGAGTCGGTGCTGGTCTGGCCGGTGCCGGACATGTGGTTGATCACGGCGTCCGCGTAGACCTTGACCCCGGCGTTGTGGCAGGTGGTCACCATGGACTTGAACTGGGCCTCGGTGCCCATCCGGCTGTTGAGGTCGTAGCCGACCGGCTGGTAGACCTCCCACCACGGGTGGCTGCTCTGGTTGAGCCGGATCGAGTCCTGCGGCGGCGCCACCTGGACGGCTCCGTAGCCCTTGGGGCCGAGCACGTTGGTGCACTCGCTCGCCACCGAGGGCCAGTTCCACTCGAAGAGGTTGGCGATCACGTCGCCGCCGTTGGAGCCGGCCGCGTGCGCGGTGCCCTGCAGGGCGGCCACCGGCAGGACCGTGCCGGCGAGCAGCGCGCCGACGGCGAGGAGGCGGACACGTCTCATGTCCTGTCACCTTCTTTGGGTGCGGAGGGGGAGTGCGCGATGTGAACACCGCGCAGACTCGCGCCCCTGATGCTGAACCGTCAATACGCGCGGCAGCGATATCTGAAAATTGCTGCAAAGCTTTGCAGAACGCTGCTCCGGGTCAGCCGTCCCGGTCGGCTTCCGCCGGGCGCCGGCCCTGGGCGAGCGGCAGGAAGAGGTCGTCGACGATCGACTCGATGCGCGCCGGCTTCAGGGGCTTGAGTTCCATCAGCATGTCGTGCCGGACCAGGTCGAACGGCAGGTCGAGCAGCGCGGCGGGGAGGGCGTCGAGGTCGATCTCGCCGCGGTCGTGCGCGCGCCGGTAGATGACCCGGGCGCGGGCCGGCCCGTCCCCCATCACCCGCTCGCGGGCCTGCGCCGGGGTCAGTCCGGCATCGGCCAGGAGCCCCGAGAAGACGGCCACGGCCATCGCGAAGAAGGTGGGGCGCGCCTCGCTCATGGCGGTCAGCACGGCGAGCAGGTCGCCGCGCAGGTTGCCGGTGTCCGGGAGCTCGACCGGGTGGGAACGGCGGTAGTGCTCGATCGCGGCGAGCGTGAGCTCGTCCTTGTTGGCCCAGCGGCGGTAGAGCACCGCGACCCCGGTCCGCGCCCGGGCGGCCACCGACTCCATGGTCAGGTTCGCGTAGCCGGCCTCCGTCAGCTCCGCCCAGGCGGCGTCGAGCAGCGCGGATTCCAGTTCGGCGCCGCGTCGGCGGCGGCGGGGGGAGGGGGAGTCGGTCTTGGGCGGCACCTGTCCAGGATAAGAGAGGCTTGCATTCCCTATCAAGCCGCGCCTAGGCTCTCTAAGAGAGGAATCCATCTCTTAATCCCTGGGGGAACCATGTCCTCGACGCCCACGGCGCGTCCCACACGTCCCACGGGTCCCACGCGCGCCACCGCATCCGCGCCCGCCGGCCCGGCCGGGGAGGCGCTGCCGCCGGGGGCGCGCGGCGCACTGGCGGCACTGATCGTCGGCGGTGTCGCCGCCATCCTCGACTCGACGATGGTGACGCTGGCGATCCACCCGCTCTCGCTGGCCTTCCACTCCAGCGCCGGCGGCCTGCAGTGGGTCACCACGGGCTATCTGCTGGCCATCACCGCCGCCATCCCGCTCACCGGCCGGCTCGAAGGCCGCCTCGGCGGCAGGCGCGCGTGGGCGGTCGCGCTGACGCTGTTCCTGGCCGGCTCGGTGCTGTGCGCGGCGTCCTGGAACGTCGCGAGCCTGGTCGGGTTCCGGGTGCTGCAGGGTCTCGGCGGTGGGTTGATCTTCCCGCTGATGCAGACACTCGCGGTCCGGGCCGCGGGCGGGCGGCCCAGCAGCCGGCTGATGGCGACGGTCTCGCTGCCGATCGCGCTCGGCCCGATCCTCGGCCCGGTCGTCGGCGGGCTGCTGCTGAACTGGCTGAACTGGCGCTGGCTGTTCCTGGTCAACGTGCCGCTGGTGGCCGCCGGACTGCTGCTGGCCCGGCGGTTCCTGCCCGCCGACCGCCCCGGACAGGCGGCGGACCAGGACCGGCCGGACCTGCTCGGCCTGGCGCTGCTCACGCCCGCGCTGACGGGCATCCTGGTCGGCCTCTCGCAGCTCTCCCGGGACGGCGGGATCGGCCACCTCGCGGTCCTGGCGCCGCTGGCCGCCGGGGCGGCGCTGCTGGTCGCCTTCGCGGTCCGGGCGGCTCGGCCGGGCGGGCGGCGGCCGATCGTCGACGTCCGGCTGCTGCGCCTGCGTTCGCTCGGCAGTGCCACCGGCGCGCTCTTCACCGCCGGCGCCGCCTCCTACGCCGCGATGTTCCTGCTGCCGCTCTACTTCCAGCAGCTGCGGGGTGACAGCGTGCTGGCCGCAGGCCTGCTGATGATCCCGCAGGGGGTGGGTGCGCTGGGCGCGCGCTTCGTGACCGGCCGGCTGGCCGAGCGGTTCGGGGCGCGCGCGGTGACGGTCGCGGGCTTCCTGCTGACCGCGGTGGCCACCGTCCCGTTCGCGCTGGCCGGCTCCGGCACGGCCACGGCATGGGCGGCGGCGGTGCTGCTGGTGCGCGGCCTGGGGATCGGGGCGGTGCTGATCCCTCCGATGTCGGTCGCCTACCAGGACGTCGAGCCGGCGGACATCCCGCACGCCACCATGAACACCCGGATCGCCCAGCAGGTGGGAGCCTCCTTCGGGACCGCGATCGTGGCCGTGGTCCTGCAGTCCCTGACGGCGCACGACGCGGTCTCGGCCTTCCAGCATGCCTTCTGGTGGGCCGCCGGGATCACCGTCGCGGCCCTCCTTCCCGCACTCGCCCTCCCGCTCGGCGAGCGGGGTGCCGGGCGGCGGTGAACGGGCGTGCCGAGCGGGGCTGTTGTGAGGCACGAGCGGGATGTGATGTCGTGGGTCCCGTCAACGGCGGTGGCGGGGCATGGTGGAGGGCGGATCGCGGTGCTCGCGGAGCTGCTTCCCGCGTCGGTCGCGGCCGTTGAGCTGCTCGGCGGCGACGAGGGGGCCGAGGACGGCTCGCTGTACTGGCCGCTGTATCCGGAGGAGGCCGCGGTGGTCGCGCGGGCGGTCGGCAAGCGCCGGCGCGAGTTCGCCGCCGTCCGGTCCTGTGCCCGGCGGGCCATGGTGCGACTCGGGGTGCCCGCGCAGCCGGTCCTGCCGGGCGAGCGGGGGGCACCGCGCTGGCCCGCGGGCCTGATCGGCAGCATGACCCACTGCGACGGCTACCGCGCCGCCGCCCTCGCCCGGGCGGCCGACCTGGCGTCGCTGGGCATCGACGCCGAGCCGCACGCCCCGCTGCCGGCGGGCGTGCGCGACTCGGTGGCGCTGCCGTCCGAACGCGCGCGGCTCGCGCGCTCGGCCGCGGCGCGCCCCGGCGTGCACTGGGACCGCCTGCTGTTCAGCGCCAAGGAGTCCGTCTACAAGGCGTGGTTCCCGTTGGCCCGTACCTGGCTGGGCTTCGAGGAGGCCGACATCCATCTCGGGCCGCACGGTGCCTTCCGTGTCGAACTGCTGGTCCCAGGGCCACTCGTGGGCGGGCGGAGGCTCCGGTGGCTCGACGGCCGATGGGCCGTTCGCGACGGCCTGATCCTCACCGCGGTGACGGTCCCGCACCCCCGTTGACCGAGGCCGCCGTCTGTACGGTCGCGGACGCGGCGACATGACGCTCCATCAGCTCGTGCAGCGCCCGGGCCTCCGGCGAGCCGAGGTCGGCCGTCATCAGGACGACCTCCTGGTCGTCCTCGGGGACGAGCAGCACGTCGCAGTTCAACCGCAGCTGTCCGACCTCCGGATGGAGCAGGACCTTTGTCCGGTGGCCGGGGGCGTGCACCGGCCGGGAGGCCCAGATCCGGCGGAACTCCTCGCTGCCGTCCCGGAGTTCGGCCAGCAGGGCGGTCAGTTCCGGGTCGTGCGGGTAGCGGTCGGCGGACCGGCGCAGCCGCGCCACCACGATGCGCCCGAACTCCTCGGCGCTGGAGCTCTCGTAGACCGGGCCCTCGCCCAAGAAGCGGCGCCGGGCCAGGTTCGTCGTCCGCTCGCCGCCCGTGTCGTCCCCGGCGTCGCCGTGCGCGCGCCCGAGCCTGCCGCCGAGCAGCACCTCGGCCATCGGGTTCCAGGCGACGATGCCGTACGAGGCGTCCGTGACGATGGCGCCGGTGTCGGGAAGCCGCTCCAGCATCCGGGCGATGTGCGGGCGCACCCCGTGCACCGCGCCGGCGGGCGGTGGCGGAGCGGCCGCGCCGGCCAGCCGGAACATGTGGCTGCGCTCGGCCGGGGTGAGCCGCAGCGCCTGCGCCAGCCCCTCCAGGATCCCGTCGGACGGCCGCGGCCCGCGCGCCTGCTCCATCCGGGTGTAGTAGTCGACCGACACATGGGCGAGCTCGGCGACCTCCTCCCGGCGCAGGCCGGGAGTGCGGCGGACGGAGGCCGTGGCGCCGGGCTTCAGGCCGACGTCGCCCGGGCGCAGGGCCGCGCGGCGCGCCCGCAGGAAGATCGCCAGCTCCTGCCGTGCCATGCCGAGGCCTCCTCGTCCCGCCCTCGCCGGCCGGCCGCCTGGTACACCTTGTCCCTGGCAGGGTCGTCGCGACCGGCGGACCGTTGTCCCCATGGACACCAACGCACGCACCGCCCTGGTCACCGGTGCCAACAAGGGCATCGGCAAGCATATCGCCCGGCTCCTCGCGGCCGAAGGCCTCACCGTCCACGTCGGTTCCCGCGACGCGGAGCGCGGGAGGCGGGCCGCCGAGGAGATCGGCGCGGGCGCCCGCCCGCTGGTCCTCGACGTCACCGACCCCGACAGCGTCCGCAAGGCCGCCGCCGCGGTGGCGGAGCTGGACGTCCTGGTCAACAACGCCGGGATCCAGCTCTCCGGCGCGGAGGCCCCCGACTCCGGGGCCGAGGAGTTCCGGCGCACCTTCGAGACCAACGTCTTCGCGGTGGTGGAGGTCACCAACGCCTTCCTGCCCGCGCTGCGCCGCTCCGCGCACCCGCGCATCGTCAACGTCTCCAGCGGCACCGCCTCGCTGACCTGGAGCACCACCCCCAACCCGCAGTTCGCGCCCGGCAGCGGCGGCTTCGCCGCGTACCGGGCGTCCAAGACCGCCCTGAACGCCGTCACCCTGCTCTACAGCCAGACGCTGAAGGAGGCCGGATTCAAGGTCAACGCGCTCGCGCCGGGGCGCCGCGCCACCGAACTCAACCCGAACATCGGCGTGGGCGGCGGCGACCCGGCCGAGGGTGCGGCGGGCGCGGTGCGGCTGGCGCTGCTGCCGGACGACGGCCCCACCGGCGCCTTCTTCTCCTGGGACGGAACCCCCGTGCCCTGGTGAGCGCAGCGGGCCGGCGGTCAGCGGTGCTCGCGCTCCAGGGCGGCGATGTAGTCGAGGTACTCGCCGTCCTCCTTCATCACCGTGAACAGGCCCTCCTCCTCGCCCTTCCCGTGGCTGCGCGACCGCTCCGCGAGCGCGGGGAGCATCGCCTGGGCGGTGTCGGCCTCGCCGACCACGAGGTGGCGGATCGCCTCTCCGGCGGGGTCGGTGACGGCCTCGTGCTCAGCGATGAACTCCTTGATCAGCGGGATCTCGCGGCAGCCGCAGTAATGGCACACGCCTCCGAGTATTCGGGCAGGCGGTCAGACCAGCGTCGACTCCAGGGTCTCCGGGGCGAACAGCTCCTCCGGCTCGATGCCGCGCGCGGCCAGCCCCTGCTCCCGGGAGTAGCGCAGGAACGCGCTCAGCGCCGTGCGGTTCCGCTCCAGGCCGTAGGGCCAGTAGTCCTCGCCGAGCACGGCCCGGGTGCGGGCGACCTCGTCGTGCAGCCAGGGCAGCATGTAGCGGGCGGCCGCCGTCTCGTCGATGCCCTCCTCGCACAGCCGCTTGGCTTCGGCGAACGCGTCGAACAGCGAACGGGCCAGCCAGCGGTCGCGGGTGTAGACGTCCCGCCGCAGTACCACCACGTGCATGATCGGGAAGATCCCGGTGCGGCGGAAGTACTCCTCCTCCACCGGCCCGGCCGGGTCGAACAGCCGGCGGACGCCGTGCCCGCCCTCGGCGAAGCTGCGCGGGGTGCGCGGCGTGTAGAGGGCGTCGATCTCCCCGGTGGCGAGCATGTCCGACAGCGTCTGCCCGGGGCCGATCGGCCGGATGTCGATGCCCTCGGGCAGGTCGACCTTCAGCTTCTCCACCCGCCCGGGCTGGTGCAGCCCGCCGGTGCGGTAGCTCACCGCGTCGACCGGGACGCCGTGCTCGTCGGCGAGGATGCCGCGGATCCAGACGTTCGCCGTCAGCTGGTACTCGGCGACGCCGACCCGCTTGCCGACCAGGTCGGCGGGCTTGCGGATGCCGGAGGCGGCCGAGACGTAGACGCTGCTGTGGCGGAACAGCCGGGAGGGGAAGACCGGCAGTGCGACGAACGGCGAGTCGGCGGACGTGACGCCGGCCCGGGTCGCGCTGACGACATAGCTGGACAGCGACATCTCGGCGGCGTCGAACTCGCCGAACCGGGCCATCCGGAAGAAGGTCTCCTCGACCGGCTGCGCCAGGTAGGTCAGGTCCACCCCGGCCGGGCGGACGCGTCCGTCCCGCAGGGCCTCCGTCCGGTCGTATCGTTCGCAGGCGAGAGTGATCGGGACGCTCACATCGGCTCCTCGGCGGTCTCAGGCGCCGGCTCATCGGCCCCTAAAGTAGGTATGAGCATACATACCCGGTTTCCCGGCAAGGAGACGACATGTCGCTGCGGCACGCCCTGCTCGCCCTGCTCGACGCGGGGCCGGCCACCGGATACGAGCTGGCCAAGCAGTTCGACGTGTCGGTGGCCTACCTTTGGAACGCGCCGCACTCGCAGATCTACCCGGAGCTGCGGCGGATGGAGGCCGCCGGGCTGATCGAGGCGGAGGCGCTGCCGCGCGGCGAACGCGGCACCAAACGCGCCTACTCGCTCACCGGCGACGGCGCGCGCGAACTCGCCCGCTGGGTGGCGGAGGTGGAGACCGCGCCGCCGGTGCGCGACCCCGCCTACCTCAAGGCGACCTACTACGAGTTCGGCTCCTTCGACCAGGCCCGGCGGCAGTTCCGCGCGCACCGCGACCACCACCGCGCGGTGATGGAGCACTGGCAGGCCCACATCATGCGGCTCCAGCGGCACGACACCCGCCTCCTGCGGCAGCGGCTCGACGGCGCCGATCCGCAGGCGCACGAGGCGATCGTCGCGTACAAGGTGCACGCCTACGAGGGGCTGGTGGAGCGGGCCCGGGCGGAGGTGGCCTGGGCCGAGCGCGGGCTCAGCCTGGTCGAGCGGCTGGACCACGGCAGCGCGATCCCGCCCGACCGGCCGACCGTGGTGCCGAAGGCGCCGGCCGTCGGCCGTCAGCGGCGGGATCCCGAGCCGGAGTGACAGTTTTCAGTATGTATGTATTGACGTAAACCTGGGGGCTGTGATCGGGTGACCGGCATCATCCGACGCGTCCCCGGGAGGACCGCGTGACCAGCTCCCCGTCCCACTCCGCAGCCGGGGCGTCCGCCTCCGCGGCACCGGCCGCCGAGTCACCCGCCTCCGATCCGTCCGCCCGCGAGGTCAACGGCCTCGGCGCGGTCGTCATCCTCACCTACCTCGGCCTGGGCCTGCAGCTGCTGCAGGTCGGGATCATCCCGCTGCTCGCCGCGATCGGTAAGTCCGTCGGCAGCAGCCCGGCCGACACCTCCTGGCTGGTGACCGGAAGCCTGCTCTCCGGCGCGGTGTTCCTCGCCGTCTTCTCCCGGCTCGCCGACCTCGTCGGCAAGAAGCCCGTCGTGCTGCTCGCCCTCGCCCTGGTCCTGGCCGGCTCCCTGATCGGCTGCTTCAGCAGCAGCTTCGGCTGGCTGGTGCTGGCCCGGGTGCTGATGGGCGCGGTCATGCCGATGCTCGCGCTGCCGGAGGCCATCGCCTCCGACACCATGGCGCCGCGCCGCGCCCGCACCACCATCGGCGCCATCCACACCGGGACCGGCGCCGGCATCTCCGCCGGACTGCTGCTCGGCGCGCTCGCCGCCACCGGCCACACCTCCTGGCGGGCGTTCTTCGTGGTCGGCGCGGTCGCCTCGGCGATCGGCCTGGTCGCGGTGGTCTTCGGCGTCCGCGACAGCGAGGAGCGCGCCTCCGGCGGGCTCGACGTGGTCGGCGCCGTACTGTTCGCGGCGGGCCTGGTCGGCGTGCTGCTGGCGATCACCGAGGGGCCCGGCTGGGGCTGGGGCTCCGGCCGGGTGCTGGGCAGCGGTCTCGGCGGGCTGGCCCTGCTCGTCGCCTGGTTCTTCCAGCAGCGCGCCGCCGCGCGCCCGCTGATCAGCGTCGAGCACCTCACCCGGCACTCGATCCGGCTGCCGTACGTGATGACCTTCCTCGCCGCGATCGGCATCTACAGCGCGCTCTCGGCCGTCACCCGCCTCGCGCAGACGCCCAAGGCCACCGGCGCGGGCTACGGCTGGTCGGCGATCGAGGTGGCCTGGTACGCGGTGCCGCAGCTGCTCGGCTCCGTCGTCGCCTTCTTCGTGATCCGGGCGCTGGTGCACCGGGGACGGCACCTCGCCGCGCTCACCGCGGGCCTCGCGCTGCTGGTGGTCAGCTTCGCGATCTACACGCCGCTGGTCGCCCACGCCGGCGGCACGCTGACCGCGCTGCTGGTCGACTCCACCGGCCTCGCCATCACCCTGGCCGTCACCCAGATGATCATCCTGCGCAGCGTGCCCCGGGCCGAGTCCGGGATCGCGGTCGGCCTCTCCGTGGTGCTCTACGCCGTCGGGAACTCGCTCGGCAGCGCGCTGGCCGCGTCCTTCTTCGCCGGGCACACGGTCGCCGGGACGGACCTGCCGAGCATCGGCGCCTACCGGCTGTCACTGCTGGTCTCCGGGGTGGCGGTGCTGCTCGCCCTCGCGCTGTGCGCGCCGCTCGCCCGCGGTCTGCGCGGCGCGGCACCCTCGGCGGACCCGGCCGGCGCGGCCACCGGAGCCGACGCAGACCCCGCCTCCGCGCACGGCCCCGCCTGACCGCCTGACCGCACCTCCGCCCGGCCGCACCGCGCACCTCCGCCCGGCTGCACCGCGCACCTCCGCCCGTCCGCCGACCGACCTGGAGCCGCCCGCCATGAGCACCCCCGACCTCGTACCGCTGCGCCGCCTGGTCTCCGACGCCTGCCGGGTGCTGGCCGCCCGGGGCCTCGCCGACGGCGTCCTCGGCCACGTCAGCCTGCGGGTCTCCGCCGAGACGCTCCTGGTGCGCTGCCGTGGGCCGCGGGAGCGCGGGCTGGCCTTCACCACACCTGCCGACATCCACCTGGTCGACCTCGACGGCGCCGCCGCGGGCCCGGGGGAGCTGGCCGGAGGCTGGGCCCCGCCGAACGAACTCCCGCTCCACACCGAGGTGCTGCGCACCCGGCCGGAGGTCGCGGCGGTGGTGCACGCACACCCGCCGGCGGTGGTGGCCGCGGACCTCGCAGGTCTCGGCATCCGCCCGATCGTCGGCGCCTACGACATCCCCGGCACCAGGATGGCGGCGGCGGGCATCCCGGTCCACCCGCGCGGCGTCCTGATCCGCAACCGGGAGCTGGCGGCGGAGATGACGGCCTCTCTCGGGGAGGCCCCCGCCGTCCTGCTCCGCGGCCACGGGCTGACCAGCACCGGCGCGAGCGTGCAGGAGGCGGTGCTGCGCGCGGTCTCGATCGACGGGATCGCGCGGCTCTCGCTGGAGGTGGTCAAGGCCGGCGGCACGCTCGTCGACCTCCCCGAGGAGGACCTGCGCGAGCTGCCCGACCTCGGCGCGGCCTTCTTCCAGGACACCGCCTGGCGGCACGAACTCGCCCGGCTCGGCTGAACCCGGTTCGCGGAGGCGGGGAGTGGGGAGCCGGGAGCGGGCGGGGAATCGAATGGCCGAAAATCCGCTGGCCGAAACCGCTGTCCGGAAGTGAAGGACGTCACGCCCCGCGGGATGGGCCGGGCGCGGTAGGTTCCTGCACCCAAGGGGGAGGAACTCCCGTGCGGGCAGGCGTGCGCCCGCCGGACCTCCCTTCGTGCACATGCCCCGTCGGTTCCCCCCTCCCGGACGAGAGGTGCAGGACATGTCCGATCACGAACCCGCCCACCACCCACCCCAGCCGGTGGCGACCCAGCGCATCGGTGTCGTAGCCGAGTCGACGCCGGGGGAGACGCGTGTGGCGGCCACTCCCACGACGGTCCGTCAGATTCTGAAGCTCGGGTACGAGGTCGTCGTCGAGTCGGGGGCCGGCGACGCCTCCGGCTTCACCGACCAGGCCTACACCGAGGCCGGAGCCTCCGTCGGCGACGCCTGGTCGGCCGACGTCGTCCTCAAGGTCAACGCCCCCACCGACGCCGAGATCGGCCGGCTCACCCGTGGCGCGACCCTGGTCGCCCTGCTCTCCCCGGCGCTCCGGCCGGAGCTGCTGGAGGCGCTGTCCGCCGCCGGCGTCACCGCGCTGTCGCTGGACGCCGTGCCGCGCATCTCGCGCGCGCAGTCGATGGACGTGCTCTCCTCGATGGCCAACATCGCCGGCTACCGGGCGGTGATCGAGGCCGCGCACGTCTTCGGGCGGTTCTTCACCGGCCAGGTCACCGCCGCGGGCAAGGTGCCGCCGGCGAAGGTCCTGGTGGCCGGGGCGGGAGTGGCCGGCCTGGCCGCGATCGGCGCCGCCTCCAGCCTGGGCGCCGTGGTCCGCGCCACCGACCCCCGCCCGGAGGTCGCCGACCAGGTGAAGTCGCTGGGCGGCGAGTACCTGCCGGTGAACGTGGTCCAGGAGGCCAGCACCGACGGCTACGCCAAGGCGACGACCGAGGACTACGACCGGGCCGCCGCCGCGCTTTACCACGAGCAGGCCCAGGACGTGGACATCATCGTCACCACCGCGTTGATCCCGGGCCGCCCGGCGCCGCGGCTGATCACCGCCGAGGACGTCGCGGTGATGAAGCCCGGCAGCGTGATCGTCGACATGGCCGCGGCCAACGGCGGCAACGTCGAGGGCACGGTCGCCGGCCGGGCCGTGGTCACCGACAACAACGTGACCATCATCGGCTACACCGACCTGGCCTCCCGGCTGCCGGCCCAGGCATCGCAGCTGTTCAGCACCAACGTGGTGAACCTGCTCAAGCTGCTCACGCCGGAGAAGGACGGCCGGCTGACGCTGGACTTCGAGGACGTCGTCCAGCGCTCGGTCACCGTGGTCCGCGACGGCGAGACCACCTGGCCCCCGCCGCCGGTCACGGTCTCCGCTGCGCCCGCGGCCCCCGCCGCGGCGACGGAGAAGGCCGCGCCGGAGCCGAAGCAGCCCTGGCTCACCCCGGTCCGCCGGATCGGCCTGATCGCCCTCGGCATGCTGGCCGTGTTCCTGCTGGTCGGCTTCGCACCCGCGCAACTCGCCCAGAACTTCACGGTGTTCGCGCTGGCGGTGGTGATCGGCTACTACGTCATCGGCAAGGTGCACCACGCGCTGCACACCCCGCTGATGTCGGTGACCAACGCGATCTCCGGGATCGTCGTGATCGGCGCCCTGCTGCAGATCGGGCACGAGAGCTGGATCGTCACCGTGCTCGCCACCGTGGCGATCCTCCTGACGAGCGTGAACGTCTTCGGAGGCTTCGCCGTCACCCGCCGCATGCTGTCGATGTTCTCGAAGGACTGAGGCCGAGATGACTTCCCTGACGGCCCAGCATTCGGCCGACCTCGTCGCCGCCGTGCTGTTCATCCTCAGCCTGGCCGGCCTCTCCCAGCACCGCACCTCCCGGGCCGGCGTGGTGTACGGCATCGCCGGCATGGCGCTCGCCCTGGTGGCCACGATCGTGGCGGCGGGCCAGAGCATCTCCGGCGGAGCCATCGCCCTGATACTGGTCGCGATGGCGGTCGGCGGAGCGGCCGGACTCTGGCGGGCGCGCCGGGTCGAGATGACCCAGATGCCCGAGCTGATCGCGGTCCTGCACAGCTTCGTCGGCCTCGCCGCCGTGCTGGTGGGCTGGAACAGCTACCTGGAGGTCGAGCGGCACGGGCACGCCCAGACCCGGATCGCCTCCGACCTGGTCGGCATCCACCACGCCGAGGTGTTCATCGGCATCTTCATCGGCGCGGTCACCTTCACCGGCTCGATCGTCGCCTTCCTCAAGCTGTCGGCACGGATCAAGTCGCGCCCGCTGACGCTGCCCGGCAAGAACGCCCTCAACCTGGGCGCGCTGGCCGTCTTCGTGGCGCTGACGGTGTGGTTCTGCATCAGTCCCTCGCTGGGGCTGATGATCGCGGTGACCGTGCTGGCGCTGGCCCTGGGCTGGCACCTGGTCGCCTCGATCGGCGGCGGCGACATGCCGGTCGTGGTCTCCATGCTGAACAGCTACTCCGGCTGGGCGGCGGCCGCGGCGGGCTTCCTGCTCGACAACGACCTGCTGATCGTCACCGGCGCGCTGGTCGGCTCCTCCGGTGCCTACCTGTCCTACATCATGTGCAAGGCCATGAACCGCTCCTTCCTCTCGGTCATCGCCGGCGGCTTCGGCATCGAGGCGCCGTCCGCGAGCAGCGAGGAGCAGGGCGAGCACCGCGAGGTGCGGGCCGCCGAGGCCGCCGAGATCCTCGCCCAGGCCGAGTCGGTGATCATCACCCCCGGCTACGGCATGGCGGTCGCGCAGGCCCAGCACCCGGTCGCCGAGCTCACCCGCCGGCTGCGCGAGCGCGGCGTCGAGGTGCGCTTCGGCGTCCACCCGGTCGCCGGCCGGCTGCCGGGGCACATGAACGTGCTGCTGGCCGAGGCGAAGGTGCCGTACGACATCGTCCTGGAGATGGACGAGATCAACGACGACTTCGCCTCCACCTCGGTGGTGCTGGTCATCGGCGCCAATGACACCGTCAACCCGGCTGCCGCCGAGGACCCGGGCAGCCCGATCGCGGGCATGCCGGTGCTCAAGGTCTGGGAGGCGGAGCAGGTGATCGTGTTCAAGCGCTCGATGGCCTCCGGCTACGCGGGCGTGCAGAACCCGCTGTTCTTCCGCGAGAACAGCGCGATGCTCTTCGGCGACGCCAAGCAGAGCGTGGAGGACATCCTGCGCGCGCTGCCGGAGGACGAGCGCGGCGGCGCGGGCCGCACCGCGCAGCGCGCGGGCGCCGCGGGCGCCGCGGGCTGAGCTCCGGGCCGACGGCGGGCGGTGCGGGAGGCGGCGTGCCTCCCGCACCGCTCGCCCGTGATTGCATGGGCCCATGGAGCTGGAGCTGCGCTGGCTGACCTCCTTCGTCGCGGTGGCGGAGGAGCTGCACTTCGCCCGCGCCGCGGACCGCCTGCACCTGGCGCCCTCGGCGCTCAGCGCGCAGATCCGCGCGCTGGAGTCGCACCTCGGCGTCCGGCTGATCGACCGCGGCCGGCGCACCCGCCCGGCGCTGACCAGCGCGGGCCAGGTCTTCCTGGTCGAGGCCGAGCGCACCCTCGCACAGGTGCGGCGCGCGCAGGCGGTCGGCCGGCAGGCCGGGCGCGGCGAGGCCGGCCACGTCGAGATCGGATACGTCGCCTCGGCCGCGTTCTCCGGCCTGCTCACCCGGGTGCTGCGCGGCTGCGCCGGACCCGGGCCCGGCTTCGAGTCCGGACTGACCCTGGGCGTCCGGGAGTTGGAGACCCCCGCGCAGCTGGCCGCGCTCGCGGCGGGGGACATCGACATCGGCTTCCTGCGCAGCCGCCCCCGCTATCCGGACGGCCTCACCGCCGTCTGCCTGCTCACCGAGGACGTGGTGGTGGCCGCCCCCAGCGGCAGCCCGGTGGCCGGGCAGCCGGCGGTCCCGGCCGCCGCGCTGCGCGGGGAGTGCTTCGTCGCCCCGCATTTCGACAGCGAGCACTTCGACGGCGAGGACGAGGAGCACGACCTGCGGGACCTGATCGGCAAGGTCGCCGCGCACGGCGGCTTCGAACCGCGGGTGGCGCCGCCGGTGCGCGACTTCGTCGCGGCGCTGACGCTGGTGGGGGCGGGGCTCGCGGTCGCCCTCGCCCCCGACTCGCTGCGCCGGGTGGCCGTGCCCGGGGTGGTCTACCGGCCGCTGGCCGACCTGCGGCTGACCACCCGCCTGGTCGGCGCCTACCGCACCGGCGAGACCTCCCCGGCCGTCCACACCGTCATCCAGCGCCTGCGCGCCGCGGCGGACGCCGCGACTCCGGCGGCGGATCGCACGGCGGATCCGGAGGCTCAGCGGTAGGCCGACTGCCCGGTCATCGCCTGGCCGATGACGAGGGTGTGGACCTCGCTGGTGCCCTCGTAGGTGAGCACCGACTCCAGGTTGTTGGCGTGCCGCAGCGGCGAGTACTCCAGCGAGATGCCGTTCGCGCCGAGGATGGTCCGGCACTCGCGGGCGATCGCGATCGCCTCCCGGACGTTGTTCAGCTTGCCGACGCTGACCTGCTCCGCGCTCAGCCGACCGGCGTCCTTCAGCCGTCCGAGGTGCACGGCGAGCAGCGCGGCCGTGCCGAGCGAGACGCCCATGTCGGCCAGCTTCTTCTGGGTGAGCTGGAACCCGCTGATCGGCCGGTCGAACTGGACCCGGCTGTCGGCGTAGGCCAGCGCGGTCTGCAGGCAGTCCCGGGCCGCGCCGACCGCGCCGAACAGGATGCCGAACCGGGCCTCGTTGAGGCAGGACAGCGGCCCGCGCAGCCCCCGCGCCTCCGGCAGCCGCGCGGAGTCGGGCAGCCGGACGTCCTCGAAGTGCAGCTCGGAGGTGATCGAGGCGCGCAGCGACATCTTCTGCTGGATGTTCCGGGTGGTGAACCCGCGGGTGCCGCGCGGGACCAGGAAGCCGCGGACGCCGTCCTCGGTCTGCGCCCAGACGGTCGCCACGTCGGCGATGCCGCCGTTGGTGATCCACATCTTGGAGCCGTTGAGGATCCAGTCGCCGCCGTCGCGGACCGCGCGGGTGCGCATGCCCGCCGGGTTGCTGCCGAAGTCCGGCTCGGTCAGGCCGAAGCAGCCGATGGCCTCGCCCGCGGCCAGGCGCGGCAGCCACTCCTGCTTCTGCGCCTCCGAACCCCACTTCCAGATCGAGAACATGGACAGCGAGCCCTGCACCGACACGAAGCTGCGGAAGCCGGAGTCCGCCGCCTCCAGCTCCAGGCAGGCCAGCCCGTAGGAGACGGCGTTGGTGCCGGCGCAGCCGTAGCCCTCCAGGTGCATTCCGAGCAGCCCCAACTTGCCCAGCTCGGGTGCGAGTTCGCGGGCGAAGTGGGCGTTCTCGAACCACTCGCCGATGTGCGGGCGCACCCGGTCGGCGAGAAAGGCGGCGACCGTGCGCTGGATCTCGCGCTCCTCGTCGCTGAGCAGCGAGGCGATGTCCAGCAGGTCGAGGGGGTCCTTCATGGGGGCGGTGCTCTTACTCATCTCCGGCTCCAGGAACGAGGGTCGGGGTGGGGGAGGGGCGGGCGGCCGGCGGTGCGGCCGGGGCCGACTGGTCCTGATGGCGCGTCAACTCGTCGGTGTGCTCGCCGAGTCGGGGTGGCGGCAGGCGGTACCGCGCCGGGGTGCCGCTGAGCGTGATGGGGTGGGCGACCTGCCGGGCGCCGGCCACCTCGACGACGGTCGGCAGGCCCAGCCGCTCGGCGTACGCGAAGGCCTCCGCCACGGAGTTGACCGGCCCGGCCGGCACCCCGGCCGCGAGCAGCTCCTCCGACCAGTGGTCGGCCCCGGCCGTGCCCAGGAGTTGGGTCAGCAGCTCGGTCAACTCCTCGCGGTGGGCCACCCGTTGCGGGTTGGTGCGGAAGCGCGGGTCCTCGGCCAGTCCGGGATCGCCGAGCACCGCCGCCAGCGCGGCGAACTGCCCGTCGGTGCCCACGGCGAGGGCGATCGGGCGGTCCGCGGTCGGGAAGGTGGCGTAGGGGGCGATGCTGGGGTGGGCGTTGCCCATCGGGCCTGGGACGACGCCGGCGACCGCGTACCCGGAGGCCTGGTTGACCAGCGCCGACAGCGCCGAGCTCAGCAGGTTCACCTCGACGTGCTGGCCCTGCCCGGTGGCCTCCCGGTGGCGCAGCGCGGCGAGGACGCCGAGGCCGGCGTGCAGGCCGGTGATCACGTCGATCAGCGCCACGCCGGCCTTGGTCGGCTCCCCGCCCGGCTGCCCGGTGACGCTCATCAGCCCGCCGACCGCCTGCACCAGCAGGTCGTAGCCGGGGACGGCGGCACCGGCGCCGCTTCCGAAGCCGCTGATCGAGCAGTAGACCAGGCCGGGATGCCGGGCGCGCAGCTCGCGCGGCCCGAGGCCGAACCGCTCCATCGTGCCGGGGCGGAAGTTCTCCACCAGCACGTCCGACTCGGCGACCAGCGCGCGGGCCCGCTCCCGCCCCTCCTCGGTGGCGAGGTCGAGGACCACCGAGCGCTTGTTGCGGTTGACCCCGAGGAAGTAGGTGGAGGTGCCCTCCCCGTCCGCCGGCGGGGACCAGGCACGGGTCCCGTCCCCGACCTCCGGCGGCTCGACCTTGACCACCTCGGCGCCGAGGTCGGCGAGGAGCATGGTCAGGTACGGCCCGGCGAGGACCCGCGAGAAGTCCGCGATCCGCAGCCCCGCCAGCGCCCCGCGCCCGCCGCCGTCGCTGCCGCCTTCGCCGTAGCCGTAGCCGTTGCTCGAGCCCTCGCCCACGCGTGACCTCCTCGTCCGCCGCTGGGGAACACCCTGGCCCGCTCCGCGAGCCCAGGTCAACGATCACCCGGCGCATCTTTGTGCGCCCACCGCGCAGAACACGCCGCCTCGGCGGGGCGCTGAGCGGAGTCGGACGCCGCCGCGGACATGTCATACGCTGGGTGCCCGCCCGGGCGCTCAGCGTGAACGAAACCTGTCATGAGTATTACAGTGGGGTTTCGGTTCGCCCAAGAACCGCATGGCGCCCCCGTCTTGGGCAACTCTCTGACGCGTGATCACATCTGGTACTCACGGGGGCGATGTGGCGGAAGCGGCCGCGGTTCACTCCTCCGGCCCGCCGCTGTCGCGACGTGCGCGGTGGTCGCCGCGGGAGGCCGCCCTCGGCATCGCCTTCTGCCTGCCCGCGCTGGCGGGTCTCGGCGTGTTCGTCGTCTTCCCGCTGTTCCAGGCGGTGTTCCTGTCGACGCGCAGCACGGACATCAACGGCAACCCGAGCCGTCCGGCCGGATGGTCCAACTTCTCCGCGCTGTTCACCGCGCAGTTCGGCGACGTCCTGCTGCACACGCTCCTCTTCACGCTCTTCGTGGTGGTCGTCGGCGTGGCGCTGCCGCTGGCGCTGGCCGTGCCGCTGGCGCAGCGGCTGCCGGGGATGAAGGTGCTGCGGACCCTGTTCACGCTGCCCTTCGCCTACTCGGCGTCGGCGGCGAGCGTGGTGTGGCTGCTGATGCTCGATCCCTCGATGTCGCCGGTCAACTGGCTGCTGCGGCTGGTCGGGATCACCCCGCCGGGCTGGACCACCGAGTCGCCGTGGGCGCTGCTCACGGTGGCCTGGGCCACGGTCTGGGTGGTGGGCGCCTTCAATCTGCTGGTGCTCGGCGCGGGCCTGGCGGGGGTGGACGAGGAGGTCGTCGAGGCGGCCCGGATCGACGGGGCCACCGGCGGGCGGCTGTTCGTCAGCGTGATCCTGCCGATGATCTCGCCCAGCGTGTTCTTCGCCGTGGTCACCACGACGCTCTCCGCGCTGCAGGCGCTGGGCCAGGTGCAGGTGATGACCGACGGCGGTCCGAACGGCAGCACCTCCACCCTGGTCTACTCGATCTTCAACCACGCCTTCGAGAACGGGAACAACGACTACGGGCTGGCCAGCGCCCAGGGGCTGGTGCTGCTCCTGGTCGGGATCGCGCTCGCCGCCGTCCAGTTCGGTCTGGTGGAGAGGCGGGTGCACTACACGTGAGCCGAACCGCGGACTCGACGCCGCCGGCCGTCCGGAGGCGGCGTTCGCTCAACGCCCCGAGCCGGGCGGTGACCGCCGCGACCTATTTCTGGCTCGCCGTCGCGGCCGTGGCTCTGCTCTTCCCCGTGCTGCTGACGGTCGTCGGCGGACTGCTCCCGGAGGGGCGGCTGGACAGCAGCCCGCCCGAACTCTTCGGCGGGCACTACTCCTTCGGCAGCTACGCGACGGCGCTGCACGAGAAGGTCGTGCCGCTGCTGCCGGCCTTCGGCAACTCGCTCTTCGTCGGTCTGGTCATCATGGCCGCGCACCTGATCACCTCCTGCCTGGCGGCGTACGCGCTGGTCTTCGTCCGCACCCCGCTGCGCAGGCCGGTGTTCTGGCTGGTGATGGCGACGATCATGGTGCCCTACGAGGCGATCGTGGTGCCCAACGCGCTCTTCGTGCGCAGCATGGGCCTGGAGAACAGCCGGTGGGCCCTGGTGCTGCCGTTCCTGGCCAACGGCTTCGGCGTCTTCCTGCTGCGGCAGGCCTTCCTGCAGTTCCCCGCCGAGCTGCGGCAGGCCGCGCTGATCGACGGCTGCGGGCACCTGCGGTTCCTGTTCTCGATCGTGCTGCCGGCCGTCCGGCCCTCGCTGACCGCGCTCGCCGTCTGGTCGTTCCTGCAGGGCTGGAACATGTACTTCTGGCCGCTGATCATCTCCTCCTCCAACAACTCGATGAACACCCTGCAGACCGGCGTCTTCGCGCTGCAGTCCAACGAGGGGACCCAGCACGCGCTGGTGCTGGCCGGCGTCACCCTCACCCTGATCCCGACCCTGCTGCTGGTGGTCTTCGGCCAGCGCTGGCTCGTGCGCGGCTTCATGGCCGGGGCCGTGAAGTGACGCTCTTACGTGAAGTGACGCTCCCGCGAACTGACGGACCCTCAGAACCGGTCACCCTCAGAAAGGTTCACACCACCGTGGATAGATCGCTCCGCCAGGTCATCGGCGCCCTGGCACTCGCGCTCGCCGCCGTCTCGGCCGCCGGCTGCTCCGCCGCCACCGGCTCCGGTGGCTCCTCCTCCGGCGCGAACAGCACCGCTGCCCCCGCCGCCTCGGCGCTGGACGGCAAGGGCGAGGTGGACGTCAGCTTCTGGCACGCCATGACCGGCACGAACGGCCAGGAACTCCAGACGCTGGTCGACCAGTTCAACAAGGCCCACGCCGGGAAGATCAAGGTCACCCTGAACTTCAAGGGCACCTACGACGACGCGCTCGCCGCCTACAAGAACGCCTCGCCGAGCCAGCGCCCCGACCTCATCCAGATGTACGACATCGGCACCCGCTACATGATCGACTCCAAGTCGATCATCCCGATGCAGTCCTTCATCGACACCGACAAGTACAGCGTCGCCGACATCCAGCCCAACATCGCCGGCTACTACACCGTCGACGGCAAGCTGTACTCGATGCCGTTCAACACCTCGATGCCGCTCCTGTACCTCAACAAGGAGGCGTTCGAGAAGGCGGGCCTGGACCCGGACAAGCCGCCGACCACGCTCGACGAGATCATGGCCGACGCCAAGAAGATCAAGGCGACCAAGGGCGAGACCGTCAGCTACGGCTTCGGCGCCTCGCTCTACGGCTGGTTCACCGAGCAGTGGGACGCCCTCGGCGACGTGACCACCTGCAACCAGGACAACGGCCGCACCGGCCGCGCCACCCAGGCCGACATCGACAACCCGACCAGCGAGAAGCTGCTGCAGTGGTGGCAGCAGATGGTCGACCAGGGCCTGGCCGAGAAGCTGGACAGCAACACCACCAACGGCGACAACGCCTTCGGCTCGGGCACGGTCGCGATGAGCCTGGAGTCCACCGGCTCGCTCGGCGGCTTCGTCCAGTCGGCGGCCCAGGCCAAGCACCCGTTCACGGTCGGCACCGGCTTCTTCCCGAAGGTCAGCGCGAGCGACGCGGGCGGCCCGATCATCGGCGGCGCCTCGCTGTGGACCGTGAACACCGGCAACTCGGCGAAGGAGCGGGCCTCCTGGGAGCTGGTGAAGTTCCTGGCGGACCAGAAGACCCAGGTCGCCTGGCACACCGCCACCGGCTACTTCCCGATCTCCAAGGGGGCCTTGGACGATCCGGCCGACAAGGCGTGGGTGGCCAGGAAGCCGCAGTTCCAGACCGCGATCACGCAGCTGCAGAACACCAAGCTGTCCTACGCCACGCAGGGCTGCTCGGTGGGCGTGATGCCCGACATGCGCAAGGACGTCGAGAACGCCGAGCAGGCCGTCGTGCTGCAGGGCAAGGACGTCAAGCAGTCCCTGGCCGCGGCCCAGAAGACGGCGGACGCCCAGATCGCCGCGTACAACGCCAAGCTGGGCTGACGGGTCGGCCCCCGGCCCGGGGCTGGATCGCAGTCGGCGGCCGACGCGGCCGTCCAGGGTCGCGTCAGCCGCCGTCCGGCTCCGGCTCGGGCTCCGGCTCGGGCTCCGGCTCGGCTTTCGTCCCCCGCTTCGCCGCGCGGCTCGGCTGGACGCGGAGCGGCTCGCCGGGCATCTTCGGGTGCTCCGGCGGGTAGGGCAGGTCGCCCAGCCCGTGGTCGCGCTCGTCGCGGGCGGCCAGCTCCAGGGCGGCGGTCAGGTCGAAGGCGTGCTCGTCCATCTCCGCGTGCAGGTCGCCGAGTTCGGCATAGCGGGCGGGCATCGTGGTGAGGTCGAAGTCGCGCGGGTGGACCTCGTCCAGCTCCGCCCAGCGCAGCGGCGCGGAGACCGGGGCGTGCGGGAACGGCCGCACCGAGTACGCCGAGGCGATGGTGCGGTCGCGGGCGGTCTGGTTGTAGTCGACGAAGATCCGCTCGCCGCGCTGCTCCTTCCACCACGCCGTGGTGACCTCCCGCGGACGCCGGCGCTCCAGCTCGCGGGCGACGGCGATCGCGGCCCGGCGCACCTGCGTGAAGGTCCAGCTCGGCGCGATCGGCACGAAGACGTGCAGCCCCCGCCCTCCGGAGGTCTTCGGCCAGCCCCGCAGGCCCAGCTCCTCCAGCACCCGCCGCAGCTCGTGCGCCGCGCGGACGGCGTCGGCGAAGCCGGTGCCCGGCTGCGGGTCGAGGTCGATCCGCAGCTCGTCGGGGTGCTCGGTGTCGGCGCGGCGCACCGGCCAGGGGTGGAAGGTCAGGCAGCCCCGGTTGGCCGCCCACAGGAGCACCGCGACCTCGGTCGGGCACAGTTCGTCCGCGGTGCGGCCGCTGGGGAAGGCGATCCGGGCGGTCGGGGTCCAGTCCGGGAGGTCCTTCGGGGCGCGCTTCTGGAAGAAGGATTCGCCGGTGACGCCGTCCGGGTAGCGCTGCAGCGTGGTCGGCCGTTCCCGCAGCGCCCGCAGCGCGCCCTCGCCCACCGCGAGGTAGTAGCGGGCGAGGTCCGCCTTGGTCAGGCCCCGCTCCGGGAAGTAGACCTTGTCCGGGTGGGTCAGCCGCACGGTCCGCCCGCCGGCCTGGAGCTCCAGCGCATCCGCCATGCCCTCACGCTAGGCCCGCGCCCGCCGCCGCGCCGCCCGGACGCGGGCGCCCGGGGCACCGCCCGGGCGGCGGCACCCGCGGGCGCGCGACGGGGAGCGCCCGCGCGCGCCGCGCCGCACACTCGGAGCATGGAGCTCCCCGTCATGCCGCCGGTGAAGCCGATGCTCGCCAAGCCCGCGTCGCGGATCCCGCCGGGCATGCAGTACGAGGCGAAGTGGGACGGCTTCCGTGCGATCGTGCACCGCGACGGCCCGGAGATCGTGCTGGGCAGCCGCAACGGCAAGCCGCTCACCCGCTACTTCCCCGAGCTGGCCGCCGCCCTGCTGGAGCGGCTGCCGCCGCGCTGCGTCGTCGACGGCGAGATCATCGTCGTCACCGGCGAACGGGTGGACTTCGACGCGCTGCAGGAGCGCATCCATCCCGCGCAGTCCCGGATCCGGCTGCTCGCCGAGCGCACCCCCGCCTCCTTCGTCGCCTTCGACCTGCTGGCGCTCGGCGACACCGCGTTGCTGGACACCCCGCTCGCCGAGCGCCGCGCTCTGCTGGAGCGCGAGCTGGCCGGCGCCACCGCGCCGCTGCACCTCGCCCCCGCCACCCGGGACCTCGCGCTCGCCGAGGAGTGGTTCGACCGCTTCGAGGGCGCCGGGCTCGACGGCGTCGTCGCCAAGGCGCTGGACCTGCCCTACCGCCCCGACCAGCGGCTCATGGTCAAGATCAAGCACCAGCGCACGGCGGACTGCGTGCTCGCCGGCTACCGCGAGCACAAGAGCGGGCCGGTGATCGGCTCGCTGCTGCTGGGCCTGTTCAACGAGGCCGGCCGGCTCCAGCACGTGGGCGTGGCCTCCTCCTTCACCGCGGCCCGCCGCGCCGAGCTGATGGCGGAGCTGGCGCCGCTGCGGATGGACGACCCGGCCGGCCACCCCTGGGCCGACTGGCGCAGCGAGCAGGCGCAGGCCGCCGACCGGCTGCCGGGCGGGCAGAGCCGATGGACCGGCGACCGCACCCTGGAGTGGACGCCGCTGCGGCCCGAGCGGGTCTGCGAGGTCGCCTACGAGCACATGCAGGGCGACCGCTTCCGGCACACCGCCCGCTTCCTCCGCTGGCGCCCCGACCGCGACCCGGGCAGTTGCACCTACGCCCAGCTGGAGGAACCGGTGAGCTACGACCTCGACCGCGTGCTCGGCGGCTGACCGGCCGCGAAGCGGCGGGGGAGTGCGGCCGGGATCACGCGGGCCCGGGCCCGGTCCCAGGTGGGGCGCTGGATAGCATGGTCGCACCCTCACCTTTCGGAAAGATGTGCTAGTGACTGTCAACGACGACGTGTTCACGGACTGGAAAAACCGCGAGGAGATCGCGGAGGCGATGATCCCGATCATCGGGAAGCTGCAGCGCGAGCGGGACGTCACAATCCTGCTGCACAGCCGCTCCCTGGTGAACAAGTCGGTGGTCAGCATCCTCAAGACCCACCGGTTCGCCCGGCAGATCGCGGGCGAGGAGCTCTCGGTCACCGAGACCTGGCCCTTCCTCCAGGCCCTCAGCACCCTGGACCTCGGTCCCGCCCAGATCGACATCGGGATGCTCGCCGCCCTGTACAAGACCGACGACTGCGGCCTGAGCGTGGAGGAGTTCACCGCCCACGCGGTCGCAGGCGCCACCGGCGAGAACAAGCTGGAGCGGCGGCAGCCGCGCGACGTGGTGCTCTACGGCTTCGGCCGGATCGGCCGCCTGCTGGCCCGGCTGCTCATCGAGAAGGCCGGCTCCGGCAACGGCCTGCGGCTGCGCGCGATCGTCGTGAGGCAGAGCGGCAGCGCCGCCGAGGACCTGGTCAAGCGCGCCTCGCTGCTGCGGCGCGACTCGATCCACGGCCAGTTCCAGGGCACCATCACGGTCGACGAGCAGAACTCGCTGATCATCGCCAACGGCAACGCGATCAAGGTCATCCACTCGGACGACCCGGCCTCCGTCGACTACACCGCCCACGGCATCGACAACGCCATCCTGATCGACAACACCGGCCGCTGGCGCGACCGCGAGGGGCTCTCGCAGCACCTCAGGCCCGGCATCGCCAAGGTCGTCCTCACCGCGCCCGGCAAGGGCGACGTGCCCAACATCGTGCACGGCGTCAACCACGACACGATCAAGCCGGACGAGCAGATCATCTCCTGCGCCTCCTGCACCACCAACGCGATCGTGCCGCCGCTCAAGGCGATGGCCGACCGCTACGGGGTGCTGCGCGGCCACGTCGAGACCGTCCACTCGTTCACCAACGACCAGAACCTGCTGGACAACTACCACAAGGCCGACCGCCGCGGCCGGTCCGCGCCGCTCAACATGGTCATCACCGAGACCGGGGCCGCCTCCGCCGTGGCCAAGGCGCTGCCGGAGCTGAAGGCGCCGATCACCGGCAGCTCGATCCGCGTCCCCACCCCGGACGTCTCGATCGCGATCCTCAACCTGCGCCTCGGGCGGGAGGCCGAGCGCGGGGAGGTGCTGGAGTACCTGCGCGAGGTCTCGCTGACCTCGCCGCTGCGCCGCCAGATCGACTTCACCACGGCGCGGGACGCGGTCTCCAGCGACTTCGTCGGCTCGCGGCACGCGTCGATCGTCGACGCCGGCGCGACCAAGGTGGACGGCGACAACGCCATCCTCTACCTCTGGTACGACAACGAGTTCGGCTACTCCTGCCAGGTCGTGCGGGTGGTCCAGCACGTCTCCGGCGTCGAGTACCCGACGTTCCCGGCGCCCGAGCCGGCGGCCTGACGCCGCCGCGCCGCCGCCGCTGAGACGACGACGAAGGGGCCTCCCGCCGATCGCGATCGGCGGGAGGCCCCTTCGTCGTGTGCGTGACCGGCTCAGACGGTCGTGACGACCTGCTCGTAGGAGAGCCGCGGGCTGCGCGGGAACCAGGCGTTCTCACCCGGCTTGCCGATGTTGACGACCATCAGCGGGGTGTGGTCGTCGTCCAGGAACTCCTTGCGGACGCCCTCCAGGTCGGCGCCGGTCATCGGGCCGGCGGCCAGGCCGGCGGCGCGCAGGCCGATGATGAAGTAGGCGGCCTGCAGCGTGGCGTTCAGCGCGGCGCTCTGCGCGCGGCCCTCCCGGCCGAAGCCCTCGAAGAGGTCCTTCGCGCCCTCGAAGTGCGGGAAGAGCTGCGGCAGCTCCTCGTGGAACTCGGTGTCCGCGGAGAGGATCGCGACCAGCGGGGCGCTCGCGGTCTTCTGCTGGTTGCCCTCGGACATGAGGGCGACCAGGCGCTCGCGGGCCTCGGCGGAACGGACCAGGGTGATCCGCAGCGGCGACTGGTTCATCGAGGTCGGCCCGTACTTGATCAGGTCGTAGACGGCCTGGATCTGCTCGTCGGTGACGGGCTCGTCGGTGAACGTGTTCGCGGTCCGCGCCTCGCGGAAGAGCAGGTCCTGTGCGGCGGCGTCGAGCGCGAGAGTCATGGCGTTACCTTCGCTGTCAGGGGATGCGCTGATCGGTACGGGGACGACGATACCGCGCGTGAAGTTCAACGTTCAACCACAATGTCTGTGACCGCCGTCACATGCCCTCTCTCACGGCGTGAGCGCCGCCGCGAGGACCTCCTGGCCGGCCGCGCGGTCGCCGGCCCAGGCGAGGCCCGGCGCGTCCGCGGGCAGCCGCTTCCACAGCGCCAGCAGCAGCGCCTCCGCCGTGCCGGAGAGCTCGGCGACGGGCTCACCGGGGCCCCAACTCCAGCTCTGCCCGGTGTCGGTGGCGCGCAGGGCGACCGCCTGCCGCGGCGCCTCGATGCGCTCCCTCTTCACCTGCCGTGGCGCCATGGTGTCGAAGACCTCGGCCACCCCGTCCGCCGCCAGGGCGGGATCGAGCGGGTCCGGCTCACCGAGCGCGTTCTGCGCGTCCCAGCGGTGGATCAACGTCTCCTGGGCCCGGCGCCGGCGCCAGAAGCCGACCGTGCGCGGCCGCCAGAAGGTCCACGCGTCGGCCTCGGGGTCGGTGGCGAGCGCGGACATCAGAGCCTCGACGGAGCGCTCGTACCAGGCGCGCAGCTCCGCGTCGTCCGCGGGCGCCGGCCCGACGTCGTAACGGCCGTGCTTCTCGGTGATCGCGGCGGCCGCCCAGTGGTTGCCCTTGCCCATGTGCTCCACGAGGTCCCGCAGGGTCCAGTCCCCGCAGTGCGGGACCGGCGCCGCGAGCTTCTGGCCGGGGGTCAGCAGCGCGCCGATGGCGTCGCTCTCGCGACGCACGAGGTCGAGATAAGGGAGGTGAGTGGTCACGAGCGGGACCCTAACCGGCGCCTCCACCAGCGGTCCACACCGTTCCGTCACCGTACCCCGGGCGGACTTCCGTGCCGCGACCGTCTCTGACGGACCGTCAGGCAACTGAAATCGGCCAGACACCGCGCTGAACAGGCGCGTCACGGAAGTTCAGGGTTCCCCCGCGGGTCGGCCGCCCGGGCGCAGGGTAGAACGCGACCATGCTGCTGCACATCGTCTATCTGCTCATCATCGGCCTGGTCGCGGGCGCGATCGGCCGGCTGCTGCTGCCGGGCAAGGACCCCTTCAGCCTGTTCGGCACCATCGTGGTCGGCGTCGCCGGCTCCCTGCTCGGGGGCTTCATCGGCGACGAGATCCACTACCACCACTGGTCGCACACCTTCCACACCAGCGGACTGATCGGCTCGGTCGTGGGAGCCCTCATCATCGTGATCATCGCCCGGATCGTCCGCGGGGGAGGCGGCGGGCGCGACCGCGACGACCGCGTCCGGGACTGATGCCCGCCTCCCGCTCCCGGCGCGCGTGCGGCCGCCTACAGTGGCGGCGTGCCGCGCGCGCGTGCGGCAGGAGGGGAGCCCACCAGTGAACGACGCAGTGCCCGAGCCCGCCGCCCGCACCCACGCCGCCCCCCACGCCGACCTGCCGTCAGGGTCCGCGGCGGCGGAGGCCGGTGCCCTGGTCCTCGGGGGCGGAGGCGTCGCCGGGATCGCCTGGCTGACCGGCCTGCTGCTCGGCCTCGCCGAGGGCGGGCTGGACATGAGCGGCGCGGATCCGGTGATCGGCACCTCCGCCGGGTCCGTGGTCGCCGCCCAACTGCTCTCCGGCGTCACGCTGGAGGAGCTGTACGCCCGGCAGACCGAACCCGGCCGCCAGGTCCGCGAAATCGCGGCCGAGTTCGATCCGGACTCCTTCGGCGAGCAGCCGGCCCGGCTGCTCGCCTCCCCGCCCGCGACCCCCGCCGAGCACGCGGCGCTCCGCCGGGCGGCGGGAGCCTTCGCCATGGCCGCCGAGACCGTCGCCCTCGAGGCCCGGCGCGCGGTGATCGCCGAACGGCTCCCCTCCCACGACTGGCCGAGCGGGCCGGGCCGGGACCTGCGCATCACCGCCGTCTGCGCGGAGACCGGTGAGCTGCGCGTGTTCGACCGGGCATCCGGGGTGCCGCTGGTCGACGCGGTGGCGGCGAGCTGCGCCGTGCCCGGCATCTGGCCGGCGGTCCCCATCGGCGGCGAGCACTACATGGACGGCGGGGTCCGCTCGAACGACAACGCCGACCTCGCCCTGGGCGCCTCCCGGGTGCTCGTGCTCTCGCCCCTCGGCGAGGTCGGGCTCTTTCCCTCCGAGGCCCCGCTGGACCAGAGTGTGGCCGGCCTCCGTGCCGCCGGGGCCCGGGTCGCCGTGGTCACCCCCGACGAGGCGTCCCGCGAGGCCTTCGGCCCCAACCCGCTCGACCCCGCGACCCGGCGGCCCGCCGCCGAGGCCGGCCGCGCGCAGGGGCTGGGGTTGGGCCGGCTCGAGGGGCGCTAGCGGGCCGGAGCGGCGCGCCTCCGCGCGGAGCCGCGCGAAGACGTCACGATCGAGGGGCAGTTCACTGGCACACAGTGTCAGTGCCTGCCCCTCGGCCATGCATGGAGCGAGAAGATCCGGGTAATCACTGGCACCGGGTGCCTTCCAACTGGCACGGTGTGCCACTAGTCTTCTCCTGGCCGGGCCCGAACGATGAAGGGAACGAACCGTGATGTTCCGGAAGATCCTCGTCGCCAACCGCGGCGAGATCGCGATCCGCGCGTTCCGCGCCGGCTACGAGCTCGGTGCGCGGACGGTCGCGGTCTTCCCGCACGAGGACCGCAACTCGCTGCACCGCCTCAAGGCCGACGAGGCCTACGAGATCGGCGAGCCGGGCCATCCGGTCCGCGCCTACCTCTCGGTGGACGAGATCGTCCGCGCCGCCCGCGAGGCCGGCGCCGACGCCGTCTACCCGGGGTACGGCTTCCTCTCCGAGAACCCCGAGCTGGCGCGCGCCTGCGAGGCCGCCGGCATCACCTTCGTCGGCCCCAGCGCCGACGTGCTGGAGCTGACCGGCAACAAGGCCCGCGCCGTCGCGGCCGCCCGGGAGGCCGGCGTGCCGGTCCTGGGCTCCTCCGCGCCCTCCACCGACGTGGACGAGCTGGTCGCCGCCGCCGGGGAGCTGGGCTTCCCGGTGTTCGTCAAGGCGGTCGCGGGCGGCGGCGGTCGCGGGATGCGGCGCGTCGACGGGCCCGGAACGCTGCGCGAGTCGATCGAGGCGGCGGCCCGCGAGGCCGAGTCCGCCTTCGGCGACCCGACGGTCTTCCTGGAGAAGGCCGTCGTCGACCCCCGGCATATCGAGGTGCAGATCCTCTCCGACAGCCAGGGCGGCGTGGTCCACCTCTTCGAGCGCGACTGCTCGCTGCAGCGGCGCCACCAGAAGGTCATCGAGCTGGCCCCCGCGCCCGGCCTCGACCCCGAGGTCCGCGAGCGGATCTGCGCCGACGCGGTCCGCTTCGCCCGGCAGATCGGCTACCGCAACGCCGGCACGGTCGAGTTCCTGCTCGACCCCGAGGGCCGGCACGTCTTCATCGAGATGAACCCGCGCATCCAGGTCGAGCACACGGTCACCGAGGAGGTCACCGACGTCGACCTGGTCCAGGCGCAGCTGCGGATCGCCTCCGGCGAGACCCTCGCCGACCTCGGCCTCGCCGAGCAGTCCTCGATCCGGCTGCGCGGCGCCGCGATGCAGTGCCGGATCACCACCGAGGACCCGGCCAACGGCTTCCGCCCCGACACCGGCACCATCAGCGCCTACCGCTCGCCCGGCGGCTCCGGCATCCGGCTCGACGGCGGAACCGCCCACGCCGGCACCGAGATCAGCGCGCACTTCGACTCCATGCTGGTCAAACTCACCTGCCGGGGCAGGGACTTCGAGACCGCCGCGAACCGCGCCCGGCGCGCGCTCGCCGAGTTCCGGATCCGCGGCGTCTCCACCAACATCCCCTTCCTCCAGGCGGTGCTGGACGACCCGGACTTCCGCGCCGGCCAGGTCACCACCTCCTTCATCGAGCAGCGCCCGCACCTCACCACCGCCCGGCACTCCGCCGACCGCGGCACCCGCCTGCTCACCTACCTCGCCGACGTCACCGTCAACAGGCCGCACGGCGAGCGGCCGGCGCTCCCCGACCCGGCGCTCAAGCTGCCGCGGGCCGAGGGCCCGCACGCGCAGGGCCTCCCGCCGGCCGGCTCGCGCCAACTCCTAGCCGAACTCGGCCCGGAAGGCTTCGCGCGGCACCTGCGCGAGTCGCCCACCATCGGCGTCACCGACACCACCTTCCGCGACGCCCACCAGTCCCTGCTGGCCACCCGGATCCGCACCCGCGACCTGCTGGCCGCCGCGCCCGCCATCGCCCGCACCACCCCGGAGCTGCTCTCCCTGGAGTGCTGGGGCGGCGCCACCTACGACGTGGCGCTGCGCTTCCTCGCCGAGGACCCCTGGGAGCGGCTGGCCGCGCTGCGCGAGGCGGTGCCCAACATCTGCCTGCAGATGCTGCTGCGCGGCCGCAACACCGTCGGCTACACGCCCTACCCGACCGAGGTCAGCGACGCCTTCGTGGCGGAGGCCGCGGCCACCGGGATCGACATCTTCCGGATCTTCGACGCCCTCAACGACGTCGACCAGATGCGCCCGGCGATCGACGCGGTCCGCGCCACCGGCAGCGCCGTCGCCGAGGTCGCCCTCTGCTACACCGGCGACCTCTCCGATCCGGGCGAGCGGCTGTACACCCTCGACTACTACCTCCGCCTCGCGGAGAAGATCGTGGCGGCCGGCGCGCACGTGCTGGCGGTCAAGGACATGGCCGGGCTGCTGCGCGCGCCCGCCGCCGCGACGCTGGTCTCGGCGCTGCGCCGGGAGTTCGACCTCCCCGTGCACATCCACACCCACGACACCGCCGGCGGCCAGCTGGCCACCTACCTGGCCTCGATCCGGGCCGGCGCGGACGCGGTGGACGGCGCCTCGGCGCCGCTGGCCGGCACCACCTCGCAGCCCTCGCTCTCCGCGATCGTCGCCGCCACCGACCACTCCGACCGGCCCACCGGGCTCGACCTGCGTGCGGTCTGCGACCTGGAGCCCTACTGGGAGGCCGTGCGCCGGGTCTACGCGCCCTTCGAGGCCGGGCTGCCCGCGCCGACCGGCCGGGTCTACCACCACGAGATCCCCGGCGGGCAGCTGTCCAACCTCCGCACCCAGGCCGTCGCGCTGGGGCTGGGCGACCGCTTCGAGGAGATCGAGGCGATGTACGCGGCCTCGGACCGGATGCTCGGAAGGCTGGTCAAGGTCACCCCGTCCTCCAAGGTCGTCGGCGATCTGGCGCTGCACCTGGTCGGCGCGGGCGTCCCGGCGGCCGAGTTCGAGGCCGAGCCGGGCCGGTTCGACATCCCGGACTCGGTGATCGGCTTCCTGCGCGGCGAGTTGGGAACCCCGCCCGGCGGCTGGCCGGAGCCGTTCCGCAGCCGGGCGCTGGCCGGGCGCGCCGAACCCCGCCCGGCCCCCGAGCTGTCCGCCGAGGACCGCGAGGGACTGGAGAAGGACCGCCGCGCCACCCTGAACCGGCTGCTCTTCCCCGGCCCCACCAAGGAGTTCCTCAACCACCGTCAGGCCTTCGGCGACACCGGGGTGCTGGACAGCCGCGACTTCTTCTACGGCCTGCAGCCGGGCGAGGAGTACGCGGTGGACCTGGAGCCCGGCGTGCGGCTGCTGATCCGGCTGGAGGCCGTCGGCGAGGCCGACGAGCGCGGAATGCGGACCGTGATGGCCACGCTCAACGGCCAGTTGCGGCCGATCCAGGTCCGCGACCGGAAGGCGGCGGCCGACATCCCGCAGGCCGAGAAGGCCGACCGTGCCGACCCCGGCCACATCGCGGCGCCCTTCGCCGGCGCGGTCACGCTCGCCGTCGCCGAGGGCGACGAGGTCGCGGCCGGCGCGACCGTCGCCACCATCGAGGCCATGAAGATGGAGGCCGCCATCACCGCCCCGCGCGCCGGCCGGGTCGCCCGCATCGCCACCCACCGCGTCCAGCAGGTCGAGGGCGGCGACCTCATCCTCGAGGTGCGCTGACGCGCGAACGGGCCCGGGCCGGCGCGGCCCGGGCCCGCACGCGTGCGGGGTGCGGGACGTCAGAGGCGCTCGGCGGCCTCGACGAGGTTGGTGAGGAGCATGGCCCGGGTCATCGGCCCGACCCCGCCGACCGCGGGGGAGAGCGAGCCGGCGACCTGCGCGACCTCCGGGTGGACGTCGCCGAGGATGCCCTCGACGGTCCGGGTGATGCCGACCGAGAGCACCGTCGCGCCGGGCTTGATCCAGTCCGGGCGGACCAGGTGCGCGACGCCGGCCGCCGCGACCACCACGTCGGCGACCCGGGCGTGCGCGGCGACGTCCAGGGTGGCCTCGTGGCAGAGCGTCACCGTGGCGTGCTCGGTGGGCCGGGTCAGCATCAGGCCCAGCGGGCGGCCGACGGTGAGTCCGCAGCCGATCACGCAGAACTGCCGGCCGGTGATCTCGACGTCGTTGCGGCGCAGCAGGTCGATGATGCCGCGCGGGGTGCAGGGCAGCGGAGCGGGCGTGCCGAGCACCAGCTTGCCGAGGTTGGTGGGGTGCAGGCCGTCCGCGTCCTTGGCGGGGTCGACCAGCTCCAGCACCTTGTGGGTGTCGATGTGCGGGGGCAGCGGCAGCTGGACGATGAAGCCGGTGCAGGCCGGGTCCTCGTTGAGCCGCCGGACGGCCGCCTCCACCTCCTCCTGGGTGGCGGTGGCGGGCAGTTCGACGCGGATCGACTCGATGCCGACCTGGGCGCAGTCGCGGTGCTTGCCGCCGACGTAGGAGCGCGAGCCCGGGTCGTCGCCGACCAGGATGGTGCCCAGGCCCGGGTGGATCCCGCGGGCCTTGAGGGCCTCGACGCGGGCGGTGAGTTCTCGTTTGATGTCGGCGGCGGCTGCCTTGCCGTCGAGAAGCGCGGCGGTGGTCACGGGCGGGGCCTTTCGGGCGGCGGTCGTCACACGAGGACGCCGCGCGGCCCGTTGCTCGCGGCCGCACGGGGTGTCACCCCCAGTTTATCCGCCCGCCGCCGCTTCCCGTGCCCCCGGAAGTCCCCCGGAAGCCCGCCGGACGAGCGTCGGGCGACCGTGCCCGACATGCGGCGACGCCACACGGCGACGGCGTCGGCCGCATGCGGCAGGGCCCGCCCCCGGTGAAGGGGACGGGCCCTGTGCGGCGCGCGGGCGGTGGGCGGCGCAGGGGCCCACCCGCCGCGCGTCAGCCGACGGTGATCTCCGCGTGCCGGCGCCGGGTGTGGTCCAGCGTGCGGACCTCGCCGGTGAGCGTCGCCGCCGCGGTGAGCCGCGGCTCCTGCGCGGAGGCGGAGAACCGCAGTTCCAGCCTGCCCGGCTCGACCCGCCGCTTCCCGTCGCGCCCGGTGAAGGACGCCAGGTCGGCCGGCAGCTCGACGGTGACCCGCCGCGACTGCCCGGGCTCCAGCGGCACGCGCCGGTAGGCGATCAGCCGCTGCACCGGCAGCACCACCGAGGCCACCGGGTCGTGCAGATAGACCTGCAGCAGCTCGGTCGCGGGCCGCTCACCGGTGTTGGTGAGGGTCAGCGCGTAGCGCAGCGTCCCGTCGGTGGCGGCCTCGCCGGCCAGCACCTCCAGGTCGCTCCACTCGGTGGTGGTGTACGACAGGCCGTGGCCGAAGGCGTACGCCGGCGTCGGGTCGATCGTGGTGACGTCGGTGGCCTGGGCCAGCGGCGCGCCGAGGTAGGTCGACGGCTGCGGGCCGGGGCCGCTCGGCACGGACACCGGAAGGTGCCCGGACGGCTCGACGGCGCCGGTCAGCACCTGCGCCAGGGCGCGGGTGCCCTCCTCGCCCGGGAAGAAGGTCTGGACGATCGCCGAGGCCTTCTCCGGAGCGCTTCCCAGGTGGTACGGGCGGCCGGCGAACAGCACGACGACCGTCGGGGTGCCGGTGGCCAGCACGGCCTCCAGCAGCTCCCGCTGGACGCCGGGCAGCGACACGTCCTCGGCGTCGCAGCCCTCGCCGGTGGTGCCGCGGCCGAACAGGCCGGCCCGGTCGCCGAGCGCGACCACGGCCAGGTCGGCGTCGCGGGCGGCGGCCACCGCGGCGGGGATGCCGCTGGTGTCGCCGTCGTCGATGCCGGTGCCGAGCAGCGTGGTGAACTCGGAGTCCGGCAGTTCGGCGGTGAGCGCCTCGCGCAGCGTGGGCAGCTCCAGGCCGACCGGCACCTCCGGGTGGTGCGCGCCGACGTGCAGGGGGAAGGAGTAGCAGCCCAGCACGGCGGTGCCGGCCTCGGCGGTCGGGCCGAGCAGGGCGATCCGCGCCGGGGCCTTGCCGGCCGCGGCGTCCAGCGGCAGGGTGCCGTCGTTGCTGAGCAGCACCACGGCCTCCTCGGCCAGGCGCCGGGCGAGCACCCGGTTGGCCTCGGGGTCGAGGTCGACCTTGCCGCGCAGCTCCTCGATGTCCACCGCGTCGAGGTTCTCGCGGGTGACGCCGAGCTCGGCCAGCGCCGGCGGGACCGGGTCCCAGTCGGCGTCGAGCAGGCCGAGGTCGAGCTTCTGCAGCAGCACCCGGCGCAGCGCCCGGTCGACCAGCTCCTCGCTGACCTCCCCGGCCTCGACGGCCCGGGCCAGCGGCTCGCCGAAGGCGGCCACGGTCGGCAGCTCGACGTCGACGCCGGCCTCCAGGGCCAGGCCCGCGGCGTCCGCGGGGCCCTCGGCGACGTTGTGCAGGGCGTGCAGGAAGGTGATGCCGAAGTAGTCGGCGACGACCGTTCCCGTGAAGCCCCAGGTGTCCCGGAGCAGGCCGGTGAGCAGCTCGTGGTCGGCCGCCGACGGGATGCCGTCGGTGTCGGTGTAGGCGTGCATCACCGAGCGGGCGCCGCCCTCGGCCAGGGCCATCTCGAACGGCGGCAGGATCACGTCCGCCCGCTCGCGCGGACCCATCGACACCGGGGCGTGGTTGCGACCGGCCTTGGAGGCCGAGTAGCCGGCGAAGTGCTTGAGGGTGGAGACGATTCCGGTCTCCTCAAGGCCCGCCACGTACGCGGTCGCGATCGTGCCGACCAGGTACGGGTCCTCGCCGATGGTCTCCTCGACCCGGCCCCAGCGCATGTCCCGGGCCACGTCGAGCACCGGCGCGAGCGCCTGGTGGATGCCGACGCGGACCAGGTCGCGGCCGATCGCCCGGGCGGTCTCGCGGACCAGCTCGGGGTCGAAGGAGGCGCCCCAGGACAGCGGGACCGGGTAGGCGGTCGCGCCCCAGGCGGCGAAGCCGGCCAGGGACTCCTCGTGCGCCACGGCCGGGATGCCGAAGCGGCCGGCCTCGGCGATCCGCCGCTGGGTGCGGGCCAGGGACAGCGCCCCCAGCGCCGGGTCGACCGGGGCCGTCCCGAACGGCCGGGTGAGCTGGCCGAGGCCGTCGGGGACCAGGGTGTCCAGGTCGGGCACCTTGTCGACGTTCTCGCTCTGGTACGGGGCGACCTGGCCGCCGTCCTCGGAGGCGCCGACCCACACGCCGAACAGCTGGTGGATCTTCTCCCGCAGGGTCATGGCCTTCACCAGGGCCTCGACGCGCTCGGCGGGCTCCAGCGAGCGGTCGTGCCACGGTGCCGACGGCACCGGCGGAAGGGGGGACTCGCTGGACGTGCTCTCGGTGGTCACTTTCCTCCGACTCCCATCAGACCCTGGACCAGGGCCCTACGGGCGAACAGGTAGACGAGCAGGATCGGGATCATCGACATCAGCACGGCGGCCAGCAGCCCCGGCACGTTGACGCCGAAGGCGGTCTGGAAGTCGTACAGGCCGAGCGTGATGACCTTGCTGGAGTCCGACTGCGTCAGCACGAGCGGGAAGAGGAAGCCGTTCCACGCCTGGAGGGCGGAGAAGACGATGATCGTCGACAGCCCGCTCTTGGACAGCGGCATCACCAGCGTGAAGAACACCCGCCAGGACGACGCCCCGTCGATGGCCATCGCCTCGTACAGCTCGGAGGTGATGTCGCGCATAACCCCGGAGAGGATCAGTGTGCACACCGGCAGGCAGAACGCCGCGGTCGGCAGGATGACGCCGATCAGGTTGTCGTACAGCCCGGCCTTGCTGATCAGGTAGAAGACCGGGATGATCACGGCCTGCGCCGGGATGGCGAGGCCGAGCAGGAACATCCGGAACACCGAGGTCGCCACCAGGCCGCGGGCGCGCACGATCGCGAACGACAACGGCGGCACCAGGATCACCACGATCGCGACCACCGCGGCGGTCAGGATCAGGGTGTTGAGGAAGTAGTGCCCGAAGCCGGTGTGGAAGTCCGACGTGAAGTTCGAGAACGTCCAGTGCTTCGGCCACGACAGCGGACCGCCGTGGTTGAAGTCGCTCTGCTTCTGCAGCGACGCCGAGATCATCACGTAGATCGGCAGGCCGACCAGGATCAGCCAGACGACCGAGCCGAAGCCGGCGAAGATGTTGGGGCGGCGGCGCATCTCAGATCCCCTCGTTGACGCTGCGCATCTCGTCGTAGCGGGAGACCCGGACGACGATGAGCGAGATGATCGTGGCGACCACCACCAGGAGCAGGCCGATGGCCGCACCGGTGCCGAAGTCGAAGCCCTGGAACGCCTGCTTGTACATGTAGTAGGCGCTGATGGTGGTGTCGGTCCCGGGGCCGCCCTGGGTGAGGATCAGGACCGTGTCGAAGGTGGTCAGACCGCCGACGACCATGAGGATCACCGAGGTGATCATCGCGTTGCGCAGCTGCGGCAGCGTGATGTGCCAGAACTGCCGGATGGTGCCGGCGCCGTCGATCGAGGCGGCCTGGTAGAGCACGTGCGGCACGGAGCGCGCGGCGCCCTGGTAGATCAGCGTGTGCAGCGGGGTGTACTGCCAGGCGGCGACCCACACCAGCACGCCGATGGCGGTGGCCTGGTGGCCGAAGAGGTTGCCGTTGCCGAACAGCCAGGTCAGCTGGGAGGGCAGACCGAAGTTCGGGTCCAGCAGCGCCCGCCACAGCACCGAGATCGCGGTCCCGGAGAGCAGCAGCGGCACGAAGTAGATGGCCGAGAGCACCGCGCGGTTCTTCTGGTAGCCCGCGGCCCAGACGCCCAGCAGGACGCTGAGGGGGGTCTGGATGACGACGCCGAGAAGCGTCAGCAGGACGCTCAGCCACAGCGACTTGAGCATCACCGGGTCGTGGAACAGCTTGGTCCAGTTGGCCATTCCGGCCCACTGCGGAGAGCCGAGCCCGCTCCACGAGGTGAAGGAGAGCACGGCCACCAGGACGAGCGGCACCAGGGCGAAGAGGCCGAAGAAGATGGCGGCGGGGGCCGCCCAGATGACACCTGGGCGGCCCACGCGGTCACCACTGGAGCGGCGGCGCGGCCGGCGCGGGGAGGTGGTGGCCTCCTGCGCCGGACCGGACTGCGTGAGAGTGGCGGTCATGGTGAGTGATACCGATCAGTTGGCCGAGGGGAGGCTCTGCATGGCCGAGATGAAGCCCTTGGCGTCGATCTGGCCGTCGAAGAACTGCGCCACGGCCGTGTGGATCGCGTTGGAGGCCGACGGCGGGTAGGCCTGGTCCCAGGAGAGCTGGAACGAGGGAGCGGCCTTCACCAGGTCGTACTGGAACTTGTCGTAGGCCGGGGAAGCGGCCTGGCCGAGGAAGTTCGGAGTGTTGGTGGTCGTCGGCAGGTTGCCGATGGACAGCTGGTCCTTGACGAAGGTGTCCGAGTACATCAGCGTCAGGAACTTGGAGATGGCGTCCTTGTACTTGGTGGTCTTCAGCACCGAGTAGAAGTTGTTGGTGTTGCCCACCAGGTCGCCCGCGTTGCCGGCACCACCGGGGATGCTCGGGAAGGCGCTGTAGCCCAGGTCGTTCTTGGCGAAGTTCGCGTCGATGCCCTGCACCGTGGAGTAGTCCCACGAGCCCATGAGCTCGAAAGCGGCCTTGCCGGTGGTGAGGAGCTTGGCAGAGCCGTTGTCGGTCGCCTTCACCGAGTCGAAGTTGCTGCCGAAAGCGCCGGCGTCGATGAGCTGCTTCAGCATCGACAGGGCCTTCTGGCTGGCGGCCGAGTTCCACACCGAGGAGTCGCCGCTGAGCGCCTTCTCGAACAGGCCCGGGCCGGCGACGCGGTCGTAGAGGTACTCGAACCACATCTGGGTCGGCCACTGGTCGCCGCCGCCGAGGGCGATCGGGGTGATGCCCTTGGCCTTGAGCACCTTGACGTCGTTGAGCAGGTCGTTCCAGGTCTTGGGAGCCCCGGCGATGCCGGCCTGCTTCAGCACGTTCTGGTTGTTGAAGAGCAGCACGGGCTGGGTGCCGCGCATCGGGATGCCGTAGTCGTTCCCGTCGATGACGGCCGTGTTGTAGACCGACGGCAGGAAGGCCGACTTCAGCTTCGGGTTGGCCTTGACCATGTCGTTCAGCGGGAGGAGGAGGCCCGCCTTCGCGTACTGCTGGATCGAGCCGCCGCCCCAGTTGAAGAAGACGTCGGGCGCCTGCTTCGTGGAGATGATGGTCTGCAGCTTCTGCTGGTAGTCGGCCCCGGGGATGGTCTCCAGCTTGGCCTTGACCGTCGAGGTCTTGTTGAACTGGTCGACGATGGCCTGCTCGACCTTGTTGTTGCTGTCACCGTAGACGAGAACGGTGAAGGTGCCCGAGGTCGCCTGGGCACTGGAGGAGCTGCTGCTGCTGCTCCCACACGCCGCGATGGACAGACCGAGAGCAGCCGCGCCGGCGATGGCGGCGGAGCGGAGGACCCACGTGCGTCCCTGCACTGTCCCCCTCCTTTACGAAAGATTCGAGGTTGAACACGAAAGTTTGTGCCTGAGGTCGCACCTTAGGTGTGCTCTACACCCGGGTCAACACCTGGCAGGGCTCGGCGAGGGGTGTTGCCGAAGCGTTACCGGACGCGGAGGGTCGCCCACGGGGTGGCGGATGGCCGTTCTGTCCGGTTGTGGAGATCTAAGTGAGAGTATGGCTGGCTTTTGTGGCGGTTGTCTGTGTTTCGGGTCACCTTCAGGTGATGTGATCCAGGCCACTGAGCTGGCGTTTCGTCCGCTTCTGCCCGGGCGTAGGCCGCCTCCCCAAGGGGCGGGAGGGGGCTCGCGAAGGTGGCCGCCGGGCGGCGGAGGCGGGGTGGAGGCCGGTCGAGGCCTTCACAATCGGTGACGGCGGGCCGTTCCGCGCTGGACATGACGGCTCTGCGACTGTTTCATGGTGCCGATCGAAATTTCGACGCAGGTTGCGCACAAGCGGGGCGGGCGGGTCCGCGCCGGCGCGGAAAGGCCGGGTTGTGGCTGCACGGACGCTCGCCGAGATCGGGGAGGAGGCGGGGGTCTCCGCCCCCACCGTCTCCAAGGTGCTCAACGGACGGTCCGACGTAGCGCCCGCCACCCGCGAGCGCGTCGAGGAGCTGCTGCACCGGCACGGCTACCGCCGCCGGCGCGCCGCCGCGCAACCGCAGCCGCTGCTGGAACTGGTCTTCCACGAGGTCGACTCGGCCTGGGCGATGGAGGTCATCCGCGGCGTCGAGGAGGTCGCCCGGGAGGAGGGGCTGAGCGTCGTCCTCTCGGAGTCGGCGGGGCAGCCCAGCCCGGGCCAGACCTGGGTGGACGGGGTCCTCGCCCGCCGCCCCACCGGCGTCGTGCTGGTGCTCTCCGAACTGGAGGCGGTCCAGCGCGCCCAGCTCACCAGCCGCGGCATCCCCTACGTGGTGATCGACCCGGCCGGCGACCCCGGCGGCGACGTGCCCGCCATCGGCGCCTCCAACTGGCACGGCGGCCTGGCCGCCACCCGCCACCTGCTCGACCTCGGCCACCGCAGGATCGCCGCCATCTCCGGCCCGAACCGGATGATGTGCGCCCGCGCCCGGGTCGACGGCTACCGCTCGGCCCTGGCCAGCGTCGACGTCCCGTTCCGGCCGGAACTGGTGCGCGAGGCCGGATTCCAGCACGAGGGCGGCCACGCCGCGGCGCGCGCACTGCTGCGGCTGCCCCCGGGAGAGCGGCCGACCGCCGTCTTCGCCGGCAACGACATGCAGGCGCTCGGCGTCTACGAGGCGGCCCGCGAGCTCGGACTGCGCGTGCCGGACGACCTCAGCGTGGTCGGCTTCGACGACCTGCCGATCACCCGCTGGATCGGGCCGCCGCTGACCACCGTCCGCCAGCCGCTGGCGGAGATGGGGGAGGCGGCCTCGCGGCTGGTCGTCGACCTGGCGCGCGGGAAGCGCCCGGCCAACCTGCGGCTGGACCTCGCGACGCCGCTGATCGTGCGCAGCAGCACCGCCGCCCCGGCGGAGGCCTGAGGGCGGCTGCACGGCCGCTGCGGGCCGGCGGCGGAGCGACTCAGGGCGACCCGTTTTCGCAACGATCGGAATTTCGTTCGCAACGACCGCTTCCCCTGTCGCGCCCCGCGGGCCTATGGTTCCCCGACAGTGAGTGACGGGCCGCGTGCGGGACGCGCGCGGCGGACGCAGGGGAGGGGCCGTGGCGACGGTCAGCGCAACTCTGGGCGCGGCGGCGGACGCGAGCCCGCGCCGGGTGGCCGGTCGGCAGGACGTCCACCCGGCCTGGCTGCCCGACGAGGCCTTCCGGTGGCTGGGCGCCCGGCGCGTCGCCGTACGCGGCAGCGGCCCGGTCGCGGACACCGTGCGCGCCGAGCTGGAACGGGCCTGCGCCCGCAACGGCGGTGCCCTGCTGGCCGCTTCGGCCTCCCGCAGCTTCGGGCCCGACTCCGCCGCCGACTCCGGGCCCTCCGTGGACGTGCTCTTCGCCGTCGCCGACTGCCTCGAACAGCGCCTCGGCGCCGAAGGTTTCGTGATCCGCCGCGAATCCGGCGGGACGCTCGCCGTCCGCGCGGGCGGCCCGGCCGGCCTGCTGTACGGCATGTTCCACCTGGTCCGGCTCGGCGCCGCCGCCTTCGCCGAGGGCGCCTTCGCGGCGACCGCTGCCGAGCCCGAGGTGCACCGCCCCGCGATGGCCCAGCGCATGCTCGACCACTGGGACAACGTCGCCGTGCACGAGGTGATGGGCCAGGTCGAACGCGGGTACGCCGGCGGCTCGGTGTTCTGGAAGGACGGCGGCCCGCGCGGCGACCTCGACCGCGTCCGCCGCTACGCCCGGCTGCTCGCCGCGAGCGGGATCAACGCCGTCGGCGTCAACAACGTCAACGTGCACGCGCTGGAGACCCGGCTGCTCACCGACCGGCTCGGCGACGTCGCCGAACTCGCCGACGTCTTCCGGGCGTACGGGATCCGGGTGCACCTGTCGGTCAACTTCGCCGCTCCCGTGGCGCTCGGCGCGCTCGACACCGCCGACCCGCTGGACCCGCGGGTACGCGCCTGGTGGGCGAGGGCGGCCGAGCAGGTCTACGCGAGCATCCCCGACTTCGGCGGCTTCGTGGTCAAGGCCGACTCCGAGGGCCAGCCCGGCCCCTTCGCCTACGGCCGCAGCCACGCCGACGGCGCCAACATGCTCGCCGAGGCCCTCGCCCCGCACGGCGGCACGGTCCACTGGCGGGCCTTCGTCTACGACCACCACCAGGACTGGCGCGACCGCCGCACCGACCGAGCCCGCGCCGCCCACGACCACTTCGCGCCGCTGGACGGGCAGTTCGCGGACAACGTGGTGCTGCAGGTCAAGCACGGCCCGATGGACTTCCAGACCCGCGAGCCGGTCTCCCCGGTGATCGGCGCCATGCCCGCCACCCGCCTCGCCGTCGAACTCCAGGTCACTCAGGAGTACACCGGCCAGCAGAAGCACATCTGCTACCTCGCGCCCATGTGGAGCGAGGTGCTCGGCTTCCGCCACCACGGCGCGCAGGGCGCCACCGTCGCGGAGACCGCGGCGCGCGGCGGCGGACTGGCCGCCGTCTCCAACGTCGGCGACGACCCCTTCTGGACCGGGCACCCGCTCGCCCAGGCCAACCTCTACGCCTTCGGCCGGCTCGCCTGGGACCCGCAGGCCGACCCGGCCGCGCTGCTCGACGAATGGGCCGGGCTGACCTTCGGCTGCCTCGCCGCCGAGGCCGGCGGCGACCCCGAGCCGCTGCGCGAGGTGCTGCACCGGCTGATGGACGGCTCCTGGCGCACTTACGAGCGCTACACCGCGCCGCTCGGCGTCGGCTTCATGGTGCGCCCCGGCGACCACTACGGCCCGGACGTCGACGGCTACGAGTACACCCCGTGGGGCACCTACCATTTCGCCGACCGCGACGGGATCGGCGTCGACCGCACCCGCGCCACCGGCACCGGCTTCACCGGCCAGTACCCGCCGCCGTGGTCCGAGGTGTACGAGTCGCTCGCCGACTGCCCCGACGAGCTGCTGCTCTTCTTCCACCACGTCCCCTACGGGCACGTCCTGAGGTCCGGGACCACCGTCGTGCAGCACATCTACGACACCCACTTCGCCGGCGCCGAGGAGGCCGAGCGGATGCGGGAGACCTGGGCGGCGGCGGCCGGCCTGCCGGGCCTGACCCCGGCCGTGCACGCCCGGGTCGCGGAGCGGCTGGACGAGCAGGTCCGCTGCGCGCGCGAGTGGCGGGACCAGATCAACACCTACTTCCACCGCAAGTCGGGCGTCCCGGACGCGCACGGGCGGCGCATCTACTGACCTCCGGCGGCGAGGCTCGCATAGGGTGCGGATGTGAGCACTCTCGATGGCGCCCGCACGGGCATGAATCCGCAGATCCGTCCGCAGGACGACCTGTTCGGCCACGTGAACGGCACGTGGCTGGACACCGTGGAGATCCCCGACGACCGGTCGAGCTGGGGTCCCTTCGTGCAACTCGCCGACCAGGCCGAGGAGCAGGTCCGCGAGATCATCCAGGATCTCGCGGAGCGGGCCGGCGGCACGGAGGACGCCGAGAACGCCGAGGACGCCCGCAAGATCGCGGCCCTGTACAACTCCTTCATGGACGAGGCGGCGGTGAACGCCCTCGGCCTGGACCCGGTCCGCCCGCAGCTCGCCCGCGCCGCCGCGCTGGCCGACGTCCGCGAGCTGGCGGCCTTCCTCGGCGAACTCGAACGCGGCGGCGGCTCCGGCCTGTTCCGCTCCTACGTCGACACCGACGACCGCGACTCCGACCGCTACCTGGTCAACGTCCTCCAGGGCGGGATCGGCCTGCCGGACGAGTCCTACTACCGCGAGGAGAAGTTCGCCGAGGTCCGCGCGGCCTACCGGGCCTACCTCACCGAGCTGTTCACGCTCGGCGAGTGGGCCGGGGACCCGGCCGAGGCGGCCGAGGCGGTCCTCGCGATCGAGACCCGGCTCGCGGCCGGCCACTGGGAGCGCGCCGAGACCCGCGACGTCCAGAAGACCTACAACCTCACCCCTTACGCCGAACTCACCGCGCTGGCCCCGGCGTTCGACTGGGACGGCTGGGTGGCAGGGCTCGGGGCCGGGCAGCGGGTGATCGCCGAGGTGATCGTCCGTCAGCCCTCCTACCTGCGGCACCTCTCCGAGGCCCTCAACGAGGTCCCGATCGAGCACTGGCGGGCCTGGGCGACGGCCCGGGTGCTGCACGCCGCCGCGCCCTACCTCTCCGAGCCGTTCGTCCGCAACGAGTTCGAGTTCCACGGCAAGGTGCTGCACGGCACGCCCGAACTGCGCGCCCGCTGGAAGCGCGCGGTCGCCTTCGTGGAGGGCGCGATCGGCGAGGCCGTCGGCCGCGAGTACGTCGCCCGGCACTTCCCGCCGAGCTCCAAGGCGATGATGGACGAGCTGGTCGGCAACCTGCTGCGGGCCTACCGCTCCTCGATCGCCGAGCTCGACTGGATGACCGAGGAGACCAAGCAGCGCGCCTACGAGAAGCTGGAGACCTTCCGGCCCAAGATCGGGTACCCGGAGCGCTTCCGCGACTACTCCCGGCTGGAGGTCTCCGAGGGCGACCTGTTCGGCAACGCCCGCGCCGCCGCCGCCTTCGAGACCGACCGCGAACTGGGCAAGATCGGCTCGCCGGTGGACCGCGACGAGTGGTTCATGCTGCCGCAGACCGTCAACGCCTACTACAACCCCGGCACCAACGAGATCTGCTTCCCCGCCGGGATCCTCCAGGAGCCGTTCTTCTCCCCGGAGGCCACCCTCGCCGAGAACTACGGCGGCATCGGCGCCGTGATCGGCCACGAGATCGGCCACGGCTTCGACGACCAGGGCGCCCAGTACGACAAGGACGGCAACCTCAAGGACTGGTGGACGCCGGACGACAAGGCCGCCTTCGAGAAGCGCTCGCAGGCGCTGATCGAGCAGTACAACGGCTTCTCGCCGCGCGGGCTGCCCGGCCAGTTCGTCAACGGCGCGCTGACGGTCGGCGAGAACATCGGCGACCTCGGCGGCCTCACCATCGCCTACCGCGCCTGGCGGATCGCCCTCGGCCTGGACCCGCAGGCGGAGCCGGCGACCGGCGGGAGCGAGCAGGAGGAGGCCCGGTCGCTCTTCATGAACTGGGCCTACTGCTGGCGCACCAAGCGGCGCAAGGAGCAGGAGCAGCAGTTCCTCACCATCGACCCGCACTCGCCGCCGGAGTTCCGGGCGAACATCGTCCGCAACCTGCGCGAGTTCCACGCCGCCTTCGGCACCGCGGAGGGCGACGGCCTGTGGCTCGCGCCGGAGGACCGGGTGCGGATCTGGTGACCTGAGGGGCGGACACCGACGCCGGCGGCGGGCGGGGGCGTGCTGCTCCCGGCCGCCGCCGGCGGCGTGCGCGGTGCTCGGTCTGCGCTGCCCGGGTCTGCGGGGCCTCGTGTGCGGGGCCTGGTGCGTCGGCGGGCGCGGGTCAGGCCTCGGCGGTGTCCTTCTCGCGGCCCGCGTCGGAGTCCGCCTCCGCGGCCGGCTCGGCCCGGCCGGCGGCCTCGGAAGGCTCGGCCGACCGCTCGGACGGCGCGCCGTCGACGAGGGTGACCTCCTCGGAGTCGGCGTCGTCCTCCTCGAAGAACGCGTCGAGGGCGGCGTCGAGCGCGGCGGTCCACTCGCCCTGCACGCGGCGGCTCGGCGGGGTGAGGTCGGCCGGGAAGCGGTGGCCCTGCACGGTGTGCACCACGACGGTGAGCCGCGGGCGCAGCCGGCCGGTGGTGTACTCGACCGCGCCGATCTCGGCCCAGTCGAACTCCGCCGTCTCGGCGTCCAGCGTCAGCCGGACTCCGGCACGGCCCACCCGGACCGAGGCGCGAAGGTCGGACGCCTCGAAGACCGGACCGGGGTCCTGGTCCTCGGTTGCGGCCTCGGCCTCGGTCTCGTCCTCGGGCTGCTCGCCGCCGTCCGCGGCGGGCTCGTCCTCCACCGCGGCCTTCTCCGCGTCGCGCGCCGGCGCGGAGTCCTCGCCGGCCGCCGGTGCGAGGGCGTCCGCCTCCGCCGCCTGGTCGCCGGCGCCGTCGGCGGCCCCGTCGCGAGCGGCCGCGCGGACCGCGCCGGGGGGCGGAGTGATGCCGGGGATGTACGCCGGGTCGATCCCGGCCGCCGGCATGAGGTTCAGCTGGGGTCCCTGGTGTTCGTCCACGGGGATCAGCATGGCCGATCAACCTGTGAGCCGTCGCCCCCGGAGGCGAATTGCCGGCACGTGTTCGGGCGTGGCGCGGCCCCACGGGTCCACACTGGCCGCACGGGCACGGGCCGTCTCCCGGCCCGCCGCCGAGGGACAGGAAGGCAGGAGAACCCTCGTGACCGACACAGCCCGCCCCGACGAGGCCGGCCCGCAGCATTCGGACCCCCAGCACCCGGGCCCCGGCGAGGCCCGCTTCGAGGAGGTCGCGCCGGTGGTCCCGGTGCGCGACCTCGGCGCCGCGCTGGAGCGCTACCGCCGCCTCGGCTTCCGCGCCGACGCCTACGACGGCCCCGAGCACTACGGCTTCGTGCGGCGCGGCCCGGTGCAGCTGCACCTCGCCGAGTGGGAGGAGCACGACCCGGCGCGCACGGCCGGTTCCGTCTACTTCTACGTCTCCGACGCCGACGCGCTGTACCGGGAGTGGTCCGCCTCCGGCGTGTCCGGCTGGTTCACCGATCCGCACGATACGCCGTACGGCCTGCGGGAGTTCGCCTTCGTCGACCCGGACGGCACCCAGCACCGGGTCGGCTCCCGCCTGCGGCCCGCCTGAGCTAGGCGAGCGGACCCGGGGGCACGCTTGGGCGCGCGGGCCGAACGCGAGAGGATCGGGCGGTAGGCCCGACAGCCCGACAGCACCGACAGCAGCGAGGAGGCCCGCGATCGTGAGCGAGGCGAAGCAGACGGCCGTGACCGGCGAGAGCGAGGTCGCCGACCTCTGCCGCGACCTGATCCGGATCGACACCAGCAACTACGGCAACCACGACGGCCCCGGGGAGCGCGCCGCCGCCGAGTACGTCGCGGAGAAGCTCGCCGAGGTCGGCGTGGAGGCGCAGATCTTCGAGTCGGCCAAGGGCCGGGCCAGCGCCGTCGCCCGGATCCCCGGGGAGGACCCCTCCCGGCCCGCGCTGCTCATCCACGGCCACACCGACGTCGTCCCGGCCAACGCGGACGACTGGACCCACCACCCCTTCGCCGGCGAGATCGCCGACGGCTGCGTCTGGGGCCGCGGCGCGGTCGACATGAAGGACATGGACGCCATGACGCTCGCCGTGATCCGCGAGCGGCTGCGCTCCGGCCGTCGCCCGCCGCGCGACATCGTGCTGGCCTTCCTCGCCGACGAGGAGGCCGGCGGCGTCTACGGCGCGCGCTACCTGGTCGACAAGCACCCGGGCCTGTTCGAGGGCGTCACGGAGGCGATCGGCGAGGTCGGCGGGTTCTCCTTCACGGTCAACGAGCAGCTGCGGCTCTACCTGGTCGAGACGGCCGAGAAGGGCATGCACTGGATGCGGCTGACCGTGGACGGCACGGCCGGCCACGGCTCGATGACCAACGAGGACAACGCCATCACCGAACTGTGCGAGGCCGTCGCCCGGCTCGGCCGGCACAAGTTCCCGGTGCGGGTGACGAAGACCGTCCGCGCCTTCCTCGACGAGCTCTCCGACGCGCTCGGCGTCGACCTCGACCCCGAGGACATGGAGGGTACGCTCGCCAAACTCGGCGGCATCGCCAAGCTGATCGGCGCGACCCTGCGCAACACCGCGCAGCCGACCATGCTGGGCGCCGGCTACAAGGTCAACGTGATCCCCGGCCAGGCCACCGCGCACGTCGACGGCCGGTTCCTGCCCGGCCTGGAGGACGAGTTCCTCGCCGAGCTGGACTCGGTGCTCGGCCCGCGCGTGCGCCGCGAGGACGTGCACGCCGACCGCGCCTACGAGACCGGCTTCGACGGCGCGCTGGTGGACGCGATGCAGACGGCGCTGCGTGCCGAGGACCCGATCGCGCGGGCGGTGCCGTACTGCCTCTCCGGCGGTACGGACGCCAAGTCCTTCGCCGACCTCGGCATTCGCTGCTTCGGCTTCGCCCCGCTGCGGCTGCCGCCGGAGCTGGACTTCGCGGGGATGTTCCACGGCGTGGACGAGCGGGTCCCGGTCGAGGGGCTGCAGTTCGGCGTCCGGGTGCTGGACCGGTTCCTCGACGCCTGCTGAGGGCCGCTGAGGCGTGCCGGCACCGGCCGCGCGGGCCCTTCGGGGGCGCGCGCGGCCGGTCCCGGAGGGGAAGTGGAGCCGGGGCGGGGACAGGGCGGGGGCGGTTTACAACCTCTTGACCAACCGTTACTTTGGGGCGTGGGAGCGCTCCCATGAACGCTCCGGTCCATGCCGATCTTTGTCATGGGCACATCAATATCCCTTCCTTCGGTGCCGGCGCGCCGCTTCCCTGGCGGCGCGGGCCGGCCCCGGGGCCCATCCAAGGGGTGAGATCTTCGTGAAACGACGCAGGACCTACGCGTTACTCGCCGCCCTCGCCACCGTCGTGGCCTCGCTGTGCGCGCTGCTGATCGGGCAGAGCACGGCGCAGGCGCACGGCGTGGCGATGATGCCCGGCTCCCGCACGTACCTCTGCTACGAGGACGCGGTGACCGGCAGCGGCTCGCTGGAACCGACCAACCCGGCCTGCAAGGCCGCCTTCGACCAGAGCGGTTCGACCCCGCTGTACAACTGGTTCGCGGTGCTGGACTCCCAGGCGAACGGCCGCGGCGAGGGCTACGTCCCCGACGGCACGCTCTGCAGTGCCGGCAACAAGTCGCCGTACGACTTCTCCGCCTACAACGCCGCGCGCGACGACTGGCCCAAGACGCACCTGACCTCCGGGTCGACGATCCAGGTCCAGTACTCCAACTGGGCCGCGCACCCGGGGGAGTTCCGGGTCTACATCACGAAGCAGGGCTGGACCGCGACCACGCCGCTGGCCTGGGAGGACCTGGACCTGCTGCAGACCGTCAGCAACCCGCCGCAGCAGGGCACGCCCGGCACCGACGGCGGCCACTACTACTGGAACCTGGCGCTGCCCTCGGGCCGCAGCGGTGACGCCGAGCTCTTCATCCAGTGGGTGCGCTCGGACAGCCCGGAGAACTTCTTCTCCTGCTCCGACATGGTCTTCGACGGCGGCAACGGCCAGGTGACCGGCATCCGCACCTCGGGCAGCGGCAGCCCGACGGCCACCCCGACCCCCGCCCCCCCCCCCCACCCCCCCCCCCCCCCCCCCCCCCCCCCCCACCCCCCCCCCCACCCCCCCGTCCACCCCCACCCCCTGGGCCTCCCTGTGCCGCCCGCCCTGGACCCCTCGCCGCCGGGCGTCCGGGGCCCCGGGGATGCCGCGGACGCCCGGGGTCCCGC
>Ga0164242_10000027_pt1 | contig 171511 bp, 138 predicted proteins | sample OricomgcompostMG_FD_108783 | JGI IMG/M metagenome (GOLD analysis project Ga0164242, IMG submission 108783) | Miracle-Growth compost microbial communities from Emeryville, California, USA - Original compost - Miracle growth compost (MG) ...
CCGGCGCCCGTCCGGGCCCGCTCCAGGGGCACCGCCCGCGCCACCGACCGCTCCCGAACCTCCGCCGGTCGGCCGGCTGGTCCTACGCCCACCCGGACCCGGGTCGCGGGCACCGCCCGCGTCACGGGCCGCGCCGGGTCCGCTGCCGGGACCCCGGATCGCCCGGCGCCCGTCCGGGCCCGCTCCAGGGGCACCGCCCGCGCCACCGACCGCTCCCGAACCTCCGCCGGTCGGCCGGCTGGTCCTACGCCCACCCGGACCCGGGCCGCGGGCACCGCCCGTGCCGCCGGCCGTGCCTGCGCCCGGCACCGGGTGTCCGAAGTCGCCCTCGCCACCCGGGCTCGGGTCGGCTCGGCGGGCCGACGGCCACAGGTGCGAGGCGGCCGGGAGCCTGGTCCATCGGGCGTGCGGGCTCTCCGGCGCGCGCGGGGTTCCCGGGGCGGGGGCCGAAGAAGGGCGGGGGCGGCGCATACCGCCATCTTCACCTCCGCGGGACGCCGGAACGCGACGGGCGCCGGGCGGAGCCGCGTGTCGCGGTTCCGCCCGGCGCCCGGGGCGCGTAGCGGGGCGAAGCCGGGCCTCGGTGGGAGGCGCCGGATCAGTGGTGCGCGGCGCTGCCGGCCATCGCGGCCGGGGCGTCGTGCGAGGCGGGGGCCTGCGCGGCCAGGGCGCGGCGCTTCTCGGCCGCGGCGGCGGCCGCCTTCAGGGCGTCCAGGCGCGGGTCGTGCGCCCCGCGCTTGTTGTAGGGCTGGCCCTTGCCGGACTTGGCCAGGAACCAGCCGACGATGGCGCCGGCAAGGGCCACGATCAGGCCGACACCGACCAGCGCCCAGGCGTAGCTCACCCACGCCGCGGCGGCGATCACGAAGCCGACGAAGCTGATCGTGACGCCGGTCCAGTTGGCGACCGTGTGGCCGTGCTCGCGAGACGACATTCCTGCTGCTCCTTGTTCGCGCTCTCCGGGGCCTGCCCCACGCGGGCGGCTGGAGTTGTCCTGGTTGTCATTGTCCCCGACGCCCCCTGCGTCCGGGCGCCGGGGTGGGGGGTCTCACACCGCACGCTCGCGCGGAGGCGGGCCGGGGCGGCGGAGGGCGGGGTGACGGCGCTGGTCAGGACCGCCCGGCGGTGGGGTCCTCGCCGCGGTCGATGGCCTTCCACAGCTCGGCGGGGCTCAGCTCGGCGCCGTCCGCCGAGGGCCCGGTGCCGGCGGCGCCCCTGCGGCGGCCGGGGCGGGCGGCCTCCGGGCCGGCGCCCGGGGCGTCGTAGCGGCTGGACATGCCCGGCCAGCTCCGGCCGCGCACCAGCGCGAGCACTCCGGCGAGCAGCACCAGTACGCCGCCGAGCGCGGAGATCCACGGCCAGGCGCTGTGGCTCACGCCGTGCGCGGCGGTGTGCGCCAGGCCGACGGCCCTGGCCGCCTTGGCGTCCAGCGCGGCGCCGCCGTCGCGGCCGTCCACGGCGGTGAAGGCGGCGCCGGCGCCGGCCAGCATGATCAGCGCGCCCATGGCGTACCGGGCGGCCCCGCGGAACGCGAACACCGCGATCAGCGCGGCGAGCCCGACCAGGGCGAGTGCGGCGGGGGCGCCCGTGACGTCGCCGCCGGTGACGGAGACCCGGATCGAGGCCGCGTCGAGGCTGACCGTGCCGCGCGCCCAGGTCTCCCCGGCCGCGACCAGCACCAGCACCGCGCCAACGACGACCAGCGCGAGCGCGCCGGCGAGGCTGCGGCGGCCGCGCCGCCGCGCGGGCGCGGCGGGGGTACCGGGCCCGGGCGCACCGGCCTCCCCGTCGTGCGCGTGTGCGGGCTCGCGCGCCGGCTCGGCCCCGGGCCCGGTCGACCCGGGCTCGGTCGACTCGGGCTCGGTCGCGGTGCCCGCGGGGCGGGGGCTGGGTACGGCGCTCACCCCTCCACTATCCCCGACCCGCCGCCGGGCCGGCGCCCGGGGGTGCGGGCCCGGACGCGAGCCGGGGGTGCGGGCCCGGCGGCGGGTCCGGCCGGTCAGGGCCTGGCGAGGGTGCTCGCCGTCGCCACCGCGCGCAGCACCGCCGCCGCCTTGTTGCGGCACTCGGCGTCCTCGTTCTCCGGCACCGAGTCCGCGACCACGCCCGCGCCGGCCTGCACATACGCCACGCCGTCGCGGATCACCGCGGTGCGGATGGCGATCGCGGTGTCGGCGTCGCCGGCGAAGTCGAGGTAGCCGACGCAGCCGCCGTACACGCCGCGGCGGACCGGTTCCAGCTCCTCGATGATCTGCATGGCGCGCGGCTTGGGCGCGCCCGAGAGCGTGCCGGCCGGGAAGCAGGAGGTGAGCACGTCGAAGGCGGTGCGCCCGGCGGCGAGCTGCCCGGTCACCGTCGAGACGATGTGCATGACGTGGCTGTAGCGCTCGATCGACATGAAGTCGACCACCTCGACGCTGCCCGGCGCGCAGACCCGGCCGAGGTCGTTGCGGCCCAGGTCGACCAGCATCAGATGCTCGGCCCGCTCCTTGGGGTCGGCCAGCAGCTCGGCGGCGAGCTCGGCGTCCTGCTGCGGGGTGGCGCCGCGCGGCCGGGTGCCGGCGATCGGGTGCAGCAGGGCGCGCCCGTCCTCGACCTTGACCAGCGCCTCGGGGCTGGAGCCGACGATGTCGAAGGGCCGCCCCTCGGCGTCCTCCAGCCGGAAGAGGTACATGTACGGGCTGGGGTTGGTGGCCCGCAGCACCCGGTAGACGTCCAGCGCGGGCGCCGGGCAGGGCGCCTCGAACCGCTGGGAGGGGACCACCTGGAAGGCCTCGCCGGCCCGGATCCGCTCCTTCACGTCCTCGACGGCGGCCTGGTAGGGCGCTCCGCCGAAGGGCGAGGAGAGCCGCTCCGGCGCGGAGGGGGTGAGCACGGCGGGTGCCGTGTCGGCGGGGCGGGCCAGCGCCTCGGTCATCGCGTCCAGCCGGGCGACGGCGTCCGCGTAGGCCTCGTCGACGCCGGAGGGCCGGTCGTCGTGGTTGACCGCGTTGGCGATCAGCAGCACGCTGCCGTCGGCGTGGTCGAGCACCGCGAGGTCGGTGGCGAGCAGCATGGTGAGCTCGGGCAGGCCGGGGCCGTCCTCGGCGGGGTCGGGGCGGTCGGGGTTCTCGCCGATCCGCTCCAGGCGGCGGACGATGTCGTAGCCCAGGTAGCCGACCATGCCGCCGGTGAACGGCGGGAGCTGGCCGGCGTCCCGCCCCCCGGCGCCGGGCTGCCCGGCGGCGGCGTGCAGGTCGCGCGGGGTGTGCAGGGCCTCGACGGTCTCCCGCAGCACCCGCAGCGGGTCGCCGGAGAGCGGCAGGCCGACCGGGGGCGTGCCCAGCCAGTGCGCCTGCCCGTCGACCACGGTCAGCGTCGCGGAGCTTCGCACCCCGACGAAGGAGTAGCGCGACCAGGAGCGGCCGTTCTCGGCTGACTCCAGCAGGAAGGTGCCCGCGCGCTCGCCGGCCAGTTTGCGGTAGAGCCCGATCGGGGTGTCGCCGTCCGCGAGCAGCCGCCGGGTCACCGGGATCACCCGGCGGCCGGCGGCCAGCTTGCGGAAGTGTTCGAGGTCGGGGGTGACGGTGCCCGTGGTCATGCCCCCGGACCCTACCGGAGCCGGGCCTCCCGCTCGGGGTTCGCTCAGCGCAGCGGGAGTTCGCCCGCGTCGAAGCAGGTGCGGTCACCGGTGTGGCAGGCGGCGCCCACCTGGTCGACCTTGACCAGCACGGTGTCGCCGTCGCAGTCCAGGGCGACGGACTTGACGTGCTGGAGGTGGCCCGAGGTGTCGCCCTTGACCCAGTACTCGCTGCGGCTGCGCGACCAGTAGGTGCAGCGGCCGGAGGTGAGCGTGCGGTGCAGGGCCTCGTCGTCCATCCAGCCCATCATCAGCACCTCGCCGGTGTCGTACTGCTGGGCGATCGCCGGGACCAGCCCGTCGGCGGTGCGCTTGAGGCGCGCGGCGACGGACGGGTCCAGCGCGGTGCTTCCGGGCCGGGCGGGGGCCGGCCGCGCGGCGGCGGTGGCGTCGGCGGAGCCGGCGGCGGGGGCGTTCTCGGAGGCCATGCGCCCATTGTGCCAGCGCACGGGCGCCTCTCCGCGACGCGCGGCGCGGGACGGCGACTCGGCGGCGGCCCGGGGCTACGCTGGCTCCATGGGATTCGCGCGGCGTGAACGGCTGCTGGTGGCCGACCTGTTGGAGGCGGTGGGGCCGGAGGCGCCCACCCTGTGCGAGGGCTGGACCTCGCGTGACCTGGCGGCGCATCTGGTGGTGCGGGAGCGCCGTCCGGACGCCGCCTCCGGCATCCTGGTCAAGGCGCTCGCCGCGCGCGGCGAGCGGATCCGCGCCGAGTTCGCCGGCCGCCCCTACGGGGAGCTGATCGAGCTGATCCGGACCGGCCCGCCGAAGCTCTCCCCCTTCGCGCTGCCCGGCGCCGACGAGGCGGCCAACGTCGTCGAGTTCTGGGTGCACGGCGAGGACGTGCGCCGGGCGCAGCCGGACTGGTCGCCCCGCGAGGTGGACCCGGAGCTGGCGGAGGCGCTGTGGAAGCGGCTCACCGCGATGGCCCGGATGACCGGCCGCAGGTCCCCGGTCGGCCTGGTGCTGCGCCGTCCGGACGGCCGCACGGCGGTCGCGCACGCGGGCACGCCGGTGGTGACGGTGACCGGCGAGCCGGGCGAGCTGCTGCTCTTCCTGACCGGCCGCCAGCGCAACGCGCGGGTCGAACTGGACGGCGCGGAGGCCGACGTCGAGCAGGCGCGGAACGCGAAGCTGGGCCTGTAGGCCCGCCGCTCCGAACCCGGGCGCCGCCGATCGGGAAGCCGTCCCGCGAACCGGAGTGGCTTCCCGATCCGCGTCTAGCGCACCTGGCGGCCGGCGTCCCGCAGGGCCTCCTTGACCTCGCCGATCCGCAGGTCGCCGAAGTGGAAGACGCTGGCGGCCAGTACCGCGTCCGCGCCGGCCTCGACGGCCGGGGCGAAGTCGTCCCGCTTGCCGGCTCCGCCGGAGGCGATCACCGGGATGTCCACCCGGGCGCGGACGGCCCGCAGCATCTCCAGGTCGTAGCCGTCCTTGGTGCCGTCGGCGTCCATGGAGTTGAGCAGGATCTCGCCGGCGCCGAGCTCGGCGGCGCGCACCGCCCACTCGACGGCGTCGATGCCGGTGCCGCGCCGGCCGCCGTGCGTGGTGACCTCGAAGCCGGAGGCGGTCCTGGTGCCCTCGGCGCAGCGCCGGGCGTCGACGGAGAGCACCAGCACCTGGTTGCCGAAGCGCTGGGCGATCTCGCGGACCAGCTCGGGCCGGGCGATGGCGGCGGTGTTGACGCCGACCTTGTCCGCGCCGGCCCGCAGCAGCTTGTCCACGTCCTCGACGGTGCGGACGCCGCCGCCGACGGTGAGCGGGATGAAGACCTGCTCGGCGGTGCGCCGGACCACGTCGTAGGTGGTGGCGCGGTCGCCGGAGGAAGCGGTGATGTCGAGGAAGACCAGTTCGTCGGCGCCTTCGGCGTCGTAGACCTTGGCCATCTCGACCGGGTCGCCGGCGTCCCGGAGGTTCTGGAAGTTCACTCCCTTGACGACGCGCCCGGCGTCGACGTCGAGGCACGGGATCACCCGCACGGCGAGGCTCATGGTCACTGCTCCTGGATCGGGGAAGCCTGGGTGGCGGCCGGCGTGGCGTGGGTCGGCGTGGCGGCGGCCGGGGTGTCGTCGGTCCGGGTGGTGCCGGTGCCGGCGAGGCGGGCGGCGAGGCCCGGCCGGTAGGCGTCCACCTCGGCCTCGACCACCATCCGCGAGTCGACGAGGCCGCTCACCACCACCAGGGTCGCGGCGGGGCGGACGGACGCGAAGAGTTCCCGGTGCGCGCGGCCGACGTCGTCGACGTCGCGCGCGTGGGTGAGGTAGAGGCGGGTGCGGACGACGTCCTCGGGGCCGAGCCCGTAGCGCCGCAGCGCCTCGAAGGCGACCCCGAAAGCGGACCGGGTCTGCTCGTAGGGGTCGCCCTCGTAGCGCACCCGGCCGTCGTCCCAGGCGGTGCAGCCGGAGACGAGCACGAAATCGCCCGCGACCACGGCGCGCGCGAACCCGAAGTCCGCCTCCCGGGAGGACCAGCCGCCGCCCGCCGGCCGGCTCATGAGCCGGCCACCGCCTCCAGGGCCTCGGCGAGCGTGAACGCCCCGGCGTACAGGGCCTTTCCGACGATGGCGCCCTCGACGCCCTCGCCGACCAGGCCGCTGAGCGCCCGCAGGTCGTCCAGCGAGGAGACGCCGCCGCTGGCGATCACCGGGCGCTCGGTGGCCGCGCACACCTTGCGGTACAGGTCCAGGTTGGGGCCGGAGAGCATGCCGTCCTTGTCGACGTCGGTGACGACGTAGCGGGCGCAGCCCTCGGAGTCGAGCCGGGCCAGGGCCTCGAAGAGGTCGCCGCCCTCGCTGGTCCAGCCGCGGCCGCGCAGGGTGGTGCCGACGACGTCGAGGCCGACCGCGATCCGGTCGCCGTGCTCGGCGATGGCCTTGGCGACCCACTCCGGGGACTCCAGGGCGGCGGTGCCGAGGTTGACCCGGGCGCAGCCGGTGTCCAGGGCACGGCGCAGCGAGGCGTCGTCGCGGATGCCGCCGGAGAGCTCGACCTTGACGTCGAGGCGGCCGGTGACCTCGCGCAGCAGCTCGTAGTTGGAGCCGGTGCCGAAGGCGGCGTCGAGGTCGACCAGGTGGACCCACTCGGCGCCGGCCTCCTGCCAGGCCAGGGCGGCGGCGAGCGGCTCGCCGTAGGAGGTCTCGGAGCCGGAGGCGCCCTTGACCAGGCGGACGGCCTGGCCGTCGCGGACGTCGACGGCGGGGAGGAGCACGAGCGAGGTCATGGCGGGGATCTCCGGGTGGGTGGGGGGGGAAGGGCGGTGGCCGCCACGCGGGCGGGCGCGGCGGCGCGGGGCGCGGAACGCGGCGTGCGCGCGGGGTGGCGCGCGGCCGCGCGCGGGCTACAGCCCGGTGACCCAGTTGCGCAGCAGGGCCGCGCCGGCGTCGCCGGACTTCTCCGGGTGGAACTGGGTGGCGGACAGCGGTCCGTTCTCCACGGCGGAGACGAACCGCTCGCCGTGCTCGGTCCAGGTGACCAGCGGGGGCCTGAGGTGGTCGGCCTCGGGCAGCTCCCAGCGGCGCACGGCGTAGGAGTGCACGAAGTAGAAGCGGGTCTCCGCGTCGAGCCCGGCGAACAGCGCGGAGTCGGCCGGGGCCTGCACGGTGTTCCAGCCCATGTGCGGGATGACCGGCGCGTTCAGGTGCTCGACCGTGCCCGGCCACTCGTCGCAGCCCTCGGTCTCGACGCCGTGCTCGACGCCGCGGGCGAAGAGGATCTGCATGCCGACGCAGATGCCGAGCACCGGCCGGCCGCCGGCCAGCCGGCGGCCGATGACCTGCTCGCCGCGCACCTCGCGCAGCCCCTTCATGCAGGCGGCGAAGGCGCCGACGCCGGGGACGAGCAGCCCGTCGGCGTCCAGCGCCCGCTGGAAGTCGGAGGTCACCTCGACCTCGGCGCCGACGCGCTCGACGGCGCGCTGCGCGGAACGGAGGTTGCCGGAGCCGTAGTCGAGGACGACCACGCGCTTCGCCATGGTTGACGGCCTTTCAGCAGAAGGGGCGGACCGGATCCGGACGACCGGGTCGCGGGGGTCAGAGCCGCAGGATGCCGGCGACCAGGCACATGCCGGAGCCGAGGGCGAGCAGCATGACCAGGCCCTTGGACTGCCGCTGCTTGATGAAGGAGTACACCCCGCCGGCCAGGAAGAGGCCGACGAAGATCAGTGCGATGGCGGCGTTGCTCACAGGGCGCCCTTGGTCGACGGGATGATGCCTGCCGCGCGCGGGTCCGGCTCGCAGGCGTAGCGGAGCGCGCGGGCGAGTGCCTTGAACTGGCACTCCACGATGTGGTGGGCGTTGCGCCCGTAAGGCACGTGGACGTGCAGCGCGACCTGCGCCTGCGCCACGAAGGACTCCAGGATGTGCCGGGTCATCGTGGTGTCGTAGGAGCCGATCATCGGCGCCATGTTCTCGGGCTCGGTGTGCACGAGGTAGGGGCGGCCGGAGAGGTCCACGGTGACCTGGGCCAGCGACTCGTCCAGCGGGACGGTGCAGTTGCCGAAGCGGTAGACGCCCTTCTTGTCGCCGAGGGCCTGCCGGAAGGCGGCACCGAGCGCGAGCGCGGTGTCCTCGATCGTGTGGTGGGTGTCGATGTGCAGGTCGCCGTCGGTCTTGACGGTGAGGTCGAACAGGCCGTGCCGGCCCAGCTGGTCCAGCATGTGGTCGAAGAAGCCGACACCGGTGTGGACCTCGACCTGGCCGGTGCCGTCGAGGTTCACCTCGACGGTGACGGAGGTCTCCTTGGTGGTGCGCTCCACGCGCCCGATACGGCTCAACTCACAGCTCCTTCGGCGTCCTTGACGAACACGTCCGCGGGGGCGTCCTTGAGGACGGCGCGGAAGGCGTCGAGGAACGCGTCGTTCTCCTCGGGGGTCCCGGTCGAGACCCGCAGGCGTCCGGGGACGCCGTTGTTGCGGACCAGCACGCCGCGGTCCAGCAGGGCCTGCCACACCGCCTGCGGATCGGCGAAGACGCCGAACTGCACGAAGTTGGCGTCGGAGTCGGTGACCTCGGCGCCGGCGGCGCGCAGTTCGGCCACCACCCGGTCGCGCTCGCTCTTGAGCTGGGCGACGTAGCCGAGCAGGGTGTCGGTGAACTCCAGGGCGGCCAGCGCGGTCGCCTGGTTCACCGAGGACAGGTGGTAGGGCAGCCGGACCAGCTGCACCGCGTCCACCACCGCCGGGTCGGCGGCGAGGTAGCCCAGGCGCAGTCCGGCCGCGCCGAAGGCCTTGGACATGGTGCGGGTGACCACCATCAGCGGGCGGCCCTCCAGCAGCGGCACCAGCGAGGGCCGGTGCGAGAACTCGCCGTAGGCCTCGTCGACGACCACCAGGGTCGGCTTGGCGGCCTGCGCCGCCTCGTACAGCGCCGTCACCGCCTCGGCCTCCAGGGCGGTGCCGGTGGGGTTGTTGGGCGAGCAGAGGAACAGCACGTCGGGGCGCTGCTCGGCGATGGCCTCGCGGGCGGCCGGCAGGTCGATGGTGAAGTCCTCGCGGCGCGGGCCGGGGGCCCAGGCGGTGCCGGTGCCGCGCGCGATGAGGTCGTGCATCTGGTAGGTCGGCGCGTAGCCCATCGCGGTGCGGCCGGGGCCGCCGAAGGTCTGCAGCAGCTGCTGGATGACCTCGTTGGAGCCGTTCGCCGCCCAGACGCTGGCGCGGGTCAGCGGGTAGCCGGTGGTGCGGCTGAGATAGGCGGCGAGGCCCTCGCGCAGCTCGACGGCGTCCCGGTCCGGGTAGCGGTTGAGCTCGCGGGCGGCGTCGGCGACGCGCTCGGCGATCCGCGCCACCAGCGGCTCGGGCAGCGGGTAGGGGTTCTCGTTGGTGTTCAGCCGGACGGGGACGTCGAGCTGCGGGGCGCCGTAGGGCGACTGGCCGCGCAGCTCGTCCCGGATCGGCAGGTCGTCGATGCGGGTCACGCGCCCGGCACCTCCCAGTCGAAGCGGGCCCGGATGGCGTCGCCGTGGCCCGGCAGGTCCTCGGCGTTCGCGAGGTTGACCACGTGCGCGGCAACGTCGGCCAACGCCTCGCGGGTGTAGTCGACCACGTGGATCCCGCGCAGGAAGGACTGCACGGACAGGCCCGAGGAGTGGCAGGCGCAGCCGCCGGTCGGCAGGACGTGGTTGGAGCCGGCCGCGTAGTCGCCGAGCGAGACCGGCGCGTACGGGCCGACGAAGATCGCGCCGGCGTTGCGGACCCGGGCGGCGAGCGCGGCGGCGTCGGCGGTCTGGATCTCCAGGTGCTCGGCGGCGTAGGCGTCGACCACGGCCAGGCCCTGGTCGAGGTCGTCGACCAGGACGATGCCGGACTGCTCGCCGGCCAGCGCGGTGCCGATCCGCTCGCTGTGCTTGGTCGCCTCGACCTGCGGGGCGAGCTCACGCTCGACCGCGTCCGCCAGCTCGACGGAGTCGGTGACCAGGACGGCGGCGGCCAGCGGGTCGTGCTCGGCCTGGCTGATCAGGTCGGCGGCGACGTGCCGGGGGTCGGCGGTGGCGTCCGCGAGGATCGCGATCTCGGTCGGGCCGGCCTCGGCGTCGATCCCGATGACGCCCTTGAGCAGGCGCTTGGCGCCGGCCACGAAGATGTTGCCGGGGCCGGTGACCATGGTCGCCGCGGGGCACTCGGCGGTGCCGTAGGCGAACATCGCCACCGCCTGGGCGCCGCCCACCGCGTACACCTCGCGCACGCCGAGCATGGCGCAGGCGGCGAGGATCGTCGGGTGCGGCAGGCCGCCGAAGTCGCGCTGCGGCGGGGAGGTGACGGCGAGCGAGGCCACGCCCGCCTCCTGGGCCGGGACCACGTTCATCACCACGGAGGACGGGTAGACCGCCCGGCCGCCCGGCACGTACAGGCCGACCCGCTCGACCGGCACCCAGCGCTCGGTGACCGTGCCGCCGGGGACGACCTGGGTGGTGGTGTCGGTGCGGCGCTGGTCGCGGTGGACCTTGCGGGCCCGCTCGATCGAGACCTCCAGCGCGGCGCGCACCTTCGGGTCGAGCTCGGCGAGCGCGCGGTCCAGCTCGGCCTCGGGGACCCGGGTGGACTCCAGGCGGACGCCGTCGAAGCGCTCGGTGATCTCGATCAGCGCCTCCATGCCGCGATGGCGCACGTCGTCGCAGATCGGCCGGACCTTCTCCAGGACGGCCTCGACGTCGAGCTCGGCACGGGGCAGCACGGTGCGCGGGTCCGCGGAGGAGCCGCGCAGATCGATTCGGGAGATCACCCTTCCAGTGTAGAGAAGCCGTGGGCGGAGCCCGGCGCCTGCCCACGTGGCGGAAGGACACCCCTGCGAGGGGTGACGTATTTCCCTTCTTTCGGCCGCCGTCGCGGGGGCCGTCGGGCCGCCCCCGCGTCGCCGGTGGGTGGAGGCGCGGACGGGCCTGACGGCGTACAGGGGCCGCCACTGCCCGTACGCTTGCCGCCGTGACCACCGAACGGCTCCCGATCTTCCCCCTGGGACAGGTGCTCTTCCCCGGGCTGGTGCTCCCGCTGCACATCTTCGAGGAGCGCTACCGCCGGCTCGCCGCCGACCTGCTCGCCGCGCCGGAGCCGCGGCGCTTCGGCGTGGTCGCCATCCGCGACGGCCGCGAGGTCGCCCCGACCGGCGCCCCCGGCCTCGACGCGAGCGGCGCCATGGCGGGCCTCGGCGCGGACCCGATGCAGTCGCTGTACGGCGTCGGGTGCGTGGCCGAGGTGGCCACGATCCGGGAGCAGCCCGAGGGCGGGTACGACCTCCTCGCCACCGGCACCACCCGCTTCCGGGTGATCTCCGTGGACGCCGGCGGCCCCTACCTGACCGCCGAGGTCGAGCCGCTCCCCGAGCCCTCGCCGCCGGAGGCGCACTCGCTCAGCGCGGGCGTGGCCCGGGCCTTCCGCACCTACCAGAAACGGCTGGCCGGGGCGCGCGAGTCCAGCCTCGCGGAATCCCAGGAGCTTCCGGACGACCCGACCGTGCTCTCCTACCTGATCGCCGCCGCCTCGGTGCTGGAGGTGCCGGTCAAGCAGCGGCTGCTGGCCGAGCCGGGCGCGGCGGAGCGGCTGCGCACCGAGCTGACGCTGCTCCGCCGGGAGGCGGCGGTGCTCCGGAAGCTGCCCTCGCTGCCGGCGGTCGAGCTGACCCGGCAGGCGTTCAGCCCCAACTGACCCGGACCGCCCACGACTGACCGGCTGACCGACTGACCGGCTGACCGACTGACCATGGCCAAGAAGAAATCCGACCGGCAGGGCGCCGGCGGCACCCCCGCCGTCGCCGCCCTCACCGCCGCCTCCGCCCCGCACACCCTGCACTCCTACGACCACGACCCGGCCGCCCCCTCCTACGGCGAGGAGGCGGCGCGGGCGCTCGGGGTCGCGCCGGAGCGGGTGTTCAAGACGCTGCTGGCGGAGGTCGACGGGACGCTGACGGTGGGGGTGGTCCCGGTCACCGGGCAGCTCGACCTGAAGGCGCTGGCCGCGGCGGTCGGCGGCAAGCGCGCGGTGATGGCGGACCCGGCCGCCGCCGAGCGCAGCACCGGCTACGTGGTGGGCGGCATCTCGCCGCTGGGGCAGCGCCGGCGGCTGCGCACGGTGGTGGACGCCTCGGTACGGCAGTCGGCGACCGTCTTCGTCTCCGCGGGCCGGCGCGGACTCGAGGTCGAACTCGCGCCGGACATCCTGCTGGCCCTCACGGGCGCGGCGACGGCGCCGATCGCCCGCCCGCGCTGACCGGCCCGCCGCGGCGCGCGCCGACCGCGCTCCCGGCGCGCGACGGGTCAGTCGCGCGGGGCCCACGGCCCCGTCTCCGCCCGCGCGTTCGCGCTCACCGCGCCGGCCTCGCCCCTGGGTCCCCGCGCCAGGATCAGTTCCCGCCTACCCCGCCGGCCCCGCTCCCGGGGAGCGGACCAGGGGCAGTCGCGGGACCCACGAGCCCGTGCCCACCACGCGCCCGCCCCCCACCACACCGACCCCGAACCCGGGACCCGCGCCAGGATCGGTCGCACAGCGGGCCCGCGGCCTGCGCTCGCCGACGCGCCGCGCCGGCCGCGTGCGCGGCGGGTCAAGCCTGGGTCAACCGCACGGCGGTGCCTACAGGTCCGCGCCCGCTGGCGTTCGAGGCCTACCGCGCCGCCCCCGCGCCCAGCGAGCCGGCCCGGCGTCAGCCGCGCGGCCGCGCGCACGGGTCCCTGCTCGGCCAGCCCTGTGTGAGCGGGCCCGCCGCGCCGACCTCGCGCCCGGGGCGCCCTGCCGGCCTCAGTGGCGCGGCGGGGCCCACGGGTCCGTGCTCACCGGGCCCGGCGCCGGCGGCTCGGGCTCGGCGCGGCGGGACGGTGTCAGCGTCGTGGCCAGGACCAGCACCAGCACCGCGACGAACGGCCAGGCGAGCAGCGCGGGGTGCGCGTTCAGGGCGAGCGGGGCGTCGAAGGTGTGCCCCAGCGGCACCGACTTCGCCCGCGCCACGATGTTCCGGCTCGGGCCGAGCGCGACGCCGAGCCGCCAGGCGACGACGCCGCCGGCGATCCCGCCCAGCGTCAGGCCGACCGGCACCGCGATCCCGCCCTCCCGGCGCCTGGTGAGCAGATGGGCCACGACGCCGCAGACCAGCCCGGCGACCGCGCCGATCACCGCGAACCAGCCGTCGGCCGCGGCGGCCTGCTCGCCCTCCGGGAACTTCAGGTAGACCGCCGAGCTGTCCGCGTACAACGGCACCCGCGGCGCGACCGCGTACCACACCGCCCCGGCCACCAGCCCGAGCACCGCCGACCCGAGGACGATCAGCGCGGCGAGCCCGATCTCGCCCCCCACCCGCCTCACCCGACGCGGCCCGGCACCCGCGGCCCCGTCCGCGCCGCCTGCGGGCGTGCCCGCCCCCGGCCCGTCGGCGCTGCCCGCGGGTGTGCCCGCGCCCGGCCCGGCATCCTGCGGCCCGGCGGGTCCCGCCTCGGCCCCCGGCGACCCCGCGCCGGCCGCCCCTTCCGGCGCGCTCGCGCCAGGTACGTCGCCGCCGCCGGCGGGCGTGCCCGGCCCCCGCTCCGCCTCCCGGTGGGATCCGGCGTCTGCCGCCGCGGCCTCCGGCGAGCCCGTCTCCGACCCCGCGACGCCGCCGCCTGCCGGCGCATCCGCGCCCGACCCGGCGTCCTGCGGCCCGGCGTCCTGCCCTGTGGGCGCCGAGGCGATCCCCGGCCCACCGACGTCGCCACCCGGGGCGGTGCCCACGCCCGGTCCGTTGTCCTGCGGCCCGGCGGTCCTCGCCTCGGCGCCCGGCGAGGCGGCCTCAGCGCCCGCGCCGTCCGGCCCGGTCTGCCCCGGGCCGGGGTCGGCGCTCTCGTCGGGGGCGTGCGCCTTCTGGGGCAGCGCGCGCTCGGCGGGCGCTTCCTCGGTCGCGCCCCCGCCCGTCGTGCCGGTCCAGGGCGAGTCGAAGGCCGCGGCAGACTCCGCCGCGGCCGCCCCCGCGGGGCCGGATCCGGGCTCGGGGCGGGCGTCGGCCGGCTCGGAGCCCGCCGGCGCGGAGCCGGCTGCCGCGGAGCCTGGGCGGGCGGTTCCGGAAGGCGTGTTGGGTGCGCTCACCCGGCCATCCTGTCACGCATCCCTGTGCGCGATCACGTCCCGGGCACCGCGCCCGGGACGGCCCTCAGCGCTCGGTCGCCGCGCGGCGGTAGGCCCAGGTGGACGCCGCCAGGCTGACCACGCCCACCCCCGCGCACACCGCGAGGTCCAGCAGGACGTTCCCCCAGTCCGGCCGCGCCGCGAAGGTGCGGGCGAAGGCCTCCACGCCGTAGGTGGAGGGCAGCAGGTCGCGCACCCAGCGGATCACCTCGGGGAAGTGGCTCGCCGGCAGCACGCCCAGCAGCAGCGCGGCCGACATGCCGAGCTGCCCGAGCAGCGTGGCCAGCTCCTGCTTGGGCGCGAGCAGCCCGCAGACCGCGCCGAGACCGGACAGCGCGGCGCCCGCCAGCGGCACGACCGCCAGCAGGATCCACAGGTGCGTCCACGGCAGCCCGTAGAGCGCGCAGCCCACCGCCGCCGTGACGACCGTCCCCGGCACGGTAAACGACGCGTACGCGGCCGCCGCGCCCAGCACCACCGCAGCGGGAGGAACCGGCAGCGTGGCGTAGTGGTCCAGCCCGCCGCTCGCCCGCAGCCGCCCGAAGTACTGCGCCAGCAGGTTGAGCGCCACGAAGGCGACCACCAGCACGCTCGACCCCGCGACGACCGCCCGCGAGGCCTCGCTGTCGCCGGCCGAGACCACCCCGCGCATCATGATCATGATGCCGAGCGACTGGAAGGTCGCCACGAACAGCAGCGGCATCCGGGCCACCCGGGCCCGGGAGAGCTGCGCGCGGTAGATCGCGGCGAGCGCGGGGAGCAGCCGCGCCGCCGGCGCGAGCGGCGCGGGGCCCGGCGGCGCGGGATCGGCCGGGGCCGGCGCGTCGTGGCCGGGCGTCGCGGCGCTCACGGCTGTCATGGTCACTTGGCCCATCCGTGCTGGCGGCCGCCGAGGACCAGGTAGACGTCCTCGAGGCTGGGGGTGGAGAGGGAGAAGTCGTCGAGGGCGGCGAACGCCGGGCCCGCCGTGATCGCCGCGACCAGCTCGCGGGCCTCGTCCGGGTCGGTGCGCAGCGTCCAGCGCCGGCCGTTGACGGCGGCTCGCGGCAGCAGCGCGGCGATCACCGGGAGGTCGGCCGGCGGGGCGTCCCGCCACACCAGGTCGAGCCGGACCGCGCCGTCCACCCGCGCCTTGAGCCCGCCGGGCGTGTCGCAGGCGATGACCCGGCCCTCGTCGATCACCGCGACCCGGTCCAGGACCGTCTCGGCCTCGATGACGTTGTGGGTGACCAGCACGACCGTGGTGCCGCGCTCGGCCCGGCGGCGGTCGACGGCGGCCCAGACCGCGCGGCGGGCCACCGGGTCCATGCCGGTGGTCGGCTCGTCCAGCACCAGCAGCGGGCGCTCGCCGACCAGCGCGGCGGCGAAGCAGGCGAGCCGGCGCTGACCGCCGGAGAGCTTGGCCAGCGGGCGCGCCGCGATCGGCTCCAGGTCGAGTTCGGCGAGGACGGCGTCGCGTTCGGCGCGGGCCCGCGCCCTGCTGAGCCCGCGCAGCCGGCCGGTGGTCTCGGCGGCGAGCGCGACGGTCAGCTCGTCCAGCGCGGAGGACTCCTGGCCGAGGTGGGCGAGCAGGCGTGGGGCGAGGGAGGGCTGCCGCACGAGATCGTGGCCGAGCACGTCCACGGTGCCGGAGTCCGGGCGGAGCAGCCCGGTGAGCTGGCGGACCAGGGTGGACTTCCCGGCGCCGTTGGGGCCGAGCAGGCCGAAGATCTCGCCCCGGCGGACGTCCAGGTCGATGCCGCGGTTGGCGAGGACCGGCGCGCCCCGGCGGCTGCGGTAGGCCCGGGTGAGGCCGCGGACGGTCACCGCGTTCGCCGTGGTCTCCGCGGGTGGGGCAGGCGCCGCGACCGCCGCGGACTGGGTGGTGCTCACGGTCTCCGGCCTCCGCTGCTCGCTGCCCCGATGCTGGTGGTCACTCTGCACGAGGGTACGCGCCCGCGCGCCCGCTCCCCGCGCCGGGGCGCTCTTCACCGGGCGGGATCGCCGGGGTGATCACCGGGGCGATCAGTCGTCGATCAGGGCTTCCGCGGCGCCGGGGACGCGGGTGCTGACCTCGCGCCAGAAGCCGGCCCGGATGGCGTAGCGGTCGTGCTCGTCGATCTGGTCGTCCTTGTGGGCGAGCAGGCCGAAGCGCGCGGCGTAGCGCAGCAGCTCGCCGTCGAGCTTGTGCGGTACCCGCGGGTACTCCCGCCACAGCACGGCGATGTGCTCCTCGTCGGTGACCCGGTCGCTCCAGCGGCGGGCGAAGACCTGCCCCACCTCGTGCGGGTCGCCGCCGACGGTGGTGATGTCCTCCTCGCGGTCGGCCCAGCGCTGCTCGGCGGTGGTGAGCTGGCCCAGGGTGGGCAGCGACTCGGCGGGGCCGGGCGGCTCCGGCAGCCGGTCGACCATGCCGCGGTCGGACGACCAGCGCAGCTCGGAGGCGGCCGGGCCGGCCGCGCCCGCCGCGCCACCGCCGGGAGCGGCGGGCGCGCCGGGGAGGCCGGGGGCGCCCGGCTTGGGACCGGCCAGCCCGGCGGCGATCTCCTTGGGCGTCGGCACCGGCCGGCCGGCGGCCGGACCGGCGACGCCGGGGCCCGCCGCGCCGGGGCCTGCCGCGCCGGGCTTGAGCGGCACGTCGGAACCGGCCGCGCCGGAATGCTCGGGCTGTTCGGCCCGATCGTCGTGCGCGGAGCCCGCCGGGGGCCGCGCGCTCTCGGCGTGGTCCCGGTCCGCGGGATCCGCGTGCCCCGGAGGGCCTGAGTGCCCGGGGCGCTCGGAACGCTCGGGGCGCTGGGGATGCTCGGGATGCTCCGGGTGCGGCGCGGGGCGGTCGCCGCGGCCCGGGTAGCCGCTCTCGGCGCCGGCACCGACCGCCGCCGGCCCGGCGGCGGCCTCCCGGCCAGGGCCGGTGGTGTCCTGGCCCGTGCCCGGCTGCGGCGGCGGTTCCACCCCCGCAGGCGTGCCGGCGTGCTCCGCGCCGACCGGCGCGGCCGGGCCCTGCGGCACGGCCGGCACCGCCGGCACCGCCGGCACCGGCGGGACCGCCTCCGCGGGCCCGCCCAGCGGCTCGGGCGGCCGCCCGGCGCCGCCCGGATGCGGGGCCGAGAGGATCTTGGCGATGTCCGGCCGGGGCATCGGCGGCGTGCAGGGCTGGACGAGCTCGCGGACCCGCACCGAGCGGATCAGCCACTCGCGGTCCAGCACCCTCCGCTCGTCGGCCTCCGCGACCAGGTCCTCGGACTGGTTGAAGTCGCCGTCGGCTGCCTGCACCGCCCACAGGTGCACGGCGACCCCGTGCTCCTTGGCCGCCATCATGCCCGGCAGCAGGTCGCCGTCCCCGGTGACCAGGACCACGTCCGCACAGGCGCGGTTGCGGGCCAGCTCGGACAGCTCGGCGTGCATCGCCGCGTCCACGCCCTTCTGCACCCAGCGCCCGTCGGCGCGGGTGAGCGCGCCGAGCCGGACGGTGACCCGCGGGGTGACGCGCAGCCGGCGGTGCTCGGGCATCGGTCGGCGGTCCGGGGCGGCGTCGAACCAGTAGATCCGCAGCAGCGGCAGGCCGGTCTCGGCCTCCGCGCGTTCGCGCAGGCTGCGGATCAGCTCCGCGTGCTCGACGGCGATGCGCGAACGGGAGGACTCCCCGGCGAGCAGGCTGGCCGCGGCCCCGAGCAGGTATCCCGCATCCACCAGGACGACGCAGCGGTCCACGTCGACACCTCCCCGTCCGTTCGCGGCTCCGGTCCCTTACCCTTCCGTGGCGCAGCGTATCCACCGGATGCGATCTTGGCCCGGGTCCGCGGCGGATGGAACCCGAACGGGGGTGGGTGTCATCGGCCGCCCGGCGCCCGGGGGAGAATGGGGTCCGACCGATCCCCCGTCCTGTCCCCGCTCGCCGGAGCCGTTCGCCCATGCGCAGAAGATCAGCCGTCCTGCTCGTCTCCGCGGCTGGGGCCGCGGCAGCGATCCTGCTGCCGTCGATCCAGATGAAGCAGAGCGTGGGCGACACGAAGATCACCGGCGTCCGGCTGAGCGAGCCGACGCCGATCGTCCTGGGGCCCTCGCAGCAGATACGGATCGGCTTCACCGTCACCGCGCAGGACGACTCCGGCATCAGGTCCATGAGCCCGGTCGGGCTGTGGGGGCCGAACTACGCGGTGGTCAAGACCTCGCAGGTGACCTGCAAGGCACTCTCCGCGACCACCTCCTCCTGCTCCGGCTACGGGGTGCTGGACACCACGCAGCGGAAGCTGTGGCTGGACAACGCCGGCTGGTGGTCGCTGCAGGTGCAGGTCAACGCGAACGACGGGGACCACTTCGCGACCCAGCGGGCGAAGACCTTCGGGGTGCTGCGCCGGACCCAGACGGTGATCGCGGGCGTGCCGGCCCAGGCCCGGGCGGGCGAGCGGGTCACCATCACCGGCCAGCTGATCCAGGCGGACTGGGGGCAGCACACCTACACCGGCGCCTCCGGGCAGCGGCTGCAGCTGCGGTTCAAGCCGCAGGGCTCGAACAGCTACCAGCCGGTGGCGAGCGTGGTCAACGCGGCCGACGGCTCGGTGCGCGCGACGGTGACGGTGAAGGGCACCGGCAGCTACGCCTGGTTCTTCACCGGCACCCACCTCGCGGCGCCCTCGCACTCCACGGATTCCCAGGTCACCGTCGGCGCGTAGTCCCCGCGGGCGAACACGCGGCGACCGGCGCGTAGCGGCCGCGCGGCACGCCGACGGCCGGGGCCCGACGACTCGCGGCGCCGGGCGCGCGGGCAGCCCCGGTCACCCCGCGCCGGGTGGCGGGCGGCGGCCCGCCGCGCGCCGCGGCGGCCGACCCGGCCCTCCGTCGCGCGTGCAGCGATCCAGCCGGCCCGGCCCTGCGCGGGGGCCCCGGCGGTGACGGCACAGCACGGCCCGCCCCGCCCGCGGGCGCGGGCGGGGCCCGGGCGGGTCAGCCGGCGAGGCAGGAGGGGCCGAGGAGCTGCTTGAGGTCGCCGAAGAGCGCCGGATCCGGCTTGACCCGGTGCCGGTCGAGCCGCAGCACCGTGGTCTTGGTGTGCCCCTCCAGCCGCAGCCGGACCTCGGTGGAGCCGCGGTGCGAGCCCAGCACCTCCCCCAGCCGGGAGACCAGCGGCGGCGTCACCTTCGCGCTCGGGATGGAGATCACCACCGGCGCCTCGACCCCGGCCGTGGAGAGGTCCGGGACCATCAGCTCCATGCCCATCAGCCGCGGCACGTCCTCGCGCTTGTCCAGGCGGCCCTTGACGAAGACGATCGCGTCCTCCTGCAGCTGGGTGGAGACCAGCTGGTAGGAGGCGGGGAAGAACATGCAGTCGATGGAGCCGGCCAGGTCCTCGACGGTGGCGATCGCCCAGGCGTTGCCCTGCTTGGTCATCTTGCGCTGCAGGCCCGAGATGATGCCGCCGATGGTGACGATCGCGCCGTCCGGCCGGTCGCCCGCCGTGAGGTCGGAGATCGGGCAGTCCGCCTTGTCGGCGAGGATGTGCTCGATCCCCTCCAGCGGGTGCGAGGAGACGTAGAGGCCGAGCATGTCCCGCTCCTGGGTGAGCAGGAAGGACTTCTCCCACTCCTCCTCGGAGAAGACCACGTCCAGGCCGAAGGCGGGCGTGTCGGCCTCCACCGACTCGCCGCCGAAGAGGTCGAACTGGCCCTCGGCCTCCTTGCGCTTGACCCCGACCACGTTGTCGATCATCGGCTCGAACTGCGCGGTGAGGCCCTTGCGGGTGTGCCCGAGGGAGTCGAAGGCGCCGGCCTTGATCAGCGACTCGACGGTGCGCTTGTTGCAGACCACCGACTCGACCTTGTCGAGGAAGTCCGGGAAGGAGGTGTACTTCCCCTTCGCCTTGCGGGTCCTGACGATCGATTCGACGACGTTGGCGCCGACGTTGCGGACCGCCGTCAACCCGAAGCGGATCTCCTCGTCGCCCGAAGGGGTGAAGTCCGCGTCGGAGTCGTTGACGTCCGGCGGGAGCACCCGCAGGCCCATCTTGCGGCACTCGTTGAGGTAGAGCGCCATCTTGTCCTTGTCGTCGCGCACCGAGGTGAGCAGCGCCGACATGTACTCGGCCGGGTAGTTGGCCTTGAGGTAGGCGGTCCAGTAGGAGACCAGGCCGTAGCCCGCGGTGTGCGCTTTGTTGAAGGCGTAGCCGGAGAAGGGGACCAGGACGTCCCACACGGCCTGGATGGCCTCGTCGGAGTAGCCGCGCTCGCGGCAGCCCTTCTGGAAGGGCACGAACTCCGCGTCGAGGATCTCCTTCTTCTTCTTGCCCATCGCGCGGCGCAGCAGGTCGGCCTGGCCGAGCGAGTAGCCGGCGAGGATCTGCGCGGCCTTCTGCACCTGCTCCTGATAGACGATCAGGCCGTAGGTGGGCTCCAGGATCTCCCGGAGCGGCTCCTCCAGCTCGGGGTGGATCGGGGTGATCTCCTGCTGGCCGTTCTTGCGCAGGGCGTAGTTGGTGTGCGAGTTCACGCCCATAGGGCCCGGGCGGTACAGCGCGAGGACGGCGGAGATGTCCTCGAAGTTGTCGGGCTTCATCAGCCGCAGCAGCGAGCGCATCGGCCCGCCGTCGAGCTGGAACACGCCGAGCGTGTCGCCGCGGGCGAGCAGCTCGTAGGTCTTGGGGTCGTCCAGGGTCAGGTCGAGGAGGGTGAGCTTGATGCCCTTGTTCTTCTCGATGAGCTTGACCGCGTCGTCCATGATCGTGAGGTTGCGCAGTCCGAGGAAGTCCATCTTGAGGAGCCCGAGGCCCTCGCAGGTGGGGTAGTCGAACTGGGTGATCACGGCGCCGTCGGCGTGCCTGGTCCACACCGGGATGTGGTCGGTGATGGTCTCGGCGGACATGATCACGCCGGCCGCGTGCACGCCGGGCTGGCGGATCAGGCCCTCGATGCCGCGCGCGTGGTCGATGACCTTGCGGACGTCCGGGTCGTTCTCGTACAGGCTGCGGACCTCGCCCGCCTCGGAGTAGCGCGGGTGCGAGGGGTCGGTGATCCCGGAGAGCGGGATGCCCTTGCCCATGACGTCCGGCGGCATCGCCTTGGTGATCTTGTCGCCCATGGCGTAGGGGTAGCCGAGGACGCGGCCGGCGTCCTTGATGGCGGCCTTCGCCTTGATGGTGCCGTAGGTGACGATCTGGGCGACCTTGTCGGCGCCCCACTTCTCCGTGACGTAGCGGATCACCTCGGCGCGCCCGCGCTCGTCGAAGTCGACGTCGATGTCGGGCATGGAGACGCGCTCGGGGTTGAGGAAGCGCTCGAAGATCAGGCCGTGCGGGAGCGGGTCGAGGTCGGTGATGCCCATCGCGTAGGCGACCAGGGAGCCGGCGGCCGAGCCTCGGCCCGGGCCGACCGCCACGCCGTTGTTCTTCGCCCACATGATGAAGTCCGAGACGACCAGGAAGTAGGCCGGGAACCCCATCTGGATGATGGTGTTCATCTCGTACTCGACCTGCTTGCGGTGCTCCTCGTCGACGCCGTTCGGGAAGCGGCGCTCCATGCCGCGCCACACCTCGGCCTTGAAGAACTCGGCCTCCGACTCGTAGCCCTCCGGCACCGGGAAGCGCGGCATCAGGTCCTTGAACTCGAACATGCCGGTGGTGTCGACCCGGTCCGCGATCAGCAGCTGGCTGTTGCGGCAGCCCTCCTGCCAGAGGTCCGAGGAGTCCAGCCGGTACATCTCGGCGGCGGGCTTGATGTAGTAGCCGCTGCCGTCGAAGCGGAAGCGGTCCGGGTCGGAGAGGTTCTTGCCGGTCTGCACGCAGAGCAGCAGGTCGTGCGCGGCGGCGTCGGCCTCGGTGGTGTAGTGCGAGTCGTTGGTGACGACCGGCGGGATGTGCAGCTTCCGCGCGATCTCGACCAGGCCGTCGCGGACCCGGCGCTCGATGTCGAGGCCGTGGTCCATCAGCTCCAGGAAGTAGTTCTCCCGGCCGAAGATCTCCTGGTATTCGGCGGCGGCCTTGAGCGCCTCGTCGAACTGGCCCAGGCGCAGGCGGGTCTGGACCTCGCCCGAGGGGCAGCCGGTGGAGGCCATCAGCCCGCCGGCGTGCTCGGAGATCAGCTCCTTGTCCATGCGCGGCCACTTGACCAGCCAGCCCTCGGCGTAGGAGCGGGAGGAGAGCTTGAACAGGTTGTGCAGCCCCTCCTTGTTCCGCGCCCAGATGGTCTTGTGGGTGTAGGCGCCGGAGGCGGAGACGTCGTCCTTCTTCTGGTGCGGCTGGCCCCACAGCACGCGCTTGGTGTTCGAGCGGTGCTCGGGGGCGACGTAGGCCTCGATGCCGATCACCGGGGTGATGCCGGCCTTGGTCGCCTGCTTGAAGAACTCGGCCGCGCCGTACATGTTGCCGTGGTCCGTCATCGCGACGTGCGTCATGCCCAGACGTTCGACTTCCTTGAACATCTGGCTCAGCCGGGCGGCGCCGTCCAGCATCGAGTACTCGGTGTGGACGTGCAGGTGCGCGTACGGCTGGTCGTCGCTCACGGCGGGGCCTCCGGGATGCGTTGGCGGACGGGGACGGGGTGCGGCGGGGTGCGGCGCGGGGGTCCGGCCGGACGGCCGCGGAGGTTGCGGCCGGGGCCGGAAACACGTGCGGCCCGGGCTGCTCCCGCGGCCCGGACCACCGTGTCAGACGTGTCAGACGTTCATCGCGGGCCAGTCTAGCCTCACCCGTCCCGGCGGAAGCGGGACTCGCCGGAGGTACCGGCCGAGGCACCGGGCGCGGCGCCCAACTCCCTTGCGGGCGACCGCTGGTGGCGCTTACAGCCCCGCGAGGAAGGCGTCCGCCACCGCCCAGGTCCGCGCCGCCGCGTCCGCGTCGAAGTCGGCGAGGCCGGGGTCGGTGTAGAGGTGGCCGGCGCCGCGGTAGCGGAAGACCTCGACGTCCGCGCCGGCCCGGCGCATGTTGAGGTACCAGGCGCTCAGCCAGTCGTCCGACTCGAACGGATCGGGCTCGGCCACGTGCAGCTGGACGGGGATCTCGGTGTGCGCGTCCTCGCGGATGTCCGAGGTGCCGTGCAGCAGGAGCAGGCCGGCGGCCTTCTCGTCGGCCAGGGCGAGGTTCTGCGCGAGCGCCGCGCCGAGCGAGAAGCCCGCGTACACCAGCGGCGCCTTCCCCTCCTCGGCGAGGAGCGGCGCGGCGGCCTTCACCGCGCGGCGGAGCAGCTCGTCGTTCCCGATCTCGTCCCGGATCGCCATGCCTTCCTCGACGGACTCCGTCGTCCGGCCGTCGAACAGATCCGGGGTGTGCACCTCGTGCCCCGCCGCCCGCCACCGCTCGGCGGTCTCCAGCACCGCCGGCCGCAGCCCATGGACCGAGTGCACCAGCAGAACCCGCGCCATCTCCCGCACCTCTCCTCCGGCCCGCGGCCCCGCGCCGCGATCCCACGCCCCCACCCTGCCACGCCCCACCGACATCGCCCGGTCAGTCGTGCCCGGTGTCCTTCGCGGGCCGTCCGCTGTCCCGCACTACCGGCGCGCGAGCGCATGCGGCCCGTATGCTGGCCTTGCATGTCTCTGCCCGGAGACCTTCATGCGCGCGTCCCCGGACAGCCGGCGGCTTGGAGGAGGTGAAGCGGAATGAGCGTTGCTCTCGACCACACCGGCCCATGGACCGTCGCCGAAGTGCTCGCCCTGCCCGAAGACCGCGCCAACCGCTACGAACTGCTGGGGGAATCCCTCATCAGGTCCCCCGCGCCCGGCATTCGGCATCAGCGGGCCTCACTGCGCCTCGCTATGATCCTCCACGCCGCCGCCCAGGCCGCCGGCGCGCCGGTCGAGGTGCTGGAGGCCATCAACGTCATCCTCCCCTCCGGCCTCGTCGTCCCCGACCTGGTAGTGACCGACGCCGGAGCGACGGCCTCGGACGCCGTCAGCGTGGACGCGGAAGGCGTCCAGCTCGTGGTTGAGCTCGTCTCCCCCGGGAACCGCACCGTGGACCGCAGGTTCAAGCCGATGCTCTACGCGGAGGCCGCCATCCCGCACTTCTGGCGTCTCGAGTTCGATCCCGCACCCATGCTCGTCGTGCACGAGCTGGAGGCGGGCCGGTATGTGGAGCGGACCACCGCCCTCGCCGGCACCACCACCCACCTGAGCGCCCCTTTCCCTGTCTCCCTCGACCCGGCGGGACTCGCCCGGCAGTAGCCGTCCGCAGCCGTCGCGCTCCCCGAGACCTCAGCTCTCCTCCGGCCCCCATCCGCCGCGCTGGAAGAGCGCGAGCTCCAGCAGATCCGCCCCGCCGCCCTCCACGGGCCACCCCGGCACCGCCTCGGCCAGCTGCCTGCTCGCGGCGTGCATCCACGCGAGGTAGACGCCGTATCGATGCGCGGTCCAGCCGCCGTCCGACCAGACCCATCGAGCCAGCTTGCGCTTCACCCCCAGTTCCGCGCCTATCAGCGCGGCCTCTCGCCGCATGACCAGCGCGAGCCTCCGGTCGAGAATCAGCGGCCTGAGCCCGTCCGGCGCACCGGCGGTCGCCCCTGTCGCCCGATCGGCGAAGTAGAGGAACTTGGTGAAGAACGCGGGCCCGAGGCCTGGTAACCGGTCGCGGCCCGTGCGCAGCCGCGCGTACGCCGCCTCGGGCCCGGAAGCCCGCAACGCGTTGACGGCATTCTCGAGCCTCACGTCGACCTGCGGCTGCCTCGCGTCACCCGACGCAAGGATTGCCTGCAGCAGATGCGGCCCCGATCCCCCGCGGCTGCCGCGCTTGCCTCTCCCCCACACGTAGGTGGCCACGAGCGCCTCTGTCCAGGCGCCGCGCGCTGCCGACTCCCTGACCGAGTCGACCACCTCCGCCCGGCACACCCTCGCGTCCCCGGCCACCGACCGATTCCCCAGCGCCGGGGGCCACGGCTTGATCTCCGCCCACCTCTCGGTGTGAAGGAGATGGCGTGCCTACCGACGCCGTCGCGGTACTCCTCGTGGTCGTGCCACCACGTCTCCAGGCAGGCGATGCCCTCCTCCGGCAGTCCCCGCCGGAGCATCTCCGCGTCGACCGCATCCACTGGCCCCTGATCCCCCATAGCCGCCCTCCCCCTCCGAAAGCTTCATGACGAAGGCTGCCACGTGCCACTGACACCGGCCGGCCCTACGATCGAGGCCGCGCGGTGAAGTGCCGCGCTCGGGGAGGAGTGCGCCAGATGACAGACCGTCGAGTCTTGCTGACCGTGACCGCCGTGGTGGCGGCTCTGCTCCTCGCCGGGTGCGGGGGCGGTTCCGTCCGGCACGGGACGATCACCGCGAAGGCGTACGTCCCGGCGTCCAGCCGGATCCAGCGGATACCGGTCTACACCTCGCACTGCACCGAGACCACGCACACCACCCGCAGCCACGGCCACACGACCCGGCACACCACCGAGAGCTGCCACCGGATCCGCACCGGGACGCGCACCCGGACCGTGCGCACGCCCGCCTGCTACCGCCTGTACCTCCGCAAGAGCGGCCGCACCGGCACCGTCTGCGTCACCGCCCACCAGTACGCCACCGCCCGCGTCGGCGGGACCTGGTAGGCCGGGCCGCCGTCACGCCGAGGAGAGCTCTCGGCGATCTCCTTGAACGGCCGGATCGGGAGGGGCTCCGTCGTCAGCGGCCTGCGGCGCCGGCGCGCGCGTAGAACGCGGCGAGTTCGTCGGGGTTCTTGGTGTAGACGTCGATCCTGCGCACCGTGGCGCCCTCGACCTGGTGGATCTCGACCATGGTCAGCGGGAACTCCTCGCCGGTGAGGTGGGCCGTGAGTGTCCCGGTGAGCGTGCCGACGACACCGCCCGCCCCTTCGAAGACCTCGGCAGCGGTGATGGCGACGTCCGCGCAGCCCGTCATCACGCCCAGGACCGACCGCACGAACTCCTCCCGGCCCTGGTGCACGCCGCCGTAGGGAAGCCGGGCCGGCTCGTCGACGATCACCTCCGGGTGGAGCCGGGCCAGGACGCCCGCCACGTCGCCCCTGCTCAGTGCGTCGTACAGGCCCCGCACGACGGCCGCGGGGCTCTCCGTCGCGGTCACGGTCTCGTCAGTCATCATCTCGCGCATCCTTCGGGTTCGTCGCGGTACCGGAAGGCCGGCCGGCGTGCCCGCGTCCGCGCGCCGGCCGGGCCCCGGCGGATCGGGGCACGCACCATGCAACGGCAGACGGCGGCGGCGGGGGAGTCTCCGTCACGAGGGGTACTCGCAGGGCCCCCCGCACGGCGCGCGCGCTGCCTACCCTGGTCGGCATGGACAACCGGGACGCCGCCGGAGCGTTTCTCCGCTCCCGGCGCGAGAGGATCACCCCCGAGCAGGCCGGCCTGCCGACCTACGGCCGACGGCAGGTGCCCGGACTGCGCCGAAGCGAGGTCGCCGCCCTCGCCGGAGTGAGCGTCGAGTACTACACGCGCCTGGAGCGCGGCAACCTGCGGGGCGCCTCCGACAGCGTGCTGGACGGCCTCGCCCGGGCCTTGCGGCTGGACGCGACGGAGCGCATGCACCTGTACGACCTCGCGCGCGCCGACTCGGCACCCGGGCGGCGGACCGCGAAGAAGGGGGCCCGGCCGGCGGTGCGGCCGAGCGTGGCCCGGATCGTCGACGGCATGCCGGGCATGGCGGCGTACGTCATGAACGACCGCCTCGACGCGCTGGCCGCCAACCCGCTGGGCCGGGCCCTGTACGCGGAGATGTACGCCGACCCGGCCTGCGGGGCGAACGTCGCCCGATTCGCCTTCCTCAGTCCCGCGGCCAGGCGGTTCTACACCGACTGGGAGCGCATGGCCCGCTTCGCCGTGGGCGCGCTGCGCGTGGAGGCGGGGAAGCGCCCGCACGATCGGGAGCTGTCGAACCTGATCGGCGAACTGTCCACCCGCAGCGACGCCTTCCGCGTGATGTGGGGGTCGCACGACGTCCATGTCTTCCGCGAGAGCACCAAGCGCCTCCACCACCCGCTCGTGGGGGACCTGGAGCTCGACCAGGAGACCCTGAGCCTGCCGGACGACAGCGGCCTCAGCGTGGTCGTCTACAGCGCGCCCCCCGGGTCCGCCGCCGAGGACGCCCTGAAGCTGCTCGCCGGCTGGTCCGCCACGACCGCAGGGCAGCGGGACGCCCCGTCCGCGAGCACGCTGTCCGGCTGAGCGGGACGGATTCGGGATCCGCGCGCGGGAGCCTCGGGCAGCGGCGTCAGCGGGAGCGGGTGGAGCGCAGGTCGAGGGCGCGGAGGACGCGGTCGACGATCTCCGGGTCGGTCCCGGGCTCGGTGCGGGCGTCGAGGATCTCGCGGCGCGAGGCGGCCAGCATCTCCTCCTCGACCCGGCGGAACTCCTTGATCCGCAGCACCCGGTCGCGGGCCTCCTGCCGGAGCTCCTCGTCGTAGACGTCGGGGCGCACGCGGGCGATCCGCTCCGCCTGGCGGTTGCGCAGGCGCTCCACCATCTCCTCGGGAAGCTCCTCGTCCTCGTCGATCTCCTTCAGCCTGCTCAGCGCCGCCCGCGTGGCGCGCAGCCACAGCCCGCGCTCGACGGCGTTCTCGGCGTCCTGGTCGGCCGTGAGATCGAGGATCCGGAACAGCGCGGGCAGGGTCAGCCCCTGGACGAGCAGGGTGAACAGCACCACCGCGAAGGCCGTGAGGATGATCCGGTCCCGCCCGGGGAACGCCGCCCCGCCGTGCACGGTGTACGGGACGGCGAGGGCCAGCGCGACCGAGGCCACCCCGCGCATGCCGGACCACCACAGCACCACCGACTCGCGCCAGTTCAGCGGCACCGCGTCCTCGTGCAGACCGCGCCGCCGGTCCATCCGGTTCAGCAGCCACGAGCCCGGCAGCAGCCACAGCAGCCGGATCCCGACCACCGCGGCGATCACCACCAGCGCCCCGCCGATCATCGACCGCCAGTCCTGTACCTCGCGGGCGACGGTCGACAGCTCCAGCCCGATCAGTCCGAACGCCACGCCGTTCACCAGCAGCTCGACGACGTCCCAGAAGGCGGAGCCGGTGAGCCGGTAGGAGACGTCGTCGGCCTCCATCGCGCGGTCCCCGATCCACAGCGAGGAGATCACGACGGCGAGGATGCCGGACCCGTGGGAGTGGTCGGCGAGCACATAGGCCGCGAAGGGCAGCAGCAGGCTGATGGCGACCTGCAGCGTGGGGTCGTCGAGCAGCCGCATCAGCCGCCCGCTCAGCCAGCCCAGCCCGATGCCGACGACCAGCGCCACCACCGCCGACAGGACCAGCTCCCCCAGCGCCCCGGCCGGCGAGAACGCGTGCGTCGTCACCGCCTGCACCGCCAGGCTGTAGATCACCAGCGCCAGCACGTCGTTGAACAGGCCCTCGGTCTCCAGGATGCCCAGCAGCCGGCGCGGCAGGCCGATGCTGGAGGCGACCGCCGCCGCGGCCACCGGGTCCGGCGGGGAGACCAGCGCGCCGAGCGCCACCGCCGCCCCGACCGGCAGCTCAGGGTTGAGCCCGCGGAAGGTCGCCGCCACCACCGCCGTGGTAAGGATCACCAGGGCCACCGCGAGCAGCAGGATCACCCGGGCGTTGGCCCGGTAGTAGCGGACCGAGGCGCGCTGCGCCGAGGCGTGGATCAGCGGCGGCAGCACCAGCGGGAGGATGAGGTCCGGCTCCAGGTTGATGTTCGGGACGAACGGCAGCGCGGCCAGCACGATCCCGATCAGCGTCATCAGCACCGGCTGCGGGATGCGGGTGCGCTCCGCGGCGGGCACGCTCAGCACCGCCGCGACGAGGATCGTGAACAGGAGGCTGAGCTGCGCCATGGACGGGGAGGGTTCCTCTCCGTGGTCCGGGGTGGTGCCGGGGCCGGGTCCGCGTTCCGGGTCCGCGTTCGAGTCCGGGTTCCGGGTCCGGTTCCGGGGCGCCCGGCTCCTGTCAGCCTGTCAGGCTCCGGGTCATCGTGCGGTGCGGGATACCGCCGTCCAGGTACTCGGGACCGTGCGCGGCGTAGCCGAGGCGCTCGTAGAAGCCGATCGCCTGCACCTGCGCGTGCAGTTCGAGCTCCGTGCCGCCGTGCTCGCGGCCGGCCTCCTCGACCGCGCGGACCAGCGCCGCGCCCAGGCCGGTGCCGCGCGCCGCCTGACGCACCGCCAGCCGGCCGAGCAGCACGGTGCCCTCGCGCCCGGTGATCGCGAGCGCCTGCGGGCCGTGGATCAGCCGGGCGGTGCCGAGCGGCCCGTCCTGGCCGGCCGAGCCGTTCCGGTGCGGGAAGGCGAGCAGGTGGACGGACGTGGGGTCGAGGTCGTCCCACTCGTCCTCCTCGGGCACGCCCTGCTCCACGACGAAGACCTCGCGGCGGATGGCGTGCACCAGGGGCATCTCGTCGGGGGCGGCGGTGCGTATCACCGTCTCGGCGGCTGTCGACATGTCGGTGTGTCAGCTTTCGGGGGTGGAGAGGCGGAGGGAGAGGATCCGGCGCGCGGATCCGGATCAGCTCTCGTCGGCGATGATGTCGAGGGCGCGGGCCAGGTCGTCCGGGTAGGGGCTGTCGAACTCGACCCAGGAGCCGTCGGACGGGTGCTCGAAGCCCAGGTGGACGGCGTGCAGCCACTGCCGGGTCAGGCCGAGGCGCTTGGCGAGCACCGGGTCGGCGCCGTAGGTGAGGTCGCCGACGCAGGGGTGGCGCAGCGCCGACATGTGCACCCGGATCTGGTGCGTGCGGCCCGTCTCCAGCTTCACCGCGAGGAGGGAGGCGGCGCGGAACGCCTCGATCAGGTCGTAGTGCGTGACCGAGGGCTTGCCGGCGGCGGTGACCGCCCACTTCCAGTCGCTGGAGGGGTGGCGCCCGATCGGCGCGTCCACGGTGCCGCTGAGCGGGTCGGGGTGGCCCTGGACCAGCGTGTGGTAGCGCTTGTCCGGCACCCGGTCGCGGAACTGCTGCTTGAGCACCGAGTAGGCCAGCTCGGACTTGGCCACCACCATCAGCCCGGAGGTGCCGACGTCCAGGCGGTGCACCACGCCCTGGCGCTCGGCGGCGCCGGAGGTGGAGATGCGGTACCCGGCGGCGGCGAGCCCGCCGATCACGGTGGGGCCGCTCCAGCCGGGGCTGGGGTGCGCGGCGACGCCGACCGGCTTGTCGACCACGACCAGGTGGTCGTCGTCGTGCACGATCCGCAGGCCCTCCACGGGGGTGGCGACCACCTCCACGGGAGCCGGCGGGGCCGGCATCTCGACCTCCAGCCAGGCGCCGGCGGTCACCCGCTCCGACTTGCCGACGGCCACGCCGTCCACGTTGACCTTGCCCTCGGCGGCCAGCTCGGCCGCTTTGGTGCGGGAGAACCCGAACATGCGGGCGATGGCGGCGTCGACGCGCTCGCCCTCCAGGCCGTCGGGAACGGGAAGGGACCGGATCTGCGGAACGGTGCTCACCCGGTCGAGTATGCCGGAGAGCACCGACAGCGGCCGCCGCGGGCGGTGCGCTTGCCGCGCAGGCGGCGCGGCCACCGCGACCCCGATACGGCCCCGGGCCGGCCGACGGGCACGGCGCGGCGCGGGACGATGCGCGCCCGCGCGGCGCCAGCGCGGCCGACGCTGTCCCGTTTTCCGGGACACCTTCGGCGCCCGGGCCCGCCCCACGAGTCACCGCGTCCGCCCGAAGCCACAACGGCGGCCCCCCGCCGCTCGCGGCGCGGGCCGCCGCGAGCGCCGAGACCGATGCCGCCCCGAATCCGGGGACGGCATCGGCGTCCGAGCCGCGCCGCGTCACCGCGTCCGCCCGACGACGCCACACGGCGGCCCTCCGCCGCTTGCGGCTCGGGCCGCCGCGGGCACCGAGACCGATGTCGCCCTGATTCCCGGGACGGGATAGGCGTCCGAGGCGCCCCGCGCCACCGCGGCCGCCCGGCGGCACACGGTCGGAGCGCCGTCGGCCGGCCGGGGCCGGCGGCGCGGGCCTGCGCGGTCGATCCACGGCGACGCCGGTCGGCAGCAGGGATCGTCGGTGGTCCGGCGGGCGGCTCGGGGCCTACTTGGTCCGGTGGGTGGCCTCGGTGCCGGTGGCGGGGGACTCGCCGGCCGCGGGCCCGCGGTCAGCAGCGCGGTCGGCCGCCGGCTCAGCCGCGGGCTGGGTCTCGGCCGCCAGCGCCTGGACGTCCTCGTCGGAGGCCGGCTCCTCGGCCTGGTCGGCGCCGGAGGCGCCCGCTGCGGCCGCCGCGTCGCCGGCCTCGCGGTCGCGCTGGGCGCTGCCGTCCGGGTTGGTGCCGAGGAAGGAGAGCAGGACGACGAGGATGCCGCCGCAGACGATCGCCGAGTCCGCCAGGTTGAAGACCGCGAAGTGCTTCACCGAGATGAAGTCGACCACCCAGCCCCGGAACACCGCCGGCGAGCGGAAGACGCGGTCGGTGAGGTTGCCGAAGGCGCCGCCGAGCAGCAGGCCGAGCGCGAACGCCCACGGCAGGCTGTAGAGCTTGCGGGCGATCCGGCTGATCACGACGATCACCGCGGCGGCGATGAGGGTGAAGACGATGGTCATCGCCTGCCCCATGCCGAAGGCCGCGCCGGAGTTGCGGATGACCTCGAACTGCAGGACGTCGCCGATCAGGCGGATCGGGGCCCGCCCCTCCAGCTTGGCCACGACCAGCAGCTTCGCGCCGAGGTCGATGAGGTAGGCGACCAGGGCCACCAGCAGCAGCACGCCGATCCGGCGCGGGCGCGCGGGCGCGCCGGACACGGGCGAGGCCCCCGCGGGCGACGACGGGGCCCGGGCCGGGGTCGGGTCAGGGTCCGCGACCGGGGACGACGTGCGACCGGGCGCGTCGGCCTGCCGCGAACCTGGGGTACCTGGCGTAGTGATGATGCGCTCCGCTGCCGTGCCGACGGGACGGGGCGGTGGCCCGACGGTCCGGCCACTGCCTCGCGCACGAGGGTACGGCACTCCCCCGCCCCGACGCGCTGACCCGCCCCCCATTCCTCCGACCTCCCGATCGCCGCGTCCGCCCCGACGCTGCGCGTCCGAGCCGGGGAGCGGGGCCCGCGGCCCCGGCCACGGCGCCGGGCACCCCGGCGGTATGCCCCACCGATCGCCGAAGACCGGCCCCGGTCCAGGCCACGGCTGCCGAGCGAGCGAACCGCAGCCGCCCCGCAACCTCCGCGCCCCGCCCCACCGCACGAAACGCGGGCCAGCACCCCGACTGCACGGCTGCGCACCGCCCCGGAGGGGGCCCGGTGGGGACTCGGAGTGCGGATCGGCGCCAACGCTGACCGAGGGCCGGGGTCCAGCCTCGAGCCCGGGCCGGGCACACGCCGACTCTCGCAGAGAGCCGACTCCGCGCCCGGAGCCGGGCTGAGGGCTGTCACAGCTCGGCCCAAGGCGGCGCGGCGCAAGGGCCGAGCCCACCCCCTGGAGGCCCGCGCCTGACGGGGGGCTTACTGCTTCATCCGGGCGCACCGCGGACGGAGACGATCCGAGGACGGGCCACCGATGCGCGCGCCCCATACCCCGAGCCCCAGAGGGCGGCGGGCCGGGCTGGCGCCCCGGGGACCCTCACGGGGCCCAACGGGCGTCCCGGCGCCCGGTGCCGGCCCAGGGCACCGGGCTCCGGGCTCCGGGCTCCGGGCTCCGGGCTCCGGGCTCCGGGCTCCGGGAGAAGGATCCGCCGGATCTCCGGCTCAGCGGCGTTCCTGACGCTGCTTGCACTCGACGCAGAGCGAGGCGCGCGGGAAGGCCTGCATGCGGGCCTTGCCGATGGGCTTGCCGCAGGTCTCGCAGGTGCCGAAGAGCGCGCTCTCCAGGCGGCCCAGCGCGCGGTCGGTCTGCCCGAGCATGTCGCGGGCGTTGTTGGCGAGGGCGAGTTCGTGCTCGCGGGAGATGTTCTTGGTGCCGGCGTCGATCTGGTCGTCGCCGGCGCCGTCACCGGAGTCGCGCATCAGTCCGGAGATCGCCGCCTCCGCGGCGCGGATCTCGGCGCGCAGCCGGGCCGAGTCGGCGGTGAGCTCCTCCCGCAGCTCGTCGACCTCGGCCTGGGTCCACGGGTCCTCGCCGGGGCGGACCGGCAGGGCCGCCGGATCCACCGGGCCGACGGCGGGCGCCTCCGCGGACACCGTCGCCGGAGCGACCGCCGCGGCGACGCCCGCGGTCGCGGGCGCCGCGGGGGTCGCGGGGGTCGCGGCAGCAGCCGGAGCCGCCGCCGTGCGGGCGCCGGTGCCCGAGCGCGCCGCGGCGCGGCCGGCCGGCCTGGGCGGGGTGGTGCTGGTCTTGCGCCGGGTCACGGTCCCCTCCCCCGGGTCGGCCACGGACGTCACTGCGAGGCCCGATCGGCCACCGCTCCTTGCCTGGTCCGCCATGGTGGTCACGACCCTTTCGCTTCATGGTCTGCTGCACGATCTGCACGAGACGCTTGCGCCGCCGACGGCACCGCCGCCGGCTCCGCACCGCCCCACCGGGCGGTCCGAACGCGCGACAGCGCCGCGAACGATGTGCCGGAACGATAATGCGTATCAAAACGCATCACAATGCGACATACCGGACAGAGCGGCGAGGCGCGGCACTCCCCCCTCGCCGGGTTCCCCTCGCCCGGAGGCCCCGTTCGCCGAGACCTGACGAGTGTGTGCCCAGAACGTGACCCGATAATCACCGTGCGCCACCCCGCGTGCGGCGCGCGCCTCCGTCGCGCACGTCCGATCGCACACCTTTCCGAGCCCCGCCCGGCGGAAACCGGTTGCGGTGGAGCGATAGACTCCGGGGTGCGAGGCGTGGATGGGGAGGAGTACCTCCGCACGCAGCCATGAGCGATCCGGGGACGGTGCGAGCCCGGGGGCGTGCGCGGGCGGGAAGATCACCCCGGAGCCGCCGGAAGAAAGGCCGGACCGCGAGCACCGCGGGCCGCGCCGAGTAGAACCGGCAGCAGTCCTGACCCAGGGTCACCGATCCCGGGCCGGGAGCCAACGAGAGGGCCGGCCAAGGCCCGGCGGCGGCACGAGCGGGCGGACGCGTCGACACCACGCGGGCGCCCCGGTGCGCGGCGCCGGCGCCCACCCCGGCCAAGGAGGGTGGTACCGCGGGTCCGCCGTGTCCGTGCACGGCGTCTCGTCCCTCCGTCGGAGTCGGAAGCACACCGCGGCGCGGCATCGACCGCGCCCGCCGCCCGCCGGAGGAAGACCCCACGCCATGACCACCAGCGAAAGCGCAGCAGCCCCCGCCGACGACGCCCGCGCGAGCGACGCCCGCGAGGCCGGCGGGCAGCCCCGCTACCGCGCCGTCCCGGCGCAGGTCGACCTGCCCGCCCTGGAGCACGGCGTCCTCGAGTTCTGGGAGAAGAACCAGGTCTTCGAGCGCAGCCTGGAGCAGTCCCGGGGCCGCCCGGAGTGGGTCTTCTACGAGGGCCCGCCGACCGCCAACGGCATGCCCGGCGCCCACCACATCGAGGCCCGCGTCTTCAAGGACGTCTTCCCGCGCTACCGGACGATGAAGGGCTACCACGTCCCGCGCAAGGCCGGCTGGGACTGCCACGGCCTGCCGGTGGAGCTCGCCGTCGAGAAGGAGCTCGGCTTCTCCGGCAAGCCCGACATCGAGCGCTACGGCATCGCCGCGTTCAACGACAAGTGCCGCGCCTCGGTGACCCGGCACGTCGACGCCTTCCAGGAGCTCACGACCCGCATGGGCTACTGGGTGGACCTGGACGGCGCCTACCGCACCATGGACCCGTCCTACATCGAGTCCGTGTGGTGGTCGCTCAAGCAGATCTTCGACAAGGGCCTGCTGGTCCAGGACTTCCGGGTCGCGCCGTGGTGCCCGCGCTGCGGCACCGGCCTGTCCGACCACGAGCTGGCCCAGGGGTACGAGACGGTCGTCGACCCCTCGGTCTACGTCCGCTTCCCGCTCACCTCCGGTCCGCTGGCCGGCGAGGCTGCGCTGCTGGTGTGGACGACCACGCCGTGGACGCTGGTCTCCAACACCGCCGTCGCCGCGCATCCGGAGGTGACCTACGTGGTCGCCACCGACGGGCGGGAGAAGCTGGTCGTCGCCGAGCCCCTGCTCGCCTCCGCGCTCGGCGAGGGCTGGATGGCCACCGGGCAGACCTTCACCGGCGCCGAGATGGAGCGCTGGACCTACCGCCGCCCCTTCGAGCTGGTCGACTTCTCCGGCTTCGGCACTCCCGCGCACTTCGTGGTCAACGCCGAGTACGTCACCACCGAGGACGGCACCGGCCTGGTCCACCAGTCCCCCGCCTTCGGCGAGGACGACATGCGGGTGTGCAAGGCGTACGGCCTGCCGATGGTCAACCCGGTCCGCCCGGACGGCACCTTCGAGGAGGAACTGCCGCTGGTCGGCGGCCAGTTCTTCAAGAAGGCGGACGAGGCGCTGGTCGAGGACCTGCGCACGCGCGGCCTGCTCTTCCGTCACCTGCCGTACGAGCACAGCTACCCGCACTGCTGGCGCTGCCACACCGCGCTGCTCTACTACGCGCAGCCCTCCTGGTACATCCGCACCACCGCGGTCAAGGACGCGCTGCTGCGCGAGAACGAGAAGACCAACTGGTTCCCGGAGACGGTCAAGCACGGCCGCTACGGCGACTGGCTGAACAACAACATCGACTGGGCGCTCAGCCGCAACCGCTACTGGGGCACCCCGCTGCCGATCTGGCGCTGCGCCGAGGGCCACCTCACCTGCGTCGGCTCGCTCGCCGAGCTCGGCACGCTGGCCGGCCGCGACCTCAGCGACCTGGACCCGCACCGCCCCTACATCGACGAGGTGACGCTCTCCTGCCCGGCCGAGGGCTGCGGGGCGAGCGCGGAGCGCGTGCCCGAGGTGATCGACGCCTGGTACGACTCGGGTTCGATGCCGTTCGCGCAGTACGGCTACCCGTACCGCAACACCGAGCTGTTCGAGAACCGCTACCCGGCGCAGTTCATCTGCGAGGCGATCGACCAGACCCGCGGCTGGTTCTACACGCTGATGGCGGTCGGCACGCTCACCTTCGACCGCTCCTCCTACGAGAACGTGGTCTGCCTCGGGCACATCCTGGCCGAGGACGGCCGGAAGATGTCGAAGCACCTCGGCAACATCCTGCAGCCGATCCCGCTGATGGACCAGCACGGCGCGGACGCGGTGCGGTGGTTCATGGCGGCCGGCGGCTCGCCGTGGGCGGCGCGCCGGGTCGGCCACGGCACGATCCAGGAGGTCGTCCGCAAGACCCTGCTGACCTACTGGAACACCGTCGCCTTCCAGGCCCTCTACGCCCGTACGGCCGGCTGGGCGCCGTCCGCCGCCGACCCGGCGCCGGCCGAGCGCCCGCTGCTGGACCGCTGGCTGCTGAGCGAACTGCACCAGCTGGTGCGCGGCGTGGACGAGGCGCTGGACGGCTTCGACACCCAGCGCACCGGCAAGCTGCTCTCCGCCTTCGTCGACGACCTCTCCAACTGGTACGTCCGGCGCGCCCGGCGGCGGTTCTGGCAGGGCGACCCGGCGGCGCTGGCCACCCTGCACGAGGCGGTGGAGACGGTGACCCGGCTGATGGCGCCGCTGACGCCGTTCATCACCGAGCGGGTCTGGCAGGACCTGGTCGTCCCGGTGGTGCCGGGCGCGCCGGAGTCGGTGCACCTGGCCTCCTTCCCGGAGGCGGACGAGACGCTGATCGACGCGGCGCTCTCGCGCCGGATGGCGCTGGTGCGGCGGCTGGTCGAACTGGGCCGGGCGACCCGCGCCGAGTCGGGCGTGAAGACCCGGCAGCCGCTGTCGCGGGCGCTGGTCTCCGCGCAGGGCTACGCGGACCTGCCGGCCGAGCTGCTGGCGCAGGTCGCCGAGGAGCTCAACGTCGAGCGGCTGGAGTCGCTGGCCGAGGTGGGCGGCTCGCTGGTGGACACCTCCGCGAAGGCCAACTTCCGGGCGCTGGGCAAGCGGTTCGGCAAGGGCGTGCAGGACGTCGCGAAGGCGGTCGCGGCGGCGGACGCCGCCGAGCTGTCCGCGGCGCTGCGCGACACCGGCTCCGCGGTGGTCCAGGTCAACGGCGAGCGGGTGGAGCTCTCGGCGGACGAGGTCTTCGTCACCGAGACCCCGCGCGAGGGCTGGGCGGTGGCCAGCGAGGCCGGCGCCACGGTCGCGCTCGATCTGCACATCACGCCGGAGCTGCGGCTCGCCGGGCTCGCCCGGGACGTCATCCGGCAGGTGCAGGAGGCCCGCAAGGCCTCCGGCCTGGACGTCGCCGACCGGATCGTGCTGCGCTGGACCTCCGCCGCGGAGGAGACCCGCGCCGCGCTCGCCGCGCACGCCGGGCTAATCGCGGACGAGGTCCTCGCGACCGACTTCGCGGAGGGCGAGGCCGACTGGCCGGACGCCCGCCCCTTCGAGGACGAGTCCCTCGCGCTCACCTTCACCCTCCGCCGCGCCTGACGCGCCCGACGCGCCGGGAGGGCTGACGGGGGCCCCGGCCGGAGAGATCCGGTCGGGGTCTTCGGCGCGTCGCCGCCGCTCGGGGCAGCGCGATGTCACCATGATCGACATCGCTGGCTGTCGCCGAAGGAGCACCGAGTGCGACGATCCTTGTGGAGAGGCTGCATCGCCGTCCTCGCCGCTGCTGCGGCCGCGGCCCCGCTGGGCGCCCGCGCCGACGAGAGGCCGAAGCCCCACCTCATCACCCTCGACCCCGCCGTCGCCACCGCGCCGGCCTCCGACCTGTGCGGTCCGCCCGCCCGGGATCCGGTCCCGGACGGCAAGCCGATCGTGGTCGTCCTGCCGATGCGGACCGGACCGTCGTTCACCGTCGGCCGGATTCCCTCCAGTTGGTGGCACTCCCCGCCCTCCGCCGACCCCGTCTGGCGGCTGTGGTTCCGCGGCTTCGAGTGGCTTCCGCAGCTCGCCGCGCGGGCCGGGCAGGACGGGCAGAAGCAGTCCCTGCGCGTGCTGACCGACCAGATCGTCGCCTTCCACGCGCAGGACCCGGACCCCGGCACGCGGACGGCGGCCGCCACGGCGAACGCGAATCGATGGGGCTGGGACGAAGGCAGCACGCTCCGGCGGCTGCAGGCGGAGAACTGCCTGTACTCACTGACCAAGGACGCCCGGCTGGTGCCTGGCATGAAAACCGACGTCGGCGTGCAGTACGGGCCCCGGTTCTACGGGCCGCCGCTGCACCCGGTGCACAACCACGGCCTGATGGCCGATCTCGGCATCCTGGACGCCTCCGAGCTGCTGCGCCGCCCCGACTGGTGGAACCGGAGCGTCTCCCGGCTCAAGGCCGAGGTGCCGATCGCGTTCACGCCCACCGGCACGTCCAAGGAGCAGTCCAGCGGCTACCACGCCTTCGACGTCTCGCTGTGGTTCGCCGTCGCCGACACGGTCGCCGGGGCGCGCCCCGGCGATCCGGCGGCGGCCTCGTTCCGCGCACTGGCGAAGCGGGGCGACCGGGTGACCGCCTGGCTGACCGAGCCCGACGGACGGCTCACCGTCTACGGCGACGCCTCGCGGGACCCCGGCACCACCCGCTCGAAGTGGACCGCGCGGGTCTTCCGGGACGACGCCGCGGGAGTCGTCGTCGGCCGCTGGTCGTGGACCAGGCCGACCACGGCGTACTACGTCATCCGCTACGGCCCGCCCCGGACGATGCACGGCCAGCAGGACCGCGGCGGCATCACCTGGTCCGATCTCGGCCGCCGCATCCTGGTCAACCCCGGCCACCACACCTTCGACGCCGCCGGCAACAACGCCGCCTACGTCATGAACCCGGTCGGGCACAACGTCGCGTTCCCCCTCGGCAGGACCCTCGACCTCCGGGCGCAGGTCAGGATGACGGCGGTCGGCATCCGCGGTCCGTGGCACCAGTGGACGACGGGCGACGCCCTCTTCGGTGTCGCCCACGTCCGGCACTACGCCGTCGGCCGGGACGCCCATCAGCTCAGGGTCACCGACGCGTTCGGCCCCCGGACCCGGCGCATCCGCTTCGAGCAGGTCTGGCATCTGGATCCCGCCTGGCGGCTCGTCAGATCGACCGGCAGGACCATGGTGTTCAAGGCCGGGCACCGGACGCTCACCATGGTCACCACCGGAACCGCCACCGCCGTCCGCGGCGTCAGCCGCCCCACCTCGGGCTGGTGGTATCCGGACGCGCTGCACCGCGTCCCCGCCGAGCAGATCGTCGTCCGGGCCGCCGGCTCGGCGACCACCACCTTCACCATCCGCTGATCTGCCGGAGGCCCCGGCCGGAGGCGATCCGGCCGGGGCCCCGGGCACGGTGATCAGAGGTCGCCGGGGGTGGCGAAGCGGTAGAAGACGCCGCCGACGGGGTCGATGGACATCAGGAGCCAGACGGCGTTCTCGAAGTCGCGGGCGCGGGAGAGGTCGCCGACCCGCACGGGGTCGTAGCCCGCGTCGTGGATGAGCCGCTCGGTGACCTCCCGGGCGTCCTCGTCGGCGACGTACCAGTTGCTCGGCCGCACCCGCTGCTTCCGCACCTCGCCGAACAGCCGGCCGAAGTTCATGTTGAAGCTCTTCGCCACCGGCCCGCGGGTGAAGGACTTGACCTCCTCCGCGTAGGAGGGGAAGTCGCCGTGCCGGCTCGGCATGATGTTGGTGGCGTCGATCGCGGTCTTCCCCTCCAGGCCCCCGACCTTGCCCAGGGCCTCGGAGATCCGGTCGCCGGGGACGGCGACCAGGACGACGTCCGCGTCGGAGGCGTCCCCTCCGTCCCGGCCGAGCTCGGTCACCTCGTGGCCGGCTTCCCGCCACAGCCGGGCCAGTCCTCCGCCGATCGTTCCGCGTCCGATCGTGACGATCTTCATGACGGTTCTCCTTCGTTCTCGTTTCGGATCCGGACTCAGGCCCCGGCGGTCACCGAGGCGTCGAGGGCACGCAGGCCCGCGTCGTGGCCGACGACGGGGGCGTAACCGAGTTCCGCCGCGGCCTTGTCCGTGCGCAGCAGGCACGGCTGGCCGAGGAACCAGCGCAGCGGCACGGGGAACTCACGGGCGGCGGTCGCCGCGTCCATGTCCGGGATGGGCGCGTCGACGCCGTGGATCGCGAAGATCCGCTCCAGGAAGTCCCGCAGCACGACCCGCTGCCGGTCGGTGACGAAATAGGCCTGTCCCGGGCGTCCCCGGCGCCAGCCGAGCAGCAGGCCCTCGACGGCGTTGTCGACATGGGTGACGTCGGTGAGGTGGCGACCGCCGTCGATCCAGGCGAATCCGCCCGATCGGACGGCCGCCAGCAGACCGTCGACGAGGATGCTCCCCGGCCCCCAGACGAACCGCGGCCGGATCGAGACCGTGCCGAAGCCCGGGGCGTTCGCGTCCAGCACGATCCGCTCGGAGACCGCCTTCACCGCGCAGTAGGCGGCCTCGGAGTCCGGCCGCAGCGGCGCCGTCTCGTCGGCCTCCACCAGCGGCTCCCCGGCCAGCAGGGCCGCCTCGCTGCCGCAGTGCACGAACCGGGCCGTCCCCGCCGCCCGGGCCGCCTCGACGGCGGCGCGGGTGCCGCCGACCGACACCCGCTCGTGGCGCTCGCGGTCGGCGAAGATGTCGGTCTCCGCGGCCAGGTGGAAGAAGACCTCGCTGCCCGCGACCGCGTCCCGCCAGGCCTCCGGCGCGGTGAGGTCCCCCCGCACCGGGTCCGCGCCCAGTGCCGCGGCCTTCGCGGCCGACGCCTCACTTCTGGCCAGGACCCTCACCTGGTGCCCCTCGGCGAGAAGCCGGCGTACCAGCGCCTGGCCGATGAATCCCGAACCGCCTGTCACGAACGCCCGTGCCATGGGACTTCCCTTCGGTCTGCGCGCCTCCCCGCGGTTCCGGGGCGGGGAGGCGTCCCGGGGGGTGCAGCGACCGGGGAGCGGGCGGTCTTCCCTCCAGGAGATTCATACTTTCTTGGCTTGGGATAACATTTCCGAATGGCTTCGCTTCGAGCGCTGGAGTGCCTGGTCGCGGTCGCGGACACCGGGTCGATCACGCAGGCCGCGCTGCTGCTGCACTCCTCGCAGCCCGCCGTCTCCCACCACATCGCCTCGCTGGAACGCGAGGCGCGCACCGCCCTGCTGCGACGGGAGCCGCGCGGGGTCCGGCTCACCCCCGCCGGCCGCGCCGCCCTCGCCCACGCCCGGCGGGCGGTCGAGGAGGCCGAGGCGGCGGTCGCGGCGGCGCGGGCGACCGGCCGGGCCTCCGGCGGGACGCTGCGGCTGGCCTGCGCGCAGAGCCTCAGCGTGGCGCTGCTCGCCCCGGTGATCCGCTACTGGCACGCCCACCACCCGCGGGTGGCGATCACCCTGCGCGAGTCCACCTCGCCGGACGAGCTGCTGCGGTTCATCGGCACCGACGAGATCGACGCCGCCCTGCTGCCCGGCCCTCCGCCGGGCCAGTTCACGGTGACGGCCCTCGCCGAGGAGGAGATCGTGCTGACGGCGCCGGCCGACCATCCGCTGGCCGCCCGGCCCGCCGTCCGTCTGGAGGAGCTGGAGGGTGAACCGCTGGTGCACTTCGCCCCCGACAACGGGCTCAGCGGGTGGCTCGACCGGTCGCTGGCCCGCGCGGGTGTCCGCGCGGAGACGGTGATGCGGACCTCGGTCACCACCGCGGCGCCGCTGCTCGCCGCGGCCGGGCTGGGGATCGCGGTGAGCCCGGTCAGCGCGGTCAGCGACGGCTTCCCGGGCGCCGTGCGCCCCTTCACGCCCCGCTGGACCCGGCGCCTGGTGGCGATCACCGCCGCCGAGCCCGACCCGCTGCTCGCCCGCTTCCTCGACGACCTGCGCACGCACGGACTGCGGGTCCCCGAGGACGTCCGGCGGCAGCTCGACGAGCCGCCATCGAATTCCTGAGGGGCTGCCGCAGAGTATTCGAAGGCCACCGCCCCAGTGCGCGGGAATCGCCGCCGGAACGGCCACGTTGAGCCACGACTGTGACGTTCTCCTCCCTTTCTCAGGAAGGCTCGGCCATGTCGTCGGCGGTATTTTCTGACGTACCCGTGAAAGAAAAGGCCAGGCTTCCCCTGGCGGCTCTCCTCGCGCTGTTCACCGCGGGATTCCTCGGAATCATGAACGAGACCGTGCCCGCCGGGCTGCTACCCCGGATGTCCCGCGGTCTGGGGCTCTCGGCGTCCGCCGCCGGCCAGACGGTCACGGTGTACGCGCTGGCGACGGCGCTGACCGCGATCCCGCTCAACGCGCTGCTGCGGAACCGGGGGCGGCGCGCGGTGGTCGCCGCCGGTCTGGCGTCCTTCGTCCTCGCGAACGCCGTCACGGCATTCACGGACAGTTTCGCCGCGATTCTGGTGGTCCGCGCCGTCGGCGGCACGGGAGCTGGGCTCGTCTGGTCGAACATCGGCGGATACGCCGCCAGGATCTCCCCGCGAGAACTCCAGGGAAAGGCGATCTCGGTCGCGATGGCCGGAATTCCGGTCGCATTGTCGCTGGGCCTTCCGGCGGGCACGCTGCTGGGCGACGCCGCCGGCTGGCACGTGACCTTCGGGGTCATGGCGGCCGTCGCGGCGCTGCTCGTCGTCTGGGTGTTCGTCGCCCTGCCGGACATTCCCGGGCTGCCGGAGGGCGGCCACGTGTCCGCCGCGACGATCCTGCGGACGCCGGGCGTCCGGCTGGTGCTGCTCACCGCGGCGGCCTACATGGTCGCCCACAACGTCCTGTACACCTACATCGGCCCGCTGGCGCAGTCCGCCGGCCTGGCGGGAGGCCGGCTCACCGTGGTGCTGCTGGTCTTCGGCGTCGCGGCCCTCGCCGGCATCTGGATCACCGGGGCCCACGTCGACCCCCATCACCGGCGGCTGACGGTGGGCGGCACGCTCGTCGTGGGAGCCGGCGTTCTCGTCCTGGGATTCGCCGCCGTGAGTCCCGTCCTCCTCTACCTGGGGGCGGCCGCGTGGGGCCTCGGGTTCGGCGGCTCCGCCACCCTCTTCCTCACCGCCGCCGTGCGCGCGGCCGGAACCGACGGCGTCCAGGCCCTCGTGGTGACCGTCTTCAACCTCAGCATCGCGGCCGGCGGGGTCGTCGGCGGGCTGCTGCTCGGCGGGTTCGGCGTCGCCGTGATTCCGTGGGTGGCGCTCGCACTGCTGGCCGCGGCGGCCGTCTCGGTGGCCGCCGGCCGGGAGCGGGCCTTCCCGCGCTGGCCGCGCAGCGCCTGAGCGGCCCCGGCTCCTCGGCTGCCCCCTCGGCTGCCTTCCCTCGGCTGACCCCCTGAGCTTCCGCGGCGGGTCAGCCGAGGGCGCGGAGGGCGGTGACGGAGTCGGCGAGGAAGCCCTGGCAGTGGGCCAGCCGCTCGGGGCCGAAGCCGCGCGGGGAGCACTCGATGACCAGGAGCAGGCCGAGGTAGAGGCGGTAGAGGGCGAGGCGGTGGTGGAAGCCGGGCTCGCCGAAGGCGAAGCGGCCGCCGGCGGCGGTGTAGCCGGCGACCAGGGGGTCGTCGGGGCCGGCCTCGCCGCCCAGGTTGAGCGAGACCAGCTCGGCGGCGGGGTCGCCCCAGAACGCCCGCTCGTGGTCGATGATCCCGGAGACCGTGTGCCGGCCGCCGGCGGTCGCGGGGAGGCGGACGAAGACGTTGCCCTGCCACAGGTCGAAGTGGACCAGGCGCGGCTCGGTGACCTCCGCGAGGGCGTCCCTCCCCTCGGCGACCAGCGTCCGGACCTCGGCCGGGGCGATGCCGAGGGGGGAGCGCCAGTGCCCGGCGTCGTCGAGCAGCGCCTCGACCATGGCGCCGAAGGCCGAGTGCCAGTCCGGGGCGGAGAGGCCGGAGGCGGGCGCCGGGTAGCCGAAGCGGCCGTCGGGCGGCGTCAGGGTGTTGAGGCGGGCGGTGATCGCCCCGAGTTCGCGGCGCAGCCCGGGGACGGCCGCGCCGGGTATCCGGTCGCCGGCCTTGTTCCACGGGGTGCCGTCGAGGACGGAGAGGACGAGCACGTCCTCGCCCGCGTGCAGCAGCTCCGGGCCGGGGACGTGGCCGCCGGGGAGATCGGCGAGCCGCCGGTAGACCATCGCCTCGGTCGCCATGATCCCGCGTTCGTAGCGGAGCACGGCGGCTCCGGGCGGCGGGGCGAGCTTGAGGACGGCGGGCCGGCCGTCCTCGAGCCGGACGCGGTAGGCGCTGTTGAACTCGCCGTCGGTGAGCTCGGCCTCCAGCCGGCAGCCGACGCCGACCTGCTCGCGCAGCAGCGCGTCGAGCTCGGCGGCGGACAGGTGGCGCTTGGTCAGACTCTGCACGCCCGGCATTCTGCCGGACCCTTCACCCGGGGATCCGCCCGCCCGCCCGTTACCGCGGCAGAGGCAAGGGCCGGGAGCCGGCGGAAGGAGCGCGGCGCGAGATCAGAGCGGGCCAGGGCCACACACCGGATGCTCGTCGCCGCGGCCGAGCGGAGAAGGAGGCCGGCGGGCGCCACTCGGGCAGAACCGCACGGCGGCGGCGACCGGCGACACGGGCAACGCGCGCAGCGGCAGCAGGCGACACGGGCAACGCGCGCGGCGGCGCCCCGGTCCGCGGGGACCGGGGCGCCGCCGTGAGCGCGTCACTCGGGTGACGTCAGTTGTCGTTGTCCTCGTCGATGAGGAAGCCGCGCATCGGCGCCGGGGCCTGCTGCATCGGCTGCGGGGGCTGCGGCCGCACGGAGGCCATCGGCTGCGTCATGGCCGGGGCCATCTGCGGGGAGCCGTTGCTCCCACCGCCGCCGAAGCTGCTGCCGCCGAAGGTCGGGCCGCCGCCGTTGCCGCCGCCGAAGCTCTGGCCGCCGCTCATCGGGGAGGCGCCCACCGGTGCCATGCTCGGCGCGGCCGGCGGGAGGGAGGCCGTCGCCGGCGTGCGCGGAGGCGCCAGCGAGTCGTCGGCCTGGCCCTCCAGCTGGCGGAGCTGGGTCTCCAGGTAGGACTTCAGGCGGGTGCGGTACTCGCGCTCGAAGGCGCGCAGGTCCTCGACCTTGCGCTCGAGCGTGGCACGCGCGGACTCCAGGGAGCCCATGGCGACGCGGTGCTTCTCCTGGGCGTCCCGCTCCAAGGCGTCGGCCTTGGCGCGGGCGTCCCGCTCCATGCCCTCGGCGCGGCTGCGGGCCTCGCCGACGATCTTGTTGGCCTCGGAGCGCGCCTCTGCGATGGCCTGGTCGGCCGTCTGCTGGGCGAGGGCGAGCACGCGGGAGGCGCTGTCGCCGCCGACCGGGCCCGCCTGCTGCGGCAGGTGCGGGGGCTGCGGGCCGCCCATGGGACCGCCGGGGCCCATCTGGTGGCCGGGGCCGCCCATGGGACCGCCGGGACCCATCGGACCGCCCGGGCCCATCGGGCCGGGACCCATCGGGCCGGGGCCGTGGCCGCCGGGGCCGCCCGGGCCGGGGAGCTGCGGCGCGCCCGGAAGCTGCGGGGGGCCGGCCAGCTGCGGCGGGCCGGGGTGCCCCATCTGCTGCTGCGGGTGCTGCATCTGCTGCGGCATCTGCGGCATCTGCTGGGTGGGGGCGCCCTGCTGCTGCGGCACCGGCGGGCCTGATATGGCCGGGACCGGGGCGCCGGGGCGCTGGTGCTGGTCCTGCGGGTCCTTGCGCATCTGCTGGTTCTGGGCGGCGGCGCGGGTGGCCGCGGCCAGCTTGGCGCGCAGGTCCTCGTTCTCGCGGAGCAGGCGGGTCAGCTCCGCCTCGACCTCGTCGAGGAAGGCATCGACCTCGTCCTCGTCATAGCCCTCGCGGAGGCGGACGGTCGTGAACTGCTTGTTCCGAACGTCCTCGGGGGTCAACGGCATCTCTTCACCTCAACGTGATCGTCGGCAGAACGGCCGGCTGCGGCTGTGCGGTCCTTGGGGTGGTTCACCGGTCTCACAGCCTGCCTACGACGGAGATCAGGATCCAGACAATGATCATCAGTACGAAGAAGGACAGGTCGAGCGCCACGCCCCCGAGACGCAGCGGCGGGATGAACCGCCGCAGTAGCTTGAGAGGCGGATCCGTGGCCGTGTAGGTCGTCTCCAGGACGACGACCATGGCGCGGCCCGGACGCCAGTCGCGGGCGAACTGGAGCACCCAGTCCATCACCAGGCGGAAGAGCAGCAGGATGAGGAAGAGCTGAAGCGCGATCAGCAGAATCTGCAGGACGATGTTCATCGCCGCCGCACTCCCCTCTCCCTCGTGCCGCTCCGCGCGCCGGTCCCACCCGCGGTGTCATGCCGTCGTGCTTTCTGTCGTTCGCGCTGTTCGCGCTGCTCGGTGCTCGTGTGTTGCTGTGTGCGGTGTGCAGTAGGTCGGGCCCGCCTCGGTCAGCTCTGGTTGAAGAAGCCGCCCTCGGCGATCCTGGCCTTGTCCTCCGCCGTGACATCGACGTTAGCAGGAGACAGAAGGAACACCTTCTGCGTCACGCGCTCGATGCTTCCATGGAGGCCGAAGACCAGTCCAGCCGCGAAGTCTACGAGCCGCTTGGCGTCGATGTCGTCCATCTCCGTGAGATTCATGATCACGGGGGTTCCTTCGCGGAAGTGCTCCCCGATGGTCCGCGCCTCGTTGTAGGTGCGCGGATGCAGCGTGGTGATGCGGTAGGGCTCCCGCTCGGAGGCGGCCTTGGGCATGATCACCGGTGCGCTCTTCTCCACGTGACGGCGTTCTGGTGTGATGGATGACACGGGCGCCATCCTCGGCGGTTCCGGGCGAATCGGGGCAACTGCCGCGCTCGACACGGCGGCGGGCGCGGGTGGCGCCGGGGCGGGGGCGGCGGCGATCCGCTCGCGGTCGCGTTCGCGCTCACGCTGCTGCGGCATCTCCTCGGTCGGCCCGGTGCGCAGCGGCTCCGGCTCCGGTCCGTAGTCCTCGTCGTCGGCGTCGTACCCTTGGCCGTCGTAACCATCGTCCTCCAGCAGGCCGAGGTAGACCGCCATCTTGCGCATAGCGCCGGCCATACTCCTGTCCTCCGCTCTGTGGTGGATCGGCTCCGTCACCGGCTCAGACCTCTACCCCCGCGGGGGCGGTTCCCTCGATCCACGGTTGCCTCCCTCACAGGTGAGGGAGCGTCGGTTCTCTGGTTCTTGTCGTTCTTGTCACAGCTTTGACGCTGTGTGAGCATTCCGTACCCCGCCTGCGGTCGCCGCTGCACACGGGATGGAGGGGTTCGGTAGGAATGATTGCTCCGCCGATCTGATCTTCTAACCGGTGACGTTACCCGAGGGGTGGCCGCGCACCGAGCACCGCCGAGCCGACGCGCACATGTGTCGCACCGGCCGCGACCGCGTGCTCGAGGTCGCCGCTCATCCCCGCCGAAACCATCGTGGCAGCCGGATGCGCGGCGCGCAGCGTGCTTGCGATTTCCGCCAGCCGATCGAACGCCGCCGCCGGGTCGCCCGCGTACCCGCCGGTCAGCGGCGCCACCGCCATCACACCGTCAAGTCGCAGTCCCGGCGCGGAGGCTACGGCGTCGGCGAGTTGTGCGACCTCGGCCGGAGCGGCGCCGCCGCGGTGCTCGGGCACGGGCTCGCCCTTCTTCACGTCCTTCTCCAGGGCGACCTGGATCAGGCAGCCGAGCGGGGTCTCCCGCTCGGAGCGGACCACGGCCTCCGACAGCGCCGCGACCAGGCGCGCGCGGTCCATCGAATGCACCCGGTCGGCGTACCGGACCACCGAGCGCACCTTGTTGGTCTGCAGCTGGCCGATGAAGTGCCAGCTGAGCGGCAGGTCGGCGCAGGCCTCGGCCTTGGCCGCGGCCTCCTGGTCGCGGTTCTCCCCGACCTCCCTGACGCCGAGTGAGGCCAGCAGCCGGACGTCCGAGGCGGGGTAGGTCTTGGTGACCACCACGAGGGTGACCGCGTCGCGCGGGCGCGCGGCGGCGGCGCACGCGTCCGAGATGCGCTGCTCCACGGCGGTGAGGCCGGAGCGCAGGGTCGCGAGGCGGGCGTGGAGGGCGTCGTCCGCACCGCCACCGGGCTGGGTCATCTTCTCACTCACCGTCACCAGTCGTGCGCCGCGCCGGGACCGGGGAGGTCCGGGAGCGACAGGGCCGTCTGCGGCAGTCTCCCATGCGGCGCGGGAAGCGGCAGGTCCCGGGCCCGGTTCGGGCACCTGTTCCCGGTGTGCCCCGGCCGGGGGCCGGGTCGCGGGTCAGGAGCCGGCGGGACGCAGCGTGACGTAAGCGGCGAGCCGGCCGGTGCGGGGGTCGCCGGAGGCGGTGGCCCGGCGGTAGGAGAAGTGGTCGGCGGACTCCAGGGTGCAGACCTCGGAGAGCCGGCAGTCGGTCACCCCGGCCTCGGCGAGCTGCGCGCGGACCCCGGCGGGGACGTCCAGCGCGGGGGTTCCGGCCCGGGTGACCGCGTAGGAGGCGGGGACCACCGCGGCGACCTCCGCCCGCATGGCGTCGGGGACTTCGTAGCACCGGCCGCAGACCGCCGGGCCGGTGCGGGCGGTGATCCGGGCCGGGTCGGCGCCGAGCCGGACCATCGCCTCGACGGTCGCCGGCACCACTCCGGCGGCGAGCCCTGGCCGGCCGGCGTGCGCGGCGCCGATCACTCCGGCCTCGGCGTCGGCCAGCAGGACCGGGGTGCAGTCGGCGGTGAGCACCGCGAGGGCGAGCCCGGGCTCGGCGGTGACGATCCCGTCGACGGCGGGGGCGGTACCGTCCGGCTGCGGGCCGGTGACCACCGCGACCTCCCGGCCGTGCACCTGGTTCATCCAGACCACGGACGCCGGGTCCAGGCCCTGCGCGGCGGCGGCGCGGCGGCGGTTCTCCCGCACCGCGGCGGGGTCGTCGCCGACGGCGCCCCCGAGGTTGAGCTCCCCCCACGGCTCGGTGCTCACCCCGCCCCACCGGGTGGTGAAGCCGAAGTGAGCACCGGAGGGGGTCAGCTCGGTTATGACGCCGGTCACTTGAGGAAGTCCGGGACGTCCAGCTCCTCGGCCGGGGTCTCGACGTAGGCCGGGCGGGACGGCGGGACCTGCGGCTGCGGGGGCAGCGGCGAGGCGACCGGCTCGACCGGACGGCTGTACGAGGGCGTGGACTCCGGCTCCTCGGCGCGCGGCACCGAGCCGATGCCGTAGGAGCGGGACGGCGAGGCGCCGGCCGAGCCCTGGCGCTCCTGGCGCTCCATCCGCTCCAGCCGGTCGGTGCCGGTGGAACCCCGCTCGGACTGGGTGGACTTGACCACCGGCTCACGGGTGATCGCCGGCGGCTGCCCGCCGTCGAAGCCGGCCGCGATGACGGTGACCCGGACCTCGTCGCCGAGCGCGTCGTCGATCACCGCGCCGAAGATGATGTTCGCCTCGGGGTGCGCGGCCTCGCTGACCAGCTGGGCGGCCTCGTTGATCTCGAACAGGCCGAGGTCGGAGCCGCCGGAGATGGAGAGCAGGACGCCGCGGGCGCCGTCGATGGACGCCTCCAGCAGCGGGGAGGAGATCGCCATCTCGGCAGCGGCCTTCGCGCGGTCCTCGCCGCGCGCCGAGCCGATCCCCATCAGCGCCGAACCCGCGTCCGACATGACCGACTTGACGTCGGCGAAGTCGAGGTTGATCAGGCCCGGGGTGGTGATCAGGTCGGTGATGCCCTGGACACCGGAGAGCAGCACCTGGTCGGCCGAGCGGAAGGCGTCCAGCACCGAGACCTGGCGGTCCGAGATGGACAGCAGCCGGTCGTTCGGGATGACGATGAGGGTGTCGACCTCCTCGCGCAGCTGCGCGATGCCGTCCTCGGCCTGGTTGGCCCGGCGGCGGCCCTCGAAGGTGAAGGGGCGGGTCACCACACCGATCGTCAGGGCGCCCAGCGAGCGGGCGATGTTGGCGACCACCGGCGCGCCGCCGGTGCCCGTGCCGCCGCCCTCGCCGGCGGTGACGAAGACCATGTCGGCCCCCTTGAGGACCTCCTCGATCTCCTCGCGGTGGTCCTCGGCGGCCTTGCGGCCGACGTCCGGGTTGGCGCCCGCGCCGAGCCCGCGGGTGAGCTCGCGGCCGACGTCGAGCTTGACGTCGGCGTCGCTCATCAGGAGGGCCTGCGCATCGGTGTTGATCGCGATGAACTCGACGCCCTTGAGACCGACCTCGATCATCCGGTTGATGGCGTTGACGCCACCGCCGCCGATGCCGACGACTTTGATGACTGCGAGGTAGTTCTGCGGTGCTGCCACGTCGAAGGCCTCTCGCCTCGGATGTTCGATGCCGTTCGGCCCGGGATGGCCGGACCTGGCGGCAGTTGCCGACTGGGGCGGGAGTCCCGACCCGGACCCTAAACTTAAGGTTTAGGGTTGTTGTTGTGCCTGCTCCAGCACGCCTGTTGCTACAGGACAGTAGGTGGCGGCGCCAGCCCGTTCAACGGACACGCCGAGTCTCCCGTTTTTTCTTGAGCCTATGTGATCAACGACCCGTATGCGCACCCGGGGTGACCAACAAGGTTCGTTGAGCCACCCCCGGGCCGTCAATAGCGGGACGCACGTTCCGGGCCGAACGGTTCACCCCGCCTCATCAGGCCCGGAGCGCCAGGGAGTTGGCGTGGACCGCGACGGACGGCCGGGACGCGCCCGGCGGCTCGGAGGACGGTGCGCAGGGCGTGCGCGGCACCCGCGCGCGGGGCGCCCGCGGTACCGCGCGCCGGGCGCGGGCCTCCGGTACGCGCGGGGCGAACCGGTCGCCGGCAGCCGGTCGGTCGCCCGGGGCGCTACCCGCCGCTCTCGCGGATCGCCGGCGAGCCGGGGGCGCTGACGTCGTAGACCGCCGCGGACGGGTGCCCGCGCATCAGCGCGGTCAGCACGGCGGCCTTGCGGGCACCGTCCTCCGGGCTGCCCCACTTCACCAGGACGCCGTGCGGCAGGCCGAGTTCGATGTCGTCGTAGGACAGGACGTCCAGCGCGGAGGCCCGCGCGGCCACCGACTGCGGCAGGTCCCGCGCCACCGCCACGGCGCCGGCGACCAGCCGGTCCTGCGGGATCACCGGCAGCGCCGCCCGCCCCGCGGCCGACAGCCGCAGCCGCACCACCGGCATCCCCGACGGCGGCTGCGCGGAGCTCGCGAACCGGGTCCCCGTGGCGTCCACTTCGGCGTACCGGGACGGGCCCGGCGTGCCGGTGTCGACCGCGGCGACCGCGACCCGCTGCACGATCCGCACGGTGATCCCGTCCGGCCAGGAGCGCGACACCGCCACCGAGGCCGCCCGGGGCAGCTTCCGCGCCACCCTGGCCCGCACCGCGCCGGTGTCCAGCCGCGGCAGCGGGGTCCCGTACGGCACCTCGGCGGCGGCCAGCACCTGAGCCCGGGTCAGCTGGGCGGAGGTGCCGCTGACGGAGACCGCCCGCAGCGCGAACAGCGGCGAGAACAGCACCACGCACACCACGGCCGCGACCGCGGCCAGGAGCAGCGCGCCGACCACGACCCGGCCGCGCCGCGAGAGCCGCAGCCGCGGCTCCGGCCGCGGCTCCCGCTCCGGCTCGGCCCGGCCCTCCGCGCGGGGCGCCGCCTCCGCGGCGGAGTCCCCCGCGGAGGCGGCGGCGTACTGCTCCCGGAGGTCGGACACGTCAGCGACGGCCCCCCTGGTGCGCGTGGAGCGCCTCGTAGACCATGCCGACCAGCAGGTCGTCGGCGTCGCGGCGGCCGAATCCGGCCGCGGCGCGGGACATGTCCCACAGCCGCTGCGGGTCGGTGAGCACCGGAAGGACGTTCGCCAGCACCCAGTCCGCCGTCAACTCGGCGTCGTCCACGAGGAGTCCGCCGCCCGCCCGGACCACCGGCTGGGCGTTCAGCCGCTGCTCGCCGTTGCCGATCGGCAGCGGCACGAAGGCCGCGGGCAGCCCGACGGCGGCCAGCTCGGCCACGGTCATCGCGCCGGCCCGGCAGAGCATCATGTCGGCCGCGGCGTAGGCGAGGTCCATCCGGTCGAGGTAGGGCACCGCCCGGTACGGGGGCATGCCCGGCATCTGCTGGACGACCGGGAGCTCGTTCTTCGGCCCGACCGCGTGCAGGATCTGCACCCCGTACTGCTGCAGGCGCGGGGCGACGGCCTGGATCACCTCGTTGAGCCGCCGGGCGCCCTGCGAGCCGCCGGAGACCAGCAGGGTGGGCAGCCGCTGGTCGAGGCCGAAGTAGTGCCGCCCCTCGGGCCGGACGGCGGCCCGGTCCAGGGTGGCGACGCTGCGGCGCAGCGGGATCCCGATGTAGCGGGAGTCGCGCAGCTTGCTGTCGGGGGTGGAGACGGCGACGAAGTCGGTGTACCGGGCGCCGATCTTGTTGGCCAGGCCCGGGCGGGCGTTGGCCTCGTGGACCACGATCGGCACCCCGGCGCGCTTGGCCGCGAAGTAGGCCGGCATCGCGACATAGCCGCCGAAGCCCACCACCACGTCGGCCTTGGTGCGCTCCAGCACGTCCTGGACGGCCTTGACGGTGCCGCGCAGCCGGCCGGGAACGGTGATCAGCTCCGGGGTGGGCTTGCGCGGCAGCGGTACGGCCGGGATCAGCGCCAGCTCGTACCCGCGCTCGGGGACGAGTCGGGTCTCCAGCCCGCGTTCCGTGCCCAGCGCCGTGATCCCGATCGTCGGGTCGTGGCGGCGGAGCGCGTCCGCCAGAGCCAGCGCGGGCTCGATGTGACCGGCGGTCCCCCCGCCGGCGAGAACGACATGCACCGAAATTCACCGCTCCCTGCGGGGCCGGCCGCTGCGCAGCCCCGCGATGGTCCGTCGTGGCAGCCCGCGCCACCTGCCGCGGGCCGTTTCGCGCCGCGCGGCCAGGGCTGCCCTCGCGGCGGGTTCGCCGCGCGCGAAGCACAGCAGCATCCCCACCGCGAACATGGTCGGCAGCAGCGCGGAACCCCCGTAGGAGAACATCGGGAGCGGGACTCCCGCAATCGGCAGCAGTCCCAGCACCGCGCCCACGTTGATCACGGCCTGGGCCATGATCCAGGTGGTCGCGGCTCCCGCGGCGTACCTGGTGAAGGGGTCCTTCGTGCGTCCGGCCACGCGGATACCCGCATACCCTAGTGCCGCGAAGAGAACGATGACCGACCCGGTTCCGGCGAGACCGAGCTCCTCGCCGGTGACGGCGAAGATGAAGTCCGTATGCGGCTCGGGCAGTTGCCCCCATTTCTCCACCGATGCCCCGAGTCCGGTGCCGAACAGGCCGCCGGAGGCGAGCGCGTAGACGCCGTGCACGGCCTGGTAGCAGGCCCCGTCGGAGCCGACCTTGGTGGCGCCGATGCAGTACAGCCGGGAGAGCCGGTGCGGTACGGCGACGATGGCGATCAGCGCGAGCCCGGCGGCGACGGCGGCGCTGGTGACGAAGAGCCGCAGCGGGGCGCCGGAGAACCACAGCAGGCCGAAGAGCAGCGCGCAGATGATCATCGCGGTGCCCATGTCGCCGCCGGCCAGCACCAGCGTCAGCAGCAGGCCGCCGACCGGGACCAGCGGCACCAGCAGGTGCTTCCACTGGTCGAGGGTGCCCAGCTGCTGCTTGCGGGCGAGCAGGTCCGCACCCCACAGCACCAGGGCGAGCTTGGCGAACTCGCTGGGCTGGATCTGGAACGGCCCGCCGAGGTAGATCCAGTTGCGGTTGCCGTTCACGGTCATCCCGATGCCCGGGACCATCACGGCGAGCAGCAGCACCACCGTGCCGAGCAGCAGCGGGTAGGCCAGCGCCCGGTGCGCCCGCAGCGGGAGCCGCACCGCGACCAGCATCAGCACCGCGCCGATCGCGACGGCGATCAGCTGCTTCTCGAAGTAGTAGGCGAACGGCAGGCCGTAGAAGCGGGCGGTGATCTGCGAGGCGGAGAACACCATGATCAGGCCGAGCACCAGGACCAGCCCGGAGGAGCCCATGATCAGGTAATACGGCGTCAGCGGCCGGTCCAGGGTGCGCCGGGCGTGCCGGACAGCGCGGGCGAGGCGCGGGGAGCGGAAGTTCCGGGCGCTGAACTCGGTGACCACGGTGCGCGGCTCCGGGCTCGGCCGCCGGCGCGACGGCCGCCGTCCGGGCTCCGCGCGCTGTCCCGGGGGCCTCGCCTCCCGCTCACCGCCGCGCGCCGCGCCCGAGGGCCGTGCGGGCCGCGCGGGGCGCGCGCGTTCGGCGGGCGGGACCATCCGTGCTCCTGTCTCGCGAGGCGGTCCCCGGCGGGGCGGGGCCGGCCGGGGGCGCGCGGCCGGGGCGGTCGGCCGGGCAGCGGTCCGGACGATACCGCCTCACCCCGTGCGCCACCCGCCTCCCACGCCGGGGCGGTCCCCGGCGTGGGGGAGGTCACCCGCGCCCGCGCAGGACCTCCGCCGCGAAGAGGTCGCCGCGCTCGTTGTAGTTGGTGAACATGTCCATCGAGGCGCAGGCGGGGGCGAGCAGCACGGTGTCGCCGGAGCGGGCGAGCGCCGCGGCCGCCCGGACGACCTCGGCCATCGCCGGGGCCCCGGTCATACCCACCGCGGCCTCGATGACCGGCACGTCCGGCGCGTGCCGCTCCAGCGCGCCGCGGATCACCGCCCGGTCCTGCCCGATCAGCACCACGGCCCGCAGCCGCCCGGCGGCCTCCGCCACCAGCTCGTCGAACTCCGCGCCCTTGGCGAGCCCGCCGGCGATCCACACCACCGGCTCGTAGGCCCGCAGCGAGGCGGCGGCGGCGTGGGTGTTGGTGGCCTTGGAGTCGTCGACCCAGCGCACCCCGTCGATCTCGCCCACCTCGGCGACCCGGTGCGGGTCCGGCCGGAAGGCGCGCAGCCCGTCGCGGACCGCCGCCGGCTCGACGCCGTAGGCCCGCGCGAGCGCCGCGGCCGCCAGCGCGTTGGCGATGTTGTGCGGGGCCGGCGGCTCGACGTCGGAGACCGCGGCGAGCTCCGCGGCGTGCGTGCGCCGTTCCTCGACGAAGGCCCGGTCGACCAGCAGGCCGTCCACCACGCCGAGTTCGGAGAGCCCGGGGGCGCCGAGGGTGAAGCCGACCGCGCGGCAGCCCTCCTCGACGTCGGCCTCGCGGACCAGCGCCTCGGTGGCCGGGTCGGCGGCGTTGTAGACGCAGGCGACCCGGTTGCCCTCGTAGATCCGGCCCTTGTCGGCGGCGTAGGCCTCCATCGAGCCGTGCCAGTCGAGGTGGTCGGGGGCCAGGTTGAGCACGACCGCCGAGTGCGGGCGCAGCGAGGGCGCCCAGTGCAGCTGGTAGGAGGAGAGCTCGACGGCGAGCACGTCGTAGGGCTCCTCGGAGAGCACCGCGTCCAGCACGGAGACGCCGACGTTGCCGACGGCGGCGGTGCGCAGGCCCGCCGCGGCGAGGATCGCGGCGAGCATCCGCACGGTGGTGGTCTTGCCGTTGGTGCCGGTGACGGCCAGCCAGGGGGCGGGCTCGCCGGTGGCCGGGTGCGGGCGGCGCAGCCGCCAGGCCAGCTCGACGTCGCCCCAGACCGGCAGGCCGGCCTCGGCGGCGGCCACCAGCAGGGGGCTGTCGGGCCGCCAGCCGGGCGAGGTGACGACCAGTTCGGTGCCCTCGGGCAGGCTCGCGCCGTCGCCGAGCCGGACCGCGACGCCCTCGCCGCGCAGCTCGGCGGCCTGCGCCTGCTGCCGCTCGCCCTCGCCGCCGTCCACGACGGTGACCTCGGCGCCGAGCGCGTGCAGGGCGCGGGCGGCCGGCGGGCCGGAGACGCCCAGCCCGGCCACGGTGACCCGCAGCCCCTTCCACTCGGGCGCCGCGGGCATGGACGCGGAGGTCACGAGGCCACCCAGCCGGCGTAGAACAGTCCGAGGCCGACCGCGACGCACAGGCCCTGGATGATCCAGAACCGGACCACGATCAGTACCTCGCTCCACCCCTTGAGTTCGAAGTGGTGCTGCAGTGGCGCCATCTTGAAGACGCGCCGCCCGGTCATCCGGAAGGACCCGACCTGGATCACCACGGACAGGGTGATCAGCACGAACAGCCCGCCGAGGATCGCCAGCAGCATCTCGGTGTGCGAGCAGATGGCGAGTCCGGCGAGCGCGCCGCCGAGCGCGAGCGAGCCGGTGTCGCCCATGAAGATCTTCGCCGGCGAGGTGTTCCACCACAGGAAGCCGAAGCAGGCCCCCATCAGCGCCGCGCCGACCACCGCCAGGTCGAGCGGGTTCCTGACCTCGTAGCAGTTGGCGCCCGCGGTCAGCGGGTTCTCGCAGCTCTGCCCGTACTCCCAGATGCCGATGAAGACGTAGGCGCCGAAGACCATCACGGACGCGCCGGTGGCCAGGCCGTCCAGACCGTCCGTCAGGTTCACGCCGTTCGACATCGCCAGGATCATGAAGATCGCCCAGATGGCGAACAGCACCGGCCCGAGCGACCAGCCGAAGTCCTGCACGAAGGAGAGCCGGGTGGAGGCCGGGGTGTAGCCGTGGATGTCGTGGAAGCGCAGCGCGCCCACCGCGAACACGATGCCGACGATCAGCTGCCCGGCCATCTTCGCCTTGGCCCGCAGGCCCAGCGAGCGGCGCTTGACGATCTTGATGTAGTCGTCCAGGAAGCCGACCAGCCCCATCCCGGCGAACAGGAACAGCACCAGCAGCCCGGAGGCGGTCGGCGTGGACCCGGTCACCACCTTGGTCAGCGCGTACGCGATCAGGGTGGCCAGGATGAAGGCGATGCCGCCCATGGTGGGCGTGCCCTTCTTGCTGTGGTGGGCCTTGGGCCCGTCGTCCCGGATGTACTGGCCGTACCCGTGCCGGGCCAGGACCCGGATCAGCACCGGGGTGCCGAGCAGGGAGAGCACCAGGCCGAACATGCCCGCGAAGAGGATCTGACGCATCTGCTCCAAGCCCTACTCTCCGGCCTTCGCCGGCACGTCCGCGAGCAGGGTCCCGGCGACCCGCTCCAGCCCCTTCGAGCGGGAAGCCTTGACCAGGACGATGTCGCCCGGCCGGAGCTGATCCCTCAGCAGTTCGATCGCCGCATCGGCATCGGCCACGTGCACGGACTCCTCACCCCACGAACCCTCGTGCCTGGCTCCCAGTTCGAGCCAGGCCGCCTCCCTGCCGCCCACCGCCACCAGCTTGGTGACGTCCAGCCGGACGGCCAGCCGCCCGATCGCGTCGTGCTCGGCCAGCGAGGCGTCGCCCAGCTCCGCCATCTCGCCCAGCACCGCGAACGTGCGGCGGCGCCCCTCGCCCCGCCCGGCCATCGCGGTGATCGCGCGCAGCGCGGCCCGCATCGACTCCGGGTTGGCGTTGTAGGCGTCGTTCACGATCGTGACGCCGTCCGCGCGGTCGGTGACCTCCATCCGCCAGCGGGAGAGGGCTCCGGCCTCGCCGAGCGCGGTCGCGATGTCCTCGGCGGACATCCCGCACTCGTGCGCCACGGCCGCGGCCGCGAGGGCGTTCGAGACGTGGTGCTCACCGTACAGGCGCAGGGCCACGGGTGCGGAACCGGAGGGGGTGGTCAAGGTGAAGGCGGGGCGACCGGAGTCGTCCAGCCGCACGTCGGAGGCCCGCACCTGGGCCTCCGGGGACTCCCCGAAGAACACCACGCGGGCCTTGGTGCGCGAGGCCATGGCCCGCACCAGGGCGTCGTCCGCGTTGAGCACGGCGACGCCGCCCTCGGCCGCGGACGGCAGGCACTCCACCATCTCGCCCTTGGCCTCGGCGATCGCCTCGCGGCTGCCGAACTCGCCGACGTGCGCGCTGCCCACGTTGAGCACCGCGCCTATCCGCGGCGGCACGATGCCGGTGAGGTAGGCGATGTGGCCCTTGCCGCGGGCGCCCATCTCCAGCACCAGGTGCCGGGTCCGCGCGTCCGCCTCCAGGGCGGTCAGCGGCAGGCCGAGCTCGTTGTTGAGCGAGCCGGGCGGGTAGACGGTCGGGCCGAGCCGGGTGAGCAGCTGGGCGATCAGGTCCTTGGTGGAGGTCTTCCCGGAGGAACCGGTCAGCGCCACCGTGGTCAGTCCGGCGCCCGCCGCGCCGCCCGAGCCGCCGGCGGCCAGCCGGGAGACGACCTCGCGGGCCAGCCGGCCCAGCGCGGCCAGGACGTCGTCCACCACCACGGCGGGGACGCCGACCGGGCGCTCGGCCAGCACCCCGGCCGCGCCCGCGGCCACCGCGCCGGCGGCGAAGTCGTGTCCGTCGGCGTGCTCGCCGGCGATCGCGACGAACAGGCCGCCGGGCACGACCTCCCGGGAGTCCCGGAACGCCGGGCCGGTGACGGCCGCCTCCGGGTCGGGCGAGTCATGGAGCGTCCCCCCGACGGTCTGTGCGACCTCGGCGAGGGTCAATGGGATCACGTGGTCTCTACTCCTTGGAGTGGTGCGCGTCAGGCGCGCCGGGGGCGCCGGTCCGCCGCGCGGCGGACCGGCGGGCGGTCACCCGGCGTCACAGGGGTGGCCGGCGGCGTGCGGTCCTCGCATCCGGATCGCCGCGCGCAGGACCTCCCGGTCGTCGAAGGGGCGGGTCTCCCCGCGGACGTACTGGCCGAGCTCGTGGCCCTTGCCGGCCACCAGCACGGTGTCCCCCGCGTGCGCGCGGGCGACGGCGGCGGCGACGGCGGCGGCCCGGTCGGGATCGACCAGGACCGCGCCACGCTCCCCCTCCGGCACCTCGACCGCGCCCGCGAGCATCGCGGCGAGGATCGCCAGCGGGTCCTCGGTGCGGGGGTTGTCGCTGGTCAGAACGGCGGTGTCGGCCAGCCGGGCGGCGATCGCGCCCATCGGGCCGCGTTTGTGCGGGTCGCGGTCGCCGCCGCAGCCGACCACCACGTGCAGTTCCCCCTTGGTGACCTCGCGCAGCGAGCGCAGCACCGACTCCAGGGCGTCCGGCTTGTGCGCGTAGTCGACCACGGCCAGGAACGGCTGCCCGGCGTCCACCCGCTCCAGCCGCCCCGGCACGCCGGGGACCGCGCCGACCCCGGCGGCGGCCTGCTCCAGGGGGAGCCCGGCGGTGGCGAGCGCGGCGATCGCGGCGAGCGTGTTCGCCACGTTGAACGGCCCCGGGATCGGGGCGTGCGCCTCGGCACGGGCGCCGTCGGGGCCCAGCACGGTGAAGTCCGAGCCGAGCGGCCCCAGCCGGACGTCCACCGCGCGCCAGTCGGCGTCCGGGTCGCCCTGCGCCGAGTAGGTCACGACGGGGACGCCGGCCTCGGCGGCCAGCCGGCGGCCGTAGGCGTCGTCCAGGTTGACCACGCCGCGGCGGCTGCGCTCCGGGGTGAACAGTGATGCCTTCGCCTGGAAGTAGTCCTCCATGGTGGGGTGGAAGTCCAGGTGCTCGGGCGAGAGGTTGGTGAACACCGCGACGTCGTAGACCACGCCGTCGACCCGGCCGAAGACCAGCGCGTGGCTGGAGACCTCCATCGCCACCGCGTCCGCGCCCTGCTCGCGCATCACCGCGAGGACGGCGTGCAGGTCGGTGGCCTCGGGGGTGGTCCGCTCGCTCTTGATCCGGGTGCGGCCGACGCGCATCTCGACCGTGCCGATCACCCCGGGGGTGCGGCCGGTGCCGAGCATGCCGCCCTCCACCAGATAGGTGGTGGTGGTCTTGCCGCTGGTGCCGGTCACCCCGATGGTGAGCAGCCGCTCGGCCGGATGGCCGTAGATCTCGGCGGCCAGCGCGCCCGTCACCGCGCGGGGCTTCTCCACCACCAGCGCGGGCAGCGCGACCCCGGCGTCCGCGGCGCGGCGCGCGCCCTCGGCGTCGGTGAGCAGCGCGGCGGCGCCCGCGGCGGCGGCCTGTGCGGCGAAGTCGGCGCCGTGCGCGTTCGCGCCGGGCAGCGCGGCGTACAGGTCGCCGGGGCGCACCGCGCGGGAGTCGTGCGTGATGCCGGTGATCCGCGCCTCCGCGGCCGGTGAGGCGACCTCCGCGCGCAGCGCCTCGCCGAGCAGCCGGGCCGCGTCGGCGACCGTGATCGGCCGCCCGTTGGAGGGCCTGGGCGGGGTGGCGGCGGCCGGCTCCGGCGCGGCGTGGGCCTGCGCGGGTGCCCCCGCCGTCCGGGCGTCGGCCGCGGCCTCGGCGGCGGTCTCCGCGCGGGGTGCGCTCGCGGGGCTGTCGTCGTGATCACGTTTCGGCACGGCCGTGAGGTTACCCGCAGCCACCCGTCCGGGGCCAAGTGAGGTCATCTCCGCGTCTCCCTTCGGTTCACCAGTCCACCGGCAGGCCGGCGGGCTTCCCGCCGGTCGGCGGGACCCCCAGGCTCTGCAGCGCGAACTCCATGACCTGCTTGAACACCGGTCCGCACAGCGTGCCGCCGAAGTGGCCGTTCTTCGGATCCTGGATCACGCAGGAGACCGTCAGCCGCGGCTTGTCCGCCGGCGCGAAGCCGATGAACGAGGAGGTGTAGCCGTTGTACCGGCCGGTCCTCGGGTCCACCCGGTTCGCCGTGCCGGTCTTGCCGGCCACCACGTACCCCGGGATCTGCGCGGCCGTCCCGGTGCCCTCCTCGCTGGAGACCACGGACTCCAGCATCTGGGCGAGGGTCTTCGCGGTCTGCTCGCTCACCACCCGGGTGGCGGCGGGCGCCGGGGCGGGCACGTAGGTGCCGTCCGGGCCGGTGGTCCCCTCGACCAGCGTCGGGGCGATCCGCACCCCGCCGTTGGCGATCGTCGAGTACACCGAGGTGGTCTGCAGCGCGTTCACCGACAGCCCCTGGCCGAACGGGATGGTGAACTGCTGCGAGGACGACCAGTCCTGCGGCGGCGCCAGGATGCCGGAGGTCTCGCCGGGGAAGCCCAGCCCGCTCGGCGAGCCGATCCCGAACTTCTTCAGGTAGCCGTAGAGCACCTGGTTCGCCTGCTGCTGGGTGCTGCCCAGGTGCTGCGAGGCCAGGATCGTGCCGATGTTCGAGGACTTGGCGAGCACGCCGTTGAGCGTCAGATGCCAGGTGCTGTGCGCGACGTCGTCGTGGAAGACCGTGCCGCCGCGCGGCAGCGCCCCGGGCACGGTCACGTGCGTCAGCGGCGTCGCCGCCCCCTGCTGCAGCACCGCCGACATGGTCATCAGCTTGGAGACGCTGCCCGGCTCGTAGGCGTCGGACAGCGCCGGGTTGCCGAGGTCGGCGGAGTTCGCGTGGGCGAGGTCGTTGGGGTCGAAGCCGGGCGCGGTCGCCATGGCGAGGATCCGGCCGTTGCTGACGTCCTGCACGATCACGTAGCCGGACTGCGCGCCCGCCTTGCGGACCTGCTTGGAGATCGCCTGCTGCGCCTCGTACTGGATATCCCGGTCGAGGGTCAGCCGGATGTCGCTGCCCGGCACCGGCGACTGGCGGGACTGCCCGGCGGTCGGCACCTCCTGCCCGTCCGACTGCGCGTAGTGCAGCTTGCCGGGCTTGCCGGTGAGCTCGGAGTTGAACTCCAGCTCCAGGCCGCCGGAGCCGGCGCCGGCGGAGTTGACGAAGCCCAGCAGGTTGGAGGCGAGGTCGCCGTCCGGGTAGACCCGCTTGGGGTCGTCCTGCGGGACCAGCCCCGCCAGCAGGTTCGCGCAGCCCTCCGCGACCCGGCCGGCGGCGCCCGCCTTGGCCGCGGTGTTCTGCTGCACCAGGCAGTCGCCGCTGCCGGCGGTCGCGGCGTAGCCGTTCATCAGCGCCTTGACCTTGTTCCAGGCCGTCGGGGTGATCTGGCGGGCCAGCAGGGTGTAGCGGTCGCCGACGCCGGTGGAGGTCAGCTTGCGGGCCAGCGTCGCCTTGTCCACGCCCAGGATCGGCGCGAGGACGGCGGCGGCGCGCGCCGGGGCGTCGGGGATGTGCGCCTGCGCGGGGGTGAAGTAGTAGGGGTCGGCGGTGACGTCGTAGGCGTCGACCGTGCTCGCCAGCACCGCGCCGGAGGAGTCCGTGATGTCGCCGCGCTGGGCGGGCAGGACGACGTCGACATAGCGGTTCACCGCGGCGTCGGCGGCCAGCGCGGAGGCGTCCAGGAACTGCAGCTGCACCAGCCGCCCCCCGAACACCGCCACGATCAGGGCGAACACGCAGAGCAGCGCGCGCAGGCGCTTGCGCGGGTCCGCGAGCGAGAGCGCGGGGCGCGGCGCCCGGGCCCCGTCGTGCGAGCGCACCCAGCCGCCGACCCGCTGCGCCGGGCGCAGGCCGGCGAGCGCGGCGGGGGCGGCGGGGGTGCCGGATGCCGCGCCGCGTCGGCCGCCGCCGCCCGCGGCGCGGGGGCGCGCGGCACGGGCGCGTGCGGCGCTGCCGTCGTGTCCCGGGCGCTCGGCGCGCCCGGACCCGGCCCCGGGCCCGCGTCCGCCACCCGAGTGGTGCGCCGCGTCGCTGCGCGCGCCACCCGCGTGCGGACCGCGTTCCCGCGCCGGCCCGCCGCGCGCCGCGCCGCCCCGGTCCGCGGCGTCGGGGTGACGCCGGGCCCGGCCGCTCGCGCGGTCCGCGTCGTCGGCCCGCGACCGCGCGCCGTCCCCGGCGTCCGCGGCCCGGCCACCACCGCGCGCCTGCGGCGGGCCTCCGTCCTCGCGGCGCGACCCGCTCCCGGCCGCCGCACGGCCACGCGCCGCGTCGCCTGTCCCCTCCCGGCCGGCACCACGGGCCCACGCCCCGCGCGGGGCTTCGCCCTCGGCCGCCGCGCCGCGGACCTGCCCAGCGCGCCCGCCGTCGGCTGCGTGCCCCTGTGGCGGAGGAGAAGCTTCGCTCGGGCCCAACGTACGGCGAGCCGATCCGCCTCGACCGGCCGGGCGGTCTCCGCCCCCGCCCGCGTGCCCGCCGCCGACGTCGCGCGTGCCGGCCCGATCGGTGCCGCGCGGCTGCGGCCCTGCCGACCCCGCCTCGCCCGCCATGCCGCGACCGCCCGGGGCAGTCCCGGCTCCTGGCGCGCCCGCCCTGGAGGCGCGCTCGCCTCCTCGCGAGGAGCCCCCGCGAGCGGGGCCGGGCTCGCCGCTCCGGCCGGCCGGGCCGCCGTCGCCGCGCCCCGCTCGGCGCGCGCCGCCCGCGCGGGCCGGGCCGCGTGGCGGCGGCGCGCCGGTGTCGTCGTCCAGCCACGCGGGTGGGGCCAGCGGGTCGTCGGCGCGGGAGCCGCGGCGGGTTGCGCCGCCGCGCGCGGGCGGGGGCGGCGGGGGCGCGGCCGCGGACGGGTCGGAGACCCAGTCCGGCACGTCGAGCGGGTCCGGCCGGGACCGGCCGCGGCCCGCACCGCCCGGGCGGCCCGCACCGCCGCCGCGGCTGTCGCCGGGCTGGTTCGGCGTACGCATCAGCGCCTGCTCCCCTTCCTCACCGCCGTCATCGTGCTCCCGCCACCCCGAGGCTCGGCGTGGCGATCCCCGCCCCGGCCGGCGCTGAGGCGGAGCCCGCCGCTCCCGGTGACGCGCTCGCCCCGCCCGACGCCCGGGCACCGGCCGATCCGGAACCGGAGGCCGACCCGGACGGCTTCGCGCTCGCGCCCGCGCTCCCGCTCGACGCCGCGCTCGGCGAGGGGCCGGCCGTCGGGCTCGGCGAGGGGCGGGGCGCGGCCGGCGGGGTGGTGACCACCGACGCCGGGCCCAGCACCTTCCCGTCCGGCGCCAGGAACGCCGGGTCGCCCCCGGGCACCATCCCCAGCGCGCGGGCCCGGCGCGCCAGCGCGTCCGGCGCCGACTCCGCGTCCAGCTGCTGCTGCAGGGTCTGCTGCTGGTCCGTGTACCCGCTGGTCTCCTTCTGGAGCCTGGTGAGGGTGAAGGACCCCTGGTCCAGCGCGGTGTTGAGCATCAGCAGGGTGATCAGGCCGCCGGAGAGCAGCGCGAGCACGAGGATCGCGAAGGGCATCCGGCCCGGGACCGGGCGGCGCCCGCCGCCTCCGGTGCCGAGCATGCCGCCGAGCGCGCCGCCCAGCGTCCCGGCGATCACCGCCGCCCGGCCGCCGCCCGGGCGGCGCGCGGCGGCCTCGCGGCCCGGCGTGGGGCGCCCGGAACTCTCGCGGCCCGCGTACCGGCGCGCCGGGGAGCCGGCGGCCGGCCGGCCGCCGACGGGACGTCCGGTGCCCCGCCGGTCGCGGCCGGCCGGTTCACGGGGTGCGGGCGTCGTGCTCACCGAGGTCCTCCTTCACGATCAGCCGTTCCACCGGTCCCCCGCTCACGTTCTCGCTCCCGCCGCCCTGCCGGTCCGTCAGGCGGCCTCGCACGCGCTCGCCGAACGCTCTCGCCCTCCCCGGCACGGGTGCGCGTCGCCGCCTCCCGCGCCGCCTCCCGCGCGGGATCAGCGCACGCGTTCCGCCGCGCGGAGCCTCGCCGGTGCGGCGCGCCGGTTCTCCGCGATCTCCTCCTCCGTCGGCAGTTCCGCACCGCGCGTCAGCAGGCGCAGCCAGGGCTGGAGTTCCTCCGGCACCACCGGCAGGTCCCGCGGCGCCGTCGAGGTCGCCCCCGCTTGGAGGAACTGCTTCACCAGCCGGTCCTCCAGGGACTGGTACGACATCACCACGATCCGGCCGCCCACCGCGAGCGCGTCCAGCGCGCCGGGGATCGCCCGCTCCAGGACCGCGAGTTCGCCGTTCACCTCGATCCGCAGCGCCTGGAAGGTCCGCTTCGCGGGGTTGCCGCCGGTGCGCCGGGTGGCCGCCGGGATCGCGTCGCGCACCAACTCCACGAGACGCGCGCTGGTGGTGAACGGTTCCCGCTCGCGCTCCCGGACGATCGCGCTCGCGATCTTCCCGGCGAACCGTTCCTCCCCGTAGACCTTGAGGATCCGCGCGAGGTCGCCGTGCCCGTAGGTGTTGAGCACCTCGGCCGCGCTGATCCCGCGGGTCTGGTCCATCCGCATGTCCAGCGGCGCGTCCTGGGCGTAGGCGAAGCCGCGGTCGGCCTCGTCCAGCTGCATGGAGGAGACGCCGAGGTCGAAGAGGACGCCCTGTACCCGCGCGATCCCCAGCCGCTCCAGCACCGCCGGGATCTCGTCGTACACCGCGTGCACCAGCGTCGCCCGGCCGGCGTAGGGGGCGAGCCGGCGGCCCGCCAGCTCCAGCGCGGCCGGGTCGCGGTCCACCGCGACCAGCCGGGCCTGCGGGAACTCCCGCAGCAGCGCCTCGCTGTGGCCGCCCAGCCCCAGCGTGCCGTCGACCACGACCGCGCCCGGCTCGGACAGCGCCGGGCCGAGCAGGTCCAGGCACCGCCGCAGCATCACCGGGACATGCCGCGGCCCCCCGCCGCCGGAGGGCTCGCTGCTGGTGCTGGGGCTCGTCATCCTGGTCCAGGTCCCTCGGGTCGTGCTCGGCCCGTCCGGGTGCACCCGGACGGGTCGCCGGCACGCACCGCCTGGTCCCCGCCCGCTCGGCTTGGGGAAGGCCGCCCGCCTGGCGCCGGGGAAGGGACGTCAGCCGCGCGGATGAGCGGGAGGAGGCCAGACCGTGCGTACGACGGCCGGGACGCCGCGAGTTGGCAGAGTCGGCAGGGCGTCGGTGCGGGGCACGCCCGGCAGCATCTCCTGCCACCGCTGTCCACTGCGCGTCACCTTACTCCACCGCCGCCCGGCCCCCGGGCACGGCTCGCGGTCGCCGGGTACCCCGAGGCGCACGTCCGCGGCGCGGACCCGCGCCTTCGGGTGACTCGCGCGCCCATGCCGGGGAAGAATGCTCGGCATCGGACCCGTGACCGACAGGACCGGGCACGGGACAGGGCGGGCCGAGGAGCGACGGGTGACCACCTTCAACGAGCGCGCGGAACTCTCCGCACCAGGAGATGCGTCCGCGCCTCCCACCTCCGGCGCGGTGGCCGGCGCCGCCGCCGGCGCACCGCCCGCGGCGCCGGCGGGCAGCCCCGCGGCCGACGGGGGATCCCCCAACGGCGCTGCGCCGAACGGCTCTTCCCTTCCCCCCGCCAACGGGGCGACGGCGCACACGAACGGCGCAACCCGGGCCGGAATCTCACCCTCCGTGTCCGCGGCGGGCGCTCCCTCCGGCCCCTCGGGCGCTTCCGCGGACGCGCTCGGCGCGGTCGCCGAACGGATCCGGGCCTCGGTCGAGAGCGTGCTGGAGGGCAAGCCCGAGGCCGTCCGGCTGGCGCTCACCGTGCTGCTGGCGGAGGGTCACCTGCTGATCGAGGACGTCCCCGGCGTCGGCAAGACCATGCTCGCCAAGGCCCTCGCCCGGTCCATCGACTGCACCGTCCGCCGCATCCAGTTCACCCCCGACCTGCTGCCCTCCGACATCACCGGCACCAGCGTCTTCGACCAGAACCGCCGCGACTTCGAGTTCAAGCCCGGCACGGTCTTCGCGCAGATCGTGGTCGGCGACGAGATCAACCGGGCCTCGCCGAAGACCCAGTCCGCCCTCCTGGAATCCATGGAGGAACGGCAGGTGACGGTGGACGGCACCACCTACCCGCTGCCCGCGCCCTTCATGGTGGTCGCCACCCAGAACCCGGTCGAGATGGAGGGCACCTACCCGCTGCCCGAGGCCCAGCGGGACCGCTTCATGGCCCGGATCTCCATCGGATACCCCGGTCCCGAAGCCGAGTTGGCGATGCTGGACGTGCACGGCGGCGCCTCCCCGCTGGACGCGCTGCGCCCGGTCGCGCACGCCGACGACATCCTCGCGCTGATCGGCGCCGTGCGCGCCGTCTACGTCGCCGACGAACTCCGCCGCTACGCCGTGGACCTGGTCGCCGCCACCCGCACCTCGCCCGAGCTGCGGCTCGGCGCCTCGCCTCGGGCCACCCTGCACCTGCTGCGCGCCGGCCGGGCGGCGGCCGCGCTGGACGGCCGCGACTTCGTCCTCCCCGACGACCTCCAGGCGCTCGCCGTCCCGGTGCTGGCGCACCGTCTGCTGCCCACGCCGGAGACCCAGTCGAACCGGCGCGGCACCGAGGACGTGGTGGCGGACCTGGTCGCGGCGCTGCCGCTGCCGCAGCCGCCGCGCCGCCGCGGCCTCCGGCGAGGCTGAGATGGCCGGTCCGGCAGCCCGGCCCGCGCCTTCCTCCGCCCGCCCGGCGCGGCGGCCGGCGGCCGCCCGCGCGGCCGCCGGCCGCGCGGCCCCTCGTCCGGAGCCCCGGCCCGCGGGGCGCCCCTCCCAGGGCGCGGGGCGCGCCTCCCGGGCCGGCGAGTTCCTCGCCGCGCTGCGCGGGCTGACCACGCGCGGTCGGTCCTTCCTCGCCGCCGGGGCCACCGCGATCGCCTGCGCCTACCTGCTCGGCCAGCCCGCGCTGCTGCGGGTGGGGGTGCTGCTGGTCGCGCTGCCGCCGGCCGCCGCGCTGCTGCTGGTCCGCACCCACTACCGGGTGGCGAGCGGGCGGCGGCTGACGCCCGCCAGGATCCCGGCCGGGCAGCAGGCCCGGGCCCATCTGCGCGTCGACAACGTCTCCCGGGTCCCGACCGGCGTGCTGCTGCTGGAGGACCAGGTCCCCTTCGGGGTCGGCAGCCGGCCGCGGTTCGTGCTGGACCGGGTGGAGCCGCGCGGCCACCGCGAGGTCTCCTACCCGGTGCAGGGCGACGTGCGCGGGCGCTTCCGGCTCGGGCCGTTGCGGCTGCGGCTCACCGACCCGTTCGGGCTGTGCGAGCTGACCCGCTCCTTCACCGCCTACGACACGCTGACCGTGGTCCCCCGGGTCGAGCCGCTGCCGCCGATCCGGCTCGCCGGCGAGTGGACCGGCTACGGCGACGCGCGCTCGCGCGCGGTGGCGCTGGCCGGCGAGGACGACGTGGTCCCGCGCGGCTACCGGGACGGCGACGACCTGCGCCGGGTGCACTGGCGGTCCACCGCCCGCTACGGCGAACTGATGGTCCGCCGGGAGGAGCAGCCGCTGCGCTCCTGCGCGACCGTGCTGCTGGACGCCCGAGCCCGGGGGCATCGCGGGCGCGGACTCGGCTCCTCCTTCGAGTGGGCGGTCAGCGCCGCCGCGTCGATCGCGGTGCACCTGCTGGAACGCGGCTACGCCGTCCAGCTGCTGACCGACGCCGGGTTGCCCGCCGGCCGGTCCGCGGCCTCCGGCCGGCTGTCGGCCTCGGACGAGGCCGGGCTGCTGCTGGACACCCTGGCCGTCGCCCGGCTCTCCGACGGCAACGGCCTGGAACGCGCCGAGGAGGTGCTGCGGCTGGGCGGCGAGGGACTCGTCGTCGCCGTCCTGGGCGAGCTCGACGAGGAGCGTGCGGCGTCACTGGCCCGGCTGCGCCGGCACTCCGGCGCGGCGCTCGCCCTGCTGCTGGACACCGGCAGCTGGGACGCCGCCGACGGCGGAACCGCGTCGAGTGGAACCGCGACCGGTGGGGCTGCGCCCGGGCCGGAGGGCGCCGGGCCGAAGGCGTCCGGCGCCGAGGACGCGCCGCGCCGCGTCCTGACCGAGCACGGCTGGACCGTGCTGCGCGTCCGGTGTGGGGACTCGCTCCCCGCGCTCTGGCCCCGCGCCGACCGGTACGCCGCTCCCCCGGGGGCCGCCGGGGCGGGAACCGCGCGGGCCGGGACCGCGCGCGCGGGGACCGCCGGGGCAGCCGCCGCGCCTGCCGGCGCCGCGGGCGGCCCGGCCGGCGCCGCCGCGAGCGCCGCAGGCGGTCCGGCGGGCATCGCCGACGGTTCGGCGAGCGCCCCAGACGGTTCGGTGGGAGCCCCAGACGGTTCGGCGAGCGCCCCAAACGGTCCGACGGGGGTCCCAGACGGTTCGGCGAGCGCCCCAAACGGTCCGACAGGCACCCCAGGCCGTCCGGCGAGCGCCCCAAACGGTCCGACAGGCACCCCAGGCCGTCCGGCGAGCGCCCCAAACGGTCCGACAGGCACCCCACACGGTTCGGCGGGAGCCCCCGGCCGTCCGGCGGGCGCCGCCGCCGCCGCCGCTGCCCCCGCCGCGCCCGCGCCCGCCACCGCCCCTCGCCGCTCCTCCCCCGCCTCGGAGGCCGACCTGTGGAGACGACCGTGAGCCACCGCACCCGCGTCGCCGTCTGCGGAGGCCTTGCCGCCGTCCTGACCTCGCTCTGCCTCACCCCGCTCGTGCACCCGGCCGGCTGGCTGATCCAGGCCGCGATCATGCTGGTCGCCGTCGACCTGCTCGGCTACGGCCTGCGCCGGGCGGGGGTCCCGCGCCCGCTCGCCCTCGTCGGCCAGCTGGTGCTGTCGCTCTGCCTGCTCACCCTCGGCTTCGCCCGCGCCGCCGCGCCGGCCGGCTTCCTGCCGGTGCCCGGCGCGGTCCAGCTGCTCGTCAGCGAGTTCCACCAGGGCCTGGCGGACATCAGCGAGTACACCATCCCCGCCCCCGCCACCACCGGGCTCAGCCTGATCATGGTCGGCACGGTGCTGGCGATCGGGCTGATCGTGGACGTGCTCGCCGCCTCCTACGGGCTGGCCGCGCTCGCCGGACTGCCGCTGCTCGCGCTGTTCTCGGTCGGCACCGGGCTGCACCCGCAGGGATCCTCCTGGCTCTGGTTCCTGCTCGCCGCCGGCGGCTACCTGACCCTGCTGCTCGCCGAGGGCCACGAACGGCTCAACCGCTGGGGGCGGATCTTCAGCGGCACCGCGGCCACGCTGGCCGGCAGCACCTACTCCGGCACCCGCCCGCTCGCCCGCAGCGGCCACCGGCTCGGGCTGATCGCCGTGGCCGCAGCCCTGGCCGTCCCGTTCCTGCTGCCGGACACCACCCAGGGCCTGGTGAACGGCCTCGGCACCGGCTCCGGCCAGGTGATCACCGCGGTCAACCCGCTCGCCTCGCTGCAGCAGACCCTCAACGAACCCGACAACCAGCTCCTGTTCACCTACCGCACGACCTCGACCGACCCCTCCGACGTCTACCTGCGGATCGTCGACCTGGACGCCTTCGACGGCACCTCCTGGCAGCCCTCCAGCCAGAAGGCGGTGGCGGTGCCGAAGCAGTTCCCCACCGCGCAGGGCCTGACCCCCGCGGTGCAGACCACCCCGTTCACCACCACCGTCTCGGTGGGCTCGGCCTTCGCCGAGAACTGGCTGCCGCTGCCCTACCCGGCCACCTCGGTCCAGGCCACCGGCGACTGGCGCTACGAACCGGACGGCGGCAACCTGATCGGCGCCCGCGGCCAGACCACGCGCGGCATCGACTACACCGTGACCAGCGAGGCCGTCGCCCCCACCCCCGACCAGCTGCGCGCCGCCGGCCCGGCCCCGGCCGCGATCCGCAAGGAGTACCTGGGCCTGCCCCAGGACCTCCCGGCACTGGTCCGCGCCGACGCGCTCACCGTCACCAAGGGCGCGGCCACCGACTACGACAAGGCCGTCGCCCTGCAGAACTGGTTCGCCGACTCCGGCGAGTTCACCTACAACACCCAGGTCACCTCCGGCACCGGCAGCTCGGCGATCGTCCGCTTCCTGACGAAGAAGCAGGGCTTCTGCGTGCACTTCGCCGCGACCATGGCGGCGATGGCCCGCGTGCTGGGCATCCCGGCGCGGGTCGCGATCGGCTTCACCCCCGGCACCGAGCAGGCCGACGGCACCTGGCAGGTCGGCACCAAGGACGCCCACGCCTGGCCCGAGCTGTACTTCCAGGGGGCGGGCTGGCTGCGCTTCGAACCGACGCCCTCGCGCGGGATCTCCCCCGCCTACACCGAGACCCAGCCGAGCGGCTCCACCCCGGCCGGATCCACGGCCGGGTCGGCCACCGGCGCCACGCCGGCGCCGAGCGCCTCGGCCGCCGCATCCTGCGCCGGGCACCTCGCCCGGATCTCGGGCTGCTCCACCGCGCCGCAGGAGGCGCCGCTCGCCGCCGGCGGCGGCGGAGGCTCGGGCTCCTCCGACGCCGTCGGCCTGGCGTGGATCGCGCTGGGGTGCCTGGCGGGGCTGGCCTTGCTGCTGGTGGTGTGCGGGCCGGGGGTCTGGCGAGCGGGGCGCAGGCGCGCCCGGCTGCGGGGCGGGTACCCGGCGGAGCTGTGGCAGGAGCTGCTGGACACGGCGTGGGACCTGGGGGTCTCGCCGCCCCCGGACCGCGACCGCGCCCACGCCGAGACCCCGCGGCGAGCACTCGCGCGGCTGACGGCAGACGCCGAGGTCGCGGCCACTGGGCCAGGGGGGCCAGGGGGGCCAGGGCTCGACGAGGACGCGCGGGCGGCCGCGGAACGGCTGGCCGCGGAGGTGGAACGGTCGCTCTACGGCCGTCCGGGCGGCGGCGGGACGGCGCGGCCGCGGACCTCGACGGATGCGGCGGACTCCGCCGGCGTGGCGCTCCTCGATCCCCCGCTGACCGGCGCCGACGCGCAGCCCGACCTGCGGGCCGACCTCCACCTGGTCACCACGGCCCTCCGCGCCGCCGCCTCCGGCCCCGCCCGGCTCCGCGCCGCCCTCCTCCCCCGCTCCCTCCGCCGCGGGTGACAGCTCGCCCCGTGAGCAGGCGCGGAGCGCCGCTCCAGGGCGTGGGGCTCTGACATGAGCGGCTCCGCCCGCGTGGGCGCGACCACCCGGCTGGGGCCCGCAGACGCGTGCCGAAGGCCCCTGATGCCCGGTAGGCGCGCCCGCCGCGCAGCGCGAGCCGCCGCGCAGCGCGAAGGCGCGCGCCTCGGGGCGCGCGCCTTCGAAAGAAGATCAGCAGAGGGCGGTCACATGCCGCGCTGCTCGTCGCGACGGCGCTGCCAGCGCTGCTCCATGCGGTCGACGACGCCACCGCCGCCGCTCGCGCGGCCGCGGCGCAGCCGCGTCCGGCGGCGCTTGGCGGGCTCGGCCGGGCGGCCGGTCCGCGGGTCCACGAGGGCGAGGCGCCGGGTGCCGCGCCAGTTCGCCGCCGCGAGCACGACGAAGGCCACCATCACGACGAAGCCGACCACGCTCACCCACACCAGTTGCGCGATCAGCCCGCCCATCAGCAGGGCGACGCCGGCCAGAAAACCCGCCACGGCCTGCCACAGGCGACGACGGGTGTGCGCGCGCAGCCCGGTTCCCTCAAGCGCCGACGCGAACTTGGGGTCTTCCGCGTACAGCGCTCGTTCCATCTGCTCGAGCAGTCGCTGCTCGTGCTCCGAGAGCGGCACGGAGTCCTCCTAGTCATCGGTCGCCACGGCGACCGCCCCGCCGTCCCGGTAGGACGGATGGTCCTTTCAGGATAGGTAGGGAGTCGCCTCCGGGAAACCCACCCCTCTGCACACGCTCTGCGTTCGCTCAGACAGCCCGGACCAGGGGGCCCGGGGTCCCCTCGCGGCTACCTGATCTCCCACAGCTAGTCGTATGCCCGTCGCGATCCGCCGTCATGCTTCACGCTCCTTTCCCGAATCATAAGGTGGCGGCGGGTGTTGGGCAGCCGCTCCGGGCATGTGGCCTATATCGCTCCGGACCGTCCGAAAACCTCATGCGCACCGTGCGCCCCGGCTACGCGGCCGGGCCGCGCCGCTCGCGGTCCGCGGGGAGCAGGGTGGCGGGGCGGACCGCGGCCGGGCCGAAGCGGTCGGCGACCTTGTCGAGCGTGCGCTCCACCGCCCGCCAGTCCTCCGCCCGGTCGGCGGCGTTCCCGGCCGCGCCGGCGCCTCCCTCGCCGCCCTCGGCGCCCGGGCCGAACCCGCCGAACCCGCCGAACCCGCCCAGCGACAGCTGGCGCGGGCCGGCCGGGGCGAGCCCCTCCAGCCTGATCCCCACCAGCCGGACCCGGGGCCGGACCAGCCTCAGCCCCCGGTACAGCTCCAGCGCGTGGGCGTGGATCTCCCGCGAGAGGTCCACCGGCACCGGCAGCGTCCGCGACCGGCTGAGCGCCCGGCCGCCGCCGGGGGCCGCGCCCGCGCCCGCGTCCGCGTCCGCGTCTCCGCGCCCGGGGGAGGCGGTCCGTGCGGCCGCCGTCGCCCCGCCCGGCGCGCGGCTGCTCAGGTTGAGCTTGAGCACCACCGTGCGCGCCGTGAGCCCCTCCGCCCGCAGCCGGCCGGCGCACTCCCCCGCCAGCGCGAGCAGCACCCGGCCGATCGCCTCCGGGTCGTCGGTGTCGGCCGGGAAGGTGCGCTCCGCGCCGATGCTCCGCTCCCGCCGGTACGGGATCACCGCGCGCTCGTCGACGCCGCGGGCGTAGCGGGAGAGCCGGGTGCCGGCGGCGTGCCCGAGCAGGCGGCGCAGCGTCTCCGGCGCGGTGTCCGCGAGGTCCGCGACCGTCCGCAGACCGTAGCGGTCCAGCAGCTCCGCGGTGCGCGGGCCGATCCCCGGCAGCGCCCGGGCCGCCAGCGGCCGCAGGAACTCCCCGACCTCGCGGGCATCCACGGCCAGGATCCCGCCGCCCCGGGCGTCCGGCTTGGCCGCGGCCGAGGCCAGCTTGGCCACCAGCTTGTTCGGGCCGATGCCCACCGAGCAGGAGAGCTCCTGCTCCTCGGCGATCCGCGCCCGGATCCGGTGCGCGAGGGCCGTCGGATCCTCGTGGATGCCGGAGCCGCTGACGTCGAGGTAGGCCTCGTCCAGCCCGGCCGGCTCGACCGCGCGGGCGAGCGCGAACAGGCTCTCCATCACCCCGCGCGAGGCGAGCCCGTACTCCTGGTGGTCGGGCGGCAGCACGAGGGCGCGCGGGCAGAGTCGCCGGGCGCGGCTGACCGGCTGCCCGGCGTGCACGCCGAGCGCCCGGGCGTCGTAGCTCGCGCAGAGCACCACCCCGCGCGGCCCCGGCGAGCCCACGATCAGCGGCTGCTCCCGCAGCTCGGGAGCCTGCCGGCGGCGCTCCACGGAAACGAAGAACGCGTCGAGGTCCACATGCAGCACCACCCGCGCCACCTGCGGTTCGCCCACCCGGGGGCCCCGGGCGCTCATCGCGCCCCTCCCCCGCGGCTCCGGGCACTGCCGCTCCGGGCACTGCCGCTCCGGGCACTGCCGCTCCGGGCACTGCTGCTCCGGGCGCGGCCGCTACCCGCGCGTCGCCAGGACGTGCAGCTGGGTCGCGAAGGCGTGGAACGCGGAGTCGCCGGCCGCGGCCTGCTCCAGCGCGAGCAGCGCCTCCATCGACCCCGGTTCGCCGTCGACCAGCACCCCGGGCACCAGGTCGGCGAAGATCCGCACGCCGTGCACCGAGGCGACCTGGAGGCCCGCGGCGTCGGCGAGGGAGACCAGCTCGTCCACGGTGAAGCGGCGCGGCACCGGGTCGCCTGCGCCCCAGTTCCCGTCGCCGGACTCCAGGGCGTGCTTGGCCTCGCCGAAGTGGCCGGCGATGGCGCGGGCCAGCACGGCGCCGTTGCGGTTGGCCGCGAGCAGGCTGAACGCGCCGCCCTTGCGCAGCACGGCGGCGAGCCGGCCGACCGACTCGGAGGGGTCGTCCACGTACTCCAGCACGCCGTGGCAGAGGACGGCGTCCACGCTCTCCGCCTCGATCTGCTCGGCGACGGTCTGCGTGTCGCCCTGCACCGCGCGCACCAGCTCGGTGACGCCGGCCTCGGCGGCGCGGCGCTCCAGCGCGAAGAGGGCGTCCGGGCTGGGCTCGACGACGGTGACCCGGTGGCCCAGCCGGGCGACGGGCACGGCGAAGTTCCCGGTGCCGCCGCCGGTGTCGAGCACGTCGAGGCTGTCGCGCCCGGACTGCTCGGCACGGCTCTCCAGGGTCGCGCGCAGCACGTCCCAGACCACAGCGGTCCGGAGCGAGCTGCGGGGACGCGTCGGATACACGGGCGGGCTCCTCGTGCGGATGCGGTCGCTGGCCGCCCCCAGCTTACGGCCTTCCGCCCCAGCTCCCGCCGCACATACCCGTCGGCGCAGCGGGCGGTGGCTCCGGCGAGCGAGGCGGTCATCCGGGGCTTCCCGGGCTGGTGTGCCAGAGGCGGCGGGGGGCCTGTTTGGCGGGGGTGCCGGGGGTGGCGAGGTCGGCGTAGGGGGAGACGCGGTAGCCGCTGGGGTGGACGAGGACGCGGCGGGGGCGGGTGGCGGCGTCGGCGTCGGGGGTGAGGCGTTCGGCGGTCAGGGCGCGGGCCTCGTCGGTGGGGAGGGCGGCGAGGCGGTCGAGGTCCCAGGCGCCGGTGGCGGTGAGGGAGACGCCACGGGGGCCGGTGCGGCGGACGGTGCCGCGGACGAGGAGCAGCCAGGAGCCGAAGACGGTCGCGGCGTAGTGCTCCTGGGCGTCCTCGAAGAGGGCGAGGTCGATGGGGCCGGTGGCGTCGTCCAGGGTGGCGAAGACGACGCGGGTGCCGGTGCGCACCGGCGGGGTCTGGGTGGCGACCTTGACCCCGGCGACCAGGATCTCCGTGCGGTTGCGGACCTGGAGGAGGTCGCGGGCGCGGGTGACGCCGAGGTCGGCGAACAGCTCCTCGTAGGGCTGGAGGACGTGGGCGCTGTGGTCGAGGCCGAGGACCTCGAGTTCGCCGCGGACCAGTTCCCGCGTGGTGGGGGCGGGGAGCCGGGGCGGGGGCGCGGGCTCGGCGGGGAGGGCGAGTTGGCCGGGGGCGGGGGCGGATCCCCTGGTCGCGGTAGGGGGTTCTTGGGCGGCGAGGAAGAGCAGGTCGCGGCGGGTGGCGCCGGCGGCGAGGGGGTCGAGGGCGCCGGCCTGGATCAGGTTCTCCAGGACCGGACGGGAGGGGCGGGCGCGGGCGCGGAAGTCGTCGAGGGAGGTGTAGGGGGTCTCTCCGCCGCGGCGTTCGGTGACGATGCGGGAGATCTCGGCCTCGGTGATGCCTTTGACGTCGGCGAGGGCGATCCGGACGCCGGGCGTGCCGTCCGCCGCCGGCTCCACCGTGTACTGCGCGCCGGAGGCGTTGACGTCGGGCGGGAGGACGGGCACGCCGAAATGCCGGGCGTCGTCGAGGATCAGCCGCTTCGGGTACATCCCGGGGTCGTGGGTGAGCACCCCGGCGTAGAAGGCGGCGGGGTGGTGGGTCTTGAGCCAGGCGGACTGGTAGGTGGGCAGGGCGAAGGCGGCGGCGTGCGCCTTGCAGAAGCCGAAGGAGGCGAACGCGGCCAGGATCTCCCACACCCGCTCGATCGCCGCCCGGTCGAAGCCCTGGCGGTCGGCGGCGGTGGTGAACCAGTCCCGGACGGCGGGTTGACCGTCCTTGCTGCCGAGCGCGCGGCGGGCCTGGTCGGCGCGGGCGTGGGTGCAGCCGGTGAAGACCGCGATGGTGCGGATGACCTGCTCGTGGAAGACGACCACGCCCTCGGTCTCGGCCAGCACCGGGCGCAGCTTCGGATGCGGGTAGGTGGCGGGCTTCCAGCCCTGGCGGGCGTTGAGGAAGGGGGTGACCATGTCGCTCTTGACCGGTCCTGGCCGGAAGAGCGAGATGTCGATGACGATGTCGTCGAAGTCCTTCGGCCCGAACTTGCCGAGCAGTTCGCGCTGGCCGGGGGACTCGATCTGGAAGCAGCCGAGGGTGCGGGTGGAGCGGATCAGCTCGAAGGTCTCCGGGTCGTCCAGCGGGACGGCGTCCAGGTCGGGGGCGGCCTGCTCGCCGTCCACCCGGGCGAGCTCCCGCACCGCGTGCGCCATCGCGGACTGCATCCGCACGCCGAGCACGTCCAGTTTGAGCAGGCCGATCTCCTCGACGTCGTCCTTGTCGAACTGGCTCATCGGGTAGCCCTGGGCGCAGAACTCGGCGGGGGTGCGGTCGCGCAGCCGCAGGTCGGACAGCAGGATGCCGCTGGGGTGCAGGGCGATCTGCCGGGGCAGCCCGTCGAGCCGCTCGACCAGGTCGAACAGGACGCGGTGCAGGCCCTCGTCGAGCCGGGAGGAGCGCAGTTCGGGCAGGTCGCGCAGGGCGGAGCGGACGTCGCGGGCGCGGATGTGCGGGAAGGCCTTGGCGAGGGCGTCGATCTCCTCCTGCGGCAGGCCGAGCGCGGCGCCGACGTCGCGGACGGCGTGCCGGGCGCGGTAGGTCTCCATCATCGATACGCACAGCGTGCGGTCCGCGCCGAAGCGGCCGAGCAGGGCGTCGTAGACCTCGGTGCGGCGGGCGGACTCGACGTCCAGATCGATGTCGGGCAGAGCGGTGCGGCGGTCGGAGAGGAAGCGCTCCATGAGCAGGCCGTGCCGCATCGGGTCGACGCCGGAGATCCCCAGCAGGTGGTTGACCAGGGAGCCGGCGCCGGAGCCGCGCGCGGCGCAGCGGATGCCGAGGCCGCGGGTGAGGTCGGCGACCTCGGCGACGGTGAGGAAGTAGGCCTCGTAGCCGAGCGCGCCGATCAGGCCGAGCTCCTCGTCCAGGCGGCGGTGGACCTCGCGCAGGGCGTCGGCGGAGGCGCCGGGGTAGCGGCGGCCGATCCCGGCCTCGCAGCGGGCGCGCAGCTCGGCGGGGGCGGCGGCCGCAGCGGCGGCTGCCGGGGACGGCGACGCGCCGGGGCCGGGGCCTGGGCCGGAGCCGGGGCCTGGGCCACCGTCGAGCAGCAGGCCGGCCTCGGGCATGCGGACCGAGCCGAAGCCCAGGTCGGCGTGCGGGTCGAGGGCGAGGGCCGCGGCCAGGGAGCGGGTGGTGTGCAGCAGGCGGCGGGCGTCGGACGCGTCCCCGCCCGCGGCGCGGACCACCTCCTCGGCGAGCACGGCCATCTCCGCGCCCGGCTTGAGGTAGGCCTCGGCGTTGACCCGGTCGCGGTGCCGCAGGTCGAGCGGGACCAGGCGGCGGGCGGCGTCCAGCACGTCGGCGACCGGCGCCTCCTCGGGGAGGGCGTAGCGGACGGCGTTGGTGAGCACGGCCGGCACCCCGGCCTCGCGGGCCAGCCGGTACATCCGCGCGGCGGTGTGCAGGGCGCAGGGGTGGCCGGGCGGGGCGAGGTGGTGCACCAGCTCGACGGCGATCTGCGCGCCCGCGGCCCGCTCGCGCCAGCGGCGCAGCTCGGCGGCGGCCAGGTCGGGCCGGCCGGCCACGACCGCCCGTCCGACCTCGGAGTCCGGGCCGAGCAGCACCAGCAGGGCGCCGTCGGGGGCGTGCGCGGCGGCGATCTGACGGGCGATCAGTTCGGGGCTGACGGCGGGGTCGCCGCGCAGCGCCGGATCGGTGCCGTGTGCGGCGGTGACGGTGCGGCAGAGCGCCGCCCAGCCGCCGCCGCGCCCGCCGCCCGCGGCGAGGACGGTGACGCGCGGGGGCCGCAGCGCGGCGCGGGCCGCGCGGTCGGGGCGGGAACCTGTCCCGTTTTTCGGGACAGATCCGGCCGGGGCGGCGGTGGCGGGGGAACCTGTCCCGATTTCTGGGACAGGTTCAGCCGGGGCGGCGGAGTCCGGCCGGACGGCGAGGTCGGCGCCGAGGATCGGGGCGATCCCGGCGTCCAGGCAGGCGCGGGCGAAGCGGATCGCGCCGTAGAGGCCGTCCCGGTCGGTCAGCGCCAGGGCGTCCATGCCGAGTTCGGCGGCGCGCTCGGCCAGCGCCTTCGGCGAGGAGGTGCCGTGGCGCATGGAGAAGCCGGAGGCGACGTGCAGGTGCACGAAGGAGTCGGCGGTGCTCACAGAGACTCCCTCCGGATCGGAAGGACGGCGGACGGGGAACAGGGACAGGGATGGACCGGGGAAAGGGGCAGCGGTATCGGCGGCGGGCTCGGGTCAGCCGGTGCGGGGCATCCGCGGGGGCTCCTCGTCCTCCTCGAAACCGCCGGAGCCGCCGAGGCCGCCGTCGAAATCCTCGTCGTCGCCCAACCCCGGGAGGGCCTCGGCGCCGTCCGCCTCGGCGAGCCGGGCGGGCGGCGCGACCCGCGGCCGCAGTGCCAGCAGCCGCTGGACGATGCGCAGGTAGAGCGCGGTGTTGCGGATCAGGTCGTCCGCGTCGCGCAGGGAGGCGGCGGAGGCGATGCCGGCCTCCGCGGCGGCCCGCTTGGCCGCGCCGGCGGCGTAGTACTGGGCCCACTCGGCGAGTTCGGGCGCGGCGTCGGGCAGCACCTCCCAGGCGCTGCGGATCCGGCGGCGGCCGCGCGCGGTCGTCTCCGGCCGCCCGCGCACGGCGAGGACGGCGGCGGTCGCCCGCAGCGCGGCGAGGTGCGCGGCGGAGTACCGCTCCAGCGGGCCCTCCATCGCCCGCGCCTCGGCGAGGCCGCGTTCGGCCTGGGTCAGCAGGTCGAGCGCGGCCGGCGGGGCGGCGGTCCGGCGCAGCACCGGATGCACGTCGTTCGGCGGCCGGTACGGCAGCGCGCCGCCGGCCACCGCGGCACTCGCCGCGCCGCTCTGCAGCGGGAGCGGCAGCACCTGGGCGCTGTGGCTGTCGAGGTCAGTGGTCTGCGTGGTGGTCATGGTGTGGTCCCTCCCGATCGGTCGTGCGGTCGTCTGACGGCGGCACCGGTCTGCGGGGGCGGGGTGTGCGGGGTGTGCGGGGTACGGGGTGCGGAAGAGGCGGAGGAGAACGCCGGTCAGTCGGTGGTGCGGCTGAGCGTCCAGCGCCCGGCCGCGCGGTCGAGGCTGAGGTCGTAGACGCCCGGCGGGTAGCAGCGCCCGCGGCTGGCCTCGACCCGCCAGACCTCGCGCTCGGTGGTGTCCAGCGCGGCGAGCGCTGTGGACCGGGATGCGGTGGGCCCGGAGGCGGCGGTGGACCCGGAGGCGGCCGCGGGCTCCTGCCGTATCGGGGGCGTCGCGCGGACCGCCTCCCACCACGGCCCGCTCTCGCGCCAGTGTCCGAGCACCTCGCGGACGGTGTAGACGCGGTCGTGCCACAGGAAGTGGGTGGGCCCGCCCCCACCCGGGCTGCCGGGCGCGCCCGGGCCCGCGCCCCGCACCTCGACCGGGTCGGCATGCCGTCTGGCCATGGCGTCCTCCTCCTTCGTCCATCATCGTTCGAATTTATGTTCGAACAGCTCCAGAGTAACCCCGCGCGGCGACCGTTCGCCATCGACTTCATGGTGGACCGCACCACTGACAACGCCGGGCGGACGAGCGGCCGCCTCGACTGCGCCGCAGCTCACGGCACTTGTTCGAACAGACGGCGAACGCGGCCCGCCCCCGATGACCGTTTCATCGGGGGCGGGCCGTGCCGAGGCGCGGGAGGCGGGGCGCTCAGGCGGCGACCGCCGGAGCCTCAGCGGGCGGAACCTCCGCGGCCGGAGCGTCAGCCGCCGGGACGTCAGCCCCCGGAGCGGCCGCCGCACCCCCGCCCTCCGGGCGCACCCGGGGCGCGACAGACAGCCGCGGCAGGAAGAACTGCACCAGCGGGCCGATCGCGAGCGCGTAGGCGACCGTGCCGACGCCGAAGGAGCCGCCGAGCACGATCCCGCTGATCAGCACGGTCACCTCGATGCAGGTGCGCACCAGCCGCACCGACCACCCGGTGCGCGCGCACAGCCCGGTCATCAGGCCGTCCCGCGGCCCGGGGCCGAAGCGGGCGCCGATGTACGCGCCGGTGGCGAGCGCGTTGAGCACGATCCCGGCCGCGAGCAGCGGGATCCGCACCACCAGCGCGTGCGGAGTGGGCAGCACGTCGAGCACCGCGTCCACGCTGAGGCCGACGCCGACCACGTTGCTGACGGTGCCGAGTCCCGGCAGCTGGCGCAGCGGGATCCACAGCAGCAGGACGGCCACGCCCGTGAGCATGGTGACGACGCCGAAGGCGAACCCCAGGTGGTCGGCGACCCCCTGGTGGAAGACGTCCCAGGGATCCAGGCCCAGACCGGCGCGGATCATCAGCGCCATGCTGGCGCCGTACAGGGCGATGCCGAGGTAGAGCTGGACAAGGCGGCGGAGCACGGTGTTCCCTTCCTGTCGACAGGCACTTGCGGGCCACTTCCCCGAGGATCCAGCCCGAGTGGCCCAGCACGACAGTGCCAATCCGAGAAAGGTGGACCGGCCGTATGGATCAGGTGGCCCGCACCCCGTCGACAGCGGCCCTCCGCCGCCTCCTCGGCAGCTGGCGCGCCGACGCCGATGCCGGAGGCGAGAACATCGCCTACCGCGCGCTCGCCGAGAGCCTGCGCCGGCTGGTGCTGGACGGCCGGATCCCCCTGCACACCCGGCTCCCCGCCGAGCGGGAGCTCGCCGCCGCGCTCGGCGTCAGCCGCACCACCATCGCCGCCGCCTACGAACTCCTGCGCGGGGAAGGCTTCCTGACGAGCCGTCGGGGATCCGGCAGCTTCACCGCGCTGCCCGCCGGGCGCCCGATGCCGAGCGCCGGGCTCTCCCCCTTCCCCACCGACGGCGGCGGCGTGATCGACCTGGGCGTGGCGGCGATGTCCGCGCCGGAGCCGTGGATCTCGCGGTCGATGGCGGCGGCGGTCGCCGAACTCCCCCAGTACACGGCCACGCACGGGGACTTCCCGGCCGGGCTGCGGGTGCTGCGCGAGGCGGTGGCCCGCCGCTACACCGAGCGCGGGGTGCCGACCTCGGCCGAGCAGGTCCTGATCACCAACGGCGCGTCCAGCGCGCTGGGGCTGCTGCTGCGCGAGTTCGTCTCGCCCGGTACCCGGATCGCGGTGGACTCGCCGAGCTACGTCAACGCCCTGCAGGCGCTGCGGCTGGCCGGCACCCGGCCGCTGCCGGTGCCGCTGCTGGAGGACGGCTGGTCCGTCGAGTCCTGGGCGGACACCTTGCGCGCCGCGGCCCCGGCGCTGGCCTACCTGATCCCGGACTTCCACAACCCGACCGGGCTGGTGATGAGCGACCCCCAGCGCCACGAGCTGGTCCGGCTGGCGCGGGCGACCGGCACCCTGCTGATCGCCGACGAGACCACCGCCGAACTGTCCCTGGACCCCGGCGCGTCCACCCCGCTGCCGCTGGCCGCGCACGACCGGGCGGGCGCCGGGTCGACCGTGATCAGCCTCGGCTCGGCCGGCAAGACCTTCTGGGGCGGACTGCGCATCGGCTGGCTGCGCGGCACCGCGGAGCTGGTGCGCAAGCTGGCCGCGGACCGCTCCAGCGCGGACGTCGCCTCTCCGGTGGTCGAGCAGCTGGCGGTGCGTCATCTGCTGTCCGACGGCGTGTTCGAGGAGGTACTGGCCCACCAGCGCACGCGGGTCCGCGCGCAGCGGGACGCGCTGGTGGGCGCGGTGCGGGAGCGGCTGCCGGAGTGGACCTTCCGGGTGCCGGAGGGCGGGCTCGCGCTGTGGGTGCGCACCGCCGGCGAGTCGGCCACCGCGCTCGCCTCGGTGGCCGAGGGGTACGGGCTGTGGATCGCGGCAGGGCCGCGGTTCGGCGTCGAGGGGGTGCTGGAGGGCTTCCTGCGGCTGCCGTTCTCGCAGCCGGCGGAGGCGGTGGAGGAGGCCGTCCGGCGGCTCGCCGCCGCGCGCGAGGCACTGCGCACCGGCGCCGCCTCCTCCGCGCTGCCCGGCGCTCCCGCCGGTGAGCCGGCCGCCCGCGCGCTCGCGCCCGTCGCGGTGCTCTGACCGCATCGCGGGAGGCCGCACGTGGCGAAGTCGGCGAGGCGGCGCGGCGGCGCGAGGGCGAGGCGGCGCGAGGGCGAGGCGGCGCGAGGGCGAGGCGGCGCGGGGGCGAGCCACCGGGGCAGCCCCGGAGGCGTTCGCTCCGCCGCCCCGTGTCGGCGGTGCGCGCGCCTCCGGCGGCTCCCGGTTTCCGGTGTCGGCTTCCCGTGGTCCCTCACTGTGCCGGAGGAGTGGGCCGGAGGGCATCCGGATTCCGCCTCATTCCCCCGGGTGGACGCAGGGACGGCACGGCGGCGGCACGGGGACGGCACGGAACCCGAGGCCGGGGCCGAGGCGCGGGCCGATCTAGGATCTTTCGCCATGGCACGGATCGTCATCATCGGCGCCGGGATGGCGGGGCTCGCCGCCGCCGCCCGGCTGGCCACCCGCCGGCACTCCGTCACCGTCTGCGAGGCCGCCCCGACACACGGCGGGATGCTCGGCCGGTTCGAGCGCGACGGCTTCGCCTTCGACACCGGGCCGACCCTGCTCACCCTCCCCGCGGTCTACCGCGACCTCTTCCTGAAGACCGGGCGCGGCCGGCTGGAGGACGACCTCGCGCTGCGCCCGGTCGACCCGGGCAGCCGCCACCTGCTGCCCGGCGGCAGTGTGGTCGACCTCGCCAACGCCTCGCGGGCCGGAGTGGTGCGCGCGCTGGACGCCGCCCTCGGCGCGGGCGCCGGCGCCCGCTGGGCCGAGCTGCTCGACCGCGGCCGGGCGGTGTGGGAGGCGACCCGCCGCCCGCTGCTGGAGGAACCGCTGCCGGAGGACCCCGCGGCGCTCGCCGCGCTCGGCCGCGACCCCTACCCGGCCGTGCGCCCCCGCTTCGGCTTCGGCCTCCGCTCGCTGGCCCGGACCGTCGCCGAGGTCGGCGCGCGGGAACTGCGGCATCCCGCGCTGGCGGCGCTGCTCGACGAGTACGCGCTGCGCTTCGGCCTGGACCCGCGCACCGCCCCCGCCTCGCTCACCCTCCTGCCGTACATGGAGCAGTCCTTCGGCGTCTGGTACGTCACCGGCGGGATGCGGGCGCTGGCCGACGGGGTGCTGCGGCGCTGCGAGGCGCGCGGGGTGGACCTGCGCTTCGGGACCCGGGTGGAGAGGGTCCTGGGCGGCGACGCCCCCGGGGAGCCGGTGCGGGGGGTACTGCTCGCGGACGGCACCGAGCTGCCCGCCGACACCGTGCTCAGCTCGGCCCCGCCGCCCCCCGCGGAGGTCCCCGCCGGGCTGCCCGGCCGGTTCACCGTGCTGCTCGCCCTGCGCGGGGACCGGCCGGCCGGCACACCGGAGCGGACGGTGCTGCACTCCCCCGAGCCGGCGGCGGAGTACGAGGCGCTGTTCGGCGCCGAGCCGCGGGCGGACGCGGCGTCGGCGGCGGTCGCCACGGTGCAGCTGCTGCGGCCGGACGACCCGACCCTGGTGCCGGCGGGCGGCGGCCACGAGACGGCGGTGCTCACCGCGACCGTCCCGGCGCAGGGCCGCGTCGACTGGACCGCGCCGGGCGTCGCCGACGCCTACGCCGACGCGCTGCTGGCCCGGGCGGCGGCGGTGGCGGGGGGCGACTCGGGCGAGGATCTGGCCGCGCGGGTGCTGTGGCGGGAGGTGCGGACCCCCGCCGACACCGAGCGGGAGACCGGCGCGCCCGGCGGACGGATCCCACCGCCCTCACTGGCGGGCGCCGGTGGCGCCTTCCTGGCCCCGGCCAACGCCGATCCCGCGCGGCCGGGGCTGTACCGGATCGGCGGCTGGGCGCACCCGGGCGGCGGGCTGCCCCGGGTCGGCATGTCGGCGGCGGTCACGGCGGAGCTGACCGGCGGGGTGCGCTGACGGGACGCGCTGACAGGGTGCGCTGACGGTCCGTCAGGGTCGGGCTAGTACCCCGGGGTGCCGGCCGGGGGCTGCTGGTAGGCGCCCTCGCCGGCGGCGTAGGGGTCGGCCGCGTAGGGGTCCTGGTAGGGCGTGCCCTGCGCCGGCGTCTGGCCCTGCTGTGCGGCGGCGTAGCCGTAGGCCGCGGCGGCGGCCTGCTGCTGGTAGGGGTCGTCGTACATCTGCGGCTGGTAGCCGGTCGCCGCGCCGGGGCCGGCCGGCCCGGCGCCGTAGCCCTCGCCGTAGCCCTGGTAGGCGCCGGTCTGCGGGTCGTAGCCGTAGCCGCCGTACGGGTCCGCGGCCGGATAGCCGGCCTGCGGGTAGCCCCCCTGGCCCTCCCCGGCCGGCCCGGGCGGGTAGCCCGGCTGGGCGTAGGGCTGCTGCGGGTAAGGCTCCTGGGCGTAGGGCTGCTGGAGGTAGCTGCCGTAGGTGTCGGGGTCCTCCGGCATCGGCTGCGGCGCGTACACCGGCGCGGCGGACGGGTCGCCGGCGTACCAGCCGCCGCTGCCGGGGTCCGCGCCGTACCGCTGCGCCTGAGGCGCGGGGTAACCGGCGCCGGCGTAGTCCTGGCCCTGGCTCTGGCCGGCGCCCTGGCCCTGCCCCTGGCCCTGGCCCTGGGCGTAGTAGTCGTAGCCCGCCGGCTCCTGCGGGCCGGCGGCCCTGGCCTGCGCGGCCCCGGCGGCGGACGGCGCGTCGGCGGGCGCCGCCTCCGGCTGCGCCTCCTGGCCGCCGGCGGCCGGCGGCTGCTGCTCCGGGAGGTCGTCCGGCTCGGGCGCGGCACCCCGGCGCAGCGCCCAGTGCTCGGCGCCCTCGCCGCGTCTGGCGGCCGAGACGGCCCGGGTGACCAGGTACTGCCCGGCGCCGAAGCCGAGCGTGCCCACCGCGATCACCGGGACGTTCCGCGCGACCACGCCGCCGGCCATCAGCAGGAAGCCCGCCAGGGCCAGCGCCCGCCACCGCACCGGGGCGCGGTGCTGCAGCAGGAGCTCGGCCAGCAGCCACAGCGCGACGGCGGCGAAGGCGAGGTAGAGCACCGCGAAACCGGTGTTCACGGGTGACCTCCGGAAGTCCGGCGGGGCGGAGATTAGGGGTCACCCTAGTGCCTCCGGGCGGCGGGCCGGCGCGCCGCGTCTCCGCGCGCCCCGGCGGCGCGGCCGTCCGGGGGGCGGGCGCGGGGCGGACGCGGGCCGGACGCCCGTCAGCCGCGGTGGTCCAGGCCCAGGTTCTGGTAGATCTCGGAGGTCACCGTGGAGAAGTTCATGGTCATGAAGTGCAGCCCGGGCACGCCCTCGTCGAGCAGCCTCCGGCACATCTCCGTGGCGAAGTCGATGCCGATCGCCCGCACCGCGGCCTTGTCCTCGCGGTGCTGCAGGATGCGTTCGCGCAGCTCGGCAGGGATCTCCGCGGTGCTCAGCGTCGGCAGCCGGTCCAGCATCCGGACGGTGGTGACCGGCATGATCTCGGGGATCACCGGCACCTCGCAGCCGGCCGCCGCGACCCGGTCGCGGAACCGCAGGTAGGTCTCGGGCCGGAAGAACATCTGGGTGATCGCGTAGTCGGCGCCGGCCCGGCATTTGTCGACGAAGTGCCGGATGTCGCTGTCCCAGTCCTCCGAGCGCGGGTGGCGCTCGGGGAAGGCCGCCACACCGACGCAGAAGTCCCCCGACTCCTTCACCAGCCGGACCAGTTCGGCGGCGTAGGAGACGCCCTCGGGGTGGGTGACCCACTCGCCGAGCGGGTCGCCGACCGGGTCGCCGCGCAGCGCGAGCACGTTGCGTACGCCCTGGTCCGCGTAGTGGCCGATGATGTTGCGCAGCTCGGCCACCGAGTGGTCGACGGCGGTGAGGTGCGCGACCGGGGTGAGCGTGGTCTCGGCGGCGATCCGGCCCGTGACGTTGACCGTGCGGCCGCGGGTGGTGCCGCCGGCGCCGTAGGTCACCGACACGAAGGTCGGCGAGAGCGCCTCGATGCGGCGCACCGAGTTCCACAGCCGGCGCTCCTCCTCGGCGCTGCGCGGCGGCATGAACTCGAAGGAGTAGCTGCGGTTCCCCGCCGCCAGCAGCTCGCGGATGGAGTCCGCCCGATCTGTCCTGGTGGTGGGAAGTCCGAGAGCCATACCGGAAAGGGTATCCGCGGCCGACCCGGCGGCCGGGTACCGTCCCATCTGCTGATACGTGATCTCCGGCGGCCTCGCGGGAGGCCGGGGGCCCGGGCGGCGGAGGGCGGCGGAGAGCGGTCGGTTACGCTTGCGCGGTGAGTCCGACCGCCGCCCTGCGCCCCGCCCGAGCCGGCGGTCAGGCACAGCCCGGCGTCGCGGCGCAGCCCGAGGGCTCGCACGCCGTCGCGGTCGTGGAGCTCGAAGACCTGCGGACGCGTGTCGAGGCCGAGCTCGCCTCCTTCCTGGACGGCAGGTCGGCCCTGCTGCACGCCCTCTCCCCCGACCTGGCCGGGCTGGCGGACGCGGCCCGGGACGCGGTGCTCGGCGGCGGCAAGCGGCTGCGCGCCGCCTTCTGCTACTGGGGCCTGCGCGCGGCCGGCGGCGAGTCCGGCGTGCCCGCGGCCGTCCGCGCCCCCGCCGCGCTGGAGCTGCTGCAGGCGAGCGCGCTGGTGCACGACGACCTGATGGACCGCAGCGACACCCGCCGCGGCGCCCCCTCGGCGCACCGCCGCTTCGCCGACGCGCACGCCCGCGCCGGCTGGTCCGGCGATCCCGCCCGGTTCGGCGGCTCGGCGGCGCTGCTCCTCGGCGACCTGCTGCTGTCCTGGTCCGACGAGCTGTTCAGCGCGGCCTGCGCCCCGGCTCCGGTGCCCGCGCCCGCCCGCGCGCTGTTCGACCTGATGCGCACCGAGGTGATCGCGGGGCAGTTCCTGGAGACCGTGGAGGCCGCGGCGCCGGCCGACCGCGCCCGGCTGGTCGCCCGCTACAAGTCCGCCTCCTACACCGTGCAGCGTCCGCTGCAGCTCGGCGCGGCCCTGGCGGGCGCGGAGCCGGCGCTGCTGGAGGCGCTCGGCGGGTACGCCCTGCCGCTGGGCGAGGCGTTCCAGCTCCGCGACGACGTCCGCGACGCCGCCGAGGACCTGCGGGAGGGCCGTCCGACACTGCTCACCACCCTCGGCGGCACCCCCGCCGACCCCGGTGACCTGCTGGACCGCGCCGAGGCCCGGATCGGCGCCCTCCGCGAGTCCGCGCTGACCGCCCTCGCGGCGGCCCCGCTGCGCGACGACTCCGTGCGTCCCGTCCTCCACGCCCTCGCCGCGGCGGCCACCGCCCCGCGCGTCTGACGCCCGCGGCGGGGCCCGCTCACGCCTACGCGAGGTCGGTGAGGAGTTCGGCCATCCGGTCGGCGAACCGGACCAGCGGGTCGAGTCCGGCGCCGCCGCGCGCCACGTGGAATCCGTGCCGGCGGCCCCAGAAGGCGGCCTGGACGGCGTGGAACTGCACCCAGCGGCGCACCCGTACGCGGTCGAGCCCGGCCGCCTCGGCGAAGACGGCGATCGCACGGCGGGCGGCCTCCGCCAGGTCGCCGGCCTCGACCAGCGGGAGCGCGCAGGCCTTGAGCAGCGCCCCGGCGTCGTAGGCCGGATCGCCGGCGACGCCCTTGGGGTCGACGGCCAGCCAGGGCTCGCGTTCGGCGGGCAGGATGTTCCGGGGGTGGAGGTCGCCGTGGACGACGAGCTCCGGCTGGGACCGTCCCAGCTCGCGCACGGTGGCGAGCGCGGCGTCGAGCACCCGGCGCGGCAGCGGCTCGCCCAGCTCCACGGAGTCCTTGCGCAGCTCCTCCTCCCAGCTGTCCGCCCGGGCGGACAGCCGCGGCAGGCCGGGCGGCGCGGGGACGGCCAGCCGGTGGCTGAGCCGGCCGGCGATCCGCAGGACCTCCTCGAGACGGCGCTCCGGCTGCTCCGCCAGCGAGGCCGGGTGCGCGCGTTCGAGCAGCATGGCGAAGCGCGCGTCGTCGCGCTCGTGCAGCAGCACCGCGCCGCGCCCGGCCCAGGCGGCGAAGGCGTCCGGTTCGTGGACGTTGCCCGGGTGCGGGAAGGACACCTTGAGCACGGCGGGCCCGCCGCCGGCCCGCCGCACCGGCACGACCAGCCCGACGCCTCCGTGCAGGACCGCGCCGCCGTCCGGAACGCAGGCCCAGCGTTCCGCCAGCTCCTCGACGATGCCGGGGAGCCGGGCGATCCAGGCCGCTCCGCGCGGCCCTTCCCGTCCGACAGTGGCCCGCACGAAGGCCTCGGGAACCGCGATCATCCGCCCGGGTCAGTCGCGGCCGCGGACGGCGTGGGCGAGGCGGGCGGCGGCCTCGCCGGGGTCGTCGGCCGCGGTGATCGCGCGGACCACCACGATCCGGCGGGCGCCGGCGTCGAGCACCTGCTCGACGGTGTGCTCGTCGATGCCGCCGATGGCGAACCAGGGGCGGGCCGGCCCCAGCTTCGCCGCGTACTCGACCAGCGCGAGACCGGGCGCGGGACGCCCCGGCTTGGTCGGCGTGGGCCAGACCGGGCCGGTGCAGAAGTAGTCCACGCCCTCCTCGGTCAGCGCCGCGTCGACCTCCGCCTCGGCGTGGCAGGAGCGGCCGACCAGCAGGTCCGCGCCGAGGATGGCGCGGGCGTGCGGGACCGGCAGGTCGTCCTGGCCGAGGTGGAGGACGTCCGGCCGGGCCGCGTGGGCGACGTCGGCGCGGTCGTTGACGGCGAACAGCTTGCCGTGCCGGGCGCAGGCCTCCGCGAGGACCTGGAGGTACTCCAGCTCCTCCCGGGCCTCCAGCGACTTGTCACGCAGCTGCACGATGTCGACGCCGCCCGCGAGCACGGCGTCGAGGAACTCGGGAAGGTCGCCCTGCTCGCGGCGGGCGTCGGTGCACAGGTACAGGCGGGCGTCGTCGAGCTGGGCCAGACGCTGCTGCCGGTCCCGTGGCTGACGGTCGGTCATCGCGTTCGTCGCGTTCGTCAAGGTAGGTCGGCCGGCTCAGATCGCCATGGCCTGGGCGCGGCGCTTGACCTCGGTGCCGCGGTTCTCCCGCAGGGCGTCGACGGGCGTGCCGGGGAGGGTGTCGTCCGGGGTGAAGAGCCACTCCAGCGCCTCGGCCTCGGTGAAGCCGGCGTCGCGGAGCAGGGTCAGCGTGCCGACCAGGCCCTTGATGGGCTTGTCGGGGCCGATGAAGGCGGCGGGGACCTGGAGGGCGCGGTTCTCGCCCCGGCGGACGGCGATCAGGTCGCCCTCCTTGACGAGCCGGCGGACCCGCGTCACCTCCACCCCCCACTTCTCGGAGATGTCCGGCAGGTGCATCCAGGCGGGAACCAGGGCGTCGATCTTGGGCTCGATGCTGTGATCAGTTTCGCTCACGTGCACCAGCCTACGGAACGGACGACGGGCGCTGCCACCGGCGGCACGCCGTTCCTGTGGACAACCCGCGCGGGGGTGACGGGCGGCGGGTCGAGGCGTGGCGGCCGGCGGGTCGCCGTGCGGCGAGCGCCCCTCAGCTGTCCGCGGCCGTCGCGGACTTCAGCGGCACGTCCGGGTCGGCGGCGCGCCGCGGGTCGAGGCGGGTGCCGCGCTCGATCAGGCGGCGGGCCTGGGCGAGGTCGCGCGGGCGGTCCACGGCGAGCAGGGCCACCGGCAGGTCCGCCGCGTCCAGCCACAGCACCGACCAGCCGGTGCCCGCGGCGCCCGCGCCCGCACTCGCCCCCGCGCCCGCCGGCCCGGGCGCGCCGCGTTCGACCGTGCGGACGCCCGCCGGATGGTGGCCGAGGTACTGGACCATCCGGCCGAACTGGTCGGACCAGAAGTAGGGGACCGGGTCGTACGCCGCCGGAGCGCCGGTGAGCCCGGCGGCCAGCACACGCGCGCCGGCCAGCGCGTTGTCCCAGTGCTGCACGGTCAGCCGGCGGCCGTACCGGGCGGAGGGGAAGGAGGCGCAGTCCCCGACCGCGTACACCCCGGGCTGCGAGGCCCGCAGGTACGCGTCGGCGAGCACGGCGCCGTCCGGGCCGAGCGCGATCCCGCTGCCGGCCAGCCAGCCGGTCGCCGGGCGGGCGCCGACGCCGAGCAGGACCGCGTCCGCCGCCAGCCGGGAGCCGTCGGCGAGCCGGACGCCGTCGGCGGACAGCTCGGCGACCGGGCAGCCGGTGCGCAGCTCGGCGCCGGCCTCCGCGTACCAGGGGCGGGTGCGCTCGGCGTACTCCGGCGGCAGCGCTCCGGCGAGCGGCGTCGCGGCGGCCTCCAGCACGGTCACCGCGCAGCCGGCGGCCCGGGCGGCGGTGGCGACCTCGGCGCCGATCCAGCCCGCGCCGACCACCGCCAGGTGCCCGCCGGGCCGCAGCGCGGACCGCAGCGCCCGCGCGTCGTCGTGGGTGCGCAGCAGGTGGACGCCGCTGCCCGGCTCGGCGCCCGGCAGCCGGACGGGCGAGGCGCCGGTGGCGAGGACCAGGGTGTCGTAGCCGAGCTCCTGGGCCGCGTCGGCCGACGCTGTCGCATCCCGCACGGTCAGCCGGCGCCGCGCCGGGTCGAGGCCGGTCGCGCGGAGGCCGAGGCGCAGCTCGACGCCGAGCCCGGCGAGGTCGAGGTCGAGCGCGGAGTGCTCGGCCTTGCCGAGCAGCAGGTCCTTGGAGAGCGGCGGGCGGTCGTAGGGGGCGTGCGGCTCCTCGCCGACCAGGGTGATCGGTCCGCGGTGGCCGTGCTCGCGCAGCGCGGCGGCGGTCTGCGCGCCGGCCAGCCCGGCACCCACGACGACCACCGCGCCCGGGTCCGCGTCCGCTCGCACGGCGACCGCTTCCGGCTGCTGCTCCGGCACCCCTCGCCCCTCTTGTTCGTCTTGTTCGTCCCCGACCGGCCCGGCCGTCCGTACGGTGATCGGCCCTGTACCGTGGGGAGGGTATCGCGGGAGCCCGGCGCGCCGGGCTGAGAGGGAGGCGGGAGCGGCCTCCGACCGTCCGAACCTGATCCGGGTCATGCCGGCGAAGGGAGCGATGAGCATCATGACGCGCGCACACACGGCTGGGACCGCCGACGTGCTGGTCCTCGGCGGCGGGATCATCGGCCTGGCCGTGGCCTGGCGGGCCCGGCAGCGCGGACTGTCCGTCACCGTCCTCGATCCGGACCCCGGCCGCGGCGCGAACCGGGTGGCCGCCGGCATGCTCGCGCCGGTCACCGAGCTGCAGTACGGCGAGGAGCCGCTGCTGCGCCTGGGTCTGGAGTCGAACGCCCGCTGGGCGGGCTTCGCGGCCGAGCTGGCGGAGGCGAGCGGGCTGCCCGGCGGCCCCGGCGAGGTGCTCGGCTACCGCGCCTGCGGGACGCTCGCGGTGGCGCTGGACGCCGACGACCGCGCAGAACTGCGCGAACTGCACGCCTTCCAGCTCCGGCTGGGCCTGGACGCGCAGTGGCTGACCGGCCGCGAGTGCCGCCGGCTGGAGCCGATGCTGGCGCCTTCGGTGCGCGGCGGGCTGCTGGCCGCGGCCGACCACCAGGTCGACGGGCGGCGGCTGGGCGCGGCGCTGGTCGCGGCCTGCGAGCGCTCGGGCGTCCGGCTGGAGCGCGTCCGCGCCTCGCGCGTCGACGTCCGCGACGGCCGTGCCGTGGGCGCGGTGGCGGAGGACGGGCGGGTGTTCGCCGCCGGGCAGACCGTCGTCGCCGCCGGGTCCTGGTCGCAGGCGCTCTGCCCGGAGCTGCCGGTGCGGCCGGTCAAGGGCCAGGTGCTGCGGCTGCGGATGGCCGGCCCCTACGCCGGGTTCCTCTCCCGCAACCTGCGCGCGGTGGTGCGCGGGGTGCACCTCTACCTCGTGCCGCGCGAGGACGGCGAGTTGGTGGTCGGCGCCACCAGCGAGGAGCGCGGCTACGACACCGCGGTGACCGCCGGCGGGGTCTGGGAGCTGCTCCGCGACGCGCATGAACTCCTGCCCGGAATCACCGAGTTGGAGCTGGTCGAGACCTCCGCCGGGCTGCGGCCGGGCTCTCCGGACAACGCCCCGCTGCTCGGCGCGACCTCCGTGCCGGGGCTGGCGGCGGCGACCGGCCACCACCGCAACGGCGTGCTGCTCACCCCGGTCACCGCCGACCTGGTCGCCTCGTACCTGGCGGAGGGGACGATGCCGGAGGCCGGCGCCGCCTTCTCCCCGGCCCGCTTCTCGCATTCTTCTTCGCATTCGCACCGATCCCCGGAGGTGACCGCCTGATGCGCGTCTCCGTCAACGGCGAGCCCCGCGAGGTGCCCGCCGGAACCACCCTCGACCAGGTGGTCGCCGAACTGACCCGCGCCACCCGGGGGGTGGCCGCCGCGCTGAACGAGACCGTCGTGCCGCGGACCGGCTGGACCGCGGCGGAGCTGGGCGAGGGCGACCGGGTCGAGGTCCTCACCGCCGTGCAGGGAGGCTGAGCGCGATGGCCGACGACGTCTTCACCCTGGCGGGCCGCACCTTCTCCTCCCGCCTGATCATGGGCACCGGCGGCGCCCCCAGCCTGGACGTGCTGGAGCGGGCGCTGCGCGCCTCCGGCACCGAGCTGACCACGGTCGCGATGCGGCGGGTCGACCCGTCCGCGCAGGGTTCCGTGTTCGAGGTGCTGCGGCGCAACGGCATCGAGCCGCTGCCGAACACCGCCGGCTGCTTCACCGCCGGCGAGGCCGTGCTGACGGCCCGGCTGGCCCGCGAGGCGCTCGGCACGGACTGGGTCAAGCTGGAGGTCGTGGCCGACGAGCGGACCCTGCTGCCGGACCCGATCGAGCTGCTGGAGGCCGCGGAGACGCTGGTCGACGACGGCTTCACCGTCCTCCCCTACACCAACGACGACCCCGTGCTGGCCAGGCGGCTGGAGGAGGCGGGCTGCGCGGCGGTGATGCCGCTGGGCTCGCCGATCGGCTCCGGGATGGGCATCCGCAACCCGCACAACTTCCAGCTGATCGTGGAGCAGGCCGGCGTCCCGGTGATCCTGGACGCCGGCGCGGGCACCGCCTCCGACGCGGCGCTGGCGATGGAACTGGGCTGCGACGCGGTGATGCTGGCCACGGCGGTGACCCGGGCGCAGGAGCCGGTGCTGATGGCCGAGGCGATGCGCGCCGCCGTCGAGGCCGGCCGGCTGGCCCGCCGGGCCGGCCGGGTCCCCAAGCGCTTCCACGCCGAGGCCTCCTCGCCGATGGCCGGCCGCGCCGAATTCGACCCGGAACGCCCCGCCTTCTGACCCTTTCCTGACCCGGTTTCATCACGCGCCGCCGACAACGCGTTCGAGCTTGTCGGTGGCGCGTGGTATTCCAGTGCACGGACGGTACGGAACCGGCGGCGAGGGGCCGCGGGGGGCGGGGGCCGTCGTTCCTGGTGATCCGGAGTCTGGGGGGAGTCATGTCTTCTGTCGTGTCGGTGGCGGGTCCGATCCTGTGCGCGATCCTGCTCGGGCGCTCGTACCGCGGCCTGCTGCGCCGGTGGCGGCGGAAGCGGGTGCGAGCGGGTGCCGGACCCGTCGGCGCCGCGGCGCCGCGCCGCAGCAGCCACGGGCTCGCCGCGCCCGTGCGGGACGTGACGCAGGGCGACGCCGAGACGGGCCGCCTGATCGCGCACGCCGGCGCCGGCGAGTGGGAGCCGATCCGTGAGGCGCTCTCGGCCGTCACCGACCAGGCCCGGCTGACCCGGCTGGTCCACTCGGTCGCGGGCGTGGAGGGCGTGGAGGGCTGGCTGGAGCCGGTGCTCGCGGCGGACCCGGAGGCGCCGCTGCCGCTGCTGCTCTCCGGGGCGCGGCAGCTCCAGTGGGGCTGGGAGGCCCGCACCGGCTCGCGGGCCAAGGACGTCAGCCAGGAGCAGTGGAAGCTGTTCCACGAGCGGCTCGAACTCGGCGAGGAGCGCCTGTACCGGGCCGCCGAGCTCAGGCCGGAGTGGCACGCGCCCTGGTACTTCCTGCAGACGATCGCGCGCGGGCTGTCCTTCGGCCCGGGCCCGGCCCGGCACCGCTACGAGGCGGCGCTGCGCCGCACCCCGGACCACCTCGACACCGACCGCGACCGGCTGCAGCAGCTGTGCCGCAAGTGGAGCGGCTCGCACGAGACGATGCACGCCTTCGCCCGCGAGCGCGGCATGTCCGCGCCGCCCGGATCCGTCCTGCCCGTACTGGTCGCCGACGCGCACCTGGAGCACTGGCTGGACCTGGAGGGCGAGGAGCAGCGGCGCTACTTCGACGACCCCGCCGTGGCGAAGGAGCTGCTGGAGGCCGCCGAGCGGTCGGTGCTGCACCCGGAGCCGCTGCCGAGCCCGGACTGGATCTCCGCCCGCAGCACCTTCGCCTGCGCGCTCTCGCTGGCCAAGCAGTGGGAGCCGGCCCGGCAGCTCTTCCGCGAGCTCGACGGCCGGTACGGGCGCTACGGCTGGGGCTACCTCAAGGGCGGCGCGCCGGAGGCGTACGCGCGCATGCGCGACCGGGCGTTCGACGCCGCGGCCTGAACCGCGCCGCACCCGCACACACCAGACCTCACGCACCAGACCTCACGCACAGACAAGGACCGCACCGCCGTGCGCACTTCCGGGCCCTCCGAGCCCTCCCCGTCCCCTGCCGACACCGGCACCCACGCCGCCGCCACCGGCGCGCACACCTTCCAGGTGGACCTGCGCGGGCTGGTCGACCTGCTCTCCCACCACCTGTACTCCAGCCCGCGGGTGTATCTCCGCGAGGTGCTGCAGAACGCGGTGGACGCGATCTCCGCGCGCCGGCAGGCCGACCCGCAGGCCCCGGCTCGGATCACCGTCCGCGCCGACGGCGAGCTCCTGGAGGTCACGGACACCGGCGTCGGCCTGACCGAGCCGGACGTCCACACCTTCCTCGCCACCATCGGCCGCAGCTCCAAGCGGGCGGCCGACGGCGTCCTGGACGGCAGCGGGCTGGAGGCCGCCCGCAGCGACTTCATCGGCCAGTTCGGCATCGGCCTGCTCGCCTGCTTCGTCGTCGCGGACGAGATCACCGTGCTGACCCGCTCCGCCACCGCCCCCGACGCGCGCACCGTGGAGTGGCGCGGCAGCTCGGACGGCAGCTACACGATCCGCGTGCTCGACCCCGGCGACCCGCGGGCCGCCGCCGAGCCGGGCACGACCGTCCGGCTGGTCCCCCGGGCCGACGCCCGGGAGTGGACCGCCCCCGGCCGCGTGGTCGAACTCGCCTCCGACTTCGGCAGCCTGCTCCCCTACGAGCTGACCGTGGTGGACGGCGGAGGCGGGCGCACACGGATCGACTGCACGCCCCCGTGGTCCGAGCGGCACGCCTCGCCCGCCGCCCGCCGCGCCGCGCTCGCCGAGTACTGCCGCACCACCTTCGGCTTCTCCCCGCTGGACACCATCGAGCTGGACCTGCCCGCGGCCGGGCTGCGCGGCGCCGCGTACGTGCTGCCGGAGGCCGTGCCGCCGTCCCGGCGCACGGGGCACCGCGTGCACCTCAAGGGCATGCTGCTGACCGACCAGGCCGACGAACTCCTCCCGGAGTGGGCGTTCTTCGTGCGCTGCGTGGTCGACACCGACAGCCTGCGGCCGACCGCCTCCCGCGAGGGCCTCTACGCCGACGCCGCGCTCTCCGCGGTGCGCGATGCGCTCGGCGCCCGCATCCGCGACTGGATCACCGGGCTCTCCGCCAGCGACCCGGCGCTGCTGCGGCACTTCGTCTCGGTGCACGACCTCGCGGTCAAGGCGCTGGCCCGGTTCGACGACGAGCTGCTGCGGATGCTGCTGCCCTGGCTGCCGTTCGAGACCAGCGACGGCGCGGTCACCCTGGAGGAGTTCGCGCGGGCGCACCCGACGGTGCTGGTCGCCCCGACCGTGGAGGAGTTCCGGCAGGTCGCGCCGATCGCCTCGGCGGCCGGCCTCGGCGTGGTCAACGGCGGCTACACCTACGTCCGCGAACTGGTGCACCGGCTGCCGGACATCCGCCCCGGCACCACCGTCGCCGACCTCGACCCGGGCACCGTCACCGCGCACCTGGACGCGGTGGACCCGGCGGCCGAGCTGGCCGCGGCTTCCTTCCTGGCGGTGGCCCGCGAGGTCGTCGACCGCTTCGACTGCGACGTCTCGCTGCGCACCTTCCACCCGGCCGCCGCGCCCGTGCTGCTGCTGGACAACCGGGAGGCCCGGCACGAGCGCACCCGCGCCCGGCTGGCCGAGGAGGCCGACGGGCTGTGGGCGGACATCCTCGGCTCGCTGCGCGCCGAGGTGCCGCGCGCCCGCCTCGTGCTCAACCACCTCAACCCGCTGGTGCGGCGGGCGCTCGCGCTGACCCAGCCCGACCTGGCCCGCACGGCCGCCGAGGCGCTCTACGGCCAGGCCCTGCTGCTCGCCCAGCGGCCGCTGCGGCCCAGCGAGAGCGCCCTGATCAACCGTTCGTTCATCAGCCTGCTCGACCACGCCCTGCTCGGCCACGAGCAGCAGGCCGGCACGACCGGCGGCACCGGCAAGGAGGAGTCGTGACGCTCGACACCGTCGAGGACGTGATCGAGGCCCTGAAGGCCAACGACCGCGAGCCCTACGGCCGTTCCCGCACCGTCACCGCCGAGCAGCTGGTCGAGGCCGCCGACCGGCTGGAGGACCCCGAGGTCCAGGTGGTGGCGCTGCTCGACCTGATGGAGGCCTACGAGTTCGACGGGGAGCTGCGCAAGACCCCGGTGGTCTTCGCCCGCGTGCTCAAGCTGTGGGACACCAGGCGCGAGGCCTTCAGCCCCTGGGCCGAGCAGCAGGTGTACTGGCGGTTCAAGTGGGTCTCCTCCGCGCTGCTGGAGGTCCCGGACGTGCCGCTGGCGGCCGTCGAGCGCTGGCACGAGGAGATGCGCGAGCGCTACCTCGCCGCCGGGCACGACCTGCAGCCCTACTACCGCCGCCGCTACGCCCTCGCCGCGCACACCGGCACCGGCGCCGCGGACGCCTTCGACCTGTGGGCGACGCGCCGCCGCACCCCGCTCAGCGACTGCGAGGCCTGCGAGACCCACACCCGCGCCCTGTACCACGTCGAACGCGGCGACGACGCGCGGGCGCTGGAGGAGTGGGAGCCCGTCCTGACGGGCCGTCAGACCTGCGCCGAGGAGCCCTGGAACAGCCAGGCGAGCGCTTTGCTGCCGCTGCTGCGCCGGGGCAGGCTCGACGAGGCCCGTTCCGCGCACCTCACCGGCTACCGCCGGGCCCGCGGCAAGGCGGCGCTGGCCACCGCGATCGGCCGGCACATCGAGTTCTGCGCGCTGTCCGGGAACGCCGCGCGCGGGGTGGAGATCCTGGCCGAGAACCGGGAGCTGCTGGACACCCTGGGCGACCCCGACAGCCGTCTGCACCTGCTCACCGGCGTCGAGGTGCTGCTCGGCGTGCTCGTCGCGGACGGCCACGCCGACCTGCCGGTGAGCGGCCCGGGCGGCCGGTCCTGGACGGCCGGCGAACTCGCCGCGCGGCTGCGGTCGGAGGCCGACGGGATCGCCGCCCGCTTCGACGCCCGCAACGGCACGAGCGCGGTCGGCGACCGCCGCCGGGCCCGGCTGGCCGCGAAGCCCCTGCTGGCGGAGCCGCTGCCGCTGGGCGTGCACGCGGCGGCGGTGGTGCCCGCCCCGCGCGCGGCGCAGGAGCCGGAGGTCATCGCCACGCCTGCCGCTGCCCCCGGCACCGCCGCCCCCGACGCCGAAGTCCCCGCCGACTTCACCGCCCTGGTGCTGCTCGCCCGGGAGCGCGCCGACGTCTCCCACCCGGAGGCGAGCCGGCTGTGGAAGCGGATCGCCGCGCTGCTCGACGCCTCCGAGCCGGACGCCTCCCAGTTGGACGCTGCCGAGGTCGGCGGCGTCACCCGGCTCCGCGCCGAGATCGCCGAACAGGCCGCGTACGACACCGCGGAGGAGGAGGACGAGGACGACGCACCCGCCTCCGCCGCCGCCGTCGACCCCGACTCACCCGACGCGCGGCGCGCCCGCCTGCTCGCCGAGGCCGCCGAGCTGTTCGAGGCCGCGGGGCTGCCCGGCCGGGCCCTGGCCATGCGCGCCCGCCGCTACGCCACCGAGCTGGGCGATGCGGACGCCCCCGGCGCGCCCGCCGCCGACTGGTCGCTGCTCGACGAACTGCGGGACGAGGCCTCCCGGTTGGAGTCCGAGGGCCGGATCGAGGACGCCGACGTACTGGCGGTCCTCCAGGTCCGCGCGTTCGCCGCCTGGCGCGCCTTCGGCCGCTCCGTCATGGAGCTCACCGAGGACGCGGCTCCGCGGGATTCCGAGGCGGCGGCCCTCGCCCGCTCCCAGTCGGAGCTCCTGCGCCGGGAGGCCGCGGCCCGCGGCCGCCGGCACACCGCCGTCGGTGCCCTGCAGTACCTCTCCGACACGGCCGCCCGCACCGGCGACCTCGCCGAGGCCGAGCGGCTGCTCGCGGAAGGCCTCGCGCTGCTGGACGAGATCGGCATGCCGTGGCGCGCGCCCCGCGTGCTCGGGCAGCGGGCGCAGGTGCTGATGGCGCTGGACAGGGCGAAGGAGGCGGTGCCGCTGCTCCAGGAGTCGCTGTCGCTGGCCGCCCGCTACTCGCCGCGCGGATTCCCGTTCGCCCGGACCTGGTCGATGCTCGGCCACGCCGCCGAGCACGCCGGGGACACCGCCACCGCCGTGCACGCCTTCTCGCAGGCCGCCGAGCGCTTCGAGCGCTCGCCCCGCCGCGCCGGCGCCGCGCCGGAGGACACCCCGGCGGCCCGCGCGGCCGGGGTGCGGCTCCAGCTCGCGGAGGTGCTGCGCGAGGCGGGCCGGGTCGCGGACGCGGTCGCCGTGGTGGAGTCGGTGCTGGCCGACCCCGCCTCGGAGGAGCTGCCCGAACGGCTGCGCGGCCAGCTGCGGCTGACGCTCGGCCGGCTGCTCGGCGTGCTCGGCGAGCACCGCGACGCGGCGGAGGAGTACGTGCGGCTCGCCGAGGAGGTCTCCGGCTGGGACCCGGCGGAGGACGACACGCCGGACATCCGCACCATGGTGGCCTGTGAGACCGCCGCGGCGCTGGCGCGGGCGGGCGCCGGCGAGGCCGCCGAGGCGGCGTTGCGGCGCGCGATGGAGGCGCACGCCGCCTCTCCGCGCGCCGACCAGGTGCTGGAGACGATACGGGTGGTCGCCCGCGAGTCCGTCGGCCGGCGCGGCGCCGAGGCGGTCGAGGGCGCGCTGGCACTGCTCGCCGAGGCGGACGCGCTGCGCGAGGCCGCGGTCGCCGCCGGGCAGCCCTGCACGGGCTGGTACCAGGAGGGCTCGGTGCACTACGAGCGCGCCCGCTGCCTGACCAGCGCCGAGCGGTGGCCGGAGGCGCTGGCCGCGGTGGAGGCGGCGATCGCCGCCTACGAGCCGGGCGGCGAGAACGCCGAGCGCCCACGCGCCGAGGCGGTCCGGATCGCGGCGCTGATCGAGGTCGACGGCCTGGGCCGCCCGAACGCGGCCCTCGCCCGGCTGGCCCCGGCCGCCGCGCGCGCCGAGGCCGCCGGCCACCCGGACGCCGCCGGCGTCCTCCGCAACCTCGCCGCCCGCATCGCCGAGCAGTCCGGCCCCGCGCAGTAAGCGCCGCCCCGCCCGTCCCTCGCCCCGGCCGGGCGCGGGACGGGCGGGGCGCGCGGGATCGAGCGGATCGCGCGGATCGCGCCCCACGCCGCCCCCGGTCCGGTCGTCGGTGCACGGAGTATGACGAGGTGTGCGTAACGCCGCACGACGGCTCGTAAACTCCCTTTGTGGACACCACCCTGCACGACCCGCTGATCGGCCGTGAGCTCGACGGCCGTTACCGGGTCGAGTCGCGCATCGCCGTGGGCGGCATGGCCACGGTCTACCGCGGGGTGGACACCCGGTTGGACCGCGCGGTCGCGCTCAAGGTCATGCACCCGGCGCTGGCCGCCGACCCGGACTTCACCGCCCGGTTCATCCGCGAGGCCAAGGCCGCCGCCCGGCTCAGCCACCCCAACGTGGTGAACGTCTTCGACCAGGGCCAGGACGGCGGGGTGGCCTTCCTCGCCATGGAGTACGTCCCCGGCTGGACGGTGCGCGACCTCCTGCGCGACCGCGGCGCGCTGACCGTCCGTACCGCGCTGGACGTGCTGGAGCCGGTGCTGGCCGCGCTCGGCGCCGCGCACCGCGCCGGCCTGGTGCACCGCGACGTCAAGCCGGAGAACGTGCTGCTCACCGACGGCGGCCTGGTGAAGGTCGCGGACTTCGGGCTGGTGCGCGCGGTGAGCGCGGAGTCCTCGGGCACCACGACCGGCCAGGTCCTCGGCACGGTCTCCTACCTGGCGCCGGAGCAGATCGAGCGCGGCGACGCCGATCCGCGCTCGGACGTCTACGCCGCCGGCGTGCTGCTCTACGAGATGCTGACCGGCGCCAAGCCGCACACCGGCGGGACGCCCGTGCAGGTCATCTACCGCCATCTCAACGAGGACGTGCCCGCGCCCTCCGCGAGCCGGCGCGGGCTGCCGCGCGCGCTGGACGCGCTCACCGCCGCGGCGACCGCGCGCGACGCCGCGCGCCGGCCGCCGGACGCGGTCGCGCTGCTGGCGATGGTCCAGCGCTGCCGCGCGCAGCTGACCCCGGCCCAGCTCGACGCGGAGCCGCCGCGCGTACTCCCGGGGCCCGGCAAGGGCGTGAGCGCGGGCGCCTCGGGCGCCGAGCCCACGACCGTGCTCCCCGCCGGCGCCCCGGCCAACGGCGTCGAGCGGACCAGCGTGCTCGACCTCCCGCCGGAACTGGTGATGCCGCGCCACGGCGGCTTCGACGGCGAGCCGCCGGCCGCCGAGCCGCGCCGCGGATTCGCCGCCGCCGGGCCCGGGCTGCCCGGCGCCTCGGCGCGGCGGCGCTCCGCCTGGCGGCCGTGGGTGTTCGGCGTGACGCTGGCCGCGATCGTGGTGGCCGGGCTGACCTGGGGGCTCAGCAGCGCCCTCTACACCACCGTCCCGGCGGTGCTGCGGCTGCCGGAGGCGTCGGCCGAGCGGCAGCTGCGGTCCGACGGCCTCGCCGCCTCGGTGCAGAGCCAGTTCAGCGAGACGGTGCCGCGCGGGGACGTGGTGAGCAGCTCCCCGGGTCCGGGCGCGCGGGTCCGCAAGGACGGCACGGTCGCGCTGGTGGTGTCGGCCGGTCCGGAGCGGCACGCCGTCCCGGACGTCGCGGGCACGTCGCTCGCGGAGGCGAAGCGGGCGATCACCGCGGCCCGGCTCGCCGTCGGCACGGTCCGCTACGCCTACTCCTCGGACGTGCGCGCCGGACGGGTCGTCGGCAGCAGCCCGGGGGCCGGTCGCTCGCTGGCGCCGAACACGCCGGTCACGCTGACGGTGAGCAGGGGCCCGGCGCCGGTGGCGCTGCCCTCGGTGGTCGGGCTGCCGGTGGACCAGGCGCAGCAGCAGCTCACCGACGCCGGCTTCACCGTCCAGGTCGCGCCGAGCCCGGTGTACTCGGACACCGTCGCGGCCGGGGACGTCGCGCGGCAGAGCCCCGGCGGCGCGACGGCCCCCACCGGCGCGACGGTGACGCTCACGCTCTCGCAGGGCCCGCAGCTGTTCCCCGTGCCGGACGTCACCGGCGAGACGGCGGACCAGGCGACGGGCACGCTGGAGGCGGCGGGCTTCAAGGTCCACGTGATCACCGTCAACCCGCTCGCGGACAACCCGACGGTCCACGAGCAGAGCCCGGGCGGCGGCAGTGACCAGCCCAAGGGCACCAAGATCAGCCTGCTGGCGTACTGAGCGCGGTCGCCGCCCCCTCCCCGCCGCCGGTCGGGCCGCGCCGACCTGCTAGGACAGGTGCCATGAGCGACGCCTCCGCCCCCACGCCCGCCGCCGTCACCGCCGCCGCCCGCCGCAACCCGGTCGGCGCCCACGTGCCGGTGGCCGCGCGCGGGCTCGTCGCGACCGGGCTCGGATACGCGGAGCGGATCGCCGCCGAGGCGGTGCAGGTGTTCACCGCGAATCCGCGCGGCTGGGCCACCCCGGCCGGCGATCCGGCCAAGGACGAGGCCTTCCGGATCGCCTGCGCCGAGCGCGGCATCCCGGCCTACGTCCACGCGCCCTATCTGATCAACTTCGGCTCGGCGGACACCGTCACCGTCGCGCGCTCGGGCGAGTCGCTGCGCCACTCCCTGCGCCGCGCCTCGGCGATCGGCGCGCTCGGCGTGGTCGTGCACACCGGCTCGGCCACCGGGGACGGCGACCGCGACCGCGGGCTGCGGCAGGTCCGGGAGGCCGTGCTGCCGCTGCTGGACGAGCTGGACGCGCTCGCCGACCGCCTCGGCGAGGGCCCGGGCGCGAGCCCGAGCGCTCCCGGCGCGCCCACCGCGCCGTGGCTGCTGCTGGAGCCGACCGCCGGCCAGGGCACCTCGCTGTGCTCGCGCATCGAGGACCTCGGCCCGTACCTGGACGCGCTCGACCGCCACCCGCGGGTCGGCGTCTGCCTGGACACCTGCCACGCCTTCGCCGCCGGCCACGACCTGGCCGCCCCCGGCGGCACCACGGCCGCGCTCGACCTGCTCGCCGCGACCGCCGGGCCGGGCAGGCTGCGGCTGATCCACGCGAACGACAGCGCCGACGTCTGCGGCGCCCGCCGCGACCGGCACGCCAACATCGGCGCCGGGCACATCGGCGCCGCGCCCTTCGCCGAGCTGTTCGGCCACCCGGAGACCGAGGGCGTGCCGCTGATCCTGGAGACCCCCGACCGCTCGGCCGAGCCCGGCCGCGGTCACGGCCCGGACGTCGCCACCCTCACCGGCCTGCGCGCGGAGGCGGGCTCGCGCTCCTGAGCGCGGGTCAGATGTCCGGGCCGTCGCCCGGTTCCTCCTGGTAGGTGTAGCGCTGCTCGTTCCAGGGGTCGGCGCGGTTGTGGTAACCGCGCTCCTCCCAGAAGCCGCGCCGGTCGGCGGTCATGTACTCGACCGCGCGCACCCACTTCGGGCCCTTCCAGGCGTAGAGCCGGGGCACGATCAGCCGCACGGGGAAGCCGTGCTCGGCGGTCAGTTGCTCGCCGTTGCGATGCGTGGCGAACAGCGTGGTCGGCGCGGCGAAGTCGGCGAGCGTGAGGTTGGCGCTGTAGCCGTACTCGGCCCAGACCATCACGTGCGTGACCTCGGGCGCCGGCGGCGCGAGCTCCAGCAGCGCCGAGGACGGCACGCCGACCCACTCGTTGTCGAGCACGCTCAGCTTGGTGACGCAGTGGAAGTCGGCCCGCACGGTCACCCGGGGGAAGGCGCAGAACTCCTCGTGGTTCCAGCTGTACTTCTCGCCGGACGCGGTCGCGCCGAACACCTGGAGGTCCCAGCGCTCGGGGCGGAACTTCGGCACCGGCCCGTAGTGCAGCACCGGCCAGCCGCGCTGCAGGCGCTGGCCCGGCGGCAGCCGCCGCTGGTCATCTGCCTGCGTGTTCGCCGTCTCGCCCATACGTCCATGGTGACAGAGAACCCGACCGGCACCGAACGCCGGCCGCCCTCCGCACACCGGGCACCCCGCCGTCACGAATCGGGCGAACACGGCTAGCCCGACATACTGGATCTCACGCCCCGGCGATGCGAGGATGCCAGCCGACCACGCGCACGAGCGGAACGACGCACGACGCACGACGGGAAGGCAGGCGCCACGGCGATGCAGGGCGACCCGGAAGTCATCGAACTTCTCAACGAGCAGCTCACGGCCGAGCTGACGGCCATCAACCAGTACTTCCTGCACGCCAAGCTCCAGGACAACCGCGGCTGGACGAAGCTGGCCAAGCACACCCGGGCCGAGTCCTTCGACGAGATGAAGCACGCCGAGATCCTCACGGACCGGATCATCTTCCTGGAGGGCCTGCCGAACTACCAGCGCCTCTTCCACCTGCGGATCGGTCAGACGCTGCCGGAGATGCTGGAGGCCGACCGGCAGGTCGAGGTGGAGGCGATCGACCGGCTGCGGCGCGGCGTCGCGGTGATGCGCGCGAAGGGCGACATCACCTCGGCGAACATCTTCGAGGACATCCTGGCCGACGAGGAGTCCCACATCGACTACCTCGACACCCAGCTGGAGCTGATCGAGAAGCTCGGCGAGGCCCTCTACATCGCCCAGCAGATCGAGCAGCCGGAGGACTGAGAAGCGCCTACCCGGCGGAGCGCCTACGCGGCTGGACGGACGGAGCCCCTCCCCGCAGGCAGAGCGGGCACGGAGGAGGCCGACACAGGCACCGCCGCAGGGACGGCGGGCGCGGCCGCCGGCGCGGTCGGCGCGGCGCTCGGCTCGGGCAGCCTGGTCGCTCCCACCTCGGCCGGGGCCATGGGCAAAGCCACGTCCGCGGCGGCGAGGTCGGCGGCGACCGCCGCATCCGGCGCCGCCAGGCCCAGGCGGGCGGCGAGGCGGGCGGTCGGACAGGGCCGGGCGCCGGTGTGCCCGAGCAGTGCCTGGATCCGCTGGACGCACATCCCGCAGTCGGTCCCGGCCCGGCAGCCGCGGGCGACCGCGCGCGGCGTGGAGGCGCCGCTCGCGATCTCCTCGCGCAGGCGCTCCTCCGTCACCGCGTGGCACATGCAGACGTACACGGGAGCCTCCGGCAGGGGCGGGAAGACGGCAGAACCGACTGAAGTAAGCCTTACCTTACCCACCGCCTCCGGGCAACGGAAAGGCCTCCCCGGCCGCAGCCGGGGAGGCCCTCGTCACACACGCTCGCGGCTCACCGCCGGTGAGCCGTCGGCACACCGCCCGCTCACTGCCCGCGGTACATCTCCGCCACCAGGAACGCCAGGTCCAGCGACTGGCTGCGGTTGAGCCGCGGGTCGCAGAAGGTCTCGTAGCGCTGGTGCAGGTCGTCCTCGACGACCTCGTCGCCGCCGCCGACGCACTCGGTGACATCGTCGCCGGTCAGCTCGACGTGGATGCCGCCCGGGTGGGTGCCGAGCGCGGCATGCACCTCGAAGAAGCCCTTGACCTCGTCGAGCACGTCGTCGAAGCGGCGGGTCTTGTGGCCGCTGCCGGCCTCGAAGGTGTTGCCGTGCATCGGGTCGCAGATCCAGGCGACCTGCGCGCCGCTCGCGGTGACCTTCTCCACCAGCTCGGGCAGCACGTCGCGGATCTTCTTCGCGCCCATGCGGGTGATGAAGGTGAGCCGGCCGGGCTCGCGCTCCGGGTCGAGCCGGTCGATCAGCGCCAGCGCGTCGTCCACGCTGGTGGTCGGGCCGAGCTTGACGCCGACCGGGTTGCGCACCTGCGCGGCGAACTCGATGTGCGCGTGGTCGAGCTGGCGCGTGCGCTCGCCGATCCAGACCATGTGGCCGGAGACGTCGTACAGCCGGCCGGTGCGGGAGTCGGTGCGGGTCATCGCGGTCTCGTAGTCGAGCACCAGCGCCTCGTGCGAGGAGTAGAACTCGACCGTGCGGAACTCCTCCGGCTCGACCCCGCAGGCCTGCATGAAGGCCAGGGCGTTGTCGATCTCCTTGGCCAGCTTCTCGTAGCGCTGGCCGGCCGGGGAGTTGCGCACGAAGTCCTGGTTCCAGGCGTGCACCTGGCGCAGGTCGGCGTAGCCGCCGGTGGTGAAGGCGCGCACCAGGTTCAGCGTGGAGGCGGAGGCGTGGTACATCCGCTTGAGCCGCTCCGGGTCCGGGATCCGGGACTCCGGGGTGAACTCGAAGCCGTTCACCGAGTCGCCGCGGTAGACCGGCAGCGTCACGCCGTCGCGGGTCTCCGTCGGCTTCGAGCGCGGCTTGGAGTACTGCCCGGCGATCCGGCCGATCTTCACCACCGGCACCTTGGCCGCGTAGGTGAGGACGACCGCCATCTGCAGCAGCGTCTTCAGCTTGTTGCGGATGTGCTCGGCGGAGACGGCGTTGAACGCCTCGGCGCAGTCGCCGCCCTGGAGGACGAAGGCCTCGCCGCGGGCCACCGCGCCCAGCCGGGACCGGAGCTGGTCGCACTCCCCGGCGAAGACCAGCGGCGGATAGGAGGCGAGCTCCGTCAGCACGCCGTCGAGGGCCGCGGTGTCCGGCCACTCGGGCTGCTGCGCCGCGGGAAGGGATCGCCAGGTGAATGTCTCGTTCACGGTCACGTCGACCAGGCTACGGGGTCGGACGACCGGTTTTGGGGCTCGCCCGAAGGATGAGACCAACGCCATCCCGGAACGACCGGAATCCGCCCCGCCGGCGCGCGGCGCGCTCCCGCGCGCCCCGGCCCACCAGGCACGATCGGCGGCGACCGCGGGCGGTGCAGCGGGAACCTGACGAAGCTGTCCCGTATTTCGGGACACGATCGGCCTCCCGGCGGCTGCGCTCTCGCGCCGCGGGGGCGCGGTCCGCTACGCTCGCCCCCGTGAACGCGCTGTGTGCAACCCGCTCCTGGTGGTGGCCCGCTGATCGAGGCGGCCCACTCCTCGCGCGTTCCTGACCCGACGACACCGCGGCCGCCCTTGGGGCGGCCGTCGCTGTTTCCGCAGGCGTCCTCCCCGCCCGGCCCGCCGCACCCGGCATTCCGGCCCCTGGAGAGGACCCCCACCCGTGACCGCTGACGGCACCGCCGCCGCCCTGTTCCGCCGCCTCGCCGAGGGCGGCGAGCCCTTCGCCCTGCTGCACCGCCGCACCCCGCGGCTCGCCCCGGACACCGTCGAGGTGCTGACCGGCCCGGTCACCGAGCACGCCGCCCTCGCCGACCTGCCGCTGCCCGCCGCCGGCCCGGAGGGCGCCACCGGCCGCCCCGAGCACGACCTGCTCGCACTCGTCCCCTACCGGCAGATCCGCGAGCGCGGCTTCGAGGCCCGGGACGACGGGACGCCGCTGCGCGCGCTGCGGGTCCGCGCGTCCCGCGCCCTGCCGCTGGCCGAGGCGGTGGCCGCGCTCCCGGACCTGCCGGTGCGCACCGCCGACGCCGGCTTCGCGCTGGACGACGACGGCTACGCGGCGATCGTGGAGCGGGTCCTCGCCGAGGAGATCGGGCGCGGCGAGGGCGCCAACTTCGTGATCCGCCGCGACTTCACCGCCACCCTGCCGGACTTCTCCCCCGCCCTCGCGCTCTCCCTCTTCCGCCGCCTGCTGCTCGGCGAGCGCGGCGCGTACTGGACCTTCCTCGTGCACACCGGCGACCGGGTGCTGGTCGGCGCCAGCCCGGAGGTGCACGTGCGGCAGGCCGGGGGGACGGTCGTGATGAACCCGATCTCCGGCACCTTCCGCTACCCGCGCGGCGGGGCCCGCCCCGAGGCGGCGGCGCTGCTGGACTTCCTCGCCGATCCCAAGGAGCGCGAGGAGCTGTCCATGGTGGTGGACGAGGAGCTGAAGATGATGTGCGCGGTCGGCGACCTCGGCGGCCAGGTGCTCGGCCCGCGCCTGCGCGAGATGGCGCACCTCGCCCACACCGAGTACGAGCTGCGCGGGCGCACCTCCCTGGACGTGCGGGAGGTGCTGCGGCAGACCATGTTCGCCGCCACCGTCACCGGCAGCCCGCTGCAGAACGCCACCCGGGTGATCAACCGCTACGAGCCCACCGGGCGCGGCTACTACGCGGGCGCGCTGGCGCTGATCGGCCGCACCGCGGGCGGTACCCGGACGCTGGACTCGCCGATCCTCATCCGCACCGCCGACATCGACGCGGCGAGCGGGCGGCTACGGGTCGGCGTCGGCGCGACCCTGGTCCGGCGCTCCGACCCGCGCTCGGAGGTCGCGGAGACCCACGCCAAGGCGGCGGGCGTGCTCAGCGCGCTGGGCGTCGCGCCCGGCCCGGCCGGCGGCGGCGCGGCGCAGGCGCCGGCCGCGCCCGGCCCGCGGCTCGCGGACGACCACCGCGTGCAGTCCGCGCTCGACGCCCGCCGGGCCGGGCTGGCGCCGTTCTGGCTGCGGATGCAGACCGAGCGGCCCGCCCCCGGGCCGCGCGACCCGCAGGTGCTGGTGGTCGACTTCGAGGACACCTTCACCACGATGCTCGCCCACCTGCTGCGCTCGCTCGGCAACCGGGTCACCGTCGTCACGCACCAGCACCCGGAGCTGGAACGGATGCTGACGGACCATCAGGGACCGCTGGTGCTCGGCCCGGGCCCCGGAGACCCGGAGGACCCCGCCGACCCGCGGATCACCCGGGCCCGCGCGCTCGCCGGACGGCTGCTCGCCGAGGGCCGCTCCGGGCTGCTCGCGGTCTGCCTCAGCCACCAGGCGGTCTGCGCCTCCCTCGGCCTGCCGCTACGGCGCAAGGCCGTGCCGTTCCAGGGCGCCCAGGAGGAGATCGGCCTCTTCGGCCGCCCACGGACGGTCGGCTTCTACAACACCTTCGCCGCGCACTGCTCCGACGCCGACGCGGATCGCCTGGCCGCGCGCGGCGTCGAGGTCGCCCGCGACCCCGCGAGCGGGGAGGTGCATGCGTTGCGGGGGCCCGGCTTCGCGACGCTCCAGTTCCACCCGGAGTCGATCCTCACGCTCGAGGGTCCCGCGATCGTCGCGGATGCGCTCGCGCACGCGGCGCGCCCGCTGGCCACCCCTGCGGGGTGAGCGCGCGTTTGCGCCTACGGGGGCGCAGCTTTGCGCCTGCGTGGCGTCTGCGGGCCCCAGGGGGCTGGTCGCGCAGTTCCCCACGCCCCTTATCGCCTACCAGGCTGCAGGTTTGCGCCTGCGCGGCGTCTGCGGGCTGGAGGAGGCTGGTCGCGCAGTTCCCCGCGCCCCTTCGGGCGGGGCTTCGCGCCTGCCCGAGCGCGCGGGGCCGGGGGTAAGCCGACTGACCAGGGCGAGTTGCACCACCCAGGGGCGCGGGGAACTGCGCGACCAGCCAACTGGGGCCCGCAGTCGGGTGCGGGCGGGCAGCTGATGCCCGGTGGCCGCCCCCGCGCTTCGCGCGGACGCTCACGCCCCCGCTCGGTCCAGCGCGCTCTGCAGGGACTGGATGTAGCCGTCGCTGGTGTAGGTGGCGCCGGAGACCGCGTCGATCTTCGCGTTCTGCGCGGCCATCGCCTCCTTGTCGAGCTGTGGGAGGGCGTAGGAGCCGATCTCCATGTCGCGCGGGGACTGGTCGGGCTCCTGGAGGACGTCGATCGAGGTGATCCTGCGCCCGTCGAGGTGGAGGGCGACCTGGACGGGACCGAAGCGGGTCTCCTCCATGTCGCCCTCGACGACCCGCTTGCCGCCCGCGGCTCCGGCACTCGCCCCCGCGCTCCCGCCCGCGCCGGTGGGCGGGACCGCGGTGGTCGCGACGTCGGCGAGCTGGTGCGGCTTGGCGAGCAGCAGCAGCGCGACGCCGAAGGCGGTGCCGCCGGTGGCGATCAGGGCGCGGCGGATCATCGGAGGGCTCCTCGGGGGCGGGGGGTCTCGGGAGAGTGCGGGGACACGGCTCGAACGCTCGGGATCAGATGCTCAGAACGCGAAGGACTCGTGGTGGATCTGCCGCTTCGGCACGCCCGCCGTGGTGAGCGTCTCCTGCACGGCGTCCACCAGTCCGGGCGGACCGCAGAGGTAGACGTCGTGCTCGCGGACGTTCGGCAGCAGGTCCAGCAGCGTGCGGGCGTCCAGCGGATCGCGGTCGCGGCTGCCGAGCAGGTAGTGCAGGCCGGCGCCGCGGTGGGCGGCGATCAGCTCCAGTTCCTGGCGGAAGACCAGGTCGCGCTCGCTGCCCGCGCGGTAGAGCAGGGTGAGGTCGCCGGGGGCGGCCGGCAGCGTCTCGAACAGGGTGCGCAGCGGGGTGATCCCGACGCCGCCCGCGATCAGCAGCACCTTGCCGCGCCGCCGCCGGGCCGCGGTGAACGAGCCGTAGGGGCCCTCGGCGAGCACCCGGGTGCCCGGGGTCAGCCGCGCCACCGCGCCGCTGTGGCCGCCCAGGTCCTTGACGGTGATCCGCAGGTAGCGCGGGTTGGGCGGGGCGGAGAGCGAGTACGGGTTGGCGGTCCACACCAGGCCGGGGGCCAGGAAGCGCCAGCGGAAGAACTGTCCGGGCTCGGTCGCGGCGGCCAGCTCGCCCAGCCGGTCGCCGGTGACCAGCACCGAGACCACCCCGGGCGCCTCCGGCCGGACCTCGACGATCCGCAGCCGGTGCCGCAGCGCCCGCCGCAGCGGCGTCAGCCACCGGAACCACACCAGCAGCACGGCCGTGCACCCGTACAGCGCGTACCACAGCGCCCGGGTCTTGAGGTCGATGACGAACTCGGCGCCGTTGGAGAGCTGGTGGAAGAAGGTGAGGAAGACCGCGAGGTAGGTGAGCAGGTGCAGGTAGTACCAGGTCTCGTAGCGCACCCGGCGGCGGGCCGCGCCGGCCGAGACGGCACCCACGGCGAAGAGCAGCAGGGTGCCGATCGAGGCCTTGATCATGTCCGGGTAGTGGAAGACCAGGGTGCCGAGCTGGGCGACCGCGTTGCGGTGCTCGGTGAGCGCGTAGCCCCAGGTGATGAAGACGATGTGGGCGACGACCGTGCCGGTGAGGTAGCGGCCGCCGAAGGAGTGCCAGCGAGCGAGCCGGTCCGTGCCGATGCCGCGGTCGACGGCGGGGATCCGCGCCATCAGCAGGAGCAGCACCGGCGCGGTGTAGCCGGCGAGCAGGCCCAGCAGGCGCCCGGCGCCGGTGACCCACGCGCCCGGGCCGACCACCGAGGAGGTGTTGGCCCACCAGAACACGAGCACGGCCACCGCGCCGAGCCCGATCGCGGTGAGCGCGAGCGGCGCGGGCAGACGCAGCGGGGCACGGCCGCCGCCGCTGCCCCGGCCGGCGGCGCCGCGGCCGCCGCGGCCGGCCCGGTGCGCGGCGGGGGCCGCGGGTATGCCCGGGCCGGCCGGTGCGCCGAGGCCGCCGGGTATGCCGGGTATGCCCGGGCCGGGGCCGCCGGGGCCGCCGGGGCGCGGTCCGGTGGTGGTGCTCATCGGGGTCTCCTCGCTGCCGGGCGGCCGCTGCCACATGCCGCCAGGCTTTCAGCGGATTCTCTCAAGCTCTTCTGGACGCGGTGCGCGGAGGGCCCGCGGGACCGCGCCAAGCAGGCGAAACGGGACGTTCACGGCGGATCTCCTGAGAATCCTCATCAGATTCTCAGAAGTTTCCGAACTCGGTCGGCAGCCGCCCTCACCCGCCGCGCCCAGGATGAACCCACTATGCGTGACACCAACGACGCCGCCGCACCGCCGTCCGCCGCGCCCTCCGCCGCTCCGGTACCGGCCCCGGCCGCTCCCCCCGCCGCCGTCGCCAGCGCGACCGCCGCCCCGCTCGACGACTTCGCGCGCGAGGCCGCCGCCCCGCCTCCGACTGCGAACGCGACCGCCGCCGTGACCGCAGCCCCGGCCTCCGCCGCCGCGCCGCGCCTGCGCCGCCCGGACGGCGGTCCGCTGCGCGTCCTGGTGGTGGACGACGAGCCCGCGCTGACCGAGGTACTCGGCGACGTCCTGCGCTACGAGGGCTGGGAGGTCGCCACCGCCGCCGACGGCGCCTCCGCGGTCGCCACCGCCCGCACCGAGCGCCCGGACGCGGTGGTCCTCGACCTCATGCTCCCGGACCTCAACGGCCTGGAGGTGATGCGGCAGCTGCGCGCCGAGGCCCCGCAGCTGTGCGTGCTCTTCCTCACCGCCCGGGACGCCGTGGAGGACCGCATCGCCGGGCTCACCGCGGGCGGCGACGACTACGTCACCAAGCCGTTCAGCCTCGGCGAGGTGGTGGCGCGGCTGCGCGGGCTGCTGCGCCGCGCCGGCATGGCGGCCACCGAGGACAGCCTCGCGCCCTCGCCCCGGCTGGTCGTCGGCGACCTGGAGATGGACGAGGACGCCCGCGAGGTCATCCGCGGCGGCCAGGAGGTCAGCCTCAGCCCGACCGAGTACAAGCTGCTGCGCTACCTGATGAACAACCCGAGGCGGGTGCTGAGCAAGGCCCAGATCCTCGACCACGTCTGGTCCTACGATTTCGGGGGACAGGCGCACGTGGTCGAGCTCTACATCAGCTATCTGCGCAAGAAGATCGACGCGGGGCGGGAACCCATGATCCACACCGTGCGGGGCGTCGGCTACGTGCTGCGCCCGCCGCTGCGGTGAACCGGCCGTGCCCCTGCTCCCGCGCCGGCCGCGGACGCTGCGCGCCCGGCTGATCGCCGGGCTGCTCGTGCTGCAGGCGCTGGCCTGCGCGGCGGTCGGCTCCGCGACCGGACTCGAACTGCACCGGTTCATGGTGAGCCGGGTCGCGGACTCGCTGCAGCAGGCCGGCGACACCTACGCGCGCAGCCTGGAGCACTCCGGGTCCGGGCCCGTATCCGAGTCCGGGTCCGGGTCCGGGTCCGGGTCCGACGACGGCACGGTCGCGGGCGGGCCCGGCCCGGGCGGGCACCCCACAGGCGGCGCGGGCGCGGTCGCGGGCCCCGGGGAACAGCGGGCGCGGCACTCCGCCGGCGACACCCGCGCCCAGTCCGTGGGCACCTTCGGCGCCCGCTTCCTGGGCGGGAAGGCCACCGTCGCCGCCGTGGTGGACGGCGACGCCGACGACGCCACCGGCGGTTCCACCGACGACCGGGTCGCGCTCGGCCCCGCCGACCTGCGCCACCTGCTCGCCCTGCCCACCGACGGCAGCCCGCACGAGCTCCGGCTCACCTCGATCGGCGACTACCTGGTCCGCTCCCAGCCCGGGCTGGACGGCGACGTGCTGGTGACCGGCCTGCCGCTGTCCGGGGTGGACGCCACCATGCACCGGCTCGAGGGCGTCGAGGCGGCGGTCTTCGCGGCGGTCCTGGCGGCCAGCGGGATCGCCGGGGCGGTGTGGGTGCGGCGCTCCCTGCGGCCGCTGCACCGGATGGCCGCCGCGGCCGGCCGGGTCGCCGAACTGCCGCTCGCGGACGGCGAGGTGGCCGTTCCGGAGCGCGCGCCGGAGGGCGATCCGCGCTCGGAGGTCGGCCGGCTCTCGGCGTCCTTCAACCGCATGCTCGGGCACGTCGAGAGCGCGCTGGCGCGGCGGGAGGCGAGCGAGCAGCGGCTGCGCCGCTTCGCCGCGGACGCCGGCCACGAACTGCGTACGCCGCTGGCCGCCATCCGCGGCCACGCCGAACTCGCCCGGCGCCACCCGGATCCCCAACCGCCGCCGGTGGAGCGGGCGTTGGAGCGGATCCACGCCGAGTCGCTGCGGATGGGCGCGATCGTCGACGACCTGCTGCTGCTCACCCGGCTCGACGCGGGCCGTCCGCTGGAACGCGAGCCGGTGGACCTGACCGTGCTGGCGATCGACGCCACCGCCGACGCCCAGGCCGCCGGGCCGGACCACCGGTGGGAGCTGGAGCTGCCGGAGGAGCCGGTGACGGTGACGGGCGACCGGCACCGGCTGCACCAGCTGGTCGCGAACCTGCTGGCCAACGCCCGCGTGCACACCCCGGCCGGGACCCGGGTGGTGCTCGCGCTGCGCCGGCTCCCCGGCGGGGTCGCGGCGCCGGGCGGGGCGGCGGGCGCGGCGCCGGGCGCGGTGCCGGCCGGGGCGGCGGCCGGGGCGGCGGGCGTCGAGCTGGTCGTCACGGACGACGGGCCTGGCGTGCCGGAGGAGCTGCAACCCGAGGTCTTCGCCCGCTTCACCCGCGCCGACGCGGGCCGCAGCCGCGGCGGCACCGGGTCGGGGTCCGGGTCCGGGAGCACCGCGGGCGGCGGCACCGGGCTGGGGCTGGCGATCGCCCGCGCGGTGGCCACCGCTCACGGCGGCAGCCTGACCCTCGTCTCCCGGCCCGGCCACACCGCCTTCCGGCTGTTCCTGCCCGTTGCCGAGGCCGTTGCCGAGGCCGAGCCGCGGCCTCGGCCTCAGCCTGAGCCTCAGCCTCAGCCTCAGCCGAAGAAGACGCCGAACTCTGCGTAGAGCGCCGGGTCGACGGTCTTCGCCCGGGCCGTGGCCTCGGCCAGCGGAATGCGGGCGATCCGCGTGCCGCGCAGCGCGACCATGGTGCCGAAGTCGCCGTCCCGGACGGCGTCGATGGCGTGCAGCCCGAAGCGGGTCGCCAGCCAGCGGTCGAACGGTGTCGGCGTGCCGCCGCGCTGGACGTGGCCGAGGACGGTGGTGCGGGCCTCCGTGCCGGTGCGCCGCTCGATCTCGGCCGCCAGCCACTCCCCCACCCCCGACAGCCGGACGTGCCCGAAGGCGTCCCGGGAGTCGTCCTTGGTGACCATCCGGCCCTGGCCCTCGCGCGGCATCGCACCCTCCGCGACCACCACGATCGGCGCGTAGTGGGTGCGGAACCGGCTCTCCACCCAGGCGCAGACCTGGTCGACGTCGAAGCGCTGCTCCGGGATGAGGATGACCGAGGCGCCGCCCGCGATGCCGGAGTGCAGCGCGATCCAGCCCGCGTGCCGGCCCATCACCTCGACCACCAGCGTGCGCATGTGGGACTCGGCGGTGGTGTGCAGGCGGTCGATGGCCTCGGTGGCGACGGTGACGGCGGTGTCGAAGCCGAAGGTGTAGTCCGTGCCGTCCAGGTCGTTGTCGATGGTCTTGGGGACGCCGACGACCTGGGCGCCGTGCGAGGCCAGCACGGCGGCGACGCCGAGGGTGTCCTCGCCGCCGATCGCGATCAGCGCGTCCACACCGAGCGCCGCGAGGTTCTCCCGCAGCCGCCGCTCGCCGTCCGCCTCCTTGAGCGGGTTGGTGCGGGAGGAGCCCAGGATCGTCCCGCCGCGCGGCAGGATCCCCCGCACGGCCGGGATGTCCAGCGGCACCGCCGCGCCCTCCAGCGGACCGCGCCAGCCGTCCCGGAACCCCAGGAACTCGTAGCCGTAGGCGGACACGCCCTTGCGGACGATCGCCCGTATCACCGCGTTCAACCCGGGGCAGTCACCGCCGCCGGTGAGCAGTCCGACCCGCATACCCGCCACGGTAGGCCGCCGGACGGCGGGGAGGACAGGGGGCGGAGGCGAGGAGTTGACGGCTCGTCAGATCCCAGGACGTGCCTGGTGGGGGCGGTGGGATGGCAGCTCGGACGGGTGGCGGGAGGGGACGCGCGAGCGCGACGGTACCGCGGCGCGGCGGTGCCATACGCTTCGGGCGGCCGGTCGACCCCGAGCGGGCCTGCGAGGTGCCGGCCACGTCGCCCGGCGCCGGTTCCCCCCTTGGGCACCGGTGCTTCGAAGCCGGGGGCTCGGGCTCGGGGCCCGAGGCCCGGGCTCGGGCGGCGGCCGGCGGACGCTGCTCACGCGACCGGCTCACGCCGCAGTGCTGTGGCACCTTGGCACCCCGGAACGCCGGGCGGGGGCTCAGGCCTCCTCGGTCTCCCGGCCTTCGTGCTCGCTGTCGGCAGGCTTCGCTTCCGCGGTCGCCTCTGCGGCCTCCGCGGCCTCGGCGGCGGGCGCGGCCTCCGCGTCGGCCTCGGTCGCATCCGCGGCGGGCGCGGCGTCTGCGGGCTTCTCGGCCTCGGCCTGCGGCGCGGCGTCCGGCACAGCGGGCTCCGGCAACGCGGCGGGCTCCGCCGGCTTCTCCGCCGCGTCCGCGGACGCCGCCTTCGCCACCTCCGCCTCCGCCTCCGCCGCCTCCGCCGCCTCCGCGGCGGCGGCCTTGTCCGCGGCCTTCTCGGCGGCCTTCTGCTCGGCCGCCGCCTTCTCCGCGGCCTTCTTCGCCTCGGTCATCTGGCGCTTGGCGGCCGTGGCGTAGATGTCCACGTACTCCTGGCCGGAGAGCTTCATGATCTCGTACATCACCTCGTCGGTGACCGAGCGCAGGATGAAGCGGTCGTTCTCCATGCCCATGTAGCGGGAGAAGTCCAGCGGCTTGCCGATCCGGATGCCCGGCCGCACGCCCCAGTTCGGCTTGACCTGGCCGGGGGGCTGCAGCTTCTCGGTGTCGATCATCGCCACCGGGATCACCGGCGCGCCGGTCGCCAGCGCGATCCGCGCCAGCCCGCCGACCTTGCCGCGGTAGAGCCGGCCGTCCGGCGAGCGGGTGCCCTCCGGATAGACGCCGAAGATCTCACCGCGCAGGACGACCTCGGTCCCCGCCTTGATTGCCGCCTCGCCGGCCCCGCGCACGCCCGAGCGGTCGACCGGAAGCTGGTTGACGCCCTTGAAGAAGGCGGCCGTCAACTTGCCCTTGATCCCCGTTCCGGTGAAGTACTCGGCCTTGGCGATGAAGGACACCGGCCGCTTCATCACGGCGGGCAGGAAGAAGGAGTCCGAGAAGGACAGGTGGTTGCTGGCAAGGATGGCCGGCCCGGTCTCCGGAATGTTCTCCAGTCCTTCGACCCAGGGGCGGAAGACGACACGCAGCGTCGGCGCGATGGTCATCTTCATCAATTGGTAGAACGTCCCTGACAACCCTGACCTCCATGCAAACACGGACCGAGGAGCACTCTAGTGCCGATCGGCGGCGGGACACGCCACCGGCCCGGCCCCGCACCGGTGCGGGCGTGCCGGTTCCACCGCCGCGACCGCCGCCACCGTCACGACCGCTGCGCGGGGGCGCTGTACGGAGGGCGCGCGGGCGTGGGACGATTCGGCGGAGTCCGCCGTGACCTCAATCTTGCCCTCATCCGTGCGGTCCTGGTGCGACCGCGACCCGCGAGGAGCTGACATGCCGCTTCTACCCGGCGCCGAGCCGTTCCAACACGAGGGCGGCCCGGTGGGGGTGCTGGTCTGCCACGGCTTCACCGGCAGCCCGCGGTCGATGCGCCCCTGGGCGGACCGGCTGGCCGCCGAGGGCCTGACGGTCTCCCTGCCGCTGCTGCCGGGCCACGGCACGAACTGGCGCGAGCTGAACGTGACGCGCTGGGAGGACTGGTACGCCGAGGTGGACCGGGAGTTCGCCCGGCTCTCCGAGCGCTGCGAGCGGGTCTTCGCGGTCGGGCTGTCGATGGGCGGCGCACTGTGCCTGCACCTGGCGGCGCAGCACGGGGAGGAGCTCTCCGGGCTGGTACTGGTGAACCCGGCGGTGAAGATGCCGAGCGCGGCGCAGGCGGCGGTGCTGCCGCTGCTGCGGCACGTGCTGCCGAGCGTGCCGGGGCTGACCAACGACATCGCGAAGGGCGGCGAGGAGGGCGGCTACGACCGCACCCCGCTGCACGCCGCCTGGTCGGCGGGCAAGCTCTTCGCCACCGCGCGCCGCGAGCTGCCGCAGGTCACCCAGCCGCTGCTGCTGTTCCGCAGCCGGATCGACCACGTCGTGCCGGGGGCGAGCAGCGACGCCATCCAGAAGGAGATCGGCTCGCGCGACGTCACCGTGCGCGAACTGCGGGACAGCTTCCACGTGGCGACACTGGACCATGACGCCGAGCTGATCTTCGACGGCTCGGTGGAGTTCATCCGCCGGCTCGCGCCCGCGGCCCAGCAGGCGAACGAGCAGGCGAAGGGGTGAGCGGACCCATGCCCGAGGACCGCGGCGACGCACACGACGCACACGACCCCGACGAGGCTCACGACGAGGACCGCGACGGGACCGACGGAGTCCGGCCCGCCGGCGAGGGCGCCGGGCGCGACGGGTCCGACGCGCCGACCGCCGGTGCGAGCCGCGACGGCGGCCCCGACGCGGGCCCCGAGGACGACGACGCGGTCTTCGCCGAGCTGGTGGCCGCCTTCGACCGCCCGGTGGACCTGACCGACAAGGCCTGGCCGGACCGCGAGGACCTCGATCTCGACCTCGGCCTCGGTCTCGGCACCCCCGGTGCCGGCGGCCTGCCGGACACCGGCGCCGGCCCGGGTGCCGGTGCCGCGACGGCAGGCACCGACGGCCGCACCGCGGACCGCGGCGCCGGCAGCGGCGGCGGTGCGGGTGTGGGCGGCGGAGGCCTCGCCGGGCTCACCCCGCGTGCGCCCACCACCAGCCGCCGCGGCAACGGCCCGCGCGACTGGATGCTCGCCGACGACGAGGACGACGATCACTTCGTGCCGCCGGAGCCCCCGCCGGTCCCGCGCGGCAGCACGCCCACCCGGCTCGGCTGGGCGGCCGTCGCCGCCGCGCCGCTGCTGCTGATCGCGGTCACGGTCTCCGGCATGGACGTCGGCGGCTGGTGGGCGGTCCTCGCCGGCCTGCTCTTCGTCGGCGGCTTCGCCACCCTGGTCAGCCGTCTCAAGGACGACCGCGACGACGAGGACGACGACCCCCACCACGGCGCGGTGGTCTGAGCCGAGCCCCGCGGGTCCCGCCCGCCGAAGCCGAACCGCAGAAGCCGAACCTGTCCCAAAAATCTGGACAATCCCGGAGCTCGCCGCGCGTTGGGCGGACCACCGGCCTGCCTAACGCGCGGCCCCGGATCCCCCGCCATCGCCGCTGTCGCTGCTGTCGCTGCTGTCGCCGCTCCAGGGCGTGCCGTGCTCCAGGTACGAGCCGCCGGCTCCTTGCCCGCGGCGGTCCAGCGCGGCGTGTACCCGCCGGGCCAGGCGCGGGGGCAACAGGCTCTCCAGCCGCTCCCGGTCGTGGTAGGCCCATGCGCTGATCTCGACGCCGTCCGGACGCGCGGCGTCCTCGTCGGCCCGGGTCAACCGCCCGCCGTCGAAGACGAACAGGAGCTTGTCCCCCTCGCCCGGGCTCGGCGCCCAGTCCGCGACCAGCAGCGGGCCGACGCCGGGCCTGATCCCGAGCTCCTCCTCGACCTCGCGCGCCGCGCCCTCGCTGGGCGTCTCTCCGATGCGAACGAATCCGCCGGGGATCTCCCAGCCGTCCTTGTACGTCGGCTCGACCAGCAGCACACGACCCGCCGCGTCGAAGAACAGCACCCCGGCCGCCACCAGCGGCCGCGCCACCGGCTCCGCGTCCGCGCCGTCGTCACTCACCCGGCGAACCTAGCGCGCGATCAGTCCAAACAGAACTCGTTGCCCTCGGGGTCGGTCATCACGATGAAGCCGGCGCTCACCGGGGGCGCCGGCTCATGGCGACGCACCCGCTTCGCCCCCAGCGCGACGAGCCGATCGCACTCGGCCTCCACCGCCGCCATCCGCTCCTCCCCCTCCAGCCCCGGAGCCGCCCGGACGTCGAGATGGACGCGGTTCTTGGCGGACTTGTCCTCGGGCACCTGCTGGAAGAACAGCCGCGGGCCACGCCCCTCCGGGTCCTCGATCGCCGACCGCGCGTTGCGCTGTTCCTCCGGCACGCCGACCCGCGCGAGGAACTCGTCCCACGCGGCCAGCGGATCGGCGCCCTCCGCCAGCTCCACCCCAGGCGGACCGGGATGCACATAGCCCAGCACCTCGCGCCAGAAGCACGACAGCCCCCGCGGATCGCGAGCATCGAAGGTGACCTGAAGGTGTCGACTCATCGGGGTCCCCGTTCGCAGCGGTTCTCTCGTCCGGATCGGCCACGGGCGCCCGCGGGCCGAACCTGTCCCGGATTCCGGGACAGGTTCGGCCCACAGGTGGCTCGGGAAGCCGAGTCTGTCCCAAAAAACTGGACAGCATGGCGATCCGCCCGCGCGGCTGGGGCGCGCGCCTCCCGCGCGTGCGCCTCCCGCGCGTGCGCCTCCCGCGCGTGCGCCTCCCGCGCGTGCGCCTCCCTCAGGCGGCCGGCAGTCCGCGATGAAAAGCCTCGATCAGGTCGCCGACCTCGGCGTGCCAGGCGCGGACCTGGGTGTCGGTGGGGCCGAGTTCGTAGTGGTGGTAGTGGCAGGCCAGGCAGAGGTGGGCCCAGAGGGAGTTGGCGCGGCGGGCGAGGTCCGGGGCGGCGTAGCTGCGGAGGCACAGCATCTTGGCCCGCATCGTGGTGTCGGCCAGGCGGGGGACCGCCGCGTCCAGCGTGCTCCCGACGGCGATCTCCAGGGCGGTCCGCAGGGCGAGGGAGGCGCCGCGGCGACGGCCGGCGGTGGTGGGGCCGCCGCGGCGGTCGGACAGCAATTCGGCTGCGGTGGCCAGCAGTTCCTGCGCCATGCGCGCGGGGTCGATGGTCGTGGTCACCGGGTCACCTCCGGCTTGCGGACCTTCTTCGCGATCTCCTCGACCCGGTTGACGAAGCGGTGCGGGTCGGGGATCCGCGCGCCCTCGGGGTGCGCGCCGCTCTGGCACTGCTTGACGATGTCCACTGGGTCCGGCTGCCCACACAGTTCGCGGAGCCGCCGGTAGACCTCCCCCGTGCGGGAGGCGTCGCCGAACAGGCCCAGCGCTGCCACTTGCATGAGCGTGTCGGCCTTGTCGAGGGCGTCCTCCAGGGCGTGTTCGGCGACGCCCGCGCGGTGGTGGCGGATCCAGGCGGCTTCGACGAAGGCGTTCTCCAGGGCCGTCCGGCACAGACCGGGCAGCACGTGGGTCCGTGCCGCCTCCGGCAGTTCCTTCGTCCCGGCGATCGCCCGGGCGTCGTCGATCGCCTGCCGGACGGGGTCGGTCGCCGCCCTGACCTTGACCTTGGAATCCTTGCCACGCTCGACCTCGAGCACGGTCACCGGCAGCTCCTGGCTGGTGAACGCCCGCCGCAGGCGCGGGTCGTGGGTGAAGACGACGACCTGGCGCTGCTGCCCGAGCTCGTGCAGCACCTGCGCGAGCCCGTGCACCTTCGCCGGGTCCATGGACTGCACCGGGTCGTCGATGACCATGAAGCCGAAGGGACTGTCCGCGGCGGCGGCGCGCGGCAGGAACAGGGACAGCGCGAGGGAGTGCTGCTCGCCCTGGCTCATGACGCTGAGTGCCGGGGCCTTCTTCCCGTCGACCGTGACCTCCATGACGAGCTTGCGGACGGTGGCCCTTTCACTGCCGTGCAGGCTCACGCTCTCCAACTCGACGTTGCTCTCCTGGCGGAGGTGATCCCAGATCCGCTGGGAGTGGTCGACGAAGGCGTCCAGCCGCTGCTGCCGCAACTCGGCGCTGAGGGAACGGATCCAGGTGCGGGCCTTGTTCAGCTGCCCCTGCCTGGCCTTGTCCTCCTTCACCTGCCACGCCCGGCCCTTCCACGCTGCGAGGCGGGTGACCAGCCGCTGCCAGCGTTCGTCGCGCTCCGCCAGCTCCTGGGCCGCCGTCCGGCGCACCGTCGCACAGGCGTCGGCCAGCGTCGCCGCCGCGTGCTCGGCGCGCTCGGCGAGTTCCGCCGGGTCCTCGATGGTCCGGCAGGACTTCCAGGCGTCCCACGGGCCGGCCAGGGACTCCGGGATGTACTTCGGCTCGCGCACGAGGTCCTGCACGGCGCGCACCGCGGAGCGCAGTTCGGTCCGCGCGGCCTCGGCGGCCCGGGCCTCCTCCCGCAACCGGGCGACCTGGTCGGTGGCGCTGTCGACCCACGCCTGGTCCAGCTTCCGCTCGGTGCCGCAGACCGGGCAGGACTCCTCGTAGGGGTGGCGCGTGTTGTGGTCCAGGGCGCGGGCCAGGAGGTCGGCACGCTGGAGGTTGTCCTCGGCGCCGCTCGCGCGCGCCTCCTCAGCATCGGCCAGGGCCTCGCGCAACCGGTTCGCCGCCGCGCGGACCTCCGCCGGGTCCGGCCCCTCCGCCTCGGCCTCGCGGTGGAGCCGGGCGAGCAGCGTCTCGTCGCTCGGCGGCAAGCCGGCGACCAGGGCGTCGAGTTCGGCGAAATCCGTCTTTCCGAGCGGGACGTCGATGGCGACCAGGGCGCGGACCGCCCGTTCGTCGTCCCCCAACGGTTCGAGGGCGGCCACGAGTTCGGGCAGCTCCTCCTTGACTGCCTTCTCCGCATCGTCGAGCTGCTTCTTTTCCGCCTGGAGCCGGCTGTCGGCCTCGTTGAGCGGCCCGAGGCCGAGGATCGTCGCGATCGCGTCGTACATCTGGGAGGGCTTGCCGCTGATCATGCGGTCGAGGTCGGCGTAGGAGAGGAAGGGGCGGTAGTCCGACAGCGCCGGCTTCCAGTCCGCCTTGTCCGCCGGGACGCGGCCGTGTCCGGGGCGCGTGAACTCGCCCTCGGAGGCGGCGAATTCCTCGCCCGGCCAGCTACGGGTCAGTCTGCTGGGGCCGGGGTCGCCCTCGATGGAGAGCTTCACCTCGATGGCCGGCTTCGCGCCGTCGTGGAGGTTGCGCCAGATGCCGGCGCGCGTCGCATCGCCGCTCTGCTGGCGGGGGTTGGTGCCGGTGAACGCGGTCTCGATGGCCTCGGCGATGCTGGACTTGCCGCAGCCGTTCCGACCGACGACCAGGGTCACGCCGGGGCGGGGGTTGAGGTTCAGCCATGCCTTGGGGCCGATGCCGCGGAACCCGGAGACGTTGACGGACTCCAGGTGGATCCGGCCCGCCGGCGACGCGGCCTCGGGGCCCTCGCCGTCCCCGCTGCCCAGCGCCTCCTTGAGCAGCAGCTTGACCGGCTCGTCGAGCTTCGCCTCCGCGAGACGGGCCTGGACGAGCACGGGCAGCGGCTGCTCGGCGGAGGCGGGGGCGGGCGCAGCAGCAGCGGGCGTGGCGGCGCCGGGCGCCGAGGCGGGCTCGGGCTCAGGCGCGGGCGCGGGCTGCAAAGGTCGTTCCGGGTCGATCGTCATGGCGGGGTCCCCCAGGTCCAGTGGCTGATGGTGCCGACCCCGCCGAGGCTAGGGACGGGCGAGGGCGCGAGGAGAGCGCTGCGCTGGTAACCCGGGATACCAGCGATGACGGCCTCGGCGTGCCGCGTTGGCGATAAAGTGTGGAAAACCTGCTGAGGTCCCGACACGGGGCCTTCACGGCGGGACTGCCTGGGGAGCGCTCACCGGAGGGGGGACGAGCCGTGACGACCAGCACCGCGAGCGGACAGCCGTCGCTCATCCTGCCCGAGGCGCCGGCCTGGCGTATCACATACGGCGAGATCGCCGCCCTGGCGCAGGTCCGGCGCCCGGTCGCCACCAACTGGAGGCGGAGGCACCCGGACTTCCCGGCCCCCGTCGAGGACGTCGACGGCCGCCCGCTGTTCGACGCCCGCGCGGTCCTGGACTGGCTGGCGACGACCGGCCACGGCAAGGCCGACCCGCGCCACCTGCGCGCCGAACTCGCCCTGCACACCCTGGCCGCCTGGTGCACGCCGGCTCTGCCGGCCCCGGTCCTCGTGGGCGCGCTGACCGCGCTGATCTGCCTGCGCGGCCAGCTCGACTCCCCGCTCGCCGACCGCAGTTGGGACGGGCTCCAGGCCGAGGCCGGCGACCTCGACCCCGAGGACGCCTTCCTCTGCGCCGAGCTGCGCGCCCTGCCGGCCGCCCAGCACACCGCACCCGCGCTGGCCGCGCTCGCCGACGAGTTGACCGAGGCCGCCTACACCCCCGCCGAGGCCTTCGACTGGGTCCTGGAGGCTCGCCGCCGGCTCGGCTCCCACGACCTGGCCGCCGACGAACCCGCCCCCGCGGTGACGTGCGCCCTCGCGGCCCTGTCCGGCATCGGCGGCCTCGCCGGGGACTCGATCGTCGCCACCCCGCACGCCCGCTCCGGCGACCTCCTCGCCGCGCTGCGTGCCCAGGCCGCCGAGGACGCCGCCCACACCTACCTCGCCTGCGACCCCGACCCGGCGCGGGTCCGGCTGGTCCGCCGGCGGATGCTCGTGCACGGCGTGAACGAGTTCGAGCTCGGGATCGTGGAGGGGGAGGAGCTGCCCGTCGAGGACTGGGGAGATCCGCAGCTGCTGGTCTCCGTCCTCCCCTACCGGTCCGCGGAGACCCGCGGTCGCAGCCCTGAGGCCGTGCTCGACGCGGTGCAGAGCCTCACCGACTACCTCGCCGACGGCTCGACAGCGGTCGTACTCGGCCCCGCCGACGTGCTGGTCGGCCCACTCCCCAAGCACGGCGAGGCCGACCGGCTGCGCCGCGGCTTCCTGCGGGAGGGCCTGCTCAAGGCCGTGATCGGCCTCCCCGAGGGCGCGTTCCCGTATCGGCCGGGGTACCGCACGGCGATCTGGGTGCTCGCGCGCACGCCGGCAAGCGAGCGCGCGGGCCTGGTGCTGCTCGCCGACTACTCCGCGCAGCCGCTCACCGAGCCGGCCCTCGACGCGCTCGCCGAGGACATCGGCCTCTGGCGGGCCGGCCGTTGGCGCGACGACGGCCGGCACCAGCCCCGGCATGGGGTGATCATCCCGGCCAAGGCCCTCGACGACCGGCCCGGCGCCGCCTTCAACCTGCAGCACCGGCCGCCCGCCTCGCGCTACACCCGCGGCGTCGTCGAACGCCCGGTCAGGATCAGCGACTTGGAGCAGCGCCTGAGCGAACTCGCCGAGCGCGCCGCGCGGCAGGGTGGCGGCGAGGCTGGAGACGGCGGGGGCGAGCTGCGGGTGGTGCTCAACACGCAGGCCGTGCTGCGGCCGGAGGACCAGCCGGTGCGGCGGACGACGGTGGCGCGGCTGGTCGCGGATCGCAGGCTGAGCCGGCGAGCGGGCCACCGGATCGCCGAGGAGCACCTGTCGGCCGAGGGGCACTACGCGGTGCTCGGGGCCGAGGAGGTCGTGGGGGTTGCCCGGCCGGGGAGCCGCCGGATCGACCGCGTGGTTCTCGTCACCGCTTATGAGCACGCCCAGTTCACCGAGCCGGGTGACATCGTGGTGACCACGAGTCCCCGCTTCGGAGCGTATGTGGACGAGGGCGGGCTGTCGGTGGTGGCGGCGCCGGCGCGGGTGCTGCGGGTGCGGCGGGATGCCGACCCGCCGGTGCTGCCGCGGGTGCTCGCGGCGCTGCTGCGGGCTGCCGCCGCCGAGTACGGGCGCACGCGTGGGGCTGTGCGGGCGGCACGGAAGGTGGACGATCTGATCATCCCCGACCTGAGCCGCGCCGAGGCCGAGCGCTTCGACGCGCTGCTCGCGGAGTTGGAGCGGCGAGCGGCGCTGCTGCGGGAGCAGTCGGCGGCGCTGGAGGATCTGGTGCGGACGACGGCGGCGGGGATCGCCGATGGGACGCTGATGCTCCAAGCCCTGCCGGGCGCTTGACCGACTACTCGATGACCGACCGATTGAAGGAGACGCTTCACCTCATGATCCCGGGCCAGAAAAAACCCGCCGGCCAGGCGGAGCTGTTCAGCGCCTCCACGGCCAAGGAGATCCAGGACATCCTGTGGAAGGCGGCGGACAAGCTCCGCGGGTCCATCGACGCCGCGCAGTACAAGGAGTTCGTCCTCGGGCTGATCTTCCTCAAGTACGTCTCGGACGCCTTCGAGGAGCGCCGCAGCGAGCTGGCCAAGGAGCTGATCGCCGAGGAGGGAATCGAGGAGGACCGCCTCGAGGAGTTCCTGGAGGACCGCGACGAGTACACCGGCGCGCACGTCTTCTGGGTGCCCGAGACCGCGCGGTGGTCCTGGATCGCCACCCACGCCAAGAGCGAGGGCGTCGGCAAGCTCCTGGACGACGCGATGGACGCGGTGATGCGGGAGAACGCGTCGCTGACCGGCGTTCTCCCGAAGATCTTCAACCGGGACAACGTCGACCAGAAGCGCCTCGCGGAACTGGTCGACCTGATCAGCGACGCCCGCTTCGGCGGGAGCGAGGACAGGCCGGCGCAGGATGTGCTCGGGGAGGTGTACGAGTACTTCCTGGGGAACTTCGCGCGGGCGGAGGGCAAGCGGGGCGGCGAGTTCTACACGCCGCAGTCGGTGGTGCGGCTGATCGTCGAGATCCTGGAGCCGTACCAGGGGCGGGTGTACGACCCGGCGTGCGGGTCGGGCGGCATGTTCGTCCAGGCGGCCAAGTTCATCGAGGCGCACCGGGGCAGCGACCACAAGGATGACATCTCCGTCTACGGCCAGGAGCTCAACGAGCGGACGTGGCGGCTGGCCAAGATGAACCTCGCCATCCACGGCATCGACGGCAACCTCGCCACACGCTGGGGCGACACCTTCGCCGACGACAAGCACCCGGACCTGCGGGCCGACTTCGTGATGGCCAACCCGCCCTTCAACATCAAGGATTGGGCCCGGGACGAGAGCGACGCGCGTTGGAAGTACGGCGTCCCGCCGAAGAACAACGCCAACTACGCGTGGTTGCAGCACATGATCTCCAAGCTGGGCGAGCGGGGGACGGCGGGGATCGTGCTGGCGAACGGATCCGTGAGCTCTCAGCAGAGCGGCGAGGGCGAGATCCGCCAGGCGTTGGTGGAGGCAGACTTGGTGGCGTGCATGGTGGCGCTGCCGTCGCAGTTGTTCCGAACCACGCAGATCCCGGCGTGCCTGTGGTTCCTCGCCAAGGACAAGACCCCGCAGGGCGCGAAGCGACTCGCTGACCGGCGCGGCGAGATCCTGTTCATCGATGCGCGTGGCATGGGCGAGATGGTCGACCGCACCGAGCGCGTGCTGACGGAGGCCGAACTCGCGAAGATCGCCGGCGTCTACCACGCGTGGCGGGGAACGGCGTCGGCGCGCGAGGCCGGGCAGACGTATGCGGACGAGCCAGGCTTCTGCTTCTCGGCCGACCTGGCGACCGTCCGGGAGCACGGGTACGTGCTGACGCCGGGCCGATATGTGGGTGCCGTCGAGGCTGAGGAAGAGGACGCGGAGGCTCTGGCGGCGCGCATCGCGACGCTGACTGACGAGCTCTATGGGCTGTTCGCCAAGTCAGCCGAGCTTGAGAAGACGGTCCGGGAGCAGCTGGAGACGGTCGATGTCTGAGTGGCAGCAGCACAAGCTCGGCGAATTGTGTACCCAGATCACGGTAGGCCACGTGGGCTCAATGGCGTCTCGCTACACAGAGAGCGGAATCCCTTTCCTTCGGTCACTCAACATCAAACGCGGACGAGTTGACCTGTCGGCCGTGAAGTACATCGATGAAGATTTTCACCGCGAACTCGCAAAGTCCCAGCTATTGCCAGGCGACCTGGCAATCGTACGCACCGGCGAGCCTGGCACCACAGCCCTCATTCCTGAAGGGCTAGGGCCCCTAAATTGTTCAGACATCGTGATTGCCAGACCGGGTCCGAATGTCGATGCACGTTTCCTCTGTTACGCCATTAACGAGACGTCACAGGAATTCGTGAAGGCCCACACGGTGGGCGCCGTCCAGCAGCATTTCAACGTAAAGTCAGCTAAAGAACTGACGATTCGCATGCCGGCACTAGCGCATCAGCGAACCATCAGCCGCCTGCTCGGGGCGCTGGACGACAAGATCGCGGTCAACGAACGCATCGCGGCAACGGCCGACGATCTCCTGCGGGCCCTTTACCAAGACTCCTGTGACAAGTCTTCCAAAGCCGTCACCATCCAGGAACTTGGGACACTCATCCGGGATAGCGTCCCCGCGTCTGCCCTGACAGGCGGCGAGCATTACATCGGCTTGGAGCACATGCCACGCAGGAACATGTGGCTCTCCACCTGGGGGGAAAGTACTGAACTAGCAAGCGGAAAATCCGCCTTCCGTTCAGGCGATGTGCTTTTCGGGAAGCTGCGCCCATATTTCCACAAAGTGGGCCTGGCGCTGACAACGGGTGTCTGCTCTACGGACATCCTCGTGATTCGCCCCGTGAAACAGACCCACCTCGGCTGGCTTCTGCTTGCGCTCTCAAGCGATGAAGTCGTGGCGCATGCGTCCGCAGTAGGTGACGGGACGCGGATGCCTCGAACGAAATGGAAGGACCTCGGCTCCTTCGGAGTCCCGTGGCCCGGCGACGAGGCGGCAGCCCAGTTGAACGCCACTGTCCAGGCCGTGGCTGCCCGCGTCCGCGCCTCGGTCTTGGAATCCCAAGCCCTCGCCGCCCTCCGCGACACGCTCCTCCCCCAGCTCATGTCCGGCCGGCTTCGCGTCAAGGACGCCGAGAAGATTGTTGAGGACGCCACGTGAATTGCGACGACGAGAGCGACAGATACGAGTCCGACAGCGACTCCAACTACCGTCCCCGCGAAGCCGATTGGGAGCAGCTCGCCCTCGACGAGCTCGCCGAGCTTGCCTGGGAGCCCGCCGCCGGGAACACCTTCGCGCCCGGCTCGGGCCACCGGAAGTCGTGGGACGACCTGATCCTCTACCCCGATCTCCGCGAGGCCATCGAGCGCCTCAACCCCGACCTGCCCCCGGACGCCGTCCGCGACGCGGTCGCCGCCGCCGCGACGCCCGGGTCGCAGGACACCTACGAGGAGAACCGCGCCGCCCACGCGTACCTCACCGCCGGCATCCGCTCGGTCACCTACACCGACGCCTTCGGCGCCGAGCACAACCCGACCGTCCGCCTGGTCGACCTCACCGCCCCCGAGGCCAACACCTACCGCGTCCTCAACCAGGTCACCGTCATCGACGGCGAGAAGAACCGCCGTTTCGACCTCGTCCTCTACGTCAACGGACTCCCGCTCGCCGTCCTGGAGTTGAAGCGCGCCGGCGACGAGGACGCCACCCTCCAGACCGCGCACTCCCAAATCTCCCGCTACGTCGAGGAGTTCCCGACCGCCTTCCGCTACAACACCACCGTCCTCCTCTCCGACGGCATCACCGCCAAGTACGGCACGCCCTTCACCCCCTACGAGCACTTCGCGCCGTGGAACACCGACGAGTCCGGCGCCCGCGTCGACCCGATCGACGCCGACGGAGTCGCGGACTCGGGCCAGAACCTGGCGCTGCACGGCCTGTTCAGCCAGCAGCGCTTCCTCTCCCTCGTCCAGTCCTTCGTCAACTTCGTCCCCTCCAAGCGGATGAAGCGCATCGCGAAGCCGCACCAGTTCCACGCGGTGACCCGCGCCGCGCAGGCCGTCCGCGAGGCCGCCGCCACCGACGGCCGGGCCGGCGTCGTCTGGCACACGCAGGGCTCGGGCAAGTCCGAGGAGATGGTGCTCACCACGAACCTGGTGATGCGCGACCCCGCGCTCCTGAACCCCACCGTCGTCGTCATCACCGACCGCAACGACCTCGACGACCAGCTGTACTCCACCTTCCAGGAGAGCGAGATCCTCCCGGAGGGCCCGAAGCAGATCCTCACCCGCGCCGAGCTCCGCGAGGAACTCGCCGCCAAGCGGACCGGCGGCATCCTCTTCACCACCCTCCAGAAGTTCGGCCGGACCAAGGAGGAGAAGGAGTCCGGCGCCGACCACCCGCTGCTCTCCGACCGGCGCAACATCGTGGTCGTCGTCGACGAGGCCCACCGCAGCCACTACGACAACCTCGACGGCTACGCCCGCCACCTCCGCGACGCCCTCCCCCACGCCACCCTCCTCGCCTTCACCGGCACTCCGATCTCCGAGGCCGACCGCGACACCCGCGAGGTCTTCGGCGACTACATCGACATCTACGACCTCAAGCGGGCCGCCGACGACGGCGCGACCGTCCGGGTCTTCCATGAGGGCCGCGTCATCAAGCTCCTCCTGGACCGGGATGTCGACCCGACCCGGATCGACGAGGAGGCCGACCGCATCACCGACGGCCTCGACGACACCGAGCGCCGCCGCGTCGAGCAGGCCGTCGCCACGATGAACGCCATGTACGGGGCGCCGGCCCGGGTCAAGGACCTCGCCGAGGACCTCGTGAAGCACTGGGAGGCGCGGCGGGAGCGCATGGCGCCGTTCGTCGGCAGATCCGACGCTGCCGCCGGCGGCGCCGGCTCGCCCGGCAAGGCGATGGTGGTGTGCGCGACCCGGGAGATCTGCGTCCGCGTCTACAACGCCCTGCGCGAGCTGCGGCCCGAGTGGCACAGCGACGAGCCAACCAAGGGCGCCATGAAGATCGTGTTCTCCTCGGACTCCCGCAAGGACCCGGAGCACCTGCGCGCCCACGCCCTCCGCGACAGCCAGCGCAAGGCGGTCGTCAACCGCGCCAAGGACCCCGACGACGAGCTGCAACTGCTCATCGTCAACAACATGCTGCTCACCGGCTTCGACGCGCCGCCCGTCCACACCATGTACCTGGACCGGCCGCTCAAGGGCGCCAACCTGATGCAGGCCCTGGCCCGGGTCAACCGCCGCTTCCGCGGCAAGGAGGACGGCCTGCTCGTCGGCTACGCGCCGCTCACCGAGAACCTGCAGCGGGCCATCGCCGAGTACACCGACGCCGACCAGCGCGACCGCACCCTCGGCCAGGACATCGACCGCGCGCTGGACGAGCTGCGCAACGAGTACGGCATCCTGACCGACATCCTGCGCGGCTTCGACTGGCGGGGGCGCCTCTCGCGGCCCTCCCGCACGGCCTTCATCGACGCGGCCCTCAAGACCGCCAACTACCTCCGCGACCCGCGCACCCCGGGCAACAACCCGGAGAAGCTGGACGACCCGCGGCAGACCCTCGGCCGGCGCTTTCGCGACCACGCCCACCGGCTGGAGCGCTTCTACGCGCTCGCCGGCAGCGCCGCGAACCTCGGCGAGCGCTTCCCAGACCACCCCACCTGGCGGCGGGACATCCAGTTCTTCGTCGAGGTCCGCGCCTACATGGCGAAGCTCGACGCGATGGACCGCGAGGCGCGCGGGCTGCCGGTCGCCCGCGACGTCGAGCTGTACATGGCGCAGCTGACCGCTGCCGCGGTGGAGACCGGCGGGATAACGGACCTGTTCGCGGAGGCGGGCCTGGAGACCGCCGACCTCACCCACCTCAACGACGCGCTCGTCGCCAAGCTGCAGGCCGACGAGAACCCGCACCTGGCGGCGGAGGCGCTGCGGCGGCTCGTCGAGAAGAAGATGCGCGAGGTCACCCGGCACAACATCGTCCGGCGGACGGCGTTCTCCGAGCGGCTGCAGGACCTGATGACCCGGTACATGCGGGAGCAGTACACCAGCGCCGAACTCATCGCCAAGCTGGTCGAGATGGCGAAGGAGGTGGTGGACGACGCCCGCCGCGGCGAGCGCTTCGACCCGCCGCTGGACTGGCGCGAGCTCGCCTTCTACGACGCGGTCGCCGACCACGGCACGGCGCGGGAGCTGATGGGCGACGAGGTGCTGGCGGCGATCGCGCGCGACCTGGTCGCGGAGGTCCGCAAGAAGCTCAAGCCCGACTGGATCGCCCGCGAGCCGGTCCGCGCGGGGCTCCGCAGCGCGATCAAGCGCCTGCTCGCCCGCCACAAGTACCCCCCGGACCGCCGCCCGGAGGCCGTCGAACTGGTCCTCAAGCAAATGGAACACTTCGCCAACGAGTGGTCCCAAACCGGCGACACCGCCGCCTGACCCCCGCCCCGCCACCCGCGTCCCCCGAACCTGTCCCAATTTCCGGGACGGGTTCGCGGCCGGCAGCCCGGGCAGATCCCACATCTGTCCCAAAAATCGGGACACCTTGGACCCCCGCCGCACGGCCACGCATCCGAAGCGGACCTCCCGCCGCATGCAGAATGCCCCCATGCCTGCGCTCACCATCCGTGATGTCTCCGACGAGGCGGTCCGCGTTCTGAAGATGCGCGCCGCCGAAGCCGGCCAGTCCCTGCAGACCTACCTCCGCTCGCTGATCGAGCGCGAGGCAACCGGCCCCCCGCTCGCCGAAGCCGTCGAGCGCGCTCGACGGGACGCCGTCTCGGACATCACCACCGCCGACATCCTGTCCGCCATCGACGACGAACGCGCGGGCCGCTGATCGTCATCGGTCGAGCCCTACGCCACCGACGGCTGAGACGCCAGGCCGAACCTGTCCCGATTTTTGGGACAGGTTCAGGCGCAGCGGGGCCAGATGCCGAATCTGTCCCAAAAAACGGGACAGGTTGGCGATCCGCTCTCGGGCGGGAACGGGCCGCTCCCGCGCGTGCGGCGGTATCCGGCGGCTGAGGGTCAGCGTCGGTACAGGTCCGCGGCCGTGACAAGGAGGATGTCGGGGGACTCGGCTGCGGCCGCACGGAGTTGGGGGTCGAAGCCGGCGGCGCCGAAGCAGATCAGGCGGGCGTGCTCGGCGCCGAGGCGGCCTTGGGCGACCAGTAGGTCCCGGATGCGGCGGAGCCGGGCGAGGTGGGAGAGGCCCATGACCTCACCCCACTTGGCTTCCCCGATGCCGAGGAGCGGCTGGCGGCCCTGGTCGTCGAGGCCGAACACCACGACGTCCACTTCGTGGGTGGTCCTGGCATCGGGGTCGTTGACGGTGCCGTGCCCCACGCGGTGCGGGTAGTCGGCGAAGGCGTCGTCGGGGGCCATGTGCCGGGTCCAGTGGCGGCAGATGTGCTCGAAGTGGCCGCCGAGCACGTTGCCCGTGAACCTGCCCTGGCTGCGCCGCCACAGGCGGGTGGCGTCGCGGGTGTGCTCCAGGTCGGACCAGATCGGGCGCATGACGGCGTGGTAGAAGGTGATCAAGGGCTCGGCGATGCGGAAGGCCGAGCGGTTGTCCTTGAAGGCGTCCGGCTCGCGGCTGATCAGGCCGGCGTCCTCCAGCACGGTGAGCGGGTGCGCGAGGTCTCCGGACTTGCGCTGCATGTAGGAGGCGATCCCGCCGCGCGTGGTGTTGCCGGAGGCGATCGCGGCCAGCACGGAGTGGTAGATGCCGGAGTCGTGGGCGTCGAGCTCGTCGGCGAGCAGGTAGCGGGCTTCACGGAAGAGCGGGCTGACGGGCGAGAGCACCGTACGCAGCACCCATGGGTCGAAGTCCTCCGGCCCGCGCGGCGCGTCGTCGCGGACGTACTCGCGGCGGTAGGCCGGAGTGCCCCCGACGATGGCGTTGACCTTGAGCGCGGTGACCGGATCGTCGATCTCCCAGAACTCCGCGGCCAGTTGGTGATCTAGCGTCGGTACGAGCAGCTCAAGTCCGGCCCGGCCCCGGAGCGGTGCGTTGCCCGAGAGCAGTCGGCCCATGAAGGACATCGAGGACCCGCAGAGCAGGAGCCGGCTCCGGCTGCGATCGCGCTCGTCGCGCAGCGGGGCGAGGGCGTTCTGAAAGACCGACGGCAGGCGGGAGTTGGCGGCCACCAGGTAGGGGAACTCGTCGATCACCACGGGGATCGGCCGCTCGCGCCCGAGGTCGAGCAGCGCGTCCACGACCTGATGCCAGTCCTCGAAGACCAGCGGCGCGGGGGACCCCAGGAAGTCACCGAGCGCGACCCCGATCTGACGCAGGGACTCGCCGTCCGCGGCCTGGTCGGCGGCGAAATAGAACCCCCCAGTGGCCTGGCACAGCGCGCGGAGCAGAAAGGTCTTCCCCTGCCGGCGGCGCCCGGAGACCACGCCCAGCGTCGCGCCGGGCTTGTCGTCCTGCGCGAACGCACTCAGCGCCTCCCATTCCTGCCTCCGGTCGAACATCTCCGGCGGGCGGGGCAGGGGCGTAGGGACGGACATGGGAAGATTCTCACTCTCAGTGATCAAAAAGATGCGTAGCTCGACTTATGATAACTCCACTTATGAAAGTTCTTCCCGATCAGGATTCCTCGGCGGGGGCGGCGTCGCCTTCGGTGGGGCGCCTGCGGAGAGCACGCTCGGCGAGGCTGGTGGAGAGCTTGTCGGTCATCGACCTGGCGCGGCCGATGGTCTCGTTGCCGACTCGCTTCGCGGTGTCGACACCGCCCGCTCCTGCCTCGAGCGCCTTGTCCCGCACCTCCACCGCGGCCTCCGTCCACCGCCGGGCTTCCAGCGACCGGCTGTCGCTCTCGATCCCGAGCCGCTCCTGGAGGCCGACGGCCGAGGTCACCACGTGGTTGCTCGACTGCACGACCGCCGGGGCCATGGTCGGATGCAGCAGCACCTTCCTGTTGGCCCTGCCCGCTGCGGCATGCATCCGGTCCATCAGCTGCTCCACACACCGCGAGATGCTCCCCAGCCGGCTCTGACGGGCGGCCCTGACGCCGAGTCGGTGCCGGTCGAGTTCCTCCGGTGACTGGTCGAGCACGCGGTCGAGTTCCAGCACGGCGAGGGCATCCTGCAGCCGGATGCAGTGGGCCAGGACGGCGAGCCACTCCGGGACCCTGGACTCGACCTCCGCGGTCGCCTTCGCGAGATCGCCGAGCTTGGCCTTCAGCTCCACCTTCTCCGCCAGCGCGTCGAGTTGGCGCAGTGCGTAGGCCTGGGTACGCGCGATGGCCATGGCCGTGGCCTGGACCTTCGACCAGGTGACCTTGGAGACCCGGCCCACGTGCTCGCGCACGGTCATGGCCTCCTCGATGAGCAGGTCCACCCCGATCACGTCTGCCAACACCGCGTCCTTCTGGGCGCGGAGCACGTCGTCGACCTTCTCGTCGATGGCGGCGAGATAGCGGGTGATCTCCTCCATCGCCTGCTGCATCGCGAGTTGCGTCATCAGACCTGCTGCGCCGGTCAGCAGCTCCGGATCGGTCAACCGCGTCCCGGGCGTCTTCGCGAACTCGACCACGCCCTTGATGCGACCGCGCTGCCCCTTGTACACGCCCGTGGCCAGGCCCGTCTTCGCGCTCGTCCTCAGCCCGTACTTGTCGATGAGCTGCGCCGACTCCTTGGTCAACTTGACCCAGCGGCCGGATGCGCCGGCGGCCATCGCCCCCGCCTGCACCACTCCGGACGCGGCGCCGAGCGCCGGTCGGAAGGCCGGCCCGAGCCGCCGCAGTCCCAGATCCTTCGACGCCAAGCCCTCGGATGTGAGGAACTGTTCGACGGCCGTCGGGCTCCCGAGAACAGCGAGTCCGTCGCCGTCGCTGACCAGCTGTATCTCGCTGTCCATCATCAACTCCTGGGAAGATCCTGCGAGGAATGGTCGGCCCGTGTGGGAACGGTGAACAGGCCGTGTACTCGCCGAGGCTGACGCTACCGGCAGTTGGCCTGGTATCGAGCACGATCGCGAGATCGGCCGACCCGACGTGGACCACGGCTTCTGCTCCGAGCCACCAACCGAGAGGTTCATCGTCGCGACCGCCAAGACGGTTGCACGATGCTCTGGTAACCGCGGTTATCAGCGGTCAATCCCCATGAACGCGCCTGCTCTCGGCACGCTCTCCCCATCGAACTCGGGTCGCGGACGACGCGGCCCCTTCACGCGGAACTGCTTCCGTCACGGAGGTCGGGGAGACCATGAACAGACAGCTCGCCATACAGGTAACCGCGCTGGCGGTGGGGGCCGCGGCGGTGGCCGGCGGGGTGACCGCCATCGTGGTCAGCGACCAGCGCGTCGACCGCGCGGTCGCGGCCGAGCGACGGGCGGAGGCGCGCCCGCCCAAGGTCGTGACCCACACGGTGTCGAAGACGGTGACCGTCACCAAGCCCGTGTTCGGCGAGTCCGCCCTCTACGGCGCCTACGCCGCCGGCCAGATCCAGGCCGGCGGGTACCCCGACGCCTCCGGAAACATCACGTACACCGCCAGCGACGAGACCTGCTCCGCGGCGTACTCCGAGACCACCCGCAGCATGCCGCCGTCCCTGCCCCCGCTGGACCGCACCGCGTTCATGAACGCCTGTCTGACCGACATCAACGTCACGGCGAAGCAGGACCCCGGCAAGTAGTACGCCACACACCTCGCACGTCACGCACGTTCTCCCAGATCAGCTTCGACGAAAGGCAGTCATCGCCATGTCCTCCTCCGACTCCCGCACCCCGTACCAGCCCCCGCAGCCCACCGCTCCCGTCACCGGCCCTGCGGGGTGGGGCGCGCCTGCCGGCGGTGCTCCGACGCCGCAGCCGCCCGCGCGGCGCTCCCGGCGGCGGACGGTGCTCACGCACGGCCTGGTCGCGGTCTGCGCGTTCGGGATCGGTGCGGCCGTCGTCGGCGGCGGCTCCAACGACCAGTCGGACACCGCCTCCGCCGCCGTCCCGACCGCCACCGCGACGGTGACCCGCACCGCCTCGGCGACCACGACGGTCACGGCGAAGGCCACCGTCACCGCGAAGGCCGCGACCACCAGTGGCGGCTCGTCGGGCAGCAAGCACAGCTCCGCCGCCGCCGAGACCGTCTCCGGCGACGGCGAGTACCGCGTCGGCAGCGACATGAAGGCGGGCACCTACCGCACCAAGGGGCCGTCCGACGACTCGCCGATCTGCTACTGGTCCCGGAACAAGGACGCCAGCGGAAACTTCGACTCGATCATCGCCAACGACGACCTGGAGGGAAGCGGGATCGTCACCGTCCGTTCGGGCGAGATCTTCCAGACGCAGGGCTGCGACGACTGGACGAAGATCGGCTGACCGACGCGGCGGCCGATCAGGCCGGCCCCGCCGCCGGGAGGTGGAGGTCGGCCAGGAGGGGGAGGTGGTCGGTGGCGGCGATGAGGTCCGCTGGGGCGACGCCGGGGAGGGGCTCGGGGACGCCGCAGCGGAGGACGCGGACCTCCGGGGTGCAGAAGACGGCGTCGATGCGCTGGTAGGGGTTGCGCGGGACGGAGGTCCAGGTGCCGCCCCAGGGGGCGACCGCGTGGGCGTCCTGCCAGGCGGAGGCCAGCAGGCGCCAGCCGGGGTGCTCCGGGTACTCGTTGAAGTCGCCCGCCACCACGCCGGGCCCGGCCGGCATCGCGGCGACGTGGCGGAGCAGTTCGCGGCACTGCGCCAGCCGTTCCTCGGCGTTGAGCGAGAGGTGGCAGCTGGTCACGGAGAAGGGAGCGGAGCCGCCGACGCTCACCACGGCGGAGGCGAAGCCGCGCTTGTGCAGGCCCGGCGTGCGCGGCAGCACGCGGTCGTGGACGCTGTGCACGCGCACCCGCAGCCGCCCCAACAGTAGCGGCCCGGCCGCCGACCGGCCGCCGCTGATCACGTACAGGCCGGTGGCCCGGGCCAGCGCGGCGGCCTGCTGGCGGGGGCGCCAGAAACGCGGGGACTCCTGCACGCACAGCAGGTCCGGCGCGCAGGCCCGGATGACCCGGGCGAGCGCGGTGCGGTCGTCGCGCAGCGAGCGGATGTTGTAGCTGAGGACCCGGACCGGGACGGCCCCCCGACCGTCCGGGCCGACGTCGAACCGGGAGCGGTCCCGGGTCGACGACGTTTCTGGAGATGGCGGACCACCCGACGACGGATCACCCGCCCGCGGCGCCCTGCCCGCCGACGGCGCCTCGCCCGCCCCGCGCGGCGCCCTGCCCGCCGCTGGCGCCCCGCGCGGCGCCTCGCCCGCCTCGCGCCGCGGCACCGGAGGCCCCGGCGGGTCCCCGCGGCCGGTCGTGGTCAGCCCCTCAGACCCGCGCCAGGTCGGCGGCGCCGGCGATGCCGGCGGCCGAGCCCATCGTCGCGAGGACCACGTCGGCGCGCGGCCGGTGCGGGCCGCCGATGATGTACTTCTCGAACGCCTTGGCGACCGGGTCGAGCAGCAGCGCCCCGGCGTCCGAGACGCCGCCGCCGAGCACGAAGACCGAGGGGTCGAACAGCGCCGCGAGGTCCGCGATGCCGCGGCCCAGCCAGTCGGCCAGCTCGTCGTAGCACTCCAGGGCGAGCGGGTCGCCCTCCTCCGCGGCCTGGGTGATGTGCACGCCGCGCAGGGTCTCCGCCACGCCCTCGTTGAGCTCCAGCATGCGGCGGCCGCGCACCGGGTCGGCCGCGGTGCGCTCGCGGCCGTAGCGGCGCAGCGCGCGGCCGGAGCCGTACTGCTCCCAGCAGCCGCGTCCGCCGCAGCCGCAGGGCAGGCCGTCGGGGACCATGTTGAGGTGGCCGATCTCGCCGGCGACGCCGAAGGCGCCGCGGTGCATCCGGCCCTCGAGGATGATGCCGCCGCCGATGCCGGTGCCGACCGTGATCAGCACCATGTCCTCGTACTCGGCGCCGGCGCCGAAGCGGAACTCGCCCCAGGCCGCGGAGTTGGCGTCGTTCTCGATCACGGTGGGGAGCTTCACCAGGTCCTCGATACGGACCTTGAGCGGCTCGTTCTCCCAGTCGATGTTGGGGGCCATCAGGACCGTCGCCCGCGCCCGGTCGACGTAGCCGGGGGCGCCCACGCCCACCGCGTCGACGTCCGGGAACTGCTGGCGCAGCTCCTTGACGGCGTCGGCGATGGCCCCGACCGCCCACTGCGGGTCGGCCGGCGTGGGCACCCGCGTCCGGGCCAGGATGGCGCCGGCCTCGTCGACGACACCCGCCGCGATCTTGGTACCGCCGACGTCCACGCCGATGGTGAGTCCCATGTGTCCCTCAACTGCTCGCTGGAGATCCCCGCTTCGCTTCGGCGGTACGGTACCGGTCATCGAGCCCGGGGTACACACCTGCGCTTACATTATCCGAAGGCAAGATGAATCCACCGGGCAACACAGCTTCAGAAGTCGTAGCGAGAATCACGCTCCGCGATCAGTCGAGATCGATGTGCTCACCAGGGGTGTTGCCCTGGCCGCCCGACCAGCGGCGTTCGTGCCCGGACACCGCCGCGCGGTAGGCCGCGAGCAGCTCCCCCCCGGCCGCGGCGAGATGGCGGTAGACCTCCGGATGGCGCTCCCGCAGAGGCGCCGTGAGCTGCTCGATCCCCTCCGCGGCGGAGGAGGCGGCCCGGCTCGCGCGCTGCGCCTGCTGGAGCCGGTCGGTCACGGAGAACGCCAGTTTGCGCACCTCGTCGACCAGCGGGCCGAGTTCCGCGCCGAACGCGTCACCGCCGAGCAGCCGGCTCAGCGGATCGGACGCGTCACCGGACTGCGACCGGGCCCCCGCGTCGGGCTCCGGCTCGGGCTCCGACTCGGCCCCCGGTGCCGACTCCGCGCGCCCGCCGGCGGCCCGCGCGCGGTCGCGCTCCTGGCGCTCCGCGCGCTCCCGCTGCTCGCGCGCGCGCCGTTCGCGCTCCGCGCGCGCCTGACGCTCCTCGCGCTCCTCGCGGGCGCGGCGGCGCTGCTCGGCGGCGTCCTCCGCCACCACGTCGGCCCAGACGTCGCCCTCGTGCGGTTCCTGCGGACTGCTCATCGCGGGCTCCTTCTCTCGTACTGTCGACGCTACCCGAATCGCCCGCCGGTGAGCGCACACCCGTCACGGGTCGTCCGCGGTTCCTTCCTCTCCACGCCCGCCTGGACGGACCCGACCGCGACGGTGACGGCGACGACGGCAACAGCGGCGACGGCGACGGCGAGGTCAGCGGCGCAGCGTCTGCGGCCACAGCCCCGGGTCGGGCCGGAAGCGCAGCGTCAGCACGCCGTCCGCCAGGCCCGCGCCGGCCACCGTGCAGCGGCGCAGCGCGGACGGCAGCCGCACGGTCCGGCGGTAGGGGCCGACGCCGAGCAGCAGCTCGTCCCCGCGGCGGACCAGGTCGAGGTCGGACCGGACGGCGCCGGGCAACGGGATCCGCCACAACAGCAGGCCGTCCTCGGCGAGCCGGTCGGCGACCTCCCACCGCCCCCACTCCCCCGCCCCTGCCGACGCGGACGCTCCCGGACCCGCCTGCGGGCACGGGAGTGCGTCGGCGAGCACAGTCAGGTCGTCGAGGCCGTGCGGATCGTGCCCGAGATGCGGGAGCGCGTGCACGGCCGCGCCCCAGGTCTCCACCTCGGCGCGCAGTGCGGCGAGTCGGGCGCGCTGGGCGGCGCCGAGCCGGGCGGCGAACGCCGCGTGGCCGGCCGCGTCGGAGGCTGAGCCCCCCGCGCCGAACTCGGGCCCGGCGTCCGCGTCCGCCCGAAGCGCCGACGGCAGCAGGCGGTTGACGGCGACCGCGTCGACGCGGCGTCCGAAGAGCGCCAACCCGGCGCGATCCAGCCTGAGTTCGGACAGCGCCCGCTCGCCCGGCAGCAGCACCGGACGCACGCTCAGGCCCGGATCGTCCACCGCGGCGCGCAGCGCGGCGAGTTCGGTCTCCGCCCGGGCCGCGGCGTCGAACAGCCAGTCGGCGGGCATCGGTACTCCGGCGAGAGCGGCGAGCACCGGGCGCAGGGCCCGTGCGGTGCGCCGCTCCTGCGGCAGCAACCGGGCGAGGTAGCGCCCGAGTTGCTCGGGCAGCGCGAAGGCGGCGATCAGCGCGGGCGTGGCGGGGCCGTCGACGACCACGGTGTCCCAGTCGCCGGAGGCGGCGTGCCGGCGCAGGGCGCGCAGCAGCGCGAGGGCGGGCGCGCCGGGCGGCGCGGTGAACTCCTCCCGCTCCAGCGGGGCGGCGCCGAGCAGGTCGAACAGCGGCTTGGCGCGGAGGACCCAGCCCCCGGCCTCCTCGGCGAAGTCGCCCTCCGGGTCCAGCCGCAGGGCGTGCAGGGGATGCGGCCCGGCGGCGGAGGATTCCGCCGCCTCCGGCACCGGCGCGGGGCGGGGAGTGAGGCGGGCGCCGAGCAGCGTGTCGAGCGTGCGATGCGGGTCCTCGGCGGCGACCAGCAGTACGCGGTGGCCGGCCCGGGCCTCGCTCAGCGCGGTCGCCGCGGCGACGGTCGTGCGCCCGCTGCCGCCGGCGCCGCTCACCACGATCGTCCGCGTGCTCAACTGGCCTCCCTGCGCGTCACTGTCGGCGTCCCGGCGGGTCTCCGCATGCCCCCGCGAGCTCAGCCCTCCGAGCCGGCGGCGACCCCGATCCCCTCGACGCGCTTCTTCAGCCCGGCCAGCGCCCGGTCGATGATGACCTTCTCGGCCTTGCGCTTGATCATGCCCAGCATCGGGATCTTGACGTCCACGGCGAGCTGGTAGGAGACCTCCGTGCCGCCGTCCGGCAGCGCGCGCAGCGCGTAGACGCCGTCGAGGGCGCGCAGCATCTGGCTCTTCACCAGGGTCCAGCTGACCTTGCGGTCGCCGTCCCAGGTGTAGGCGAGCACGTGCTCGTCCCGGATGGCGCCGGCGTCGAGGAGGAAGCGGACCTGCTCCGCGCGGCCGTCCGCGCCGGTCTCGAGCACCTCGCTCTCCTTGACCTCACCGGTCCACTCCGGATACGCGGCGAAGTCGGCGATCACCGCCATCACCTGGGCCGGGGTAGCGCCGATCGTCGTACTCGACCTGGTGTGCTCCGCCATCGTCGGTGGCCTCCGCGTCAGACAAGGACTGTGCACGGGAAGGCTACCGTGCCGACCTGGAGCGGGCGGGCCCGCGTCGCACCGGGCCGCCCCCGGCCGAAAGCCGTCACCACTGCAGCACCCAGGGCCGCCCGGTGGCGCGGAAGTGGCCGACGTTGACGCACTCGGTCCTGCCGATCCGCAGCCGCCGCGCCAGCGGCTGGTGGACGTGACCGAACAGGGCGTAACGCGGCTGCGTGGAGCGGACCGCGTCGAGTATCGCCTCGCTGCCGCGCTCGAAGCGCCGGGCGACCACGTCGTAGGTCAGCTCGGGCAGGGCGGGCGGGATATGGCTGCACAGCACGTCGACCTTGCCCAACGCGGCGACCTTGGCCGCGTAGGTGTCCTCGTCGACCTCGTAGGGCGTGCGCATCGGGCTGGGCAGGCCGCCGCCGACGAAGCCGAAGGTCCAGCCGCCGATCTCGACCGTCCCGCCGTCCAGCACGGTGACGCCGTCGCGTGCGAACTCCGGCCACAGCGCGGGCAGGTCGACGTTGCCGTAGGTGGCGTAGGTGGGGGTGGGGAAGGCGGCGAACAGCCGGGCGTACTGCCGGCGGACGGCGTCCTCCATGATCCGGCCGCGCGCGGCGGGCTCCGGGTCGGGGCCGAGCAGTCCCTCCCACAGCTCGCGGGAGAAGGCGCGGGCCTCCTCGAACCGCCGGGCGGTGCGCAGGCCGACGATGCGCGTGGCGTTGTCCCGGCCGAACAGGTCGGGGAAGATGCCGCGCGAGTGGTCCGCGTAGTCCAGGAACATCACGAGGTCGCCCAGGCATATCAGGGCGTCGGCGCCGTCCCCGGCCCGGGCGAGCGTCTCGTCGCTGCCGTGTACGTCGCTCACCACGTGGACCCGCATGCGCCTCAGCTTATCGGGCGGTCCGCGGAGCCCCGTGGCGGCCCTTCGCGGCCTCCGGTCCCGGGATCCCCGCCGGGCCGTGCGAGGATCGACGGGAGAACCCCTCAGGGAAGCCCAGGGGAACCCCGGGTGAGCGGAACGAGGCGTGGGGGACGGCCGTCACAGACCGTCAGCTGCGGTGAACTCCCTGCTCACAGGGGGTGCGTGGGTTGCGTGAGAGACAGATAACACCTTGGGGCCAGAGGTGTTTTCGACCATTACCCCGCAGTAACCTCCTGCGAGTCCCGACGTCTCAGCAGACGAGCAGCAGACGAGGAGCAGTCTTGCGCGAGTTCAGCCTCCCGGCTCTCTACGAGGTTCCCCCCGGAGGCAACCTCACCGATCTCATCCACCGCAACGCGGAGCGCACCCCGGACGTGGCGGTGGTCAGCCGCAAGATCGACGGCGTGTGGCAGGACATGTCCGCCGCCCAGTTCCTCGCCGAGGTGCACCGGACCGCCAAGGGCCTGATCGCCTCCGGCATCCAGCCCGGCGACCGGGTCGCGCTGATGTCCCGCACCCGCTACGAGTGGACGCTGATCGACTTCGCGATCTGGTGCGCCGGCGCCATCACCGTCCCGGTGTACGAGACCTCCTCCGCCGAGCAGGTGGAGTGGATCCTCGGCGACTCGGGAGCGGTCGCCTGCGTGGTGGAGAACGAGAAGCACGAAGCCGTCGTCGGCTCGGTCAGCGACCGGCTCCCCCAGCTGAAGCTGGTGTGGTCGATCGAGGGCGGCGCGGTCGAGCACCTCCAGGCGGAGGGCGCCGACCTCGACCCGTCGACGGTCCACGAGCGCCGCTCCACGCTCGGCCCGGACTCGGTGGCGACCATCGTCTACACCTCCGGCACCACCGGCCGGCCCAAGGGCTGCGCGCTCACCCACCGCAACTTCCTGCACGAGTGCGGCAACATCGTGGCCGACCTGCGGCCGCTGTTCCGCACCGGCGAGTCCTCGGTGCTGCTGTTCCTGCCGCAGGCGCACGTGCTCGGCCGGATCGCGGAGATCGCGGCGGCGATGGCCCCGATCAAGATCGGTCACCTCTCCGACCTCAAGGAGGTCACCGCCGAGCTCGGCGCCTTCAAGCCGACGCTGATCCTGGGCGTGCCGCGGGTGTTCGAGAAGGTCTACAACACCGCCCGCTCCAAGGCGCAGGCCGACGGCAAGGGCAAGATCTTCGACCGCGCCGCGCGGATCGCCATCGAGCACAGCCGCGAACTCGACCGCGGCCGGCCCGGCCTGCGACTGCGCGTCGAGTACAAGACCTTCGACAAGCTCGTCTACAGCAAGCTGCGCGCGGCGCTCGGCGGGCGGGCCAACTTCGCCATCTCCGGCGGCGCGCCGCTCGGCGAGCGGCTCGGCCACTTCTACCGCGGCATCGGCTTCACCGTGCTGGAGGGCTACGGCCTCACCGAGACCTGCGCCGCCACCGCCTACAACCCGGCCGACAAGCCGCGGATCGGCTCGGTCGGCCGCCCGCTGCCCGGCTCCTCGGCGGCCATCGCCGACGACGGCGAGATCCTGCTGGCCGGCCCGCAGGTCTTCACCGGCTACTGGAACAACCCGGTGGCCACCGAGGACGCGCTGCGCGGCGGCTGGTTCCACACCGGCGACATCGGCACCCTGGACGACGAGGGCTTCATCCGGATCACCGGGCGGAAGAAGGAGATCATCGTCACCGCCGGCGGCAAGAACGTCGCCCCGGCGGTCATCGAGGACCGCATCCGCGCCCACCCCCTGATCGGCGAGGTCATGGTGGTCGGCGACGGAAAGCCGTTCATCGGCTGCCTGGTGACGCTGGATCAGGAGTTCATCCCCACCTGGAAGCAGCTCCACGGCAAGCCCGAGTGGCTGGACGGGCCGGCGCTGCTCGCCGACCCGGACCTGCTGGCCGCCGTGCAGGAAGCCGTCGACGACGGCAACCGGGCGGTCTCCCACGCCGAGGCGGTGAAGAAGTTCCGCATCCTCGACACGCAGTGGACCGAGGAGTCCGGGCACGTCACGCCGTCGCTGAAGCTCAAGCGCGCGGTCGTGATGCGCGACTTCGCGAACGAGGTCGAGGCGCTGTACGCGCGGTGACGCGCGCTTGATCTCCGCCGCGCCCGCGCGCCGCTTCGGCGCGCGGGCGCGGTGCGCTTTGCGCTGCGCGCGGCGGACGGCAACCGGGCTGCGGCGCACTGATGGCCGCCGGCTGCGGGCTTACGTGGCTGATCGCGCAGTTCCCCGCGCCCCTTGGGGCGGCGCTGCGCGCGCCCGGCGGAGAACCCGTGCAACCCCGCTGACTGGCAGCCGGGTGAAGGCATCAGGCGGCTGGTGGGCCTCCGTCGGGGCGCGCGAAGCGCCGCCCACAGGGGCGCGGGGAACTGCGCGACCAGCCCACTGCGGCCCGCAGACGGGTGCGGTCAGTCCGCTGATGCCCGGCTGCCGTCCGGGCGCGCACAGCACCGCCCCGAGGGGCGCGGGGCTGTGACATGTGCGGCCGACTCCGCCGCGCGGGCGCGGTCAGTCCGCTGCCGCGTGCTCGCCGTCCCCCGCGCGGAGCGCGGCGCTCCGCCGCGTAGGCGGGACAAGGGCGGGGGGCGGGGTGGGCACAGCGACCGTGGAGTGCCACAGGCGGCGCGCGGCCAGGACCGTCGCCGCGACCAGCAGCAGGTTCCGCAGGACGACCAGCGTCGCGCCCAGCGGGTGACCGTAGACGACGTCACCGAACAGCACCGGGAACTCCAGGGTCGTCAGCACGCACGCCGGCAGCAGCAGCCACGCCACCGGCCGCATCCGCGTCCCCCGGACGCTCACGCACACCGCCGCCAGCCCGAGCAGCCACACCAGGTACTGCGGGCTGATCACCCTGCTGGTGACGGTGAACAGCATCAGCGCGACCAGCGCGGCGTCGAGGGGCGTCGCCGCGCTCCAGCGGTTCGCCCGCCACCGCCACAGCAGCAGCCAGCAGAAGGCCAGCGCGGTCAGCGCCACCGAGGCCTTCGCCACCACCGACACGCCCGGCCCGAGGAACTCCAGCGAGCCGTAGTTCATCGAGACCGTCCCCGACCAGCCGAAGAAGCCGCGGGCCAGCTGGAAGACCGTACCGCCGAGCGACTCGACCTCCACTCCGCGGTCCTTCTGGAAGCCCAGGAAGGCGTAGGCGCCGTGCGTGGTCGCGGCGAAGAACAGGGCGATCGCCCCGACGGTGAGCGCGCAGACCGCGAGGCCGTCGCGGACCCGGCGCCCGCGCGGCAGGCCGATCACGGTGAGCACCGGCCAGACCTTGATCATCGTCCCGAGACCGGCCAGCGCCCCGCCGAGCCGCGGCCGCGTGGCCATCGCCAGCAGGCCTGCCACCGCGACGACGGTGACGACCAGGTCGTAGCGGGCGTACACGGTCGGGCCGAGCAGGGGCACGGAGGCCAGCCAGTACCAGGCCCCGGCCCGGCTCGGCCCGGCTCCGGCGCGCGCGGCGGCCTCGCGCGCGCCGCGCGCCCCGCGCGGCGCCCCCGCGCGCCACAGCAGCCGCGCCGCCGTCGCGTCCGCCGCCGCCACGACGACCAGGAACGCGTGCAGGTACGACACCCGCAGCACCGCCCCGAGCGCGCCCGGCAGCAGCATGACAAGCCCCGCCGCCGGCGGGTACTGCCAGGTCACGTCGTCCAGCGGGAAGGTGCCGGTGCGCAGCACCTCGTACCAGCCCTGGTAGATCACCGAGACGTCGCTGGTGACGTCGAGCCCCGAGATGCGCAGCGGGCCCAGCGCCATCATCACGACCAGCGCCCGCGTGGCAGCCCACAGCAGCGCATACGCCCAGCCCGAACGGGCGGTACGGAGTGCCGGCACGGAGCTCCCTCGTCGAGCCAACAGGCAGGTCCCCTATCGTACGGACAGCGACCGGCACGCACACCGACCGGCGCGATCGACGACCCGAGGGGACACGCCGCAGCCGCATGGACAGGACGCTCATCGTCACCAACGACTTCCCGCCGCGCCCCGGGGGCATCCAGACCTTCGTGCACGCGATGGCGCTGCGCCTGCCGCCGGAGAAGGTCGTCGTCTACTGCTCGACCTGGGGCGACAAGGCGGAGGTCGCGCGGTTCGACGCCGAGCAGCCGTTCCCGGTGGTCCGCGACCGCACCACGATGCTGCTGCCGACGCCGCGGGTGACCCGGCGGGCCGCGCAGCTGCTGCGCGACGAGGGCTGCCGGTCGGTGTGGTTCGGGGCCGCCGCGCCGCTCGGGCTGATGGCGCCCGCGCTGCGGAAGGCCGGCGCGGAGCGGCTGGTCGGCATGACGCACGGGCACGAGGCCGCGTGGGCCCAACTCCCCGGCGCCCGGCAGCTGTTGCGCCGGATCGGCGCCGGCACCGACAGCCTCACCTACCTCGGCGAGTACACCCGCGCCCGGATCGCCTCCGCGATCGGTCCGGAGGCGGCGGCGCGGATGACCCACGTCCCGCCGGGGGTCGACGAGACGCTGTTCCACCCCGGCTCCGGCGGCGAGAAGATCCGCGAGCGGCTGGGGCTGGCCGACGTGCCGGTGGTGGTGTGCGTGTCGCGCCTGGTCAAGCGGAAGGGCCAGGACACGCTGATCCGGGCGCTGCCGGAGATCCGCCGGCGGGTCCCGGGAGCGGTGCTGCTGATCGTCAGCGGCGGGCCGTACCGGGCGGACCTGGAGGAGCTGGCGTCCAGCTGCGGCGTCGGCGACGCGGTGCACTTCACCGGCGCCGTGCCGTGGGAGGAGCTGCCGGCGTACTACGGCGCCGGCGACGTCTTCGCGATGCCGTGCCGCACGCGGCGCGGCGGGCTGGACGTCGAGGGCCTCGGCATCGTCTATCTGGAGGCGTCCGCGACCGGGCTGCCGGTCGTCGCCGGGGACTCCGGGGGCGCGCCGGACGCGGTGCTGGAGGGCGAGACCGGCTACGTCGTGCCGGGGCGGGACGTGGCGGCCGTCGCCGCGCGGGTGAGCGAACTGCTGCTCGACCCGGAGCTGCGTGCCCGCATGGGCGCGCGGGGGCGCGCGTGGATCGAGGAGTCCTGGCGCTGGGACATCCTCGCGAGCCGCTTGGCGGCGCTGCTGTGATTCACGCTTCGCGCGCGGCGGCTACCGGGTAGCAGCGGACTGCTTACGGCCGAGTGCGGACCCCTCGGGCTGGTCGCGCAGTCCCCCGCGCACCTGGACAGAGTGCAACTCGCCCTGGTCGGTCGGCGGCTCCGCCGCATGGGCGCGGCCAACCCACTGCGGCCCGCAGCCGCCAGGCGGGCGCCAACCTGCCGCCCGATAGGCGAAAGGGGCGCGGGGAACTGCGCGACCAACCCACCACGAGCCGCAGCCGCCCATCGGGCGCCAACCTGCCGCCCGGTGGGCGAAAGGGGCGCGGGGAACCGCGCGACCAGCCAACTGGGGCCCGCAGCCGCCAGGCAAGCGTGAAGCTGCTGCCCGGTAGGCGTCAGCTGCGCGCAGCTCTCGCCCTCGCCGCCGCGACGCGTTCCGCCGCGGAGGGGTGCGTGGAGAACAAGACCCGCAGCCACCGCGGCGGGTGCGGGTCGGCGACGTTGGCGACCGCCAGGTCGCGCTGCATGGCGATGAACGCGTCCGGGTCGCCCGTGGCGTCGAGCGCGTGGCGGTCCGCGCGCGCCTCCACGCGGCGACTCACCGCGCACTGCAGCGGCCCCGCGAGGACGCCCAGCACCGACGCGAGGGCGAGCAGCAGCGGCAGCACCCGCGGGTCCGCCGCCGCCCCCACTCCCCCGGGCACGCCCGCGGCGCCGGTCAACGCGCCCCACCGGGCCAGCAGCCCGACCGCGCACGCCCCCGCCGCCGCGCCGAGCGCGCCCAGCACCGTGCCGTACAGCACGTCGCGGTGCACGACGTGGCCGAGTTCGTGCGCGACGACCAACTCGGCGTCGCGCGGCCGGGCACCGCTCAGCAGGGTGTCGTACACGACGATGCGGCGCGTGGCGCCGATCCCGGAGACGTAGGCGTTGAGCGCGGTCGTGCGGCGGGAGGCGTCGGCGACCAGCACCTCGCGGACCCGGACCCCGTCCCGCGCGGCGAGCGCGAGCAGGTTCTCGCGCAGTTCGCCGGCCGGCATCGGCGTGAAGCGGTTGAACAGCGGCTCCACCAGCAGCGGCCACAGGAACGAGAACAGCACCGTCAGCACCGCCGCCGCGCCCGCCGCCGGCGCCCACCACCACCTCGGCAACCACCCGCTGAGCGCGAACACGCCCTCCGCTGCGGCGAGTTGGAGTACCACGCCGAGCGTGAAGGAGCGGCCGAGGTCGGCCCACCAGCCGGCCCAGCCCTGCGTGACCAGCCCGAACCGCCGCCGCACCACCCGCACCCGGGCCGCGAACGGCAGCCCGAGCAGCTGCGCGACGACGAGCAGCGCCAGCGCTCCGGCCAGGATCCGCGCCTGCCGGCCGCCGCCGAACAGCCCGCCGGCCCACGCCACCAGCCCCGCCCCGGCCGGCGTGAAGCCCAGCACGGCGCTGAGCGCCAGCCCGGCGAGCCGTCCCCCGAGCAGCACCGGCATCTGGCCCCGCCGCAGCGCCCGCCCCCGCGCCACCTCCGCGGCGCTGAAGTCCGGGGCGACGACGACGGCCGCCGGGTCGCCGCCCCCGGCCCGGCCGGGGGCAGCGGTGGATCCCCGGGGCGCGAGGCCGGCCGGGGCACTCCACGAGCCACCGGCCGGCCCGCGCCGCCCCGAGGACCCACCGGACGGGTCGCCGGCCGACGCTGCGGGCGAAGGGCCGCCGGCCGAGGCTGCGGGCGCGACGCCGGCCGGGGTCCCCGACGAGACATCGCTCGAGGTACTCGGCGTCGCGCCGCCCCGACCGCCGCCCGAGGAGCCGTCGCCAGGGCCTTCCGGCGGCGGGCCGCCCGACGGCCCGCCGCCCCCCAGGGCGGCGCGGTCGTGGGCGGGGCCGGGGCCGGGGCGGCCGGTCGGGCTGGTGCCGTTCACACGGTCCATGATGCCGGGTGACCGCGACGGCGGCTGCCGGGCGGGCAGGGGTCCGCCGCGCGGCCCCCACGTCAGGCGGCGGAGGTCTGCGGGTCGTTGCCGGGCGGGACGGCCGCGGTGTGCGCCACCGGCGAGGCGCCGGCCTGCGCCCGGGCGCCGAAGCCGGCGAGCATCGCCGCACGCACGCGGCCTTCCTCACCCGCCCCCGAGCACGTCGGCGAGGTACGCGCGCCACCGGGCGGTGAACTCCGGCAGGCTCACGCCGAGGACGTCGCGCAGGGCGTCGGCGACCGCCGTGGACTCCTCGTGCGGCTGCGCGGCGGCGACCGCGCGGTAGAACGCGCGCAGCCGCGCCATGCCCCAGCGGGCGGCGGTCATCCGGCAGGCCAGCCACGCCCCCTCGTACGCCTGCGGCAGTCCCGCCGCGGTGGAGGCGAAGTCGGCGTCGGTGGGCAGCGCCCGCGGCAGCCGTCCCGCGGCGACGTCCGCGGCCAGCTCGGCGGCGTAGCGGCGCGGCGAGTCGTCGCCGAGCGAGGAGTACGCGGTCCAGTCGGCGGCGCCCTCCGCGAGCCAGCGCGGCGTCCACGGCTCGGTGATCGCGCGGGTGGCGGCGTGGGTGGTCTCGTGGGTGAGCACGACCCGCCGCCCGAGGTCGGAAAGTCCGTCCCAGGGACCGGGGTTGACGATGATCCGGTCGGCCGGCGCGCTGCCGGCGCCGGAGGCGCCGAGTTCGCCGGTGCTGACGGCGGCGATCGAGCCGTAGGAGGCGGCGGAGGCCGAGCCGCCCAGCAGGGCGGCGAACTGCGCGGCGGTGGCGGGCGCGAGCACGACGGTCCGGCCGTTCCAGCCCCGCTCGCCCCAGACCCGGCGCACCGGCCGGATCGCGGCCGCCGCTGTCACGGCCAGCGCGCGCAGCTCGGCGGCCGGGCGCAGGCCGAGGACGAGCGCCGAGCCGCCCCTGCGGCCGACCCGGAGCGCGGTGACCGTGCCGAGGTCCCACAGCTGGACGTCCCCCCGGTGACCGGTGGCCTCGCCGTCGCGGTCGGAGGCGACGCCCCACCTGCCGCCGCGCCGGACCAGCGTGAGGTACTCGGTGGCGGTGACCGTGTGCCCGTCGAACCCGCGCAGCCGGTAGGAGAGTTCGACGCGCGCGGCGAGCCGCCGGGCCGGGGGCGCCGCGGCGTCGGGGGACGAGGCCGACGCCGCCGCGGCGGGGAGCGGGAAGGCGCCCGTGCCGACCAGCCGGTAGGACCAGTCGGCCAGCGGCACCTGGGCGATCCGCCCGGGCAGCTCGGCCTGCGCGAGGAGGAAGGCCGGCTCGGCCTCGGGGTCGACGGTGGCGAGCAGCGCGGCCTGGTCGCCGCTCAGGACGGCCGCGGCGCGGGCGTCGAACAGCGCGGTGATGCCCGCGATGTCGGACCCGCTGAGCGCGCCCCCGCCGTCGGAGGCCCCGCCGTCGGAGGCCGAGCCTCCGGGGCCCGCACCGTCCCCGGAGCCCGCCGCGCCGCCGGGAGCCGCGCCGTCCACGCGCACCGCACCCCCGCCGCCGCGCGCAGCGTAGGCGGTGAGCGCGCCCACCACTGCGGCGCCGCCGAGCCCGCCCAGTCCGCCGAGCACCCGGCGCCGCGTCAGCAGCGGCGGCCGGTCCGCGCCGTCCGCGTCACCCGTGCCCTCGCCATCGAACACGCCGAGCGCCCCACTCCCTCGGGTCCTCCGGAAATCCACCACCGCCACCACGCCGGACGCCGGCGCCGAAGGGCGGCTCGCACCGGGCTCACGCCCGGCTCACACCCGGACGACCGCCGCGACGGGCATGTCGGTGACGCGCTCGTAGCGGACCCGCGCGCCCGTGTGCGGGGCGTGGATGACCATCCCGTGGCCGACGTACATCCCGACGTGGTGCATGTCGCCGTAGTAGATCACAAGATCGCCGGGGCGGGCCTGCGAAAGCGGGATTCGGCGGCCGGCCGAGGCCTGCGCCTCGGAGGTGCGCGGCAGCGTCACCCCCGCGCGCTGCCACGCCCAGTACATCAGCCCGGAGCAGTCGAAGGCGCTCGGGCCCGCCGCGCCGTAGACGTAGGGGCGGCCGAGCATGCTCTCCGCCGCCGCCACGGCCGCCGCCGCGCGGGCGTCGGGGGCGGCCTCCCCGCCGGAGGCGACCAGCGCCGCCGCGGCGGCCTGCGCCGCCGGAGAGCCCACGGCGCCGTCCGCGGCGAGCACCCGCGCCCGCTCGGCCGCGGTGAGCGAGCCGAGCACCGCCCGGGCCGCGGCCAGCCGCCGCTGGATGTCCTCCTTGGCCGCCGCCAGCGAGGCCCGCAGCCGCTGCACGTCCGCGAGTTGGGACTCCGCCGTGGCCCGGTCGCGGTCCAGCGCGGCGCGCCGGCTGCGTTCCAGGGCGACCATCTGGGCCACGTTCCTGCCCGCCATGTCGAAGGTGTCCGCGCCGTCCAGGACGTCCTGCGGATGGCCGCCGAAGACCAGCGCGGCCGTGACCGGGAGCGAGCCCTGCCGGTACTGGGCGCCGGCGAGCGCGCCGAGCGACTGCGCGGTCTCGTTGATCTGCTGCTGCTCGACGGCGATCCGGGCCTGGACGTCGGCGGCGCGGCGCTGGAGGTCCTGCTCCTGCTGGAGGACCGCGTCGTAGCGCTGGCCGGCCTCCTCGGCCTGCGCGTACAGCGCCTCCACCCGCTCCCGCGCCGCCGCCGGGCCGCCGGCCGCGGCCGATCCGCCGGCCACCGCGCCGGCCGCGTCCGCCGTACCGCCCGGCCCGCCCGTACCGGCGGCCGTCGCGTCCTCCGCCTGGCCGCCCTGCCCGGGCGAGGGCTTGGGGGTCGACGGGGACGCCGAGGCGATGCCGTCCAGGACTCCGCCGACGACCCCGCCGCCGGCCGCCAGGACCGCTGCCGCGGCCGCCGCGGTGAGGGCGATACTCCGGCCCGCGGCGCTGTGCCGCGCCCGGTTCCGTCGGTGGGACGCCATCCGCCGGCGACTCCCTTCCGTGGAGCGTGCCGCGCTGGGGCACGGGGCGCTGGGACCCGGGTGGCGTGACGCCGGTGCCGGGAGGCCGGGGGTTCCCGCCGGTCCGAGCGCAGACGTTAGCGAGTCCGGACGCTCCGGTCCAAACCCCGCACGGGCCGAAAATTCCGGCGCAATACGTACAAGTTGACGAACCGCCAGCTCACGGGCGCCGCACAACGCACCGCGGCCCGGCTCCGAGGTGGAGCCGGGCCGCGGGTCGCGCGCCGGGTGCGGTGCGGGCGGTTCGCACGGACCGCCGGTACTCGCTTCGGTGATCAGATTCCGCGATCGGGTTCAGACGCGGCGGACGGTGACGACCGATCCGATCGTGGAGATGCTCTCGAACTTGACGACGGTACCGGTGTGCGGGGCGTGCAGCACCATGCCGTTGCCGGCGTACATGCCGACGTGCTCTCCGCCGTTGAAGATCACCAGGTCGCCGACCTCGGCCTCGCTCAGCGGGACGGCGGTGCCGACGTTCTCCTGGGCGTAGGAGGTGCGCGGCAGGGAGACGCCGGCCTGCGCGTAGGACCACATCATCAGGCCGGAGCAGTCGAAGGTGCTCGGCCCGGTCGCCCCGTAGACGTACGCGTCGCCCAGGCGGGACTCGGCGGCCTGGAAGGCCGTCTTCGCCGCGGCGGAGGCGTAGGTCATGTTGCCGGAGGTGATCGCCTGGTCGACGACCGCGCTCGCGTCGCCCGCGGCGGCGGCCGCCTTCGCCTGCAGCTCCTCGCGCTGCTTGGCGGTGAGGGAGTTCAGCTTGGCCTGCGCGGCCGCCAGCTTCTTCTGCACGTCGGCCTTGGCCGCGGAGAGCTTCTTGGCGTTCGCCTGGAGGTCGGCGAGCTTGGCCTCGGCCTGCGCCTTCTCCTTGTCGAGGCCGGCCTGCTGCTGGCTGAGCTCCTTGAGCATCTCGGCCTGGCTGGTGGAGACCTGCGAGAGCGAGGAGGCGCTGTCCAGGTAGTTGGACGGGTCCGAGGAGAGCATCAGCTGGACCGTGGGGTCGATCGAGCCGTTGCGGTACTGGGAGGCGGCGAGCGAGCCGACCTGCTCCAGCGTCTGGTTGACCTGCGCCTGCTGCTTCGCGACCTGGTTCTCCAGGGTGTTGACCTGCTGCTGCTCCTTGTGGAGCTGCTCCTGGGCACCGTCGTACTTCTGGATGGCCGCGTCCGCCTGGTTGTTGAGGGCGTCGACGTCCTTCTGCACCTGGGAGATGGACTCCGAGGTGGTGGGCGCGGCCTGGGCGGCGGTGTTGGCCGTCAGCGCGACCGCGGCTGCGGCGGTCACGGTGAGCACGGTCGCCCGCGCTCGGCTGGGGTTCTTGGGTCGGCGGTGGGACGCCACGAAGGCGAACTCCTTCTTCCTTCGACCGCCTACCGGGTGAGCTGACGGGTTCGGGCTGGAAGAAATGCCCTACGACGCCTCACGGACCTGGACTCGCGGGTGCGATGAGCCACCCTCGGGTCCGCCGGACCGACCTGGCGCCGATTCACCCCGGGGAAAGTGGGTCCCCGGCTCCGACTTCGGACTGGCCCCCCACGCAGGTCGCCCTGCTCAGCCGTCCGTCAGACTCGGCGGTAACCTGCACTGCCACCCGGTTGGGTGATCGACTTCGTGCAGGTTCGGGGCCTGACACTAGTAACAAGAATGTGATCCGTTCAAATCCCTCGGAGTAAAAAGTCTCCCTCTTCACATCCGCCCCAGCCGTCGGCCACGGCGGGTAACCGTTCCCTGGCGGCGTGCGACTGACGCACCCTCGGATTTGCCGCCAAACCGGACAACATCGCGACCACGCGAGAAGTCACTGTGATGCGCCTCACACCGGCTCCGACGGCGTGTCAGGACGCCGCGGCGCCCGGACAGGAGACGTCAGGTCCCGGTGAGCCGGCGCAGCAGCATCGTGGACGGCACCGGGCGGGCCCCCGCCTTCCGCACCCCGTCCGCCACCTCCCGGTCGGAGGAGACCACCGTGACGGCCCGCCCCGGCGGCTCGTTGCGGACCAGACGCCGGATCAGCTCGTCCGCGGTCTCGCCGGAGCGGCTGAACAGCACCCGCACCCCGCGCGGCGGGGCCAGCAGCACCGGCGCGTCCAGGTCCTTGCCGTCGAAGACGCAGGTGACCTCGGCGCCGGTCTGCCCGGCGAGGTGCGAGAGGCCGCCGAGCAGCCGCAACCGCTGCTTCTCCAGCGGGATCTGGGGATACCCGGTCTTGGTGACGTTGTAGCCGTCCACCACCAGGTGCGCGTGCGGCAGCGCGAGCAGCTGGCCGAGCAGCGCCGGGTCGTCCGAGGCCAGCGCGCGCCGCGCCACGTCGTTCGGGCCGGCCGCGACCGGGGCGACGGCGTCCACCTGGTCGGCCGGGCGGGCCTCGCCCAGCGGCGGCAGGCCCAGCTCGCGCTGCAGCCCGCCGGCCGCCTGCTGCACCGCGTCCAGCAGCAGCCGCAGGCGCATGTCGTGGACGTTCCGCCCCTCGCGGGCGGCGCGGCGGCCGGCCTCGACCGCGGCCTCCGCCTCCTGCAGGCGGTTGCGCAGCCGGCGGGCCTCGGCCTCGGCCTGACTGCGGTCCCGGGCCGCCTCGGCGCGCGCCGCCTCCAGCGCCTCCGCGCTCTTGCGGGCCGCGGCCTCGGCGCGGCGGGTCTCGCTCTCCAGCTTCCGCAGCGTGCGCCGCAGGTGGTCGTTGTCGTGGCGGGCGGCGTCGAGGTCGGCCCGTGCCCGGTCCAGCTCGGCGCGGTGCGCGGCCCGCAGGTCGGCCAGCTCGGCGCGCAACTTCTCGACCAGGCGGGCGGATTCGGCCGCCGCGCTGTCCGCCTCGGCGCGCTCGGCGCTCTCCGCGGCGGCACCGACCAGGCGGGTCCAGCCGGACGTGCGGAGCAGGTAGGCCGCGGCGGCGACGTCCATCGGGTCCGCGGCGGGCAGCGCGGTGCCCTGCTCCAGGGCCGCCGCGAGGTCCGGCTGGCCGAGGCGGAGGCGGTCGGCGATCCGGCTGCGGAAGGCCCCCTCGGTCTCCAGGGCGGCGGCGATCGCGGTCGCGCCGTGCCGGGCCCGGCGCTGCGGGGTGAACTTCGCGTAGGGCCGCAGCCGCGGCGGCAGCTCCCCCGGCGGCACCGACCCCAGCGCGTCCGCCGCGATCCCCACCACCCGCTTCCGCACGCCCTCCGGGAGCGGGCGCTCCAACGTCTCGCCGGGGGCCCCGGCGGCCGGCTCGGCCGACACCGCCCCGGCCCCGGCCGGCTCGGATGCGACCCGCTCGGCTCCAGCGGCCTCGGTCTCCCCCGGCCCGGAGGCGACTTCCTCGTTCCCCGCCGAATCGGACGCAGCCGGTTCAGTACCGCCGGACGCGGCAGACCCCGCGGCCACAGGCCCGGCCGAGCCGGACGCATCCGACTCATGCCCGGCGGGCTCGGACGCATCCGACTCGTGCCCGGCCGAGCCGGACGCAGCGAGCTCGGTCCGGGCGGGTTCAGGCGCGGCTGATGCCGGCGCGGCAGGCGCGGCAGGCGCCGGGGCGGCCGGCCCGGCCACAGCCGGCTCGGACTCGGGCGGCTCGGCCGCTGTCGCCCCGGGCGCGGCGGTCTCAGGGGACGTCGGTTCGGGCCCTCCGACCTCGGGCGCGGCAGGCGCCGACCCGGACCAGGCCGTCCCGGATGACGCCCGCTCAGGCGCCGCAGGCACGGGCGTGGCCGGCTCGGTCGCCGCAGGATCGGACGATGCTCGCTCAGCCGCCCCTGGCCCGGACGCGGGCGCGGGCGCGGCCGGCTCGGACGCCGCTCGCTCAGCCGCCGCAGGCGCAGGCGGGGCGCCCGCGGGGTCAGCCGCGGGCGGGTGTTCTCTGTCGTCGGGTGCCACGTCGCCTGCTCCGATCCGTCCGCTCCACCGTCCGCGTCCCCCTCCGTGCGGGCCGTCCCCGGCCATTCTCTCGCGAGGCACACCCGGTCCGGAGCCGTCGGCTCCGGACCGGGTCCACGCGTCCGCCGCCGGGCGTCAGCCCTCCGCGCCGGTCGCGCCCTCCGCCGGCTTGTCGACCAGCTCCACCTGGTCCACGGCGTTGCACCAGCGGCAGCGCACCGACTCGACGGTCTCGCTGAGCACCTCGCGCTCCTCCACCCGGGGCTCGCCCGCGAGGTCGAGGTGCACGTATTCCACCGCGCGGGAGCTGCGGGTGACGTCGAATCGGGTCAGGTTGCCGCACAGCGTGCAGCGCCACCGGGTCCCGTCGGTGGGCACGGGGACGGGCATGGTGGAAGTCCTCTCGGTCGGGCCTGCGCTTTTGTGCTGAAACCCTAGAGCGTCCCGGCGCGCCGCGCGCCACCGACCCGTTCCGGGCCCGTTCCCCCAGTCGCCGCAACCGCGCGGTGCCCGTTCGTCCCGGCCGAGGAATGATCGCGGGTATGGCGCAGCGTCTCCGACCACGGTTCCCGCCGCTCCGGCTGCGGGAGTCGCTGCCGGAGGGCCTCGCCCGGCTCCGTCGGCGGCTGCCGGTGCTGCCGCGGCTGCCGCGCCGGCCGTCCGCGCTGGCAGGCCGCCCGCCGTTCCTGCCGGCCGCTACCTACGTGCTGATCGCGATCAACGTGCTGGTCTTCCTGGTCGGGCCGGTCTCCGGCCTGGACCCGCTGTACGGGACGCACCACATGGCCTGCGTGCAGCAGGACTACTACCGGGTGTGGGGCGTGGTCCCCCGGGAGCTGCTGCACAACACCCCGGCGGCGCTGCCGGGGAGCGGCGGCTGCGCCTCCTCCGGGCACGCGGTGGGGAAGATCCCCGCGCTGTCCGTGCTCACCGCGATGTTCGTGCACGGCGGCTGGATGCACCTGCTCGGCAACATGCTCTTCCTCTTCGTCTTCGGCGCGATGGTGGAGGAGCGGATGGGCCGGTCCGCGTTCCTGCTCTTCTACCTGGCCGTGGGCTACCTGGCGACCTACGGCTACGCGCTGGTGGAGGCCGGGCGGCCGGGGGCGACGCAGACCCTGGTGGGCGCCTCCGGGGCGATCGCCGGGGTGCTCGGCGCGTACCTCCGGCTGTTCCCCCGGGCCCGGGTGACCAGCCTGATCCCGATGTTCCTCTTCCTCCCGCTGCGCTTCCCGGCCTGGCTGGTGCTGGGGCTGTGGTTCGTCCTGCAGTGGCTGTCGACCGGGGCGGCGAGCACCCAGGTCGCGTACCCGGCCCATGTCATCGGCTTCACCGCCGGGTTCGCGTGGGCCTGGCTGCGGTATGTGCGGAGGCCGCGGCGGCTACGCTGGCTCCGACCGGAACCAGGAGCCCAGGAGCGCATGTGATCACCGCGATCGTCCTCATCAAGACGGATGTCGACCGCATCCCCGAGATCGCCGAGACCGTGGCGGCGCTGGAGGGCGTCAGCGAGGTGTACTCGGTGGCCGGCGGCTACGACCTGATCGCGCTGGTCCGGGTGCGCCGGCACGAGGACCTCGCCGAGGTCATCCCCGGCAAGGTCAACAAGATCCCCGGCGTGGCGCACACCGAGACGCACATCGCCTTCCGCACCTACTCCCAGCACGACCTGGAGGCCGCCTTCTCGCTCGGCCTGGACGAGTAGGCGACCTCGGCGCGCACGCGTCACGCCCGGCGGCCGTCCGGGACGCAGCGGCCGGAGACGGTGCGGTAGGACCACGCCGCGCCGTCCGCCACCAGCGTCCGCACGGCCGCCAGGAAGCGGTCGACGTGCTCCACCGGCGTTCCCGCGCCGAAGGAGACCCGGATCGCGTTGAGGTTCCGCTGACCGCTCGCCCCCTCCGGCGCGCCGCACTCGGACGGCTCGGCCCGCCGCCCGCCGAGCAGGTGCCGCACCAGCGGGTGGGCGCAGAACAGCCCGTCGCGCACGCCGATGCCGTGCTCCGCGGAGAGCGCGGCGGCGAAGTGCGAGCTGTTCCAGCCCTCGACGACGAAGGACAGCACTCCCACCCGCGGGTGCGCGTCGCCGAACAGCGAGAGCACCTTCACCTGCGGGATCTCCGCCAGTCCGGCGCGCAGCCGGGCCAGCAGCGCCTGCTCGCGCGCGGCGAGGGCGTCCAGGCCGGCCTCGCTCAGCGCGCGGCAGGCGGAGGCGACGGCGTAGGCGCCGATCACGTTCGGCGAACCGGCCTCGTGCCGGGCCGGGCCGCTGTGCCACTCCACGGCGAGCGCGCCGTGCGCGCCGTCCGCCCCGTCCTCCCCGGCGCCCCCGGGCGCGCCGTGGACGACGCTGCGGGAGGCGCCGCCGCCGGCCAGGTAGGGCTCGGCGGCGTCGAGCCAGTCGCGGCGGCCGGCCAGCACGCCCGCCCCGAAGGGCGCGTAGAGCTTGTGGCCGGAGAAGGCCACCCAGTCCACGTCCAGCTCCCGTACCGAGACCCGGTGGTGCGGGGCGAGCTGCGCGGCGTCCAGCACGATCCGCGCGCCGTGCCGGTGCGCCACCTCGGCCAGCTCGGCGACCGGCCAGATCTCGCCGGTGACGTTGGAGGCGCCGGTGACGCAGACCAGGACCGGGCCCTCGGCCCCGGCCCCGCCGCAGCGGCTCAGCGCCCGCTCCAGCGACGCCACGGCCTCGGCCGGGGAGGCCGGCGCGGGCAGGAACGCGGTGGTGAGTCCGGCGCGGCGCCAGGGCAGCAGCGAGGCGTGGTGCTCGGTCTCGAAGACCAGCACCCGGGTGCCGTCCGGCAGCGCCGAGGCCAGCAGGTTGAGCGAGTCGGTGGTGGCGCGGGTGAAGACCACCTCGTCCACCTCCTCGCCGCGCAGGTCGAGGAAGTCGGCGACGGCCGCCCTGCTCTGCTCGAACAGGTCGGTGGAGAGCTGCGAGAGGTAGCCGGCGCCGCGGTGCACGCTGCCGTAGTAGGGGGCGTAGGCGGCGACGTCGTCCCAGACCCGCTGGAGGGCGGGCGCGCTGGCGGCGTAGTCCAGGGCCGCGTAGACCACCTTCTCCCCGTTCACCAGCGGCACCTCGACGTCCCGCCCGAGCACCGGCAGCGGCGCGGGCAGGTCGGTGTCGGCGGTGGCGGTGGCGGTGGCACCGGCGGCGGACGTGGCGACAGAAGCGGAGGAGAGCGACATAAGGGACACCCCTGGGTGTGCGGCACCGCGAGCGGGCGCGGCGGCGAGGCGGGAACGGCGGAACGACGCGGCGTCAGCACGCGTGCGTGATCGCATGGCTGACCGCGGAGAGAGGAAGGAAAGGTGAGCCGCCCGCGGGCGGCGGGAGGAGAAGGAGGCCGGCGGCCTCTAGCGCATTCGCTTCGTCACTGCATCGCTCCTCGGAGACCCTGGACCCCGGGAGTTCGAGGTCCGCGCTTGCCGTCGCGGATTCTCCGCACGGCCCGGTCATCACCCGGGGCACCCCGCCACGGACGGAGGGTTGCCGGACAGCCGCCCGGGGGCTTGATGGCTGTCACTCGTGACCTGGCGAAAAGCATGGCACACCCGCCCGCCCTGAGACAACCCTTCTCGCATGCCGAGACGCCGGGCCCAGGAGCACGGGAGGCCCAGGGGCGCGGGAGGCGCCGGGGCGCAGCCGAGGCGCGCACGCCCCCGACGCCCCCGCTACGAGCGGCTCGTGGCCTCGGACCAGCGGGCGAGGGTCTTCGCCGCCGCGCCGGAGTCGATGGACTCGGCGGCGCGCGCGATCCCGACCGCGAACTGCTCCAGCAGCGGCGCGTCGGTCTGCTGCAGCGAGACCAGCGCGGCGGCGGTGTTCAGCAGCACCGCGTCCCGCACCGGCCCCTGCTCGCCGCCGAGGATCCGGCGCGCCACCTCGGCGTTGTGCGCGGGGTCGCCGCCGCGCAACGCCTCGATCGGGGCGTACCCGATGCCGAGCCGCGCCGGGTCGAGGACGGTCTCCTCAACCTTGCCGTCCCGGACCTGCCACAGGTGCGAGGTGCCGGAGACGGTGAGCTCGTCCAGCCCGTCGTCGCCGCGGAAGACCAGCGCGGAGGTGCCGCGCTCGGCGAGCACCCCGGCCATGATCCCGGCCATCCGGTAGTCGAAGACCCCGATCGCCGCGCATTCCGCCCGCGCCGGATTGGTCAGCGGGCCGAGGAAGTTGAAGACCGTCGGCAGGCCCAGCCCCTGCGGGCCGCGCACCGGCGCGGCGTGCCGCATGGAGGCGTGGAAGACCGGCGCCGGGCAGTAGGTGATGCCGGCCTCGACGGCGATCTCGGCCACCCGCGCGGGCGGGAGGTCCAGCCGGATGCCGAGGTGCTCCAGCACGTCCGAGGCGCCGCTGCGCGAGGAGGCGGCCCGGTTGCCGTGCTTGACCACCCGCGCCCCGGCCCCGGCCGCGACCACCGCGGACATGGTGGAGATGTTGACCGTCCGCGCGCGGTCGCCGCCGGTGCCGACGATGTCCACGATCGGGCCCGGGACGTCGATGGTGACGGCGTGCGCGTACATGGAGTCGACCAGGCCGGCGACCTCGGCCACCGTCTCGCCCTTCGCCCGCAGCCCGACGAGCAGTCCGGCGATCTGGGCGTGCGAGGCCTCCCCGCTCATCACCTGGTCCATGGCCCAGGCGGCGGCGGCGCGGTCGAGGTCCTGCCCGGCGATGAGGGAGCCCAGGACGTCCTGCCAGGTGTACGCCTGCACGGGGTCGCCGCCACCGCTCGCAGGATTCACGTTCACCATGGCTCCACTCCAGCCCTCGGTCGGTAAAGGTGAGCACACCCTATCGAGGGAGGAGCCCGCCCCGGGCCGCCCGCTCGGCCTTCCGAGGCGGCGCGGGCGGAGGTCAGGAGGCCAGGACGTCCCGCACGTCGGGCCCGCTGCCGCCGGCCCCGCCGGAGTCCGCGCCTCCGGAGCCCTCACGGCCGGAGTCCGCCGCGCCGCTCGCGCCCGGACCGCGCAGCAGCGCCGCCGCGGTCTCCGCCAGCACAGCGGGGTCGACCGGCGCCGGCACCGCCGCGTCCGCGCGGGACCAGCCGGCCAGCCAGGAGTCCTGCGGGCGGCCGATCAGCACCAGCACCGGCGGGCAGCCGTAGATCTCGTCCTTGAGCCGGCGGCACAGGCCCATGCCGCCCTCCGGGACCGCCTCGCCGTCCAGGATCGCCAGCCGGACCGGGACCTTGCCGCTCGCGTGCAGGTCCATCGCGCGGACCACCGCGGCGGCGGTGGCGCACTCGATCCAGCGCAGTTCCGGCCCGCCCGGCCAGGCGCGGCGGCCGAGCGCCAGCCGGACCTGCTCGCGGGTGTTCCGGTCGTCGGAGTAGACGAGGACGGTGGCGGCGGCGTTGGCGTCGGCGCTCTGAGCCATGCGGACAACCCCCTGGGGTGTGGTGGTGTGACCGGGACCACTTCAAGCTGCCTCCGGATGCTACTGCGGCGGCAGGGGCGGTGTCAGCGAGGCGTCACCCTCCGGAGCGCGGTCCGGGCGGCTTCCGGGCCGCTTCCCCGCGCCCGCCGGAGCCCTTCGGCGCCGCGGGCGGAGCCCCTCGGCGCCGCGGCCGGGGCCCCGCCGCTCCGCGTACGGGCGCATGCCTTCATCATTTAGGGGGACGGCACGTGCCTCTTCCGTGCCGCTGTTGCGCCCGTGCGCGCTCCCGCCCCGCTCGGACAGGGCCCGACGGGCCGTCAGGCGGCGCCCCGGAACGCCCTCCAGCGCCGCCCCACCAGCACCGACGAGCGGCGCGAGGGTACGGCACCGCCGGGACACACCGGGGAAGACCCCCCGGCGTGAAGGCGGAATAAGCGACCGACATAATGTCGGTCGTGGCGACAGCAACTGCAGTAGAAACCGGGCACGCGCACGGATCGGTCAACCGGCCGAACCTTGTCAGCGTCGGAACCATCGTCTGGCTGGCTTCCGAGCTGATGTTCTTCGCTGCCCTCTTCGCGATGTACTTCACGCTCCGGTCGGTGACCGGGCCGGCGTTCTGGCACAGCCAGAACTCCCACCTAGACGTTCCGTTCGCGTCGGTGAACACGACGATCCTGGTGCTCTCTTCACTCACCTGCCAGATGGGTGTCTTCGCCGCCGAGCGCGGCGACGTGAAGAAGCTGCGCGCCTGGTTCATGATCACCTTCGTGATGGGCGCCATCTTCATCGGCGGCCAGATCTACGAGTACACGGATCTGGTCAAGAAGGACGGCATCTCGCTCTCCTCCAGCCCCTTCGGCTCGGTGTTCTACCTGACCACCGGCTTCCACGGGCTGCATGTGACGGGTGGTCTGATCGCCTTCGTGCTCCTTCTGGCCCGCACCTACGCCGCGAAGCGGTTCACACACGAGCAGGCCACGGCCGCGATCGTGGTGTCGTACTACTGGCACTTCGTCGACGTGGTCTGGATCGGCCTCTTCGCGACCATCTACCTGATCAAGTAGGCGGCGGCCGACAGGACCGTCCCCCGGCCGACCGAGCGCGGGCGGTTCCACAGACCGACCTGACGGTCACCAAGACACCAGAGACGTTCAGATCCTCAACCGGGGTTAATCCGTGAAAAAGCTCTCCGCACGACGGCGCCACCCGCTGGCGGCGCTTGTCGTCCTACTCTTCGCGCTGGCGGCCACCGGGGGGCTGTACGCCGCGTTCGCGCCCGCCGGTTCGGCCAAGGCTGACACCTCGCCGCAGCAGTCCCTCGCGATCGCCGAGGGCAAGAAGCTGTTCGCGACGGGCTGCTCCAGCTGCCACGGTCTGGAAGGCCAGGGCACCAGCGACGGCCCCAGCCTGGTCGGCGTGGGTTCGGCGGCCGTGGACTTCCAGGTGGGCACCGGCCGCATGCCGGCCCAGCAGCCCGGCCCGCAGGTCGAGAAGCACAAGGTCATCTACAGCCAGTCCGAGATCGACCAGCTCGCCGCCTACGTGGCCACCTTCGGCCCCGGCCCGAGCGTGCCGAGCAAGGACCAGTACTCGACCACCGACCCGAGCGCGGTCGCGGCCGGCGGAGAGCTGTTCCGTACCAACTGCGCGCAGTGCCACAACTTCGCCGGTGAGGGCGGCGCGCTCAGCGAGGGCAAGTTCGCCCCGTCGCTGAAGGGCGTCAGCGCCAAGCACATCTACGAGGCCATGCTCACCGGCCCGCAGAACATGCCGTCCTTCCCCGACACCACGATGCCGGAGAAGCAGAAGCAGGAGATCGTCGCCTTCGTCACCCACACGACGTCCGGCGACAACCCGAATTACGGCGGTCTCGGTCTCGGCCGTCTGGGTCCGGTGACCGAGGGCCTCTTCGGGTGGATCTTCGCCCTGGGCGCGCTGATCGGCGTGGCCATCTGGATCGCTGCCCGGACCACCAAGGCCAAGAAGTCATGAGTAGCCAGGACAACATGTCTGAAGAACACCTGCCGGAGGCCGCAGAGCCCCACGGCACGGGTCTCTCCGTGAAGGACGACCCGTTCGCCGACCCGGGCCTGCCGCCTCACGAGCCCCGCCGCACCGACGTCGACGAGCGTGCCGCTCGCCGAGCCGAGCGCCAGGTGGCCCTGCTCTTCGTGGTCTCGATGCTGGCGACCGTGGCCTTCCTGGTCTCGTACGCCGTCATCGACAACTCGAAGACGATCTACGTCTGGCCGTTCGGTCACGTCCTGCAGATGAACTTCGTGCTGGGGCTGACCCTCGGCGTGGCGCTCTTCTGCATCGGCGCCGGCGCGGTCCACTGGGCCCGCACCCTGATGTCGGACGAGGAGCACCCCTCCGAGCGCCACCCGATCGAGGCCGACCCCGACGTCCGCGCGAAGGTCCTCGCGGACTTCAAGCAGGGCGCCGAGGAGTCCGGCTTCGGCCGCCGCAAGCTGATCCGCAACACCATGTTCGGTGCGCTCGGCCTGCTGCCGCTCTCGGCCCTGTGGCTCTTCCGCGACCTCGGCCCGCTGCCCACCACCAAGCTGGAGCACACCGCCTGGTCCAAGGGCAAGCTGCTGGTCAACATGAACACCGACCAGCCGCTCAAGGCCTCGGACATCCAGACCGGCTCGCTGACCTTCGCCAAGCCCCAGGGCGTGGAGGAGTCCGACGAGGACTTCCAGGAGGTCATGGCCAAGGCCGCGCTGATGATCGTCCGCATCGCGCCGGAGGACATCAAGTCGCGGCAGAGCGCCGAGTGGGGCTACGAGGGCGTGCTCGCCTACTCGAAGATCTGCACCCACGTCGGCTGCCCGATCAGCCTGTACGAGCAGCAGACGCACCACGTCCTCTGCCCGTGCCACCAGTCCACGTTCGACCTCTCCGACGCCGGCAAGGTGATCTTCGGTCCGGCCGGTCACCCGCTGCCGCAGCTGCGGATCTCGGTCAACAGCCAGGGTTACCTGGAGGCGCTCGGGGACTTCACCAAGCCCGTCGGCCCCGGCTACTGGGAGCGCAGCGCATGAGCACGAACGACGCGAACGCCGCACCGGCGCGCCCCGCGTCCAAGGGCGAACAGCTCGCGGACTGGGCGGACGGCCGGCTCGGCATCTACACCCTGGCGAAGTCCAACCTGCGGAAGATCTTCCCGGACCACTGGTCCTTCATGCTGGGCGAGATCTGCCTCTACAGCTTCATCATCATCATCCTCACGGGTGTGTACCTGACGCTGTTCTTCCAGCCCAGCATGGCCGAGGTCGTGTACCACGGCTCGTACGCCCCGCTCGACGGCATCCGGATGTCCGAGGCGTACAAGTCGACGCTGGACATCAGCTTCGACGTGCGCGGCGGCCTGCTGATCCGTCAGATCCACCACTGGTCGGCCATCGTCTTCGTCGCGGCGATGATCGTCCACATGATGCGCGTCTTCTTCACCGGCGCGTTCCGCAAGCCGCGTGAGATCAACTGGCTGTTCGGCTTCCTGCTGCTGTTCCTGGGCATGTTCGACGGCTTCATGGGCTACTCGCTCCCGGACGACCTGCTCTCCGGTACGGGTATCCGCTTCATGGAGGGCGCGATCCTGTCGGTGCCGATCGTCGGCTCCTACATCGCGATGTTCCTGTACGGCGGCGAGTTCCCCGGGAACGACATCATCCCGCGGTTCTTCACCATCCACGTGCTGCTGATCCCGGGCATCATGCTGGGCCTGCTGGTGGCCCACCTGATCCTGGTCTTCTACCACAAGCACACCCAGTTCGCGGGCCCCGGCCGGAGCGAGAAGAACGTCGTCGGCATGCCGCTGATGCCGGTCTACATGGCGAAGGCGGGCGGCTTCTTCTTCCTGGTCTTCGGCGTGATCTCGATCGTCTCGGCGATCGCCTCGGTCAACCCGATCTGGATGTACGGGCCGTACCGCCCCGACCAGGTGTCCACGGACGCCCAGCCGGACTGGTACATGGGCTTCTCCGAGGGCCTGATCCGCATCATGCCGGGCTGGGAGATCCACATGCTGGGTCACACCTGGGAGCTCGGCGTCTTCATCCCGCTGGTCGTCTTCGGCCTGGTGATGATGGCCATCGCGGTCTACCCCTTCATCGAGGCCTGGATCACCGGCGACAAGCGCGAGCACCACATCCTGGACCGCCCGCGCAACGCCCCGGTCCGCACCGGCCTGGGCGCCGCCTGGGCCGCGGAGTACCTGCTGCTGCTCGTCGGCGGTGGCAACGACCTCTTCGCGACCCACTTCCACCTCTCGATCAACTCGATCACCTGGGTGGTCCGGATCGGCTTCTTCGTGCTGCCGGTCATCGTCTTCATGGTCACCAAGCGCTGGTGCCTCGGCCTGCAGCGCCGTGACAAGGAGAAGGTCCTGCACGGCCGCGAGTCGGGCGTCATCAAGCGCCTGCCGCACGGCGAGTTCATCGAGGTGCACGCCCCGCTGGACCAGGAGGACCTGTACACCCTCACCGCCCACGACCAGCTCAAGCCCCACGAGCTGCCGCCGGCGGTGGACGAGAACGGCGTCAAGCGGAAGATCCCGGCCTCGCAGAAGCTGCGCGCCAAGATCTCCCGCGGCTACTTCGGCGAGACCGGGCAGATTCCGAAGCCCACCGCCGAGGAGCACGCCGAGATCACGAGCGGCCACGGCCACCACTGATCGCGTCCTCGCGACGCGCTGACCGCCACAGAGGGGCCCCGGACTCCGGTCCGGGGCCCCTCGCGGTTTTCCCGCGCCCCGGTGGGCCTCGGCACGCCTCGGTCGGCCCCGGTCGGCCCCGGTACGCGCCGAGGGCGGCAGGCGTCAGCTCGCGCCGCGGACCAGGCCCGCGCGGTAGGCGAGCACGACCGCCTGCACCCGGTCGCGCAGCCCCAGCTTGGCCAGGATCCGGGAGACGTAGGTCTTCACCGTCTCCGGGGTGATGAACAGCCGCGCGGCGATCTCCGCGTTCGACAGGCCCTCGGCGATCAGCTCCAGCACCTCCAGCTCACGCGGCGTCAGCGCCCGGACCAAGGCGTCCTTCTCGGGGCCGGCGGCCTCCGCCGGCCGCAGCCGTTCGGCGAAGTGCCCGATGAGGTGGCGGGTGACCGCGGGCGCCAGCAGCGCCTCGCCGCGCGCCACCGTGCGGATCCCCTCGACGAGTTCGGCCGGCGGCGCGTCCTTGAGCAGGAAGCCGCTGGCACCGGCCTTGAGGGCGTCGTAGACGTAGGCGTCGACGTTGAAGGTGGTCACGACCAGGACGCGCGGCGCGGGGCTCGCGTCCGGGCCCGCGTCCGGGCTCGCCTCCGGGCCGACCAGCCGACGGGTCGCCTCGATGCCGTCGAGCAGGGGCATCCGGATGTCCATCACCACGACGTCCGGCCGCAGCCGCCGCGCGGCCTCCACCGCCGCGTGCCCGTCCCCGGCCTCTCCCACCACCACCATGTCCGGCTGGGCGGAGAAGATGGTGACGTACCCGGTGCGGACCAGCGCCTGGTCGTCGCAGACCAGGACCCGGATCGGCGGGGTGCCGCTGTCGTTCATACCTGCTCCTGCCGCTCGTCGTCCTGCGTGTCGCGCGCGTCCCGCCGCTCTCCGGACCCGGTCGGGATCACGGCGCGGACGGCGAAGCCGCCCTCGGGCCGGGGGCCGGCGGACAGCTCGCCGTCGAGCATCCGCAGCCGGGCGCGCAGCCCCCGCAGCCCGCGCCCACCGGAGCCGGCCGGCGGGGGCGGGGGCGCCGGCGTGGGCGTTCCGGGCTCGTCCCGCCTCTCGGAGACGACCTCGATCTCCAGCCGCTCCGCGCCGTGCCGGACCCGGACGGCGGTCGGACCGCCCGGCGCGTACTTCATGGCGTTGGTCAGCGCCTCCTGCACCACGCGGTAGGCCGCCAGCTCGGCGTCCACCCGGTAGCCGGGACGCTCCCCCTCCGGCGTGCCCTCCCGCTCGTCCTCCTCGGCGAAGTCGACCGGCTGGCCGGAGCGGCGGGCCTGCTCGACCAGGTCGCCGAGCTTTCCCAGAGTCGGCGTCCGGTCGGCGGCCGAGGCCGCCGCCGAGTCGCCGGTCGCCTCCAGCACGTCGAGCAGATGCCGCAGCTCGGTCAGTGCGCGGCGGCCGGTCGCGCTCACCGCCGTGAGCGACTCGCCGGCCCGATCGGGCGCGGAGGTCAGCATGTACTGGGCCGCGTCGGTCTGCACCACCATGGCCGTGACGTGATGGGTCACCACGTCGTGCAGCTCGCGAGCGATCCGGGCCCGTTCGGCCGCCGTGGCCGCCTCGGCCGCCAGCCGCCGCCGCTCGGCCTCCGCCACCCTCCGACGCCGCATGATTCCGCCGGCCAGCCCGAACACCGCAAGGCCAAGCGAGAACGCCAGATAGTCCCCGACCCGGTCGGGCGAGCCGCGGTGCCGCAGGACCAGCGCCAGCAGGAGGTAGCCCGCGGCGGCCGCGGCGGCCGTCGCTCCCCGGGCGCGGCGCTGGTGCGCCCCGGCCGAGTACAGGGCCAGGTAGAGCCCGAGGCTCGCGAAGGTCGCCGGGCAGCCCAGCGCCTGGCTCACCGCGAACGCGGTGCCCACCACGGACAGGCAGAGCGCGGGCCACCGGCTGCGCAACGCCAGCGGGAGCGTCTGCGCCACGGCCAGCACGTCGCACACCCAGCCGGCCTGATGCCCGCTCAGGTCCCCGATCCGCGCCCCGACCGCGGAGAGCGTGGGCACGAACGCCAGCAGGGTGAACAGCGCCGCGAGGTCGGCGTCCCTGACCAGGGCGTCGCGCGCCCGCCACCATCCGAGCAGCGCCCACGCCCGCGGCGTCCACCGGCCGGCCTTCCCCACCGCCACGCGCCCCTCGTCTCCCCCGGCAACGCGGCTACCGTACAGCCGTTCCCGCCACCGCCGTGGGCGGAGTCCGGAGCCCTGAGCACCGGCGGCACAATGAGGAGGTGAACGCCGTGGGCAATCCGATGGGAACCACCCTGCGGGCCTGGCGCGACCGGCTGTCGCCGGAGGCCGCCGGCCTGCCCCGGCGCGCCGCGCGCCGGTCGCCGGGGCTGCGCCGCGAGGAGCTGGCCGAGCTGGCCGGGATCTCCGTCGACTACGTGGTGCGGCTCGAACAGGGCCGCGCCCGCACCCCCTCGGACCAGGTGGTGGCGGCGCTGGCCCGCGCGCTCCGGCTGAACGCCGAGGAGCGCGGCCACCTCTACCGGCTCGCCGGCCTGCAACCCCCTGCCGAGGGACGGGTGGTGGACACCCTGCCTCCCGGGATGGCGCGGCTGCTGGCCCGGCTCGGCGACGTCCCGGTGGCGGTGTTCGCGGCGGACTGGACGCTGGTGTGGTGGAACCCGTCCTGGGCCGGACTGTTCGGCGACCCGTCCGGCATCGCACCCGAGGCGCGGAACCTGGTCCGGCTGCGCTTCCCGGTCGCCGAGGACCGCGGACGGCTGACGAACTGGCCGGTGATCCCGGCCGACGCCGAGGCCGCCGACCGGGCCCTGGTGGCCGACCTGCGGCAGGCCTCGGCCCGCTACCCCGACGACCCGCGGCTGGCGGCGCTGGTGGCCCGCACGCTCGCGGGCAACGCCCGGTTCGCCGCCTTCTGGGCGGAAGGCCTGGTCGGCCGGCACGCCGAGGACCGGAAGCTGATCCGGCACCCGGTGGCCGGCGACATCACCGTCGACTGCGACGTGCTGATCGACGGGAGCACCGACCTCAAGGTCATCGCCTACACCGCCGTCCCGGGCAGCGAGGACGAGGCGAAGCTGCGGAGCGTGGGGGCCGGGGGTGGGGTCAGGGCCTCACACGCCGCGACGGCCCCCGCGGGCACCGGAGGCGCCGCGGAGGCCGTCGCGTGAAGCCCTGACGCGCGGGGCTACGCCTGCGGCTTGAGGTAGCCGGTGGTCAGCGAGGTCTGCTCGGCCGCCGCGGAACCACCGCCGGTCTGCACGTGCGGGCTGGTGCGGACGGTGCGGTGCAGGGCGGAGCCGGTCAGCCACTGCTTCCAGCCGACGTTCCAGTCGCCGAAGCCGTTGCCGAAGTCCTCCATCTGCTTGCCCAGTCCGTGCACCACCTGGACCACGTCGCCGCGCCGCACGGTGTGGTAGAACCACTCGGCGTTGGCGACGGAGAGCCCGGTGCAGCCGTGGCTGACGTTGGCCACGCCCTGCGATCCCTCCGACCACGGCGCGGCGTGCACGTACTCCCCGCTCCAGGTCACCCGGGTGTCCCAGTACACGTTCATGGCGTAGGCGTTGGAGCTGCCGGCGGCGATGCCGACGGTCGAGGAGTTCATGAAGACCACCGGAGCCTTCTCCAGCACCACCTTGATGCCGTTGCGGGTGCGGAACCCGGCCTTGCCGGTGGTCACCGGCACGGTGCGGATCAGCCGGCCGTCGCGGTAGACCTTCATCTCGTCCGAGGCCACGTCCGTGACCGCGATCAGGGAGTCGCCGGTCCGGAAGGCGATGTGCGAGGGCGCCCCCGCGTACAGGGTCGAGGTGGGGCCGCCGATCCGCTGCCCGTGCAGGTCGAAGGAGGCGCTGATGGTGGCGTTCGCCGGCCAGTAGGTCTGGGGCCGGAAGTGCAGGGTCTTGTCGTCGACCCAGTACCAGGCGCCGGTGACCGAGGGCGAGGACTGGACGGTGAGCCCGCGCTCGACCTGGGCGCGCGCCGCGGGGTCGTGCACCGGCTCGCTCAGCGCGACCGTGATCGGCTCCCCCACGCCGTAGACGTCGCCGTCGGAGGGGCTGAGCTGCGCGGTGAGCAGATGGGACGCGGCGGTGGTGCGGAAGCTGCGCACGGTGGTGGAGAAGCCGTCCGAGCCGCCGTCGGTGATGACCCGCACGGTGTAGCGGCGGCCGGCGCCCAGCAGCTCGGTGGCCCGCCAGGTGCGGTCGTCGGCGGAGAGCGAGCCGGTCACCCGGCTGCCGTCGTCCGCGGTGACGGTGACGTCCGCGAGGTCGCCGTGGGCGGCGGTCACCACGAGCCGCTTCGAGGGGTCCACCGGCTTGTCGCCGGAGGCCGGCGCCACCGAGACGGCGTCGGCGTCGGAGCCGGACGCCTTGGCGGAGTGGTCCGCGCTGCAGGCACCCAGGGCCAGCGGAGCCGCCAGCGCCAGGGCGGCCACCGCCGCGAGGCGGGCGCGGGCCCGGCGGCCCCTGCCGCCACCACGGGCGCCACGGGCCGCGGGGGCACCGCCGGCGGCCGTCGTGCCGCCGCCCGGGCGTGGCTCCCCGGGCACTGATTCCTGACGCTGCGTCGACACCGAGCCTCCCGAGTGCATGTCCGCCATGGGGTATGCACCGTCGCATGACGGTCCATCACCCAGCGTCGCCCCCCGGCGCCGGCTTCTCCTCCTGGGAGGCCGCCGATTGCGCCGCCCGGGTGGCAGAACACCCCGAACGCCCCGAACGCCGAAACGGCCGGCCCGCGCACCCGGAGGTACGCGGCCCGGCCGCGGGAAGCTGTGCGACGGTCAGTACCGCGCGTTCTCTCCCCGGTAGTACTCGAACACCCAGCCGAAGAGGCCGATCGCGATGATCGGGGCGGCGAAGTACAGCAGCCACCAGCCGAAGATCAGCCCCAGGAAGGCGAACGCCGCGCCCACGCCCAGCAGCAGCGGCTGCCAGCTGTGCGGGCTGAAGAACCCGAGCTCGCCGGCGTCGTCGGAGACCTCGGCGTCCGGGTTGTCCCCGGCGCCGGTGTCCACGCGCCGCGCGGTGAACATCAGGTAGAAGGCGATGAACGCGGACAGGCCGAAGGCGAGGAAGAGCGCCGTCGTACCGGTCGGCTCCTTCGACCACAGGCCGTACCAGATCGCGATGCCGAGAATGAAGACCGCGAGACCCGCGAAGATCTTGCCCTGAGCCCTCATCGGTCGTTCTCCTCCGAGCTCTCGGGGCCGGCGCCGACCGCGGCGGTCTCATCGGCCGTGGACAGGTAGTGCTCGTAGTGCTCGGCCGCGGCGATCTCCGGGTGGTGCAGGTCGAAGGCCGGGGATTCCGAGCGGATGCGCGGCAGCGAGGTGAAGTTGTGCCGCGGCGGCGGGCAGGAGGTGGCCCACTCCAGGGAGCGGCCCCAGCCCCACGGGTCGTCCTCCTCGACCTTCTTGCCGTACTTGGCGGTCTTCCAGACGTTGTAGAGGAACGGCAGGATCGACGCGCCCAGCAGGAAGGAGCCGATGGTGGAGACGGTGTTCAGCGTGGTGAAGCCGTCGCTCGCCAGGTAGTCGGCGTAGCGGCGGGGCATGCCCTCGGCGCCGAGCCAGTGCTGGACGAGGAAGGTGGTGTGGAAGCCGATGAACAGCGTCCAGAAGGTGATCTTGCCAAGGCGCTCGTCGAGCATCTTGCCGGTCATCTTCGGCCACCAGAAGTGGAATCCGGCGAACATCGCGAAGACCACGGTTCCGAACACCACGTAGTGGAAGTGCGCCACGACGAAGTACGAGTCGGAGACGTGGAAGTCGATCGGCGGGGCGGCCAGCAGGACACCGGTCAGACCACCGAAGACGAAGGTGATCAGGAAGCCGATGGTCCAGAGCATCGGTGTCTCGAAGGACAGCGAGCCCTTCCACATGGTGCCGATCCAGTTGAAGAACTTCACACCGGTCGGGACCGCGATCAGGAAGGTCATGAAGGAGAAGAACGGCAGCAGCACCGCGCCGGTGACGTACATGTGGTGCGCCCACACCGTCACGGAGAGGCCGGCGATGCCGATCGTCGCGGCGATCAGGCCGGAGTAGCCGAACATCGGCTTGCGGCTGAAGACCGGGATGATCTCCGAGATGATGCCGAAGAACGGCAGGGCGATGATGTACACCTCGGGGTGACCGAAGAACCAGAAGAGGTGCTGCCAGAGGATCGCACCGCCGTTGGCGGCGTCGAAGACGTGTGCCCCGAATTTTCGATCCGCCTCCAGCGCGAGCAGCGCGGCGGCGAGGACGGGGAAGGCGAAGAGCACCAGGACCGAGGTCAGCAGGACGTTCCAGCAGAAGATCGGCATCCGGAACATCGTCATGCCCGGGGCCCGCATGCAGATGATCGTGGTGATGAAGTTGACCGCGCCCATGATCGTGCCGAAACCCGACATGCCCAGACCGAGGATCCACATGTCGGCGCCGACGCCCGGCGAGCGGACGGCGTCGGACAGCGGCGAGTAGGCGAACCAGCCGAAGTCGGCCGCGCCCTGCGGGGTCAGGAACCCGCCGACCGCGATCAGCGAGCCGAACAGGTACAGCCAGTAGGCCAGCATGTTCAGCCGCGGGAAGGCCACG